>Ga0265798_10010005_pt1 | contig 11751 bp, 11 predicted proteins | sample P3T30metagenome_FD_192430 | JGI IMG/M metagenome (GOLD analysis project Ga0265798, IMG submission 192430) | Plant litter microbial communities from East Loma Ridge, Irvine, California - P3 T30 | ecosystem: Environmental > Terrestrial > Plant litter > Unclassified | place: USA: California... | reverse complement strand
CATACGCCGTAACCCCCCTACAACTAGCCACACATTCATCCATCAGATTCCAATCTCCATCTGGAACCGCAAGTTCCAACTGCGGGTCGCCGAGCCCCTCGTAGCGCATGATCGGCGGCGCGCCATTGGATAGCGTGTATGTCGTTTCGCGGCCCGTGAAGCGCGAAGTATACGTGTGGGGCTCGCCGCGCTTGGAAGGCAGGACGACGGTGTGTGCTTCGTAGTCTGCGAGGGCGGCGTTGTATTGAGGTGGAGTGAGCTTTTGTTTTGTGTAGAAGGAATTGGCGAGGAGGCGGGAGCGCGCGGTGTGGCCTTCTATCAAAGCGATGGCGGGGTGGGGGATGTAGCGTGTTGTTGTTCTTTCTTCTTCCCGATTCCTACCTCCATCTCCATCTCCGTTTGCATTGTCTTGTGAAGTTGGAGTTGAAGCAGCAGCAGACCACGGCGCCGCAACACCCATTCCTCCCTCTCCCAGAAACTGGTTCCAGGGCTTCACACCACTAACCCAGGGACCCGTGTCGTACTCCCCCACGGGACACATAGCCTCACCTCTTGGGTCATAGATAACCTGGTCCCACGAATCCGCTTCTGTTCTCCGACCCCAGATCGTGACTTCAAACAGGGTAATGGTGTCGCGGACCGCTTTTTCAAAGTCTCTGGCGCGCGCCACGCCGATGAGCGCGTCGCTGTGTTCGATGGTCTCATCAAGTACGGTTTCGTAGGGAAGGATGTGTGCGCTTTCTTGCCAGATGTCCAGCAGGTAGAACCAGATTGATTGCATGAGGGGCGTGTCGATGGGGTGGAAGTCTGCGAAGTAGTCGAGGAGCGTGGCGGCGCAGGTCCAGTATTTTGCGGTGAAGGCCGACTCGCAGGCGTCGCAGGGCCAGAGGTGTTGGGAGCGGTGCGGGCATGATGGGTGGGTGAGGAGGGATTTGATGCGCCTGTAGGCGATGGGGAAGTCGATGTCGTTGCGGCCGAATGTGTAGCGTGTGGCTGTTGGGGGTGTTGTGGAGTGTTCTGTTACTAGGATGATGGGTGGCAGCGGCATTGCGACGGGCTTTAATGAGCGAGAAGCCATCGCGTCGGCAACTAGAACTATGTGAGCTGACTTTAGTTAGTAGTAAGTGTGTTGTTTGTGGAGGGCGAGTAGCAATCGATGTTGATAGAGTAGTGCCAAGACTGCCGCCTTGCATAATATCATTGTTGGGAGGCTCACGATAAGAGTCGAATTAAAAGTGAAAGAGATTCATCGCGTCCGAAGAACCGTATCCAGTCACTCCAGTCTCGCCTACCACTTCGACATGCGACTAAGTGTACTCATCCTCCCATGCTGCATGTTGCTCAACAGCGCTTCCTCTAGAGCCGACTGACTGATACCTGCATCTATCCGATGTGAGTATATCAATCTAAAGGTGGGTAATCCCAAGACTCACCATCAATGTCGCTGAAGCTGCTACCCATGCTCGGTGTGCCCTCACTACCTTCCTTTCTCGATCGCAGTCCTCCGCGGCGTGGACTGCCGAGTCGGCCTAGCGCAGCGCGATGGTCTGAGGCTGGGCTCATAGGGCTCTTTGCTGCTGAAGGAGGTCCGCCGGAGCTGGTCATTGATGACGCCGTCTCTGTGGTCGCGATTGACTGTACGTCCATAGACGTTTGTCGGACAGGCGGAGCATTCCTTGCGCGGGCAGGCTGCAGAACCTTTTGCTCCTTGCTGCTACTAGCTCGGAAGCGTGAGTCTTGCGCGTACTTGCTAATACTTGGTTTGGTCCTGACTGAAGTTGCAAAAGGTAGACTTGTCTCATGTGAGCCTGAATCGTCAATCTCTTGCGTTCCGTCTCCTTCCTCAAACGTCGAAAGCTCTCGCGGTTTCTTCTGTTGAAAACGCGGCGGGCGCTTGAAGAGTTGGCTCCGATGCGCTGGATGGTCAGTATCCGATAGCGATGATGAGCTCGAGGACGACGAATCGGGAATGTCTGGAGAAGCTGCTTCGTGATTTCGATAACTTGGTGGTGAGATTGGTGCATTCGCCCGGTCTTCAGACCTTCTACTTGTCAAGTTAGGTCGCTGAGTGGAGCGTGTAGACAAAGTTCGAGCTGGGGCCTGAGTAAGTGCCCGTGATTGAGTAATCGTGGTGGTAGACGGTGTCCTCGAGAGCGAAGGTGCTAAGATCTGTGAGAAAACATGTCTACTGCGGCATCTGAAATGATTGTCGAATAACTTACCGGGTATCACTACCTCTGCGCCACGCAGACTCGGACTGTCCTTCGAGCGCCCTGCTAATGCGGATGTAGTTCTCCCAGCTACATTTCGTCAGCAAGATCAAATAATGCTGATGTTCTACATACCCCCAGATCCGGCACTGCCACCCCTACGCATCGCAACGCCACCCACAGCAGTCAACGTGCTACCACCAGTCGGCGAAGATGACGGGGCAGCATTCGAGATGCTGACTTTCTTCATTTGGTTACGAACGTGATCCAGATGTCGCTCGTATAGCCATGCAGCTTGCTGAAGAAGGAAGGTTGGTGGAACTTGGAATTTGTCGGCTCTGTCACATGGTCAGTAAGGCTGGTGCAGTGCGCAGCGTACATATACACACAACTCGACCCCTACGATTAATTAGTACTTCTTTGAGAGAGTTTTGGAATGGGCCCTGAATACTTACAGTTCAGGTCACTGGTCTTGGAAGACTTGGAAATAACCTTCCATAGTTGGCGGTCTCTCTCAGCATCCCATTGTGCCTATGTCGCGGTCAGATGAGCCCCGGGAATGCTGACAGATGCTACTTTACCTGCGGAGGATCTTCAAAGTCACCCCGGATGAACGGGAGACGTATCAGAGCTGTGAACTGAACTGACGACATTAGAGATGATCTGGTTTAGCTGCGAGGACGTAGAGTGATGAAGGGGTGGTTGGGTGAGGTGTAGTGATGCGGCTAGGCGATCGAATGAAGTAAGGCGTGAATCGATCTACGCCCGGGCTTGTGACCGATTAGGCCGGAGCAGCAATCACGTAACAATGGACGTAAACGACTACTCCAAACGAACATGAATCTGTTTACATGCGTTTCCAATGGTCATTGCTCAATCTTACAGTACTGATCGTGAGTATTGAGCCTCGTGTATCAAGGCCACCATCGCAGCCTGGATCAAGCACCGCCACACCTTCCTCGAGAAAGCCACAGCGGCCCCGCTGAAGCATAAAATACTCGACGCGGGATCGTGCATAAATCCCCACCAAACACAGTCACTCCCCGAACTCAACACCAAGAAATCAACTCACTGGAAAAAAATGTCGACTCAAGCGGTCACCACTATCGACATTCAGGGCAAATTGCCTAAGATTGCCTCTGGAAAAGTGCGCGATCTCTACGCCATTGACGATGACACACTACTATTCGTTGCGAGCGACCGTATATCAGCGTATGACGTGATCATGGAGAATGTAAGTTCAATCTCACCAAACCTCAATAGTAATTGAAATACATCCAAGACCTCAGACTAACGAACCCCCAGGGCATCCCCGGAAAAGGCGCCCTCCTAACCGCCATGTCAATATACTGGTTCAACTACCTACCCACCAAAGTCCCCGGCCTAAAAACCCATTTCCTCTCCTCAGATCTCCCTGCCGCAATCCAGGACCAACCCTCGCTCAAGGACCGCAGCATGCAAGTTCGACGTCTGCGTATCCTTCCCATCGAGTCCATAGTCCGCGGCTACATCACCGGATCAGGCTGGTCTGAATACACCAAATCGGGCACCGTCAACGGCATCAAACTCCCAACCGGACTTGTCGAAGGCCAAAAGCTACCGGAGCCACTCTGGACACCGAGCACCAAGGCTGAAGTAGGCGGCAAGGACGAGAACATCAGCCCCGAGAAAGCGCGGAGCATGATTGGCGATGCGAAGATTGCGCAGCGTGTTGAGGAACTTTCACTCGCTATCTACAGCGCTGCTGCGGATCGCGCAGAGGAGGTTGGTATTATCCTTGCGGACACGAAGTTTGAGTTTGGCGTTGATGAGATGGGCGAGGTGGTGCTTGTTGATGAAGTGTTGACGCCGGATAGCTCGCGCTTCTGGCCTAAGGAGTCGTGGGAGAAGAATCTGGGCAAGGCGCAGCCGAGTTATGACAAGCAGTTTTTGAGAGATTGGCTCACGGGTGAGGGCTTGAAGGGCAAGGAGGGTGTTGAGGTGCCGCAGGATATTGTGGAGAAGACGGCGGCGAAGTATAGGGAGGCTTGTGAGAAGCTTACAGGGAAGAGCGCGTGAGAGGTGGTTGTAGTTGCAGTCAAAGTCGCATTGAGGCGGTCGAGATGTGAAAAATTGGCGCGTTGATGTCACTTCTGACACTCATGCGTATACAATAGCAGCAATGGAAGGCACTTGAGGGCAGAACACTTGACATGTAGTGATATGTATATCCAAGAAAAAAAAACCCTATATATACATCTACTAGTCTCTCCGACCCTGTACAAGCCCTTCCCGCTCTTCTTCATCCTCATCGTCGATATGCTTCCCTGGATGCCGATACAGTACATAATGCTGCAGCATGAAAATGATGTCGAACACAATAGTAATGTTGCCCAGTCCAAATTTGACAGGATTACCAGTGACACCACTCCAATCATTCTCCAACGCAGAGTCAATGCACAATTGTGCGAGCGAAAGCCAGCCACCCGCAAAGTCCAAGAGCATAGGGTATATACTCCATCCCAGTGTCGACTTGCGCTTGTAATTGACCCAAGCCTGGGGTATATACTTGAGGAAGACTGTGAGGAGTTTGACGTAGCCGAGTGTATAGATCTACTTCGTATTAGTATCGTCCCGTAAGGTTGCAAGAAGCAAAGCAGGAACTCACAACATCGATCCACGCCCACCCTTCAGCATCATATCCCCGCCCAGCCCCATTCATCTTGACCAACACCACCACAACCCCAATAGCAAGCACACACCCCCACCAAACCCCCAGTATAACGCGACTAACCTTTTGCCTCTTGCCAATCTCAAAGCCCCAAATCCTCTCAAAGAACTGGCTATATATAATCACGCACATGACCGCGCCATGTGCCGCGAATAAGAAATCGTTGAACCGCACCGTCGTCTCCGGCGCGTCAGGATGACGAGCCGCATATTGCGCTTTTATGGTTGGCGAGTAGAGGAAGCAGGCGGTGGAGATGGTGTAGCAGGTGAAGCCGAGGACGTTGAGGGTGGGGAAGTCGATGGCGAGGCCGAGCGTGGATTTGCGGAGGTAGTTCGATATGGGTTGGGGGTAGAAGGATAGGGACCTGCGTGGGGTTGGGTTAGTTGGTGGTGAGGGAAAGAGGGATGGGAGGTGGTACTGACCACGACAGGAAGTAGGCCCAGCCCAGCACGCGCGATATGGCTCGCGCAAAGGCTTCGAGCTCGGGGGTTATCGTCATGGTGCTGGAAGGCGAGGGCTGCACATGTGCGATGAGTATTGTCTGGCTTGCGCGCTCACTGTGGAACGATGGACGAAGCGTAGTTGGAGCAAGTAGAAGACAAAAGAACGTGTGCTATGATAGACAGCCAGAAAACAGAGACATGTTGCTGAGACAAGTACTCATGGTGAGCGCCTGATGCTGCGGCGTGTACTGTACATGTGCGATTGCGACAGAGGAGATGCGCGCATGCCCGCCGCGGAACGGATGACAGGGGTCGGAATGGCTGCTTGCAACGCCGAAGTGCTCATTCGCCGTCGGGTTCATGTCAACCATGCCGACTGCGCATCGTGCCGGTTTTCCAATTCAGCCATAATATCGGAAATACATACATTCTGTATTACAAAGAGTTCGGCATTGTTAGAGACGAGGTGATGTACTTTCCTACTTTACAGCCTTATTAACACTCAAGGTATAACTTTAGTCCCTCTGCCTGTGCCTCGAAAGACTGCTGCAGACTCTCTCCAAGCGTATCCTTCAAGACTCCAGCAAACAACCCATTAAACACTTCTATCGACTCATACAACACCGTGCCATTGCCTATGTCGCTGAGCGCCTGCCAGCGCGTCGAGGCAATAGCGAGTTCCCCCAAGTAATCCCATGCCAATCTTCCCAACTCGGGCTGCACATGAGTTATGCGCTCAGCGGACAACTGCGTGTTCAGGAGATTGTCGGGCGTGTCCTTGTTCACCGGCAGCGGAAGCGGAGGAATCTGCACTCGGAAGAAGAGGAAGTTGCCCTCGACCGGTCGCTGATCAGGCAGGGTGATGTTGCCCTTGGCTGAAGTAGTGAGGGCATAACGCACAAACGGGTTCCAGGCTGCGTAGTTGGCGAAGTCGGTGAGTACGTCCCAGGCGGCGGGGACGGTGCTCTTGATTTCTATGCGTGCGGTCGCGTTGAAGACGCCGGGTGCTGTGGCTGGGAGGTTGGTGTATTCGGACTGGGCGAGAGCCACAGGGAGGAGCGTCAAGGAGACGAAGCTCAGGAACTTGGACTTGAACATATTGGATGGATGGGTTGAGGGTTTTCAGCCTGGGAGTTGCATAGTTTTGTACCGGAGGCTACCCGAGGTTTATTGCTACATTAGCCACATCGCTTAGGAGACGATGCGAGTGTCTCCTAGGATAAATGTCGCCGGCTCCAAAAATGGTAATCTTCATAAGCTTCGGGACAAATCTCCCCTGGGCGGATTACTGGGCATGTAAACAATAAGTTTAATGCCTGTAGTTGTGGATGGGACGGGACCCGACGGAGTCGAACGGACGCTGCCTGTGTACTTGAGGCCCGGGCCTTGTACATCGCTGAGACTAAGCTCACCGCTGGATACTGGCTATCATTGCAGTGAGGTTGGAGATGTAACCTTGGAAGCACGTGCAAGGCGCGGGACGTGTCGCGGCATGTGGGCCATGATATGCATGCGGAGGACGTCACTCCATTCTCTCGGAATGCATCGCGGAACGCCGCATGTGGCTGCCCAACAACCTGCTCAGGCATCTACCGTGCTCGCTGCAGTCACTTGACATCACTAGTAGCGCGCAATCTGCGAATGACTAGAGTCGGCCAAAGAGGGGCTAGATAGCAGCGCAAAGGGCGGTGCCGGCGGCCGTGATGGGGTGGGCGAATGGAAGGCTGAGGGCGCGACATGCACCTGCATAAGCTATGAGCTGCCCCTCAGCACCGCGACCTGGCCAGCGACACAACTAACTGCACTTACGACGCCCTGCATACATATCTCAACACTTGGGAGCTTAGATAGAGCTCCATCTTGACTCACCTCTGCGCGCCCATTCAGACTTCTCTGCATAACGCGCTGAGGGGCCCCGTATCTAGCGTGCCGCGTGAAGCTCCAGCCCCGCGGCTCAAACAACAGCCACAACGACCCTCCCGACGATACCGAGTGACAACCAGAGATAGGCCCCGATAACGCGCCGAGTCAGGAACAAGGCACCAGTGTTGTTGTGTATAAGTGTCTTGCTGTGCAAGCACGCGCCCGCCACCTCCACGAGTCCTGGTCACGGAGGCGCATGACGCAACGCCCGTCTAGCATTCATCCCAAGTCACCCGCCGCCGTCCTCATCCGTCGCTACCCCCACAACCTCTCTCGCGCCCACGACACCTACCACTTCCTCACGACTGAGCTAGCGCTCCAACAGACCCTTCCACACGCTCTCCCGCAGGTTATATGAGCTCATCGCCCGACAACGCCGCCGAGCATACGACGCCCGTCTCCAACCTCACCTACTTGCACAAGCAGCAGCGCAAGGGCACAAAGGTACAGGACACACCACAAGCACGCGGCCGCAACACGTCGAGAAATGAGTTGGGAAGAAGAAATAAAGCGGCCGGCAAGGTTACGCGCATATACCCGAGAGAGATGTACGTGAAGCAGCACCACCCTTCCCTACATGGAAGGGGCGATGGTGACTCTTGTTCGTATTCAAACGCGACTGACTGCCCCAGAACCAAGTCACCTTCGTCAGCCAAACGTCTGTCATCCACGTCCCCACCCACAAACTACCATGCCACTACGTCTCCATTACTATCGGCGATCGGTGCCACTCGAAACACGGCCGCACAATACACCAACGAGTGGGCCAAGTCAGTTCCCTTCTTTCCAAACTCCGGCTCCCCGGGTAATGGTGGCATCGCAATAGCCAGCTCTCCGCCTACCTTTCATAACTCGCCTGGTGCACGAGACGGGCTGTACGCACCACAGGCCATGTCAAACTCACCTCCAGGTGCACGACCCCTGAGCCACCCCAACCAATACACCAACTTTGGTGGACGCGTACAGAACTCGCCTGGAAGAGACCGTAGAGCATCTGTGTACTCGCAGCAAGGTGTTCGCCCGCCCTCACAACAGTTCATGCCGAACCCGCCGCTGCCGCATCAACCTCAAGCACACTACTATGGCTTGCCGAACATCGACTTCGGCCTCAACAACGGCCAGTCCGATGGCATCCAGCCAGGGGAAGGAGGCTACTTCTGTGGCTTCGATACTCTATCCATGGCCGGAGACGAGGCGGCTCGAACTACAGAGAACGTGCTGCTTGTTGGCTCGCAAGGTGGGCTCGACGTCTTTCGCGTTGAAAAGAGCAAGATGGACATCGTAGGTCGACTGGAAGGACTTCGGGGCGCTGTAATAGGCGCCAAGATCTTGCCTTGGACCTCGCGGCACGATCCCTTAGCTGCTTCCCGTCCACTGATTGCACTCATTCTTCACGGTCCGGTCGTCAAAGACAGCAGAAGCTCTAGTGGAAGCGGTGCATCCTCCGCGGCTGACGATTCGGCGTCTGAGTCACCTAGTAGGCCGTCCTCACGACATGGAAATCAAGAGGGGCAAATCAGTGGTTACCAAACTACGGTCGAAGTTTACTCACTGAAGGAGAGGCGGAGAATGGCTGTCCTGTATCGCACTCCCCTGATACCTCTCACGAGCCCAATCGATAGCCCCATGTTTCAGCCTCCACCTCCAGTAGGCGACTTCGTCATTGATGCGAGGGGGAAGTTTGTTGTTGTGGCGTCTGGTGCAAGTGGAGAAGTCTTCGTATTCGCGCCTTACCACGAAGGTCACTCTGAGTATGCAGAGCGATTCCGCTGCATCGGTAAACTGTGGACATCCGTTCAGAATCGGGAACGGGCCATACATTCAGGCGGTTCCAGTGCCGTTGACGGCAGCCATGACGAGATTCCTCCTGAGAAGTATGGCTTGCCTGTGTTTTCGCTCTCCGATCGTTGGCTCGCCGTCACCCCACCAGCGTCAAGCGCGCTCTATCCTGTCAACGGTATAGCCCTGACTTCACCTTACTACGAGCGCGCTCCGGGCCTTGGGCACCACAGCATCCCGCCTCAGCCGTCTCCCAACTGCGCTGTCGATGTGCCCAACGAAGCAGGCTTGATCGATAGACTTACCAGGGAGGGAACACAAGTTGCAATCAAGGGTGCACGTTGGGCCACTGAGAAGGGAATGCAGGCTTTCAAGAGCTACATGAACAAGGGCCAGCAAGGAGCTAACGTGTCATATGGTCAAGATCCCATGCAGCATTACTTTCCACCGACCCATGGCCACAACCAGACTCAGCCAAGACAAGAGGCATCTGTGATCTCCGTCTATGATCTGCAGAGACTGGCAGACGCAGAGGAAACGAGGAATAAGAACGCACTTCATCCGGTCGCCACTATACCCGCGGCTCTCGGTTGCAGCTTCATGTCATTCGCCCCCAGCGGTCTTATGCTCATGACTGTGAGCAAGAAGGGCGACTATCAAGATGTTTGGGACCTGAAGCGCATGAACTTCCGAAGAGCACGTAAGACGTTAAGGGAACAGCCAACAGGACCTTACGTACGACAAGTCGCTCGCTTCACCAGAATGACTGTTGCGAACGTCATCGATGTTGTTTGGTCTGCCCCTCGAGTCGACAAACTGGCTGTCATCACGGACAAGGGAACAGTGCACATGTTCCCGATGCCTGCGTCGGCCTTCCAATGGCCACCAGCTCGGCGCATTCGTCCAGCTGCACCAGCCCCACCAAAGGATGTCGCGTCCCCCACAGGTCCCGCTGGTGTGATGAACTCAGCAATGCAAGCTGTCAATAGCGCTAGGCCTTGGTTTGATGCTGTTCGCGCTAAGAACAGCGTCGGCGGAACTCGATTCAGTCTCAGTGGCTTGGGTGTAACCCCTGCCGCTGGCGCAAAATCTGGCAAAGCCGTCGCTGCCAATGTAGGCAAGTCAATCAACAACATCCGGCATGCCGGCGACAACAAAATGACACTTCCGTCATCGCCTAGCGGTATCAAGCCTTACAGCGTACGCTGGCTTTCTGGTAGAGGTCGTGGTTCGATCGCACTAGCGTCCGGTGGTGTACTTCAGATCTGGAGGGTGCAGATGAGAGCTGCGACAGGCAAGGGGAAATCATCGCATACTGCATCCATAACCAAGAAGAAGACAGTGGAGTTCGGACTTGCTCCCATCTCGGATACCGCACTACCACCCTCCGTCACGGAGCAACTGTTCCCGCAACCTGGTGATCCTGAGCCAACACTTGACTGCTACGGTGACTGGCTTCCTCGCGCTTTGCCTTCTCGCAAGCCTACCGTGCCATCTCTCGCACCACTCAGCTTCTCCGAGATTGAGACGAACCCTCCTTACCAGCCCTTCTACACCGACAAACGTGTCACGCGTTTTGTCTACTCCAGACAAGCACCCGAGGTTCAAGAGAGTAGCAGCGAATACCAGCCCTCGTTACCGGCACTTATCTCCGATCTCCATCACGAAGATAGCTCGCCATGGCTCTTTGGTGAGACCGTAGAGGGAACACGTATCTCCACGCCAATCACTCAGGCGTATGACTCTGGAGAGGATGACATCACGGGCGTTGCCGCCAGGATCGAGAACAAGCTTGTTCTTCGAGACGGCGAAGAGGAGGTAGAGCAGGTTGTCGTCACCACACGACGTCGGCGCGTGAAGAAGGAGGGTATCGACGGCGACGAGGAGGGTTTCTTCGAGGACGATTGCGAGGTGTTGGATTTCGCAGAGGATAGGGTGTGAGCGTGTACATTCGCTCTACCTCTCTTCCATTCAACATGTCCTTCCACACACCACCCCTACATTCGCTACCACATTTGCATCAGATCGGGCGTTGTCATCTTGGGTAAGGCGCAGCAATAGGCGCCGGCGTTTCTTCTTTTTGGGTCAGGAGGAATTCGCATCATTAGGATACCACGCAGCCGACAGCGGCCCTCGGCTTGCAACATCAATACACAACTTAGATAGCCAATAGATGGATCAGGAATATCAACCACGCTTTATTTCACGCGACGGATGAAGCAAAGTGATGTGCTTACAGTCTAACCTTGCTTCGTATATGGCCGTCTTTACTCCATGATCGTGTCTTTAACTCCGTTATCCCCGTCCGCCGACTATCTCCACCGTGCTGGATGGTCGGCAGCGGATGGTCGGGGGAAATACTAGGTTTTCACCAGAGTATCGGAGGCGCTCATTGGATGCATGTGCGTTTGATATGCGTGGCTTTTGCACTACGTAGACGTGTTGTTACTGTCCGGTCAAGGGGCATGCATGCTTACGGTACTTCAGACGCGCACTACCGTAAAATGTGCAAGTGGCTTATTGCACTTTCGGTTGCTTAGTTGTAGGCAGTGTGTGGCGGTGGAGCTGGAGCATGAGCCCATGAAAGAAGCTATGCGTAGTCGTAGAGTTTAGGGTTGGGTGTGGAGATAGAACCTTGGAAGGCGGAGGCAGAGGATGAGATATATAAAGAGAGGGCTACAGCCGC
>Ga0265798_10010003_pt1 | contig 11753 bp, 16 predicted proteins | sample P3T30metagenome_FD_192430 | JGI IMG/M metagenome (GOLD analysis project Ga0265798, IMG submission 192430) | Plant litter microbial communities from East Loma Ridge, Irvine, California - P3 T30 | ecosystem: Environmental > Terrestrial > Plant litter > Unclassified | place: USA: California... | reverse complement strand
CGTCGCTTCCGCATTGGCAAAATCTTCGTCGGTAAGCAGGTCGGTCTTGATGCTGGCGATGAAGCGCTCGGCCTTCGCCTTGAAGGTCGGTAGATTGGTGGTGGCCACCTCCCCGCGGATCACAATGCGCAGCGCCGGCAGCGCCATGATCGGATCGGCTTCCGGCTTCGGGGCGTAATTCGCCGGCACGTAGTCGCTCAGGTCCTTCTCGAACTGCGCCCAGCCTGCGCGGATGCGCTCCTGCCAGACCGGATCCGGCAGTACGTCCAGGTGCACGAAGTTGTCGAGCGTGCCGTCGGAGCAGACGAACACCACCTTGTGCGCGCCGGTGACCATCATGATCTGCTGGCACTGCGGCATGTACTCGTCGGGCAGCTCGCCGGCGGCGACAGCGTCGGCCAACGCCTGATTCCATTGCTTGTGTTCGAAGGCGACGTCGCCGGCCATGGTCAAGCCGTCGCATGATGCCGAGATGCGGCCGAGGGAACAAGTGACCGGATACAGCTCGGTACCGATCAGGTCTTCGACTAACGGGCGCGCCAGCGCTTCGACGTGGTGGCCGTAGTCCAGGATGTTAGCCTGCACCCAGTCGCTGAATTCCTTCGGCGTGCCGGTGTGTTTCATGTGCAGCAGCTCGGTGCGCTTCACGCGCGTCGAGATACCCAGCATCGCGGCCGCTTCACTGGCGCCAAAGCGCTCCAGGCGGAACAGGTCCCAGTCGGCGCTACCCTGGTCGAGGTCATGAATTTGCATCTTCTTCTCCGTGTGGTGGTGATGGGTGATCCCCGCTTACGCGGGGACGCCGCAGGTTCAGTCTTCTTCGTGGGCCCAGCTGTCGATCGTGAGCTTCTGGTCTTCGGTGAGGGTCTGGCGCGTCTGGATCATGGCGACCAGCTGCGGCGCAGTCTTCCTGCCGGACTTGACCAGACCGCGCCATTCCTCTGTCTTGGCCTGGAATTCTTGGGGCGTGCACACCGGTTTGTCGGCGCCGCCGGCGCGCCCGGTGCCGGTGGTCGTGCTGGTGGCGCCGGCTGCACCGCTGTCGCTGCTGGCGCCGGCATTGCCCTGGTCATCGTCACGCTCATCGATGACCACCATGTCGCCATCGATCGTGAACGGCTTGTTGGCGTCGACAGCGGTGGCCACGTCCATGGCGCGCTGCACTTCGATTGACTTCGGCATGTACTTGAGCACCTGCAGCAGCACTACCTTGCGGGCGTACATTTCCATGTTCTGGCCGTTCTTCTCCAGGGCGTAGTGGCGCGCGCCGACCTTGTTGAACTTGTTCAGGTGCTTGACGACCTTGTCCATCGACCAGACTTCGAGCACCGGGTACTGGCTGCCATTGACGCGGCCGACCGCATAGACGTGTGAAATGTCTTTCCAGCTATCGCCGCCGGCGCCCGGGCGGTGACGGATGAACGGGGCATCACCCAGCGCCCAATCGAACTCGTCGCCGGTGTAGACGGCCCCTGTCCAGACCGTGGCGCGGCCGGCGCGCGACACCAGGTCGACCAGGCCTTGCCAGCCAGGGACGAAAGTCGCCTTCCCGCCGTATGGCACCAGGTAGCCCTGGCCACCGACACCGATCTCCAGGCCCAGCTGCGAGGCGACGACAACCGAACCGAAGATGCTGTGCAGGTCGCACTTTTGAAGGGCCGCGTTCTGGCTGAATGCGGTCATAGTCAGGCGCACCATGCGATCGGGGCTGATGTGCTTCGGCAGCGCGTTGGCGATCTGACCTTTGTACTTGTCCAGGAACGTGCTCAGGCTCTTGGCCGGGCTGGCGACTACTTGATTCATTGGGTGATTCCTTTCGGGCTAGAAGCCGTTGAAATAGGTGCGCAGTGCGCGGATTGCTGCCTTGCGCGGGCCGAAGCCGGCGCGCAGGGACAGGCGGTACTGGTCTTTGAAGTGGCGGATCATCACCAGCTCGCGATCTGATTGCGGCTGCGCATCAAGCGCACCTGGCGCAGCGCCTCGTTGTGTTCTTTCTGCTCGAACTGCGCGCGCAGCGATGCGAGGTAGGCGACATCGTCACGGGACTTGGTGAGCTGCCACGCGGTCCACTGCAGGGCGACGGGCTTGATCAACTTGCGCGCCAGGCGGCGCAGGACGCGGTAGGGACCGGTCGTAATTCGGGAAATGGCGATGCTCATCCTGCTCTCCTGTTGGCGCCGGCGCGGCCGGCTTCGTTGTTTGTGCCGGTTACGTCTCCGGCGCCGCTGGTGCGGCCGTGCATGGCTTTGCCTTTGCGCGGAACTGCCCTGCTCCATGCTTCCCCGCGCCGTGCTCTGTGCTGCTGTGGTCTTGCCGTGCTGGTAGATCAGCCACGCGTCGACCTGGTCGACGGTGGGCGCCGTGCGGTCTGCCCAGATGTTCACTTGCACGCGCTCCTCGGCCACGCCGCAATACGCGCAGTCCATGTAGCCGTGCAGGTTCTTCGACAGGCTCCCGGTGTCGTTGCAGTGAGCGCAGTTCATGCCGCGATGCTGTCGAGGTAGCGGTCGATTCGGTCAACCGTCGAAATCTCGCGGTTCTCGCGCTCGATCGCGGCCAGCTCGAGCTGCGCCAGCGCTTCGGCTTCGGCCCAGATCAGGTCGGTGATGACGCCCTGCAGGCTGTTCGTACCGGCAAGCGATTCGAGGATCAGGGCAGACAGCGCGTTGTTGTCGGTGATGTATTCAGACAGGCAGTCGCGGATCAGCTTCGAGGCCTGCGGCTGGCCAGCGCGCACTGCGGCCAGCAGGCCGGCCGACTTCTGGTGGGTAAGGTCGATCAGCGCCTTGGCGCGCAGTTCTTCGGGTGAGGCGATGCGGGACATGTCTTCCTCCGGTAAGCGGCTCGGCGGGTGCGGAGCTCGGTTGCAATGGAGGTACTTTATAGCGATTCGCTAAAGTACACAAGAAAAAAATGTAGCGTTGCGCTAAATATTTAAGCTAAACTGGTCTGGGCCTGGATGGTCCAGGCAGAAAAAAGCCCGCAAGTGCGGGCATGGAGGAACGTATGTTTGTATTACCAAAAGGAACTATGGTAAAAGTCGGCGGCCTACCGTTTCGCCTTCTGGAAGATGCGCCGACTGACGGATCGGAGACGAATTACAAGTTGGCCTTAAGCCATGCGGAAATTTGCGGCGATAATCCGCGCCAAGCGGAGTCGCCTTTGGCAACTTTGCAAACCAGCAATGTGTCGTCTTGATCCATGGCCTTGGCAATATGATCCCGGATCGTTGACGATGTCGAATCGGAAACGATAAGCCAAGTTGAGTCCATCGGATGACACCAGTTCGTACCTGCCGACTTAATCTGATCGTAAAGCTTTGGATAATTCTTTTGCTTATTGAGGTCGTACGAGATTATATAAACGGCCATGGCACTGCCCTTTCAGTAATCCGGCGATGACGCGCCGGCGCTAATTCCGCCCACAATGAACGGGATTCTTCAGTCCCCGCTACAGCGGGGATTATTTTATGATCAAACTTGGCTTGCAATATAAAGAAGCAACGCAATTATTACCCACATATATTTTCTATTCCTGTCAAGCCGCTCCAAAATGACAGCCTGTAAAAGCAATGTGGCCGACGTATCCTCCCTCGTGTGCCGAGCTGTTTTAGACGTCTGAAACTGTGTGAAAAAGGGAAATCCCTGGTCATCATAGTTACAGTTCAGCCCAGCGCTATCACATGATTTTCGCGCCTCTTTTATTGCCGCAGCCACATCACTGTATGCCCGACTCTTTTTTGCCAACTCGCCAAGCATGTGATCATCAAATCGATCGGCTTCGATGTTTTCTTGTGGCTTCAACTGATCCCCCTTACCCCTCAAAAATCGGCTGCTAGACAAGTCGCTGCTTAACTTCAGTGACTACGCCGATGACATATAACGGCTCTGTATCGCTACGAAGCGTCGGGTAATCGTCATTCAACGGAACCAATTCAAATATCTCGTTTCCATTTGCATCCATCCCACGCGGTCGGTATTTTTTGAATGTCGCCTGATTGCTTCCATTGCGTGCCACAACAAAATTACCCGGCCCAGGTGCGCGATCAGGATCAACGAACAGTCGGTCTCCCGGCTGGAATCGCGGCGACATCGACATGCCCTCAACATCGAGGCAGAACGCCCAGCGAGATAGCTTCTGGTCTTCTGTGTATTCAACTGCATAACCGTCTCCAGGCTCGTACGGATTCTCCATATCGCGCAGCGCGCCGGCCTGAACCGACGAAATGACCGGAATCGGCCGAGATGGCAGCATGACGGGAGCGATGTTCACATCAAATGGACGCGCATTGCCATCGGCGTTTGTCCCTTCTTGAAACAGATGAGACTTGTCCATCCAACCATGCGGCTCACCGATCGCGGCCTCGATCCTGCGGGCCATGTCGTCACCCATCATCTTCGGCGTACCTGACTTGCTATCACGTGTCTTGTTGCGAATTTGGCTTATGTAAGCCGGAGCAGTGTTCGCTGCAGCAGCGAGCTTTGCCGCTGTACCCATGCGCTTGATAGCGACCTCGAGGTTTTCACGGCGGATTTCATCATTCGTTTGCATACGAGCATTACATAGCAGATCGCTAAACAATGAAATATGCGAAACGCTATTGACGTTATTTAGCGAATCGCTATACTGGCGCTCTATGGACATCAAAACCTACCTCTCTCAAGAACGCGGACGCCAAGCGTCGCTGGCGAAAGCTATTGGCGCACATGCGCCTGACATCAGCCGATGGGCAGACGGGACACGTCCTGTCCCTGTCGCCCACGGCGCAGCCATCGAGGCCGCTACTGGTGGCCTTGTGACGAGAAAGGAATTGTTCCCCGACGATTGGCAGCGGATCTGGCCCGAACTGATCGAACAAGCACCCCAGCCGCAGTAAGCCTGCGGCTTTTTCGCACCCGGGCATTTGCCCACCCGAATTCCAGAAGCACCCTCACCCGATCCACCCACCCCAGGAGAACCAGTGAAAGCCCCACGAACCATCGTAGTAAAGACGCTGCTGAACGCCGACGAATTCGTCGAATTCAGCCAGCAATGCCAGGCCGACGACGTCACGCAAAGCAAGAAGCTGCGCGACCTCGCACGAGGCTGGCTCAACGACCGAAATGCTAATGCGCGCCACCAACCTGCCGGAAGACCCGGCGCTGGCCAGAACGTGGCCATGTTGCTGCCGGGCCGCTCGAACTACCGCGCACCCGGCGTGCTGCGCATGCGCCTTTGAAGCCGACGGCGCCTGGCAATTCCACCTGACATAACCGAGGAGCACATGTCGCAACAAGCAAAGCAGCCGAAGTACTCGGCGGACGACAAGATCGCCCTGCAGGCGCGCACCTGGCGCGCCATCGACCGGGACGCGATCGCTAACAAGGAAGACCACCGCAAGCAGCAGGCCGAGTACATGGCGCGCCAGCAGCTGCGCAAGGTCGTAGACGAGGCAGGCGAATAATGGACACACCAATCATCTCGCTCGACATGATCCGCGCAAAAGCGCGAGCTGCGTTCGACCGCGGCGTGGATCGTGACGGGCACAACTTCAACTGGCACTCGACGGACGCGATCGCGAACTGGCAGGCTGAATGGGATCGCTGCGCGGCTGAACAGTGCGAGGCATCGCCGCCATGACCATGATCGACACTGGCGCCCTGCCGGCGCCGCTCACCCCGCCCGACTGCAACCTGCAGGACTTCGCGTTCATGCCGCTCGACGTCGCGCGCCTGCGTGACAGCGACATGGCCGCGTACGAATCACCCGAGGCATGCTGGGCTGGGGTTCTGCTGTGGAGCGCCGCCTGGCACCAGGTACCCGCCGCATCCCTTCCCGACGACGATCGCTTCTTGGCCAAGGCCGCAGGCTACGGCCGCGTGGTCAAGGAGTGGGCGAACGTGCGCGAGGGCGCGCTTCATGGCTGGGTGAAATGCGCCGACGGCCGCCTGTATCACCCTGTGGTCGCCGAGAAAGCGCTGGAAAGCTGGCGCGCCAAGCTGCATCACGCGTGGAAGAAAGAGTGTGATCGCGTGCGGAAATCCAACAAGCAGCGCGAGTCCGAGGGCCGTCCACCGTTGCCACTTCCACCAGAACCAGGCACGAATTCCGCTGATCTTCCGCTGGAAAGCGCAGGAATTCCACCGGAAAGCGCTGTCGATTCCACTGGAACTGACAAAACGGGCGACGGAATTCCGCTGGAAAACGCTCTTAAGGGACAGGGACAGGGACAGGGACAGGGAGAATGTAAACCTAAATCATCAACACCGCCCCCGCCAACCCCGAGCATGCCGTCGGTCGACCTGGACAGCCCTGCCGACCTGGTCGCGAACATGACGCGCAACACGCAGATCGCTCTGCTCGTTCGAGCCCAAGGCGTACAGGCCACATCGCAGAACCCGATCATTGCCGTGACGTGGGCGCAAGACCCGAAGGTCACCGACGAGGTGCTCAACGTCGCCATCACCAAAGCCCGGGCATCGAAGGGCGACAAGCCCATCCCGCTCGCGTACCTGGTCCCGATCGTCGAGCAAGAGCTGCGCGACCAGGCCGCCCCACTACCAGCACCAGGTGCACAGAAGCCGCGCAACGACGACTGGGTATGGAAAAAATCGAACCAGGGCATCGAGGCCAAGGGCCGTGAGTTCGGGATGTTCGCCCGCGGTGGCGAGAGCTACCACGACTTCGCCGCACGCATCCAAGCCAAGATCGACACGCTGAAAGGCCGAGCAGCATGACGCACACCCACGATGACCGCATCGCCGACCGACCACAGCACCTGTGCGCCGCCTACGGCTGCCCGCTGATCGGCTCGATGGCAACCAGCACGACTGGATCCACCGAATGGTGGTGCTTCGCCCACTTCGGCGCCAGCGCCGGCCGGTTCCAGATGATCACGAACGAGATGCACAGGCTGCGCTGGCTGTCGATGGCCGTGCACGACGTTCGGTTCCACGACAAGCCCGGCACCCAGGCATCACGCGCAGCGTTCGCCACCATCGAACGCGAGCTGCAGGCGCACGGTCGACCTGACCTGCTCTGGCAGCGCCCGGATGCACACCACCCATCGGGGGAAAAGCGGTATCGCTGGCTCGAGCGGCTGGAGAACGCGCTGCGCGCCCAGCTGGCCGACGTGCTCGATTCCAGCAACGATCAGGCTGCGCTGCCGATCGCAGGTTCGAGCGTAGGGACTTTCGAACGTGTCGGCTTCGACATGCCCACCTGACCGAGACCATTTCGCGCGCGAGAGCGCCACAACAACAACGAGGAGCAGCACCCCATGAACATCTTGGCAATCGACATCGGCACCCAGACCGGCTGGGCCCGCACCGACCGCAACGGCGCCGTGCACAGCGGTACCGAGAAATTCCAGTACGCCCGCATGGAACGGCCCGGCCACCGCTGGCTCAAGTTCCGCGCCTTCCTGGCCGAGCAGCGCACCGCCGGCGAGATCCACGCGGTCTACTACGAGGACGTCAAGCAGCACGCAGGCACGCTGGCCGCGCACGTCTACGGCGGCTTCCTGGCGATGCTGGAAATGTGGTGCGCGGCGAACAACGTCCCGCTGCGCCCGGTCGGCGTCGGCCAGGTCAAGAAGCACTGGACCGGTAAGGGCAACGCCGACAAGCTGGCCATGGTCGAGACCGCGCGCGCCAAGGGCTTCCACCCGAAGGACAACAACCAGGCCGACGCGCTGGCCATTCTGGCGCTGGCGCAGCACATCGAGGGCTTGAACGTGCCTGTGCAGGAGGCCGCGTGATTGCTCTCGCCGTATGGCTCGTGCTGTCGCCAGTGCTCACATGCGTCGCATGCCGATGCATTTGCTTCGGCATGGGAGACCAAGACGAGGAGATCGCGCCTTGACCGAACGCCGCGATATTGGCTCACGCCTCGAAAATTGGGCGCGCTGGGCCACCCTCACCACTGGCCCTGTGTCAGCAGCCAGCCAGACTGGTGCGATATGCGAACGGCTGCGCAAGGCAGAGCTGGGCAGCGCCGGAGGCAGCGATGAGCGCCGTAAGGTTGACGAGGATGACGCGCTGCTGCTTGAGCTGACGATGCGTAAGCTGAAGACATTCGACCGGCTGTTGCTGTGGTGGTGCTACATTGATCAAGCACCTCCACATGTTGTTTGTCGAAAGCTGAGTATTCCGCATAAACCCGCAACCGAATTCTTGACGGCGTTCCGAGGAGCTCAAGCAGCCATCGAAGGGCAGCTAATCAGTTAGACCAACCTCAATTACTCATGCGACAATGCATGCGTAGATATAGGAGGAACAATGCTGCTTACCAAACTTTCAATTGCAAATTATAAAAGTTATTTCGAAAAAGTTGATTTTGAGTTCTCGCGCGGTTTCAATATTCTGCTTGGTGCAAATTCAAGTGGGAAAACTACAGTACTCGAAGCAATTCGTTTTTTTGATGCTGACGGCAGTCCTCACCGCTCAGTCGCCAATATTGTAGATATCGACACGCCTTGGCATGCCCCTAGCGAGATAACTGCGACGTTCTCTTTGAAGCTATCCGAATTGCAGAAATTATTACCTACGTCGGGAATTATTGTTCCTATATCGCTTCCGGCTGGGGAAAGAATTGCCTCAAACCTTGACATCGAGAAATACTGGAAAACCAATCCATTCGATATATCTTTTATTAAAAAAGGAAGCGCAGTACAAGCGCAGTACTTCCCTTTAGGAAAATTCGTAGTAAGACGCGGACCTGGCACAAGTTATCCACGCTGGGACGTTTCCATTCAGCACAACGAAATAAGATATCCGGAAGGCATGAACGGCACAGTTGGTAGCGATGGCACTCAGGAAATCAATAGCCTAGCGGTAAATTTTCACAGCAAGATTTACAAATTTTCCTCTGAACGGCAGGTTAGAGCAAACTGCACTGCAACTGAGCCCAAACTTCTTCCTAACGCTTCCAATCTCGCGTACTGCATTAATCACCTTCGCTCAGACGATTCACCAACATTCGAGGACCTTCGACGTTACATCAACAAAATATTCCCACAGATTTATGATATTAGCTCAGTTGCTAAATCTGACAATAATTTTTACCTTTCAGTAATAACCACTCCAGCCAATCTTCGACGAAATGACTTGAAGGTTCCAATTGATCAAGTTGGGACAGGAATTTTCAATGCAATTGCAATTTTATACGTTGTGCTTACATCTCGAACACAACATATTATATTATTGGAAGAACCTAATTCTTACCTTCATCCTCGCGCATTGAAAGAACTATTAGCAATACTGGCAGAAGCTGGACCGCAACATCAATTCTTCATAACTACCCACTCAAGCGACGTTCTGAGAAACGTACCTGCGTCTACGGTGACCCTACTGGAGCACAATGGCATAACCACCAGTGCCAAACAGACTAGAGAAAAAGATCTATTCCTATTCCGAACCGGGTTACTCGATTTAGGAATCAAATTAACTGATCTCCATGGATGCGATCGAGTTCTATGGGTTGAAGGCGAAACAGAAGAATATATTTTTCCGAAAATTCTTACGAAATATTTCCCTGATGTTGCCCAAGGTATAGCCGTTCTAAAAGTCCACGGAACTGGCGACTTTGAATCAAAAAAATATTCTCCTCGAAAAGTAGCAGAAATTTATCGTAGACTTTCAGACGCAACATTTTTAGCGCCGCCAATGGTAGCGATAACGTTAGATATGGAGGATAGAAGTCGAGAAGAAATAGATTCAATTCTTCGTGACACAGATGGGCTGGTACACATCCTTCCAAAGCCAATGATCGAAGACTTTTTGCTTAGTCCAGAGGCAATTCAGGCGGTGCTTGAATCCGATCTGGATCGAAGTGTTGATTTGATGGCGATTGAAGGATGTTTAGAACGGCTGATGCGAGATCCTGCAAATCGGTTCAAACCCTCAAGCAGAGGAAAATCGCCTATGCACGCGGCGAAGGTTTTGGAAGCAGCATTTCAAGCTCTCGGAGGATCTGGCGCATATTATAAGAAAACTAGACATGGACCGATGTTAATGGATTGGCTGCTGGAATCGAAGCCAGAGCATCTAGATGGTCTTGTAGAGTGGTTCCGAAACTTCATACGATAAAAATTGAACCTATTGTTGACTAAGAAAAATTCCTAGTGTAAATTTACGAGCTACAACTTATTTCCGTCAGTCACGACGCGGCCGGTTCCCAGAGGGAGCCCGCGGCGTGAACGGAAGAATCCCGAAGCCCTGCGATCAGCAATGACGCGGGGCTTTTTGCTTTCTGGAGCCGATGATGAAGTTCTTCGCTGACTGGGGTGGCTTCACCTCAACCTGTCTCCTCCCGACTGTGCTGGTCGGCCGCAGTTGGGCATACATCTACTGGCTCCAAGGCCGCGCCGGCGTTCGCTGGCGCTAGAAACGACCTGGTGCTGACCAGACAGCCGGCGCTCACGCGCTGCCGGCGCCGGACGCTGTAACCGGCACCAACAATCCACCCTGGAGCATCATGCAGCTATCCCACGAAGCCGAGCGCCGCTGGGTGCTGGTGCTGATCCAACTCGAACTGGCGCGTATCGCGCTGCTCATCCAGACGGCCCGATAGCCGCCCTACCCTGTGTCTCCTCTCTTCGATGATCGATCGAAGCTTTCGGCCCGGCCAGCATCACGCTGCCGGGCCATTTTTTTAAGGTCGTCAATGACAACCGAAGCAGAGCTGACCTGGACGATGAACGACACTACCCTTATCTACCGGCATCAAATCGTGCGCGCGGTCCTCGGTATACGCCCAGCGATCCTCGCCCGAGTGCACGACATGACTGCGCTGGACAGAGTTTGCGCACGTCTGGCTGACGCGGAGGCCGCGCTCGAGCAACTGCGTGCGCGCGGTTATGGGACATCCGGGCAGACGATAACCGAGATCGTGCAGAGCCTACCGCCGGCTGCGATTCGCTGATGGTCTGGGGCACGAAGAGCCGCCACGAGCGTGGCTACGACAGCGCCTGGGTGAAGGTCCGCAACCAGGTGATGGAGCGCGACGAAGGCGAGTGCCAACGCTGCAAGCGCACCGGCCGCACCACCCTAGCTCACGCGGTCGACCACATCATCAGTAAGGCCAAGGCCAGCGAGCTGCGTTGGACACGCGCCAAGACTGATCACCCTTCCAATCTGGAAGCGATCTGCGATCCGTGCCACGCGGTCAAGACCGAGGAAGAACGAGGAAAGCGCAAGCGAGTGAAGCGCGCTGCTGGCCCTGACGGCTGGCCGGTTTAGTGATGGTAACGGCTTGATGAAGTTGAATACCTGCGGAAGTTACACAAACCATAGATAGGCGACTGCCATGACTACGACCATCGCCCCAAAAACAAATGCGGCAATCGTGGCGTTTCGCTTTTTATGCGACGGGTCTGGATGAGCGCACCAAGGACAGGCACCTGCGGATGACGGCACTGGATTTTTGCAAGCCGGGCAAGAGATCAAAAGCATGGAAGAGGATGATGAAGTCGAACATCCGACTATACCATTTCCATGGAGAAATATAAACACATGTTGCAATATAGAAACATGGTTGGGGGGGAGGTCAAATCTCTGCGACCTTCGTCTATGGGGACCGCCTGCTCCCTCTTTGTGCAGAACCGCGAAATGAAACTTTTTTTCTGGGATTGAAATCATGGCCGGACGGCGCCCGACTCCCAGTGCGCTCAAGCTGGTCACGGGCAATCCGGGCAAGCGGCCACTGAACAAAAAAGAACCAAAACCACGCACAAAAACGCCAGTTTGCCCGCCGCATCTTGATGCGAGAGGCAA
>Ga0265798_10010002_pt1 | contig 11753 bp, 11 predicted proteins | sample P3T30metagenome_FD_192430 | JGI IMG/M metagenome (GOLD analysis project Ga0265798, IMG submission 192430) | Plant litter microbial communities from East Loma Ridge, Irvine, California - P3 T30 | ecosystem: Environmental > Terrestrial > Plant litter > Unclassified | place: USA: California... | reverse complement strand
ATCGTAGCTCAACGAGCTACTGCAACGCCTAGCGCGGGTATCGGTCGGCGGCGATTGCCGGGCTATGCTCGCCACGACAGGTGATTAGTAGACAGGTGATTACTAAGTAACGTATGCTATTTCACGTTAGCCGGACGCATCTGGATTTCTGATACCATCGTGGCATCCGGCGCTTCGAGGGCGTGGACAATGGCGGCGGCAATGTCTTCGGGCTGCATCTTGTGGGGGTCGGGCTCCTGGCCGGGCTGGGCACCGTTGAAGTTGGTTTCGACCGAGCCGGGCATCACGCAGGTAACTTTTATGCCGTCGGGCCGCAGTTCCTTAAAGAGCGCGTCGGAGAAGCCGCGCACGGCGTATTTGGTGGCACAGTAGCCAGCCAACTTGGCCGTGCCGGCGGTGGCCGCCAGCGAAGCTACGTTGATGATGTGGCCCGCGTGTTGCTTTTTCATTTGCGGCAGCGCGGCGCGGGTGCAGTAAAACAAGCCGTTGACGTTGGTATCGAACATCGCGTGCCAGTCTGCTGACTTGAAGCCGTCGATGGGGCCGAAGATGCCCAGGCCGGCATTATTGACGAGCACGTGGATTTCGGGGCCTAGCTCGCGCTGGGTATTGGTGAAGGCTTCGGCCACGGCGTGCTCATCGCGCACATCGCATTCAAAAAACTGGAACCGGTCGTGGCTCAGGCCTTCGGGCGCGTGGCGGCCCCAGCCCGCTACGGCGGCACCGTGCGCCAGCAGGGCTTCGGCGGTGGCGCGGCCGATGCCGCTGCTCACGCCCGTTACGATGGCAACTTTCCCGTTCAGGTTCATAGATTTCAGGCAAAAAAAGACGAATGCAACTGCGAATGCTGCTACAAAGTAACGCGCTGGCCGGGCTGCGCCGGGTAGCGGCCCTGCTGGCGGTGGGCTTGCTGCTAGCGGCCTGTGGCCCCGGCCACGATACCGACTGCCTCAAAGGCAACGGGGAGGTAGTGACCGAGCGCCGGGCCGTGGACCGCCGCTTGCGCACCGTGGTAGTGCACAACAACGTGGACCTGACCATTGTGCCCGATACGGTGACTTATGCCGAAGTGCGGGCCGGCGAGCACGTTATTCAGCATATCGAGTTCTCGAGCCCCAGCGGCCCCCAGCAGTTGGTTATCAAGAATACGAGCCGCTGCAACTGGGTACGCAGCTACGACACGCCGCGCGAGGTGCGCCTGCACGTAGCCCGCCGCCAAACCAGCCTCGACATCGAGCACTACGGCTACGGCCGGGTGAGCAACGAGGGCCAGTGGGCCCAGGATACGCTGTACCTGCGCCTGTGGAGCACCGGCGACTTCACGCTGAACGTGCGCTCAACCTACCTCTACCTCGACAGCTACAACGCCGGCGACATCACCCTGCGCGGCACGGCCGAAGACTTTCACCCCAACTTTGGCAGCAACGGCTTTCTCTTTGCCAACGGCCTCGACGCGCACTTTTGCTACCTCTATACTTACCCCGCCTGGCAGGGCGACTTGCACGTGCGCACCCACGGCAACCTGGGCGGCACGCTCAACGGCACCGGCCGCCTCTTTTACGCCGGCAAGCCGGCGGTTATCGACTTAAAAGGCCCTGGCGCCAGCCGGGCCTTTCCGGAGTGAGGGCTAGCCAGCGGCCGCGCCGCTACACTAAGTCACCCAGCTGCGGGCGGATGAGCAGCTCCTCCACCACCGCCCCTGGCGAAAGCTGAAACGCCCCGAGTACGGCCGCCGCCACATCGGCCGGGTCGATGAAGCGGCCGGGCGGCACCCCCACCCCTTCCCAGCTGCGGGTGAGGGTGGCGCCGGGCAGCACGGCCGTCACACGCAGGCCCTGGGTTTTTACTTCCTCACGCAGCGTTTTGGTGAAGCCCAGCAGGGCAAACTTGGCCACGCCGTAGGAGCCGCCATTAGGATAAGGCATGATGCTGGCCGTGGAGCAGATAGTGAAGATATGGCCCCGGCCCTGGGCCAGCAGCGTGGGCAGCAGGGCGCGCGTCACATCGTAGGCGCTCAACAAGTTGATGCTTAGCATATCACGCAGGCGCGAGCCATCGGCAGGCTCGTCTTGAAAGCGGCCGGGCACGTAGGTGCCCGCGTTGTTGACCAGCGCCGCCAGCGGCAGTCGCAGGCCCAGCACGAAGTCAGCAAAACGCCGGCAATCGGCGGGCTGGCTAAGGTCGGCGGGCAGGGTGTGGAGGGGCGCGCTGGGCTGCGCGGCGGCCAGCGCAGCTAAATCTTCGGCATTGCGGGCGCAGGTAGCCACGGCAAAGCCAGCTCCTAAAAAGCTCATTACCAAGGCACGGCCTATGCCTTGGCTGCCTCCTGTTATCACGACTAACTCGGCTGTTGAGGTCACTATTTTCTGAATTTATACGTAAGAGGCGCAAAGATGCCCTGCCGCCGACGGCCGGGGCTAGCCGGGCCGGTTCAGGCTGCCCATTTTCCTTCCTTTATGTTCAAAATTTTTGGCACATTCGTACTCTTTCTCTACAACATGGTGGCGCGCGCCGAGCGCCTCAAGGTGTTATGGACGCGTTTTTTTGAGGAAGCCACGCTCATCGGCGTCAATTCTATTTTTATTGTAGGCATCGTATCGGCCTTTATCGGGGCCGTAACCTGCATTCAGATTGCCTACAACCTCACCAACCCGCTCATTCCGAAATCCACCATCGGCTACATGGTGCGTGAGATGACGATTTTGGAGCTGGCCCCCACCATCACGAGCATCGTGCTGGCTGGCAAAGTCGGCTCGTCCATTGCGGGCGGCCTGGGCACCATGCGCATCACCGAGCAAATCTCGGCCTTGGAAGTGATGGGCATCAACACGACTTCGTACCTGGTGCTGCCGCGCATTCTGGCCGCCATGCTCATGTTTCCGCTGTTGGTTATTCTGGCGATGGCGCTCAGCATCTTGGGCGGCTACATTGCCGGCACGCTGTCAGGCGTGATGGCCCCGCAGGACTATATCGAGGGCATTCGCACCGATTTTATTCCTTACAACATCTTCTTTGCCCTGATTAAGGCCGTAGTTTTTGCCTTCCTTGTTTCGGGCATTTCGGCTTTCAAAGGCTACTACACCGAGGGCGGCGCGCTGGAGGTAGGGGCTGCCAGCACCTCAGCCGTGACCAACTCCATCATCGCCATTCTGCTAGCCGACTACGTGCTGGCCGCTGTGCTGCTGTAATTTTGATTGTCGTGCCGGGCTGGTAAAGTATCTTTTGCCCGTACGCTGTTGTTAGATACCAGAAGGCAGTACTTTTAAGCTCGACGCGGAAAAGATGCTTCGTATAGCTTAGCATGACAAGCACTTAGTTATGATTGAAATATCCAACCTCGAAAAATCATTCGATGGCAACCAGGTGCTCAAGGGCATTACCTGCACCCTGGAAACCGGCAAATGCAACCTGCTGCTCGGCGGCTCGGGCACCGGCAAAAGCGTGCTGCTTTCGTGCATTGTGGGCCTTATGAAGCCCGACCTCGGCTCCATTACCTTCGACGGCACGGTGTACACCAACTCGAAGGTGGACATCCGCCAGGAAATCCGCCGCAAAATCGGGATGCTGTTCCAGGGCTCGGCGCTGTTCGACTCCATGACGGTGGCCAAAAACGTGGAGTTTCCGCTCCAGATGCTGACGCCCGACATGACCCTGGAGGAGCGCCGCGACCGCGTGGAGTTCTGTCTCAAGCGCGTGGGCCTTGAAAACGCGGGTAATAAGATGCCTTCGGAAATTTCGGGTGGTATGAAAAAGCGCGTGGGTATCGCCCGCGCCATTGCGCCCAATTGCACGTACCTTTTTTGTGATGAGCCCAACTCGGGCCTCGACCCCGCTACGAGCATCAAGATTGACGAACTGATTTACGAAATCACGCACGAGTACAATATCACCACCGCCATCATCACCCACGACATGAACTCGGTGGTGGGCATCGGCGACCACATTATTTTCCTGCACCAAGGTAAAAAGCTGTGGGATGGCGACAAGGAGCACATCCTGAACGCCGATGTGCCTGAGCTACGCGAATTTATCTTCAGTTCGTCGCTGGTGCGCGCCGCTAAGCGCATCGAGGAAGAAGACGGCCCGCAGGGCCTGGAGCACCTAGCCCACGAGCCTCTGTCGGAGGTATAGTTTTTTTGAGCTGTTAGCCCCTAGCTGGTAGCTGTTAACTTTGCCTTGGGCAGAGCTAGCAGCTACCAGCTAGGGGCTAACAGCTTATTTTCGCGGCATGAATCAGACTCTCGCTGGAAAAGTAGCCCTCGTTACCGGGGCCTCCAAAGGAATTGGCCGCGCCATTGCCACGCTGTTTGCGCAGCAGGGGGCGCAGGTCGCATTTACGTATCTCTCATCCGTTGAAAAAGGCCAAGCGCTCGAAGCTGAGCTAGCCGCCCACGGCGGCAAGGTGAAGGGCTACCGCTCCGACGCCTCAGACTTTGCCCAGGCCGAGAAGCTGGTAGACGATGTGGTGGCCGAGTTTGGCAAGCTGGATATTCTGGTCAACAATGCCGGCATCACGCAAGATGGCCTGCTCATGCGCATGAGCGAAGCCCAGTGGGACAACGTGCTCAACGTCAACCTAAAGTCAGTCTTCAACCTCACCAAAGCCGCTACCAAACCCATGATGCGCGCCAAGACCGGCAGCATCATCAACATGACGTCGGTAGTCGGCATCAAAGGCAACGCGGGCCAGGCCAACTACGCCGCCAGCAAGGCGGGCATCATTGGCTTTACCAAGTCGGTGGCCCTGGAGCTGGGCTCACGCAACATTCGCTGCAACGCCATTGCCCCCGGCTTTATCGAAACCGAAATGACCGACGCCCTCGACCCCAAGCAGGTGGAGGAGTGGCGCAAGGCCATCCCGCTCAAGCGCGGCGGCTCGCCCGAGGATGTGGCAAAGGCCACGGCCTTTCTAGCTTCTGATGACTCGGCCTATATCACCGGCCAGGTACTGCAAGTAGATGGTGGCATGCTGACGTAGGCTAGCCGTATGCAGCCCGGCGGCTGGGTTTACCTAACCCAGCCGCCGGGCTTTTTCACGCCTGCTCGAGACAGAACAGGAGTTGCGTCTCAAATGCAGAAAAGCGCGGCGCTCCGCGCCCAATTTGGTTTATGCGTAAGAAGGTCATGGTTGCTTTCAGCTTAGCGCTAGCGGGAACTACCGCGGTTGCTTATCCCCGTTTGGCGGCCAGGCTCAACCGCTGGCAAGCTCAGCGCCAAGCCATTGCTACCACCATCCCGCTAGCCCCTACCCTGCACGAAGGCGACCTAATTTTTCACACCTCGCAGTCGGCCCAAAGCCAGGCCATCCAGCTAGCCACGCACTCGCCCTACAGCCACTGCGGGCTGCTGTACAAGGCCAATGGCGAGTGGCAAGTATTTGAAGCCGTGCAGCCAGTGAAGCTGACGCCGCTGGCCCGCTGGGTAGCGCGGGGCCAGGGTGGCCACTTTGTAGTGAAGCGCCTGCACGATGCCGCCACGGCCCTACCGCCCGCCGCGCTGGCCCGCTTGCGGGCGGCCGGCCAGCCTATGCTGGGCCACGACTACGACTTGGCTTTCAATTGGTCGGATAAACAGATTTACTGTTCCGAGCTTATTTGGAAGGTGTATGACCGGGGCCTGCACCGGCAACTCGGCCAGTTGCAGCAGCTGCGCGATTTCGACTTGAGCCAGCCGGCCGTGCAAGCCAAGCTGCGGGAACGCTACGGCAACCGCCTGCCGTTAGCGGAGCCCGTCATCTCGCCAGCCAGTATCTTTAACAGCCCCGAGCTGGTTACGGTCGTAAGCCGGTGAGGTAGCCGGCTTTCTTCGTTAATTGCCCCGCGTGGCCTCAGTCGCGCGTTTCTGCTCTTGCTTTCTACTGCCTATTCTCCCTGGTTTATCCTGCTTTGCCTGGCCGTGGGCGCGGGCTACGCGGCGCTGCTCTACTCGGCCCAAGCACCGTGGCGCCGGGCCATCAACTACGCGCTGGCGGGGCTGCGCTTTGTAGTCGTCAGTTTCCTGTGCTTTTTGCTGCTCTCGCCGTTTATCAAAACGACGACCACGCGCACCGAGGCGCCTACCGTGGTGCTGGCCGTTGATAACTCGCAGTCGGTAAGCTTATTCACGCCAGCCCCAGCCCTGGGCCAACTCACGGCGGGCCTGCCGCAGCTAGCCGCCGCCCTGCAAGCAAAGGGCTTTCGCGTCGAAACCCGCACGCTCACCAAAGCCACTGCGGCGCCCGATTCCCTACGCTTCGACGCCACCCGCACCGACCTCAACAAGCTACTCAGCGACAGCCGCGAGGCCAACGCCGAACGCAACCTGGCCGGCGTAGTGCTGGTGAGCGACGGCCTGGTAAACCAAGGCCAGGAGCCCCAGTTTTCGGAGTTTAATTTCCCGATTTTCAGCGTGGCACTGGGCGACAGCGTTGCCAAAAAAGACCTGCGCCTCACCGATTTGGTGTACAACCGCGTGGCGTTTAGCGGCAATAAATTTCCTCTGGAAGCCGAAATAGGTTACGAAGGCTACGCCAGTGGCACCGCCACCGTGGAAGTGCGCGAGGGCGGCCGGACCCTGGAAAGCCGCCGCGTGGCGCTCCCCACTGGCCGTCGCCGCGTCAAAACCACCTTCCAGTTCACGGCCCCCGCACCGGGCAAGCACCGCTACGAGGTGCGCGTGCTGCCCCAGGCCGGCGAGTTTACGGTGCTCAACAACGGGCGCACTGCCTTCATCGAGGTAGTTAAGGGCAAGCTGCGCGTGCTGCTGGCGGGCGCGGCCCCCCACCCCGACCTCAAGGCGCTACGAGCCGCCATTCTGGCTAATAACAACTTCGACCTCACGCTGAGCGTGGCCGGCGTGGGCACCCCACTACCGGCCGGCGCCACCTTCGACGTAGCCGTGCTGCACCAGCTGCCCGCCCGGGGCGGCCTGGGGCAAGAACTGCTGGCGCGGGTGCGCGCAGCCAAGGTGCCGGTGCTGTACGTGCTGGGGGCACAATCTGATTACAATGCTTACAACCAACTGAATGCGGGCCTGAACGTGCAGCCTCGCGGGACCCAAACTGATGAGGTAACGCCGCTGCCTAACCCTGGCTTTGCACGCCTGCCGCTTGATGAGGATAGCCGCCGGCGCCTGGCGCAGTACCCGCCGGTAGCGGTGCCCTTTGGGGAGCTGCGGCTGGGTAGCGGGGCCGAGGCCGCACTGTGGCAGCAAGTGGGCCGCCTGCCCACCCAAAAACCCCTGCTTGTATTTGGCAGCGCCGGTACCACCCCCCGCGCCGCTACCCTGCTGGCCGAAAACACCTGGCAGTGGCGCCTCGAAGAAGCCATCGCCCACGACGACCACCCCGAAGCCTACGACCGCCTCATTGGCCGCACGCTCCAGCTGCTGACCCAAAATGCCAATAAAAAGCGCCTCGATGTGTACCCGACCCAGGATGCCTTTGGCACCCAAGACGATGTGACGCTGGGTGCGGAAACGTACAACGCGGTTTTCGAGCGCATTTACGACCAGAAAATCACCCTCACGCTCACCGACTCGGCGCGCAAGGCGCGCACGGTCACCTTCGCAAATGCGCCCGATGGCTCGCCACTGCACCTGGGGCCGCTGCCGGCTGGCACCTACCGCTACCAGGCCCGCGCCACGCTCGGCGGCCAGGCCCAGCAGAGCAGCGGCGAATTACTAGTGCAAAACCAGCCGCTGGAAGCGCAGGAATCGAAGGCCGACCACCGGCGGCTAGCCCAGCTCAGCCGCCGCAGTGGCGGCCGGCTCTACTACCCTGCCCAACTCGATAAGCTGGCGCAGGATATCACGAAGGCTAATTTTAAGCCGGTGCTGGGTAGCGAGGAAGACTTAAAAGATTTGATAAACCTGAAGTGGCTATTCTTCGCCTTGGTAGCTTTGCTGGCGGCCGAGTGGGCCACGCGCAAGTACCAGGGCGGCGTTTAATTGCAATTATCAGTTAACAGCGAGCACTTACCCATGGCCAAGCGCTGCGTCATTGCCGAAGCGCAGACTGCTCATTGATAACTGCTCACTGTTAACTAATAATTGAAACATGCGCTATATCCTTCTCAACAAGCCGTTCGAAGTCCTCACTCAATTTACCGACGAGCACGGCCGGGCCACGCTCAAAGATTTTGTGGCGGTGCCCAACGTGTACCCCGTAGGCCGGCTCGACTTTGACAGCGAGGGCCTGCTGCTGCTCACCGATGATAAGCAGCTGCAACACCGCCTGAGCGACCCGCGTTACAAGGTGCCCAAAACCTACTGGGCGCAGGTGGAGGGCTACCCCACCGAGGCAGCGCTGCAACAACTGCGCGAGGGCGTGCAAATCAAGGAAGGCTTTACGCTGCCGGCCGAAGTAGCCGCCTTGCCCGACGCGGCCACGGCCGACTTGTGGCCGCGCAACCCGCCCATTCGCTACCGGGCCAGCATCCCCACGAGCTGGCTGGCCATTACCATCTCGCAGGGCATGAACCGGCAGGTGCGCAAAATGTGCGCCGCCGTGGGCCTGCCCTGCCTGCGGCTGGTGCGCCAGGCGCTGGGCGACTTGTCGCTGAGCGAGCTGACACCCGGCCAGTGGCGCGACCTCACTACCGAAGAAATAGCCGCCCTGCGCGGGCTGGCCGGCGCGGGCGAGCGCCACCCACGCCCGGTGCCCGTGCGCCCGGCTGCGGCGCGCCCGACTTCTACTTTCTCGCCCAACAATCGCGGCCCACGTCGCCAGCGGCCCTGATGCTACGGCGGGTTTTGTGGGGGCTGGCCCTGGCCTTTAGCTTGCTCAACGTGGTGGTGGCCTTGCACGCCTGGCGCTTCACACACTTCACCACCGATGCCGGGCCACGCACCCGCAACCCCGAGAAGCTGCCTACGGCGGAGAAAATCAAGGTCATGCTCACCGGCTTGCAAAACCCGAAGCCAGTAAACCTGGCTCCGCCAGCTTTTCCGTATGAAGATGTGACGCTGGCCAGCCCCAATGGCCGGCTGGCGGCCTGGTATAGCGCGGTGCCGCAGGCGCGGGGCATTATCATCCTCTGCCACGGCTACACCAGCGATAAGTCGCGCCTGCGGCCCGAGGCGGCCTATTTTCGGCAGCTTGGGTACGCAGTGCTGCTGCTCGATTTTAGTGGTAACGGCGCTTCGGAGGGTTACCAGACCACCATCGGCTACCGCGAGGCCGACGATGTGGTGGCGGCTATGCGCTGGGCGCAGGCGCGGCAGCCGGGCGCGCCGGTGGTGCTCTACGGCGTGAGCATGGGCGCGGTGGCCATTCTGCGGGCCGAGAGCGAGCTGGGTCTGCGGCCCGCCGCCAGCATCGTGGAATGCCCCTACGGCAGCATGCTCCAGACGGCCCAAAACCGGTTCGTTTCCATGCACCTACCGCCCTTTCCGCTGGCCAACATGCTGGTGTGGTGGGGCAGCGTGGAGAACGGCTACTGGGCCTTTGGCCTGAACGCGGGCGAGTACGCCCGGCGCGTCAGCATACCTACCCTACTGCTGTGGGGCACCGCCGACCCGCGCGTAACCCGCGCCGAAACTGATACCATCTTTGCCCATCTGGTGGGCCCCAAGCAGCGGGTTGATTTCACTGGCTCGGGCCACGAGCCGTACTGGCACAAGCACCCGCGCCAGTGGCAAGGTGCTGTCAAGCGCTTTTTACAAGCGCAACAGCTATAGCCGGGCGGCCGGGACTAGCCACGTTGGATAGTGCCGGCGTAGCAGCAGGCCGCCCGCCCCAAATACGACGGCGGCTAGCCCCAGCGTAAGCCACCAGAAGTAGGCTGGCGCAAAGAATCGGTACGTGCTCTCGATAACGAACGCCGCGTAAAGCCCCGTTACGGAGGCGCCCATGCCTAGGTAGTGCCAGCGCAGCCACGCCCGCACCACCGGGCGCAGGGCAGCCGCACCAACGCCGATAACCAGCGCAAAGACGCTGCCTACGGCTCCCCAGTGGATAATTCCAAACTGACCAAACAGGAAATAAATCTGAAACGCCGTCACTAAGAGCACGGTCATACTACCCACATACACCCAGCCCACCCACCGGTGCCGCCGCGTCCCCTTGGGCGTGGCCAGAATATAAGTACCTGCCACCAAGGCCAGCAGCGCCGCCGCCACATGCACCTCGCTAACTGACGAATGAAGAACAGAAGGCATGAATAGACCACGGGAGGCATGCTAACCCACGTGCCTCGCAGGAAATTAAACTAGCAATACGTGCTAAGCTCCCCAGTTTGCTCGCTCAGCAAAGCGGTTGGGCGGGCTGCCGCAAGCCAGCTTGCCGGAATAGCCTCCAGCAATCGCCCGGTCTATTTTCTGACTTAGAGCCGCTTTCCTACCTGCTCAGGGAGGCTTAAAAAAGCGCTGGCTGGTCGCAATTTATTTTGAGTTAGCAGGGCTTCATCCGCCTAAAAACTAGGAGGGCCTACCCAGCAATGTGGGTAGGCCCTCCTAGTTTGCTAAGCCCTGGCGCAAGCGCCGTTAGGCGTGCACGTGTGGGCGGTTGGCGGGCAGGTCGTCGGCGTAGTGGGTGTGCTCGGCGCGGTAGGTGCGCTCGAAAATCAGCGGGAAGATGAACAGCGTCAGCACCGTGCCCGTGAGCAGGCCGCCGATAACCACGATGGCCAGCGGCTTGGACGTTTCGGAGCCAATGCCGGTGCTAAGGGCCGCCGGCATGAGGCCGATGATGGCCATGAGGGCCGTCATCACCACCGGGCGCACGCGCGAGGCCACGCCCTCGGCCAGGCTGCGGTCGAGGCTCATCTTAGCCAGCATATTCTGCTTGAACACGCTGATGAGAATCACGCCGTTCTGAATACAGATACCAAACAGCGCAATGAAGCCGATACCAGCCGAAATCGAGAAGTTGGTGTGCGTGAGGAGCAGCATCGCGATGCCCCCGATGAGGGCAAACGGCACGTTGAGCAGCACCAGGCCGGCATCTTTCAAATTACCAAACAGGATGAACAAAATGAAGAAGATGAGCGCCAGCGAAATCGGCACCACCTGGGCCAGCCGCTGGCTGGCCCGGCGCTGGTTCTCGAAGTCGCCGGTCCACTTCATGGAGTAGCCTTTGGGCAGCTGCACCACTTTATTTACCTTCTCCTGCGCCTCGGCGATGGCCGAGCCCAGGTCGCGGCCCCGCACCGAGAACTTCACGGCCGAAAAGCGGGTGTTGTCGTCGCGGTAAATCAGGCTGGGGCCGGTCACCTGCTTAATATCGGCTATCTCGTTCAGCGGCACCGTTTTACCGCTCTGGGTGGGCACCATGAGGGCGGCGATTTCGGTCGGGCTCTCGCGGAACTGCGATTCGTAGCGCACCCGGATGGGGAACTTGCGCTCGCCCTCGTACATCTGGCTGGCCTGCTTGCCACCCACCGCCATTTCGAGCACCGCGTTGGCATCCGATTTACTCACGCCGTAGCTGGCCATGCGGCGCTCGTCGAGGTCGGCGTGCAGCTCGGGCTGGCCGATGTTGCGTAAGAGGCCCAGGTCGTCGATGCCATCGACCTTTTGCAATATCTCATATACCTGGCGGGCCTTGCCCTCCATCAGCTTGAGGTCGGTGCCGTAGATTTTGACGGCGATGGAGCCTTTTACGCCCGAGGCGGCCTCCTCCACGTTGTCGGTAATGGGCTGCGAGAAGTTGAAATCGACGCCCGGAAAGCGGTTCAGCTTTTCCTTCATCCGCGCGATGAGGTCTTCGCGGTAGGCCTTCTTTTTCATGTTCTTCTGCACCTCGTCGGTGTGCTTGATTTGGACGAGGAACTCGT
>Ga0265798_10010000_pt1 | contig 11754 bp, 10 predicted proteins | sample P3T30metagenome_FD_192430 | JGI IMG/M metagenome (GOLD analysis project Ga0265798, IMG submission 192430) | Plant litter microbial communities from East Loma Ridge, Irvine, California - P3 T30 | ecosystem: Environmental > Terrestrial > Plant litter > Unclassified | place: USA: California... | reverse complement strand
GTCGACCTGTTTCGTCGCTTCTCGCTGACCTGCCTCGCAACCCCGACGCTTGACGACATTGCCGACGACTTCTTTCCCGAGACCCCGCGTGGAGACCTGTTTTTCCCCGAACCGGGATGCTCGTCGCCGACCTTTGTCGGATCGCACGCAGACGCTGCCTCACTCGCGGGCATGCTTCTCAATGAGGGGATGACGCTGCTGACTTCGCGCGCCGCGCCTATGAGTGCTGCAGCAGTGCGGCGCAGCCACCCCGCTCGACCCGCCGTGGAAGCATTCTCGTGGCCATCTGACGTGGTCCTCGAGGACGCGAATGACAGCGGCTATGAAGTACGCCTGTCCGAAGCAGCACTGACCGAGATGCGGACGGAAGCGCGCCGAGGGCGCCGCGTTCGCGGACCGCGAGTCGAAACGGGAGGCATGCTCCTTGGAGCAATCGACGACGCCTGCCGTGTTATCTACGTCGACAGGGTTGCGGGACCTCCTCCGGACAGTCGGCTGTCTGAGGTCTACTTCCAGCACGGCACGCACGGGACGCAGGAAGTCATCGACGAGCGTCGAACAGTAACCCAGGAGCGGCAAAGTTTCGTCGGGCTGTGGCACACACACCCGCACGGCGCGGCTTCACCGTCAGCAACGGACGACGAAGGAATGTGGGGGCTTGTCAACTTGCAGGGAATCAGCCGTCGTGCGCTGATGATCATCGCCGGAGGGACGACTATGTGGGATCAGTGGTTGCAGAACGGTGCAACGCCGGCGCTGTACGCGCGGGTGTCCAGGATCGAAGCGTCCGAACGGCCCTCCGGCCACGGCGACGTTCGCGACGCCCCTTACGAATTCTTCCCAGGCGGCTTCGCCTACCCGCAGGACTTCCACGCAGCACCAGGACAGCGCACTTGACAGCCCCTCGAATCGGCCTCGCGCTCTCCGGTGGCGGCTTCCGGGCTGTGGCATTCGGACTCGGTGCCCTCCGTGCTTTGCACGACCGAGACCTCCTCTCATCAGTCAGGGTCGTCTCCGGCATCAGCGGCGGTGCGATCCTGTCCGCGTTGTGGGCCTATGGTCCGTAGAACTTTGAAGAGTTCGACCTCAGCACTCGCCGTCTGTTGCGCAGCGGCCTCCAGCTCGAGCTCACGCGGCGTGCTTTCACCCCGAGCTCCACCGTTCGGTCACTGGCTTCGGTCGTCCGCTCCGTTACAGCTGGGAACCCGCGAGCCTTCTCACGCACCGAGGCACTAGTAGCAGCCCTGGCAGCGCGCGGGCTCGACGTGCCCCTGTCAAATGTCACCCACCCAGACCTCGCAGTTGTGATGTCTGCAACGGATTTGTCGAATGGCAATGCAGTCCGCTTCGGCAGTCAGGTGAGTTCAAGCAGCCCATTGGGTCGGATCACGGATGTAGTTCCGGCGGCGGACGCTGCAGCAGCCTCTGCAGCGTTCCCGCTGCTCCTCCCACCTCTCGTGCGCAATTACAACTTCGAGCGGTCCGACGGTAGCCAGCGCACCTCTCGGCTCGCGATGACGGACGGCGGCGTTTACGACAACCTCGGAGTGACTCCGCTTCTTCCAGGCCGATCGAAGTCGCACACGAGCCACGTTTACGACCTCGATGCATTGATCGTGGTGGACGCCGGACGCGGACGATACGACCGAAAGCCGGCAACACACTGGCTCAACCGGACGAGACAAACCTTCGAAATCTCTCACGGTCGCGTTCAGGACGGAACGCGATCGCGGATCTACGAAGCGAGCAATCTTCCCCTCGTTCACGTCTACCTCGGTTCCTCGGACACACGTCTCCCCGTGGTCCCCGGCCTGGTTTCTCGTGACCCGATTTCAGCGTATGGCACCAACTTCTCCGCGATGCCCGCTGGCTCGCTAGAGGAGCTGTCGGTCCGGGCTGAGCAAATCACTCGAGTTCTAGTTAACGATCGCCTCTAGCCCCGCGGCGCACCCTTGGTGAGAAACACTGTCCTTCTGTCCCGTCGCAATCGGTCACTCGCAAGCGGCCCTGCGGGCTTTTCGAACCCGACCGTTGGTTCCTCGTCTCCAGTAGCTCTTCTAGCAACGTCTGGGTCCTGTCCGTCACGATGAACCACGCCGTCGGGCAATAGGTGTTCCTGCGCGGCGGAGAGATTACCCAGCAGCCAAGGTCCCTTGAGCCCAACGCCCCGCCAAGCTAATGCTGGGCCTTGAGACAGTCAGTCGACCGTGCGCTCGATGGTCAGAGCTACCCGATCCGCACGGTAGACGTCCTGGGCGTACTCGACGCAACGGTCACGCGCGTCGTAAGTTCCGCCCCGCTCGGGGCCGCGGCCATTGCCCGGTTGGCCGTCTCCCCAGACCTGTCCCTCGCGGACGCCATCGTCGACTGGTCGCCGTCCCTGTCCTTCGAACCGCAGTGGTCCCCTGACCGTACTGCGGAGTTCTCCACGCGGTGGCGAACCGTCGCCGACCTCAGCCTTTGAGCACGGATCAGAACGGGCAGCACTGCCGAGAATGCACTTCGGGGTCTGCTGCATCGGTGAGCAATACAAACTCCTGCTGGTGCAAGGGCTCGGCGTTTGCTACCGTCTGTACGTACAGCATGGACAGACCGTATCTGAGGTCGTCCGCGAAGCATTTCGCCTTCGAGCTGAACTCAAAGCTCCCCCAATGACGCACGAGAAAACTTTGAAGGGTCACGATGTCAACGACGACGACAATCCGCACCGGCGGTCCCGGCTCCAACGGTGTGATCGAGCGGATGGGGCTTCCGAAACCACTCATCTGGGGCTTCGTAGGCCTCTTGCTCTTCATGATCGGCGACGGCGTCGAATCCGGCTACATCGCCCCGTACCTGGCTGACAACGGGGCCGGATCGGAGACGAACGCTGCCGTCATCATCTCCGTCTACGGACTCATGGTGACCCTCGGATCGTGGTTGTCCGGCGCCCTATCCGACGTGTGGGGCCCGCGGCGCGTCATGATCATCGGTCTCGTGCTGTGGGCCGCTCTCCAGGTGCTGTTCCTCGCTGTCGCCCTGCCGAGCGAGAGCTACCCCTTGATGCTTATCATCTACGGCCTCCGAGGAATCGCGTACCCCTTCTTCGCCTACGGCTTCCTCGTCTGGATCCTCGGGGCCAGCCCCGCACACCGCCTGGGATCAGCTGTCGGCTGGTTCTACTTCGCCTTCACCGGCGGACTCCCCACCCTCGGATCGCTCGTCGCCAGCGGATCGATCCCGCTCCTCGGCGCCTACAACACCTTCTGGCTGTCCCTGGGACTGGTCATCCTGGGCGGCGTCTTCGCCCTTGTGGGGCTGCGGAAGGCCCAGGGCGGCGGCCGCCTGGCAGCACCCGGCGTCTCCACCGGACACAGCCTTGTCAACAGCATCGCCATCGCCTTCACCAGCCCCCGCGTCGGCCTCGGCTGCCTGGTCCGCATCGTCAACACTGCACCGCAGTTCGGCCTGTTCGTCTTCTTCCCGGCGATCTTCGCCGACGACCTCGGGTTCGGCACATCCGGCTGGCTGCAATTGGTCTTCATCCTGGGCGCCTCGAACATCTTCGCTAACCTGTTCTTCGGAGTCCTCAGCGACCGGATGGGCTGGCACCGCACCCTCCGCTGGTTCGGCTGCATCGGCAGCGCCATCGCCGTACTGGCCTTCTACTTCCTCCCTCAGTACGTCAGCGACCAGTACTGGGTAGCGGCCCTCTGCGCCGCCCTCTTCGGGATTACGCTCGCCGGCTTCACTCCGATCTCCGTGCTGATGTCGCTGATGGCCCCCAACCAGAAGGGCAACTCGATCGCCGTCCTCAACCTCGGCGCCGGTGCCGCGACCTTCGTGGGACCTGCCATCGTCGCGATCTTCCTCGCACCGCTCGGTGCGGGAGGCGTGACGATCATCTTCGCGGTCCTCTACGTCCTGGCCGGAATCTCGGTGCGCTGGCTTCGCGTTCCCGAGAGCGCTCAGCGAGTCGTCGAACAGGGCGGAACACTGCAGGGCGCCGTCGAGGAAGGCATCGTCGACGCTCCCACCAAGGGCAAGGGCGCAGCGACCGCCTGATCTCGACCGTCGCCCACAACGCACCATTTGAGCCCGACACGGGCCGGGTGGTGCGTTGTCTCGTCACTGCAATGCACAGCCACCCACACTGTTGTACGTACAGACTGGACGAGGCGTACCGAACGCCCTAGGCTTACGAAAAGCAGCAGATAGCTGCTCCCACGGGACAGGCGCCTCGCACATCACTGCGAAAGCGGCCTCCTGACTCACTGCCGAGCATCGCTCTGAGAATCGCTGGTGACCAGGCACCCACCATCGAAAGGACTCTCAATGGCTCTCGTAAGTGGCATCGACGTCATCCAGGAGTGCTCCTCACGAGGACTCGTCGCTGGCGCGTTCAACACGACCAATCTCGAGACGACCCTCGGCATCCTCGACGCTGTGGACAAGGTCGGTGTCCCGACCTTCATCCAGGTGGCACCGACGAACGTCTCCTTGTCCGGCTATGAGTACATCTACGACATGGTCGCCCGCCGTCTGGAGTCTTCCAAGGTGCCCGTGGCGCTCCACCTGGACCACGGCAAGTCCCTGTCGTCCGTGCACGCCGCACTGATGGCCCGCTTCACGTCGATCATGATCGACGACTCCGAGGCCTCGTTCGAGGACAACGTGAAGACATCCACGATCGCCCGGGAGATGACGCCGCGGAACCTCGCCCTCGAGGCGGAACTGGGCAGCATCGGCGGCAAGGAAGACGACGTCGCCCCTGAGTTCGCTGCGCACACAGACCCTGTCCAGGCCAAGGAATTCGTCGACGCAGTTGGATGCGACATGCTCGCGGTCTCCGTCGGCAACCAGCACGGATTCGTCCCGAACGCGAAGATCGACTTCGACCTCCTCGGCCAGGTCAGGGACGCGAGCCCGGTGCCCCTGGTCATCCACGGAGGATCCGGCCTCCCAGACGAGCAGCTCGCTCGCCTCCACGAGTTCAACGTCGTCAAGGTCAACGTCGCCAGCGACCTGCGAAACGCCATGATCCGATCCTTCGGCGAGGCATACGCGGCCAACCCGCGAGAAGCATCCCTCATCCGCGTGTCCAAGGACGCCGTCGCAGCGATCTCCGATGTCGTCGAGGGCCGCATCCGTACGTTCAACCCCTCCGTCAACTGAGCGAGGATCCCGTCGTGCTTCCTACGATCACCGTCGATGTAGGGACCACCAGCATCAAGCTCTGCTTCTTCGATGCTGAGGGTCGCCTCCTCGAGTCCGGACGAGTCCCGACGCCGACGCTGGCGGACACGTGGGGCGAGGTCTACGACGTAGACGCTCTCGTCGAGGCCGTCGTCACATTCGCCGGGGACCTGAGCGACCCGCAGCGCACCTCGGTCGCTCGCGTGGCCGTCACCGCTGTCGGCGAGTCCGGCGGACTCGTTCGATCAGACGGCACCTTGGCCTCGCCGCTGATCCTGTGGCACGACCATCGCGGCGCATCGTATCTGGACTCGCTCGACGAATCGGCGCGGGCCCGCATCTATGAGGTGACGGGCCTGCCGGTGAACGCGAACTACGGCCTGTCCAAGATCGCATGGGCTGTCGACCAGGCAGCGGGTGACCTGGGGGACGCCCAGTGGCTGAACGTCGCCGAGTACCTGGCCGCCCGCATGACGGGACAGCGCTGGGCCGAGCCTTCCCTCGCCAGCCGCACCATGGCCCTCGACCTCGGCAGCGGCTCATGGTCAGAGGACGTACTCGGGAAGCTGGGATTGCAGAAGTCGATGCTTCCGGAGCTGCGCCCTGCTTCGGCCGGCTCGGTCATGAACCCGACCTTCGCCGCAGCGTCAGGACTTTCGCCAGACGTCTTCGTGCACGTGGCCGGGCACGACCACATGGTCGGCGCCGTCGGTGCAGAACTCCTTCCCGGAGAACTCCTCAACTCGACAGGAACCACCGAAGGCCTCCTCTTCCTCCGCGACTTGCCGAGCCTCGACGACCACTTCGCCACCTCCAAGCTCGCGAACGGCATCTCCTGCACAGGAGAGGGCTTCACGCTGTTCGCGTCCATACCCACGGGTGGCTCAGCGTTCGCGACCCTGCAGACCATGCTGGATCTCGACGCCGAGACGATCACCGAACGCATCGATGGCCTTCACGCTCGATACCTCGCCGGAGATGTCGATCTGGATGCGGCACCTCTGTTCCTGCCTCAGTTCCGAGGCAGCCCGCCTCCGACCAAGGACGCGTCGGCTCGAGGCATCATCGTGGGACTTTCTCCGACGACGACCTCGGATGACATCATCCTCGGGTGCTTCCTCGGGATGGTGCTGCAGTTCCGGGACGTCCTCGAACTATTCAGGGCCGCTCCGACGCGCATCAAGGTCATCGGGCCCGCGAGCCGGAACCTGCTCTGGCTGCAGCTCAAGGCCGACCTCCTCGGGACACCCCTGAGCGTGTCGACCTTCCCTGAGGTCGTTTCTCGAGGTGCCCAATCGCTGGCCTCCGGGGCAGCCGGCAGCTGGCTCTCGTGTGACCCCTTCGACGTGACAGATGAGCAGCAACGCAGCCTTCGCATCCAGGGCTGGGCAGACCGAGTCCGTGAGCGGTGGGACTACCTCAAGGGCCTGCCCTCGTGAGCCGCCGCCCGTCCTGCACGATCAACGAAATATCATGAAGCCGTACATACAAGGGGACGCAATGGTGCTCATCGCAGGAGTCGATTCATCGACGCAAGCGTGCAAGGTGACCGTCAGGGACCTCTACAGCGGAGAGACCGTCAGGGAGGGGAAGGCATCGCACCCCGCCGGCACGATCATCGATCCGGAGTCCTGGTGGACGGCCCTGCTCACGGCCGTTCGCCGAGCGGGCGGTCTGGACGACGTCGCTGCGATAGCCGTCAGCGGCCAACAGCACACCCCGATCTTCCTCGACGGCCAGGGAGCGGTCGTCTGTGACTCACCGCTTTGGAACGACACAAGTTCCCACTCCCACATGGGCGATCTCAACGACGAGCTGGGCAAGGACGAGTGGATCAGGCGCACAGGCCTTCCTCTGACACTGTCCGACACCGTGACGAAGCTGCGATGGCTCCGTGATCTGCACCCCGAGGCGGCCCTCCGCACCGAAGCAGTGGCGATCGTGCACGACTGGCTGACCTGGCGGCTCATGGGATTCGGCCTCGGTGACGGTGGGCTCGAACACCTAACGACCGACCGCTCCGAAGCGAGCGGCACGGGCTACTGGTCGGGAGAGACCGACGAATACTGCTTGGACCTCTTCGAGATGGCCTTGGGGAAGTCAGCTCTTCTCCCTAGGGTTCTCGGCCCGCTCGACCGAGCAGGAGTGACAGGGGCTGACATCCCCGGCATCCCTGCGGGCATCCCCGTCGGCGTCGGCAGTGGAGACAACGCTGCGGCTTCTCTCGCTCTCGGTCTCGACGAGGGCGACGCCGTGCTGTCCCTCGGCACTTCGGGAGTCGTCTACGCCAAGACCGCGACACCGGTCCACGACTATGCGGGCTACGTGTGCAGCTACGCCGACGCCACCGGGCACCATCTCCCCCTCGTGGCCACCCTGAACGCCGCGCGCAACTTCGACCTCGGCGCAGCCCTCCTCGGCTGCACGTACGACGAGCTCGCACAGCTGGCCCTCTCGGCACCCCCAGGAGCCGAAGGGCTCACCCTCCTGCCCTACTTCGAAGGCGAGCGGACCCCCGATCTCCCGCACGCACGCGGCTCGCTCCACGAAGCGTCCCTGACGAACTTCACTCGAGCGAACTTCGCTCGAGCAGTCATCGAGGGAACCCTGGCAAGCCAAGTGGAGATGCTGACAGCGCTGCGCTCCTGCGGTGTCGAACCTGAACGCCTTCTCCTCATCGGCGGTGCAGCCCAAAGCGTCGCAGTTCAAGCCATCCTGAGCGAGATGGTGGACATTCCGGTCTACGTGCCGCTGCTCGACGAGTACGTCACCAAAGGGGCAGCCATGCAAGCTGCAGCAGCGCTCACTGGCGACTTCCCCGCCTGGCCCATCTCCGTCTCCGAACTCGTCCCTCGGCCCCTCGAGGCGCAGATCAACGAGCAACACGAGAAGGCAAAAGCCGCCTTGGGGTACTGACGCCATTGACCCGCCCCGAGGACCGAAGAGTCTCCGGGGGCGGCAGACGCCTGGCGGTATTCTTGTCATCAGCCCTCGACCCTCACACCCGATGCACTTCTCGGCGACGAACGAGGACCCGAGGAAGGTGCGCTGATGACCCATGGGGCGCGCACGGACGTCGTCTGTGGTGTGGACATCGGCACGAGCAACGTCAAGGTGATCGTCCTGGATCATCAGGGCGCTGTCGTAGCTCGGGTGGTCCGCACGACGCCGCGAGATGCGCTGGGGCTGTCCGTCGACGTCGACGGACTCCTGAAGTGCATCGAGGACATGATCATCGAGGCGTGCAGCAGTCGCTTCTTGGTCGTCGCGGTGTGCACTGCCGGCATTGGTGAGGACGGCATCCTCGTCGACCATGATGGTCGCGGAGTCTCGGCCCCGCTCGCGTGGTTCGACCCGCGACGACAGTCGATCTTCCGTGAGCTAGGGCCGCTCCTAGGGTCCGACGAGGGCTTCGACGTCGAGAGCGATCCGGCTCGCACGATGGTCGGGTGGGCATGGGCACGCAGTGAGGCAGGTGCCGAGAACGCCGCCCATTGGGTCGCCCTCACGGACCTTCCTGGGGTTCGTTGGACGGGTCGCCCGTTCATGAGCGAATCCATAGCCTCGCGGACCGGTGCGCGGCGTTCGCGAGAACATGCGTGGTCGTCGTCCAGGATCAACCTCACGCTCGGGTCGGTGGATCTTCTTCCCCCCGTCCGCCCCACAGGACACCTGGCAGGACCGCTCTTTTCTCCGCGGCTGCGTGAGGAAGGGGTTCTCGGGCACGACGCCGTCGTCGTCGTGGGTGGACATGATCACCTCATCGCCGGCTGGGGTGCAGAACAGCTGAGCGCAGGCGCGGTCCTCGATTCCATGGGGACAGCAGAAGTGATCGTGGCGCGGCCCGCAGACTCGACTCACCCCGTGCGCCGTCACCTCGACATCGCCCCCAGCATCGACACCCCAGGCTTCACCTTCCTGCGGGTAGAAGAACTAGCTAGGAACGTCCAGTGGGCATCGCAAGACCCCGAGGTGGCGGGGCAGATCCGGCGCCTTCTCCACGGTGCCGCTCCCATCGAGTCGATCCTGGAAGCCGGGCACTTCATCCCGGGCCGACGTGGCGGCGGAACGCCGGCCTATGCGCTAGATGCCCCCAGCGATTCCCGCTCGCGAGCAACAGCCGTCCTCGGAGCACTCGCAGTGGCTGGCCGAGAGGCCGTGAAGGACATCCGACCGAGTGCTAACACGGATCGAACAGCGCGCTCCGACGTCTGGCTAGCCGGCGGGTGGTCTCGGTCCCCTGGCTGGGTCGCCATCAAGACCGCCGTGAACGGGTTCAGTCCAAGACTCATCACCGAACCAGAACTCACGGGGGTGAGCGCTGCACTCTTGGCCGCCAAGGGGATCGGCTGGACCCCCGACGCTCAGCAAGCCCTGCAAGGCGCCGCTGGCGCCGTTGCTGGCCGGCAGCAGAACTAGCTGGCTGAGATGTGCACCTCGAGGGGAACGATGTCGGTCAACACCCACGTCTCGTAGTAGTCGAATCGTTTGTCGCCCTGAGCCCACGACGATGACCGCACACGAAGGACCGGGTCGTTGGACGTGACGCCCAAGTGCTTCGCAACGTTCTCGGGAGCCCTCATCGCCCTGAGGACGCGATGCCCGCCGTGCACCGTGAAGCCCGCAGCGGCAAGAGTCTCGTTCACCGATCCCGAACCATCGAGCACCTGGGGCGCCGTCGACATGACTCGTGCCGGTTCCTCCGGGAACCAGTTGGTGCTGAACATGGTCACGCGCCCGTCCAGGGAACGAACACGCTGGAGGGCGAAGACCTTCGCCCCGGCATCGATGCCGAGGGCCTCGGCGACGTGCTGAGCGGGAACCACGAACGCGGCGTCGACGACCTTGGTCTCGATGCCAGTCCTGCCGTGATGAATCTGCGACTCCAGGAAGCCCTGCTCGACAGTCCACCCCGAGGGCTCAGTCGGGAGCGAGGCGAAGACACCTCGACGCGGGACACGCTTCGCGAAGCCCTCCGCTTCAAGGTTGGACAACGTCTGGCGGATCGTTGCTCGTGACAGAGCGAACTGCCGACCCAACTCGAGCTCACTCGGGAGTCGTTCCTCGGCCGGATACCTTCCACTGACGATGTCGTCCCGAAGAATGCCGAATAGTTGCTCCCAGTACGGAACTGGGGACTGGCGATCGATGGTCTGCGTCACGGCCACTCTCCTTTGCCTGGAAGCGTACAGGGCCATCAATCACCCCAGACGGCCAAACTGTACGTACAGCATCGACAAGGCGGACAGGATCGGCTATTTTGAAATCACGCGGAAGCGAGTGTGCAGACACATCTTCGCGAGAACAGCGATGTCCTCGCAGGACAGTCAGAAGCATGCGGAACAAGCCCCGAGAAAGCGCGGCCCCGGCATCCCAGCGTCGTGACGCGCATCGAACTCGGCGGCGCCTCTGTCTCAGATCAAGTTTGGAGATCAACATGAGCAAGACGATGCGAGCCGCGGTGGCCGATGGCGCAGGTGGGATCGAGATCCAGGACCTGCCCGTGCCCACGGCGCAAGAAGGATGGGTCGTCATCGCCCCTGTTGGCACCGGCGTGTGCGGCACCGATCTCCACCTTATTTCCGGTGACTACCCGCACGGGCGGTTCCCCGTCGTTCCCGGCCACGAATTCGCCGGCTATGTGACGGAAGTCGGCGCGGGGGTCACCTCCATCAAAGAGGGCGACTACGTGGGCGTGAACCCGAACGTGTCGTGCGGCAAGTGCACGTGGTGCCTCCGAGGGGCAACCAACCTTTGCCAGAACATCCTTCCCGTCGGCGTGGCCATCAACGGTTCTGTGGCTGAGTTCGTCGCCGTTCCCAGCGAGATCGTCTTCCCCTTGAACACCTCCATCAGTCACGGTGCGGCACCCCTGATCGAGCCCTTCGCGTGCGTCCTCCACGCCCTTGAGCGAGTGCCGGACTGGAAGGAGCAGGAGCTCGTCATCTTCGGAGCTGGGTCGATTGGGCTGATGGCTGTGATCCTCGGCCGCGCCGAGGGGGCAACGGGCATCCGAGTCGTCGAGCCCAACGAGGCCCGTCGCAACGCCGCGCTCGAACTCGGAGCTGTTCAGGCAGTGGCGTCGGCCGACGACCTCGACAACAAGGTCTTCGATCTCGCCCTCGACGCGAGCGGACATCCCGTCGCGATCTCACAGGCGATCTCCTCCCTTGGCCCCCGCGGCCGGCTCGTCCAGATGGGCGTGGCTTCCCCCACCGCGACAGTCGCCCTGAACCCCTACGAAGTGTTCGCTAAGGAACTGAGCATCATCGGCTCGAACTCGTTGGCCGAGAAGTACGGCGAATCGGCCGAACGCATGGTCGATCTTCAGGACGAGCTCAAGAGCCTCGTCACTGCGACGTTCACGCTCGAGGACTACGCAGAGGCACTGACCGCAGCGAAGAGCCCCGACCAGATCAAGGTGCAGGTGACCGCGTGACCGAACAGCCGGAGTCATACGCGCACCCCGACCGCAACCTCGGCATGGAGCTGGTAAGGGCCACCGAGGCCGCCGCCATCCGCTCCGCCCCCTTCATCGGCAAGGGCGACAAGAACGCCGCCGACAAGGCTGCGGTCGAC
>Ga0265798_10009999_pt1 | contig 11755 bp, 13 predicted proteins | sample P3T30metagenome_FD_192430 | JGI IMG/M metagenome (GOLD analysis project Ga0265798, IMG submission 192430) | Plant litter microbial communities from East Loma Ridge, Irvine, California - P3 T30 | ecosystem: Environmental > Terrestrial > Plant litter > Unclassified | place: USA: California... | reverse complement strand
GTGGAAGGCGCGCCGCACGAGGCGGGCTACCTCTATCTGGATGCGACCAAGGCGCGCCGGGAACTGGGTTGGCAGCCGCGCTGGGCACTGGATGCCGCGCTAGCCCGTACGGCAACTTGGTACCGCGCCTGGTTGGATGGCGAAGACCTGGCCACGCTCAGTAGGGCGCAAATTGCCGATTACGGCCAACCGGGCGGCGCGCGATGACTGCACGGGCGCTGGAAACCACACGCTTTGTCTGTCAGGAACTGCCGCTTGCCGGCGCCTGGCACGTACAGCGCAAGCCGATGAAAGACGCGCGCGGCTTTTTCGCCCGCGTGTTTTGCGCAGATGAACTGTCTGCACTCGGATGGCCGGGGGCGCCGACCCAGATCAATCATTCCTTTACCGCCAGCCCCGGAAGTGTGCGAGGCCTGCATTTCCAGCATCCGCCCCATACCGAATACAAGTTGGTGAGCTGCATCGCAGGACGCATCTTCGACGTGTTGCTCGATCTGCGCCACGACTCGCCCACGTTCCTGCATTGGTGCAGCGTGCAATTGTCGGCCGACGGGCACGAAAGTTTGTCGATCCCCCCTGGCGTGGCACATGGCTTCCAGACGCTGCTGGGCGATTGTCAACTGCTGTATCTGCATTCGGCGGCGCATGCGCCGGAATCCGAGGGCGGTATCAACATTCTTGACCCGCGCCTGGGCCCGTCCCCTTTGCTATTCCCGCTTCCCATCGCAGAGATGTCCGAACGCGACCGGCTGTTCCACCTCCTCAGCGCCGATTTCGAAGGTCTTCGTTTATGAAATGCCGTCATTGTGCGACGCCGCTGGTGCATACGTTCCTGGATCTCGGTTTTGCACCGCCTTCTAACGCCTATATTCATGCCGACCGAGCCAGCGAACCGGAGATCTACTATCCCTTGCGGCTGAAGGTCTGTGAGGTCTGCTGGCTGGTGCAGACCGAAGACTTCACCAAGGCTGACGAACTGTTCTCGGCCGACTACGCGTATTTCTCTTCGACCTCGTCGAGCTGGCTTGCGCACGCTGACAAGTATGTGTCGGACGTGACGCGCCTCCTCGCCTTGTCGCCTGAAAGCTTCGTGATCGAGGTGGCGTCCAACGACGGCTACTTGCTGAAAAGTTTCGTGGCAGCCGGCATTCCCTGCCTAGGTATAGAGCCCACAGACAGCACCGCCGACGCCGCAGAAGTCCTGGGTGTTCCAGTCATCCGGCGCTTCTTCGGCACCGAACTCGCGAACGAGTTGGCCGAGGGAGGGCGCAAGGCCGACCTGATCATCGGCAACAACGTCTATGCCCACGTGCCCGATATTAACGATTTCACGCATGGCTTGAAGGCGGCTTTGAAGCCCGGCGGCACCATCACGCTCGAGTTCCCGCACCTGATGAATCTGATCGCCAAGAATCAGTTCGACACCGTGTATCACGAACATTTCTCGTATCTGTCGCTGGTAACGGTGGCACGTATCTTCGCACACGCCGGTCTGAAGGTGGTCGATGTTGATACGCTGCCCACCCACGGTGGCAGCCTGCGCGTGTATGGGGCGCATACGGAGGACGCGCGCGCGCCGTCTGTTGCGGTGCAGGACATGCTCGATGCGGAAGCCCGCGCGGGATTGACGGAACTGGCTTGCTATCAGACCTTCCAGGCAAGTGCTGACCGGGTCAAGGACGACTTGCTGTCCTTCCTGATCGAGCAAAAGCGTGCCGGCCGCAGTATCTTTGCCTATGGCGCCGCAGCAAAGGGTAATACGCTGTTGAACTATGCCGGTGTGAAACCCGATCTGCTGCCCTGCGTCTTCGATGCGGCACCGTCAAAGCAAGGAAAGCTCATGCCGGGCTCGCGCATCCCGATCCTGCCCGCCGAGACTTTGCAAACCCAGCAGCCGGACTTCGTGGTGATCCTGCCCTGGAACATCGCCGACGAGGTGAAGGCGCAACTCGGCCAGTCTGCCGAATGGCGAGCACGTTTCGTGACTGCCGTGCCGCAGCTTAAAGTTTGGGACTGAGCCGAAAATAGTCTAGTCATGAAGACAACGCAATTCACGGTCATCGGCGGCGCAGGGTTCATTGGGCGCAACTTGGTCGCCCACCTGAGCGCGCTGGGGCACACGTGTTTCGTGCCGCTCAGGGACGATCCACAGGTCTTCGCACGGCCGCTGGGCCACGTCATCTATGCTGCCGGCCTGACGTCCGATTTCCGATCGCGTCCACTCGATACCGTGGAATCCCATGTTTGCCTGCTGCGCCGGATCATCGCATCGGCGGATTTCACCTCGCTTACTTATCTGTCGAGCACCCGGGTTTATGCCGGCTCGAGTGACACGAGCGAGGCGGCGCGCCTGATGGTCGATCCGCACGACCCTGGCGATCTGTACAACCTGTCCAAGTTGATGGGTGAGTCCTTGTGCCTGCATGGCGGGCCGTCGGACATGAAGGTCGCGAGGCTTTCCAATATCGTGGGACTCCGGCCCGACGCGGACAGTTTCATCGACCAACTGCTGGAAGAGGGCTTCACCGCGCTTGGGCGAGTGCTTCTCAAGACTGCGCTCGCGTCTCGCAAGGATTATCTGTATGTCGACGATGCCGTCGCATTGATTGTGGCCATCGCGGTGTCCCCGGCCCGCGGTATTTTCAACGTGGCCAGCGGCGAAGGGGTGAGCAATGGTGAGATCGCCGAGTTGCTGCATCGGGACTTAAAGTTCGACATCCAGGTCGCACCAGATGCGCCGACCTGGAAATTCGAGAAAATAGACAATCGTCGGGTACGGGAAGTGTTCGGTTTTGCGCCGCGCAAGTTCTCCGAGTATTTCCCTGACTATCTGAACCTGTATCGACAGAACAAAGGAACATTGTGAGCTATCTGGAAACCACCCCTGGCGCGGCAAGCGACTATCTCGCCGAAAAGCAGGCACGCATCGAATCCTTCGCCAGCGACGAAGAGTTCCGGGCGCTGTCGATCGCATGGCGCACCAAGGCGCTGGAACGGAAGTACATGAACAACTTCTCGTGGTTGGGGCGACCGATGATCCAGCTTCCGATGGATGCCATGGCCATGCAGGAGATCATCTGGGCCGTGAAGCCCGACCTGATCATCGAGACCGGCATTGCCCACGGCGGCTCGATCCTGCTGTCGGCGTCCATGCTCGAGTTGATCGGCCATGGTGAAGTCATCGGCATTGACATCGAGATTCGTGCGCACAATCGCCAGGCTATCGAAGCCCACCCGCATGCAACGCGCATCAGCCTGATCGAAGGTTCGAGCACCGCGCCGGAAGTGGTGCATGCGGTCCGGGAGCATGCTGCCGGCAAGCAGCGCGTGTTGGTCTTCCTGGATTCGAATCACACGCACGAGCACGTTCTTGCCGAACTGGAGGCCTACGCCGGTCTGGTCAGCGTGGACAGTTATTGCGTGGTGTTCGACACCTTCGTCGAAGACATGCCTGAGGACTATGTTTGGGAAGGGCGCTCGTGGGGGAAAGGCAACAATCCCAAGACGGCTGTCTGGGAGTGGATCAAGCAGCACCCCGAATTCGAGATCGATCGCTCGGTCGAGGACCGTCTTATGATCACGTCGGCACCCGACGGCTTCCTGCGTCGTACTCGGATTTGAACACGATCATGAGCTTCGGCTGAAAGCGCCGATATCGCCCTCGACTGCTGCTGCAGCTTGCTCAGTCGACGGCGTCCCGTGCGACTTGACGGGACCGCATCGAGCCGCCCGTGCGGCGGCCTCTGCTGCTCAATCGCCCCAGACTGCCCAGCTGCAATAAGGCTGGTGCGGGCTTCGCCGCAGGCGAAGTTTGTCTAGCCCCAGCACTTCCGACAAGGCTTGGGTCTCTCCGGGGAAAGCTCGGCAGTTCAACTCGTCAAACACCAGGAGCGAACCGCGGGTCAGGCGAGGGATGACCAGCTCCAGCGCATCCTTGGTCGGTCGGTAGACGTCCATGTCGAAAATCGCCATGGAGATGACCGCGTGTGGATTGCCTTCCATCCACGTCGGCAGCGTGTGGGAAACGTCTCCCTTGATCAGGCTGAATTTCGGGATGTGAGCGAGCGGCGCGTTTTCCTCGTGAAGCTTCAATATCTGCTCGAGTTCTTTCTCATAGCCACCGGTGACGCTGTAGTCGCCTACTGCACAGTTGTCCCCATCTTTTGTGTCTACTGCGGAGAACCCGGAGAAGGTATCGAAACCGAACAACTCCCGCGAGTAATTGTATGGTTCGTAGATCCCTCGCAGGTTGGCAAGCGTAGCCAAAGATGCGCCCCACTGGACCCCGAATTCGCAGATGACGCCCGGTACGTCGACGATCTGCCGATAAAGATTGTCGAAGTAAAGTTGCCTGGACAAGGCTTGGCGGGTGATGAACAGAGGCAGGTGGTACTCCCAGTAGGGCCCGAACGCGTCGACCCCCTTGCTGAGAATTGCTCGCAATTGATCCTTGCCCGAAATATCTGCCTCGTTGCGAAGTGAAACTTGGCGCGCTAGCTTTTTAACCATGCTCTTTCCGTTTCTGAGTGCCATAGCCGGGTCTATCGCGGCTTGACGCTTTGGATGTTCTGCATTTTTATCACGCTGTGTGCCGGCACATGAGCGGTGACGACGCAGCCCGACGGAATGAGTGCATTGCGCCCGATCTTCAGATAAGGTTCGATCAGCACACCCATGCCGCACTTGACCTGGTCATCAATAGTGACAGCGCCAGACGTCGTCGTCCGCGGTCCGAACGTGCAGTGATCGCCGACAGTGCTGTGATGCTCGATACAAGCATGGCTCGCAAAGAAATTATTGTCGCCGACCGTTACGCAAGTCGCGAAAAAGCCGTTGGCCATGATCAGGTTCCCGACGCCCATTTTGACGTTCGCCCGAATCTGGACGCTGGGATCGATGACGTTGGTCAGCGGTATGCCTTGGTCGCGAAGCTCGTCGAAAAGCGCTTTTCTTTGCACGATCGATGCAGTGACCACCACGATGGCTGCATCGAAATACCCTTGCTTCCACAGTTCGCCCGCCATATTGTTGCCGCCCAATATGGGCACGCCGAACTGGGTCTTCCCGTGAAGCTGCGGATTGTTGTCCAGGATACCTATGGCGCGTTGGTGCGTGGTGCGGAAAATCGAGTCGAGGGCAACTGCTCCGCCACCCGCGCCGCCGCCGATCAGCAGGACGCGCTCTTGGCGATTTGCTGGGTGCAAGTCGTCTGCCACATCCGCAAACTGAATGGGTTTGCCTCGCGCTGCATGGTTGTGGTCGAGCACATCTTGTTCGGTGACCTGGCGCGCCAGGGCCAACGCCAGTGAACGGATGTCGACGCCATTTTTCTTGGCCGTGATTTCTGCCTTTTTCGTCCAGCTCGGTTCCAGGTCCGCAGTTGCCACAACCGACGGCGACAGGAATTCAGACACAGCTTGTTCCGGATTTTCGAGCAGAACCGCGATCGTCGCTCCGACGGAGATCCGTTCGCCTGCCTGTACAAGATGTGCGCAATAACCGGCTACGGGAGCCTCGACATCCAGGGTTGCTTTTGAGGTCTCGATCACGGCGATAACATCACCTGCATTGACATGGGCACGATCTTTGCACGCCCAACGGGTGAGGTCGGCATGATCGTCATTGGCATTGAGGTGGGGAATGCTAACGCAGCGTGAGTTCATGCGATCAAATCCAGAACGGCCATTTCAATTTTTTCCTCAGTAAGCAGCACGCTATCTTCCAGATGCGCCGCGCATGGTATGACTGATGCTTTCGCTGCAAGTCGGCGGATAGGGGCACGAAGCGCGGGAAGCAGCACCTCATACAGCGTGCTGGCCACCTCACTACCCCAGTTGAATCCGGCGCTTCCTTCTTCGGCGATGAGGATCGGAGCCGAGGCATCGACCTCGGCCCGAAAAATGGTGGTGGGCATTGCGCTCAGCAAGGAAGGAAAGACTGCCTTAATATTGATTTCTTCACGGCTCATGCGACGCATCAGGCTCAGGATTGCCCTCGATGCGCCCCCATAGGCGATGATCGTGACGTCGGGTATTCCGAAGCTTCCATTTTTTGCGATAGCGACCGGATAGGACGCGTCGTCCAATCGCATCTCGACCGAAACTTCCCGATCCAATGCGTCGATTATTTGTTGCGGATACAGCTGTTTGTTCTCTATGAACAGGACTGGGTTCTGATCGTCGATTGCCTTTCTGATCAGGGCCGCCGGATCATGCGCCAAGCTTGCCGCGACCACCTGAAGGCCAGGGATGCCCATGTACATTTTTTCCAGGCTTTGGCTATGGGTGGCGCCGTAGCCCCTTCCTCCGCCCATCGCCGTGCGGATCACCATCGGTACGCTGACCCCGTCGTACATCAACGAAAATTTCGAGATGTGATTGACCAATTGATCGGTACACAAGGTCAGGAAATCACCAAACATCACTTCGACGACCGGCCGCAAGCCACGAATTGCCATTCCGGCTGCCACGCCTGTGAAGCCAGCTTCGCTGATCGGGGTTGACAGAACCCGGCCGGGAAATCTCGTCGACAACCCCTTGGTGACCTTGAACGCTCCGCCATAAGGATCGACGATGTCTTCTCCGAGGAGGATCACACGTTCGTCGTCGCTGAGTGCTTCCGAAAGCCCGGTTTGCAAAGACTGCAGGAAGGTACTCATCACTTAATCTCACTCGCAAGCATATTGACTGTTTTATCGAGTGCCGTGGCGATCTGCCGATGTTGCTCAGCGCACCAGTCACGTCCCAGGATATCTTCGAGACGCTTCAGCGGTTCGACAGCTCGATTCGCTGCTATTTCCTCTGGCGGTCGCAGGTCATCGCCCTTGCTGTGAGGCCCCAGACGGTAAGTATTCATGAAGAGCATTTGCGGCCCGCCTTCAGTGCGCATTTGGGCCAGGAGTCGGCCCGCGGTTTGATAGACCGCTTCGACATCGTTACCGTCGATGACAGTGGTGGGGACGCCGAAGGCGGGGGCCCGATCCTGCAGCGAACCCGCATGTTGGCTGGACCAGTGAGTGGTCTGGGCATACTGGTTTTGCTCTACTGCGAATAACACCGGTGCATGCCAAAGCGCCGCCAGGTTCAACGCTTCGTAGCAGCTGCCTTCGGCCATCGCACCGTCGCCCAGAAATATGCAGGCTACCGCCCCCGTGTTGAGGCGCTTTTCGGCAAGTGCCATACCCACAGCGATCGGAGGCATGCCTCCCAGAATGCCATTGGTATACAGATTTCGAAGATGCAGGTGCTGACTGCCTCCGACGCCGTGGCAGACCCCTTGGCTCAACCCTAGTATTTCGGCAATCAGCCCGGTGAAGTCACCGGAGTATCCCAGGTAGTGGCCATGCCCGCGGTGGTTGGAGCACACGATGTCCCGGGCAAGATCCAGTGCGCTTGTGACGCCGATGGCGCACGCTTCCTGACCGAGGCAGGTGTGCACCGTTCCACGGACCAGACCTTGCGTGAAGAGATCCAGCAAGCGCTCTTCGCACAACCGGACGGCCAGCATGCGACGGTAGAAGCATTCTCGTCGTTGCGCCAACGACAGGTCATCAACCCGTGTATGGAAGAGGTCGATGATCATGAGTTCTGTTTGGATTCAGACAAAGTTAGGGGAGCCCGTTGGGCGAGGGGCGTGCCGAAGACCCGCCTTATGAAGCGGCGTTGCGTATTGCTCTCGCTGGCGGAGCATCCTCGACTCAAGCGTGTAGCAGTGAGCGCCGGCAATTGGGCTGGTTATCATCTTGAAGCGCTGAAAAATCGCGGGGCCCGTGCGTTGAGCGGCGGTGGATCAATGTGCGAAATGGATCCGGCGACATCACGCGGTTCCAAGTCTGGGTGCCGCTCTACTTCGCGGGAGTTCGTAGCCAGCTTTGTATCTGGCGCGTGCACGAAGCTGTCGTGAATGCTGATATTTATACGCCGAGGGCGGTGCCCAGCTACGCAGAGTAGCGGGGGAATGTAGGCTCTATTCGTCCTTAGGCGGCGAAAAGGGCAATATCTCGCCGTTGGCTGGTCGGGCGCCTTCGCTCAGACATCCCGCGCTGGGTGCTCCGCTCCAGCACTTATCCCAACATATCCAACGTAAAGTAAAACGTCGCCCCTTGCCCTGGCGCCGACTCCGCCCACACTTGTCCGCCATGCCGGCGGATGATCCGCTTCACCGTCGCCAGGCCAATCCCGGTGCCCGTGAAGTCCCGCTCGTGGTGGAAGCGCTGGAACGCCGCAAACAGTCTGCTGGCGTGTCCCATGTCAAAGCCCGCGCCGTTGTCGCGCACGAAATACACCATCGACGAACTGCGCGCGAAGCTGCCGAACTCAATGCGCGCATCCGGGATCTTGCTGGTGAATTTCCACGCATTGCCCAGCAGGTTTTCCAGTGCCGCGTTCATCAGTCCGACGTCGCAATCCGCCGAAATATTCTCGGCAATCGTGACCACCACTTGCCGCTGCGGATCGCGATGGCGCAAGTCGGCCACGATCTCGCGCGCCAGGTGCGACAGGTCGACGCGTTGGCGTTCCAGTTCGCTCTGGTTCATTTTCGCCAGCGCGATCAGGTCGTTGATCAGCCCGCTCATGCGGTGCGTGCCCTGCACGATGTGGTTCAGGTAGTCCTGGCCCATTTCGTCCAGCTGTGGGCCGTAATCCTCGCGCAGCAGGTCGGTGAAGCCTTCCACGGCGCGCAGTGGCGCACGCAGATCGTGTGACACGGAATAGGAAAATGCTTCCAGCTCTTCGTTGGATGCCTGCAACTCTGCGGTGCGTTTGGCGAACTTTCGCTCCAGATCGATCTGGTTTCGCCGCGCGGCTTCCTGCCTTTCGATGCGCGAGGTGATGTCCTGCGCGAAGCCCGACACGCCTTCTGCGCGACCCTGGTCGTCCACCACGCACTGCAGTTCGATCTCGAACCAGCGCGGCTCATCGCCTACGGGCCACATCTCTTCGAAGCGTTTGCGTGCACCCGCGGTCATCATCTGCTGATTGCGCAGTGCATAGGCGTGGCCAAGCATCGGTGGCCATAAATCGCCCACGGAAACGCCGATGCACTCTTCGGCTGATTTGGCAAATAATTTTGCGTAGCTGTCGGTGACAAAAACGTGTCTTCCGTTGATGTCGATCATCCACGCGATCACCGGTAACGAAGTGAAAGCCCGTCGGAGTGTGTCGGCATCGGCTGCTGGGTGGAGCAGCCCACGCGGCAAAATCTGTGTCATTACGCGGCTCTAAGCAGGTTATGGATGACATTGTGTAGGACTTTTTCCTACACGTCGAACGGCGCTGAACCGTACGTCAGCAACATCTTGTTTCTGTATGGTCCCGTAACGACTGTTTGCCCATAATTCTGTTCATGGGTTAACCCGCAGTTGCCGCGGCCCATCGCTCGGTACCGAGTTGGTGCTGATCTCTAGGAAGTAACATGACTATGCGCCTTGCCGAAGACCTGATGATCGACGCATCCGAAGAAGTCTCTTCCGTCCGTCAGCCTGCCGCCCGCTCTGCGGTGCAGCGCCTGAACGACGAGATTCGTGACGCCAACCTTACGTATCTGATGCTGGCTCAGCAACTGATTCGTGCCGATCGCTCCGAAGCTCTGTATCGCCTCGGCCTGTCGGGCGAAGTGGCAGACATTCTTGATTCCCTGACCACCGCCCAAGTGTTGCGCGTTGCGTCGTCGAACATGCTGCTGGCCCGTTTCCGCTTTGATGACTCTCTGGTGTGGAGCCTGCTGGCTTCCCCCAAGCGCGACGAAGCACCGTCCCGCATGCACGCTGCCATTCTGATGGCTAGCCGTACCACCACGGAATCGGTCTGATCATGGCGCGCAGCGTTCTTACTGAAGCCCGTCAGATCGACATTGCTCGCGATCTGATCGAACTCGATGCCCGCCTCCAGGTGCTCGAAGCCGAGGTGAGTCTGTCGCGCGAGCGCCTCTTGAGGCTGTACCGTGAGGTCAAGGGCAAGTCGCCCCCGAAGGGCATGCTGCCTTTCTCGACCGATTGGTTCATGACCTGGCAGCCGAATATCCATTCGTCGCTGTTCATGAATATCTATCAGCACCAGTTCAAGGCCAGTGACCTTGAGCCGGTCGAAGCGCTTATCCGCGCCTTCCGTCTTTACCGCGAACAAGTCGAAGGCCTCGGCATGCCCGAAGTGCTGTCGGTGACGCGTGCATGGCGCCTGACGCGCTTCTTCGGTGCCGGCATGCTCGGCATGACCGAGTGCACCTCGTGCCACGGCCATTTCGTCACGCACAGCTTCGAGCTGTCGCACCAGTATGTGTGCGGCCTGTGCAATATGCCGTCTCGCGCTGGCAAGACTCGTCAGGCAGTGGTCGGCCGGGAGCCTGCTACGTCATGTGCCGCGTTCTGATCATTGACGACAATTCGCTTACGCGTCGCCTGACCCGCGCGTGGTTGCAGCGGCTCGGCCAGAGTGTGGAAGAAGTTGCCGACGGCGCCACGGCGCTGATGCAACTTGGCCTGCAGGCTTCCCCGAGTTCCAGCACGCGAACCAATATGTCGGTGCTTCCCGACGTCATCCTCCTCGACATGGTTTTGCCTGACACCGATGGCTGGTCGGTATTGCGCGCAATTCGCGCCGATGCCCGACTCGACGGAATCGCGGTGTATTGCTACAGCGGAACCGTGGCCGCCGGTGCGGAAATGAACGGCTTTGACGGGACGATTGCAAAGTCGGGCAGCTACGAGCGGTTTCGCGATGGATTTTCATCGCTTACAACTCGAAACCAGGCCTCAAGATTTGGCGCGTGCTGCCGAAAACCCTTCTATGGCGATGCTCAGGTCTGAGTGATTCGCAGCGGCTGCAAGCAGGCCACGTTTTTTAGGAGCGAGGACGAATGCTCGTCATCGTTGGTTATCTGATTGTCATCTGTTCCGTGCTGGGGGGCTTCCTCCTCCACGGTGGGTCGCTGGCCGCCCTGTGGCAGCCCTTCGAATTGCTGATCATTGCAGGCGCAGCCATTGGCGCGTTTGTCTGCGGCAACTCGGGCAAGATCGTGAAGGCCACGATGGGCGCGTTGCCGCAGACCCTGAAGGGCTCCGGCTTCACCAAGCAGCGTTACCTCGACCTGCTGGCACTGCTTTATGAAATTCTGAACAAGATCCGTCGCGAAGGCCTGATGTCCGTCGAAGGCGACATCGAAGAGCCGAACGAAAGCCCGATGCTGCAAAAGTATCCGGCGCTGCTCGCCGACCATCACCTGGTCGAATTCGTGACCGACTACTTGCGCCTGATGGTCAGCGGCAACCTGAACCCGCTTGAAATCGAAGCGCTGATGGACCAGGAAAACGAAACGCATCACCACGAAGCACTGATCCCGGCGCAAGCCATTCAGCGCGTCGCCGACGGCCTGCCTGCATTCGGCATCGTGGCTGCCGTGATGGGCGTGGTGAACGTGATGGGCTCGGTGGGTGAACCGCCGTCGATCCTGGGCGGCAAGATCGGCGCTGCACTGGTCGGTACCTTCGTGGGCATCTTGCTGGCTTACGGTTTTGTCGGTCCGCTGGGCTCCGTGCTGCAACAGAAGGCAGACGAAAGCTCCAAGCAGTTCGAATGCGTGAAAGTGGTGCTGCTGGCCAGCTTGAATGGCTACGCCCCGGCGCTTGCCGTCGAATTCGGCCGCAAGGTCCTGTTCTCGACCGAGCGTCCGACCTTCTCCGAACTCGAAGACACGGTCAAGGGTCGCAAGCCCGCGTAAGCGGCTTGCAGTCAGCGGCTACAGGAAACGGACCTCATCA
>Ga0265798_10009997_pt1 | contig 11757 bp, 10 predicted proteins | sample P3T30metagenome_FD_192430 | JGI IMG/M metagenome (GOLD analysis project Ga0265798, IMG submission 192430) | Plant litter microbial communities from East Loma Ridge, Irvine, California - P3 T30 | ecosystem: Environmental > Terrestrial > Plant litter > Unclassified | place: USA: California... | reverse complement strand
CCAACGTGCGGGCCTTCGGGCGGGTGCTGGGCTGGATAGCCCTGGTGTGCGCGGGCGTGGCGCTGCTCTTTGCCCCGCCGCCCTGGCGCGACCCGGCCGGCTACGGCATCTCGCTGGGCATTGCCTTCTGCTACGCCGCCGGGCTGTGGTTTGCCAATGCCTACACCGCCGACCTGCTCAACATCCGCACCGGCTGGAACGAGCGGCCCATGCGCCGGCTGCTGCTCACGGTGGGCGCCTCGTTTGGGGCCTCGCTGCTGGTGATGGTGGTAGTGGGCGAACTGTCGGCGGTGCTGCTGTTTCGGCGGCCGCTGGGCTATGCCCTGCGCCACGAGTTCTTATCGCACGCGGCGTTTCCGCTGCTTACCACGGTGGTGGTGTCGCTGTTTATGCACTCGCGCTCGTTTTTGCTGGCTTGGCGCGAAGCCACCGTGCGGGCTGAGCGTCTCGAAAAAGAAACGGCCGTGGCTAGGCTCGATTCGCTACGCCGGCAAATAGACCCGCATTTCCTCTTCAACTCGCTCAACGCCCTCACAAGCCTCGTGGAAGAAGAGCCGCAGCGCGCCGTGCGCTTCATCCGCCAGCTCAGCAGTGTGTACCGCTACGTGCTCGACAGCCAGAACCAAGAGCTAGTGCTGCTCGCTGAGGAGTTAGCCTTCGCCGATGCCTACGTTTTTCTGCAAAAAACTCGCCTCGACGAGGCCCTGCAAATCGAGCTCACCCTGCCGCCCGCCGCCGAAACCGCTGTCTTCTACCTGCCGCCGCTGGCCTTGCAGCTATTGCTCGAAAACGCCCTCAAGCACAACACCGCCTACCAGGCCAGCCCCCTGCACCTGCGCGTAGCCGTGGACGTGGCCGCCGCCACCCTCACCGTGCGCAACACCCTGCGCCCCCGCCGCCTGCCCGCCAATGAAGCCTCGGGCCGGGGCCTGGCCAACCTGCGCGCCCGCTACGCCTTCCTCACGCCGCGCCCCGTGGCGGCCGGCCCGGTGGGCGAGGAGTTCGTGGTTACTTTGCCGCTGCTCACGCTGTAAGCCAGCTTTTAGGAGCTGCTTTTAATTGTTTATCAGCGGGCAACTACTGCCCTTCACCCTACCTATGATTCGCGCCTTACTCGTCGAAGATGAGCCGTTGGCTGCCCGCCGCCTGGCTGGCCTGCTCCAAAAACAAGCCGTGCCGTTCGAGATTCTCGGCCCCGCCGAGTCGGTGGCGCAGGCGGCGGCCCTGCTGCAAGCCGGCCCAGCGCCCGACGTGCTGTTCCTCGATATTCACCTGGCCGATGGCCTGAGCTTCGAGCTTTTTGAGTTGGTGACGGTGACGTGCCCCGTCATTTTCACCACCGCCTACGACCAGTATGCCCTACGCGCCTTCAAGGTCAACAGCGTTGATTACCTGCTCAAGCCCATTGACGAAGACGAGTTGCGCGCCGCCGTGGCCAAATTGCAACAGCGCCTGCCCGCCGCCACTAGCCCCGAAATTGGTATAAAAAGTTCGGTTTCCAGTACAAAAGAGTTGGCCGAAAACGTTGTTGCGCCCACGCCAGCCCAGCTGCTGGATGCGGCTACTTTGACCGCCCTCATCCAGCAGCTGCGCGCGCCCGCGCCCACGGCCAGCTACAAAAGCCAGTTTGTGGTGCGCGTGGGCGAGCACCTCAAGGTGGTGCCCGTAGAGCAGGTGGCTTACTTTTTCAGCCTCGAAAAAACCACGCTCCTGCAAAGCACCGACGGCCGCAAGTACGTGGTCGATTACTCGATGGAGCAGCTCGAAAGCCTGCTCGACCCGGCCCAGTTTTTTCGCCTCAACCGCGCCTACCTGGCCCGCCAAGCCGCCATCCACGACATCATTCACTACACCAACTCGCGCCTCCAAACCGTGCTCAAGCCTGCCCCTCCCGAAAGCGAAGGCCCCGTTTTGGTGAGCCGCGAAAAGGTGAGTGTCTTCAAAAACTGGCTCGACCGCTAGCCCGGCTAGCGTGCCGGGGGTAATAAAACAGGCGCAAGCAGTGGCTGGGCCGCCCCGCGCATCAGCCCTCCAGCCAGCTTTTTACGGCGCTGGCTTTTTCCTTGCTCACCACCACCTCGTCGGTGGGCGCGGGGGCCAGCTCCACCAGCAGCTTGCCCCCGAAGTGCGGCACCAGCCGGCGCACGGCCGGCAACTGGGCAATGAGCTGGCGAGTTAGCCGGAAAAACTGGCTGGGGTCGAGCAGGCCATCGAGCTGCTCCAGGGTGTAGTCTATCACGAAGCGGTGGCCGTCGTGGGTGGCCAGCGTCACGGTTTCGTGGCGGCTCCAAAACCAGGCGGCCTCGGCGGTGGGCAGCGGCAGTAGGTTTTCGCCCTGCCGCACCAGGAAGCGCGTTTTGTACGGCCGCTGGGGCCGGGGCAGCGCATCAAGCAAGCGCTCTAGGTTGAAGGAAGAATTGGCGGCGGCTATTTCTTCCTGCCTCCCACCCAGCTCCTCATGGAAGAAGCGTAGCTTAGCCAGCGCGGCTTGCAGCTCACTTAGCTTGAGTGGCTTGAGCAGGTAGTCGATGCTATTGGTGCGGAAGGCTTGCAGCGCGTACTGGTCGTAGGCAGTGGTGAAAATGACCGGGCTGCGCACCACCGTTTGGGCAAAAACATCGAGGCTGAGGCCGTCGGCCAGCTGGATGTCGCTCAGGATGAGGTCGGGCGCGGGGTGAGTGGCTAGCCAGGCCAATGCGCTGGCTACGGTATCGAGCACGGCTAGCACCTGGGCGTCGGGCGCGGCCTGGGCTAGCAGTCGCTGGAGGCGCTCGGCGGCGGGGTACTCGTCTTCAAAAACAAGGATGCGGAGCGGCGGCATAGCAGGCTAAGCGGGCAAAAGTGGCAAGGTGACGGCAAAGATGCCCGCCGCCTGCTCCACCGCCACCGGCTGGCTGGCCCCAAGCAAGGCATAGCGCTGGCGCACGTTGGCCAGGCCCGTGCCAGTACCGGGCACCAGGCCCGCCGGGCGGGGCTGCCAGGTATTTTCGACGCGCAGGGCGCGGGTGCTGGCATCGGCCGCCAGGTGCAGGTGCAGCGGGTGGGCCTGCGAAGCTTCGTTGTGCTTCAGGGCATTTTCAACTAATAACTGCACGCTGAGCGGGGCTACGTGCCGGGCCAGGGCGGCGGGTGGCAGGTCGTAGCTCACCAGCACATTTTCCCGAAACCGCACTTTTTGCAGCGCCACGTAGGTTTGCACAAAGGCCATTTCCTCGGCCAGCGGCACGGTGGGGCGCTCGCGGCTTAGCAGCACGTAGCGGTACACGTCGGCCAGGCCCTCGACGTAGCGCTGGGCGGGCTCATCGGTGGGGTCGATGAGGGCGGCCAGGGTATTGAGCGAGTTGAACAGAAAATGCGGGTCGAGCTGCTGGGCCAGGGCATCGAGCTGGGCCTGGGTGGCGGCGCGGGCCAGGCTCTCGGCGCGCAGCTGGTTTTCTTCCCACTGCTGGAAGGAGTACCGATTTTCATACACGAGCAGCGAGATGACGGTGGGCACCAGGTTGACGGCGGCCACGAGCAGCAGCAGCGGCCCGGCCACGCGCGGCGCGCCCGGCACCACCAGCGGAATGCCGAGCGTGAGCAGGGTAGTGGCCAGGCTTGTATAAAGCACGCTGCCCACGCCCAGCCACCACAGGCGCTGGCGCGTTTGGGCCACCCGCGGGAAGCGGCGCTGCAGCTCGCGCCACAGCTGGCGGTTGCCCAGCCCCAGCACCAGCGTGTACAGCAAGGAGATAACCCAGCTTATCGCAAAATCGAGCGCCGAGCTGAACTTGCAGCCGCGCCCGGCCAGCACCATTATTAGGCTGATGAGCACCAGCCCGCCCAGCACCAGGTGGCGGTCGCGGAGCGGAATGGCGGGGGGCAGGGGAGCAGGCATGGGCTAGCGGCGGCCGGGCAGCGCCGCCACAAAGGTGCGCACGGCCTGCGTAGTGGCGGCGGGCTGCTCTTGCAGCAGGTTGTGGCGGCCGGGCAGCACCACCACTTGCTGGCGCAAAAACCGGAAGGCTTGGTACGCGCGCGGCCCGGCCGTGTAGTCGTCGTGGCCGGCCAGCACCAGTACGGGCATGGCCAGCCGGGCCGTGGCGGGCGCAAAGTCCTGGCCGTAGTCGGGCGAGTCGAAGACGTGGGCCGCAAAGTCGCGGTTGCCAGGCACCTGGCGCACCACGCGGCCAGCGCGGGCGGCGGCCGTGTCGCTGGCGTATTGGAGCTGGTAGAGCAGGCCGCGCTGGCCCAGCGCCTGCATGGTGGCCCCCAGCTGCTGGGGCAGCGGCGCGGTGGCGGGCAGCGCGGGGCGGGCGCTGGCGGGCAGCAGGCTATCGCCATAATGCACCATGCTGGCCAGCGAGCCGCCGGGGTTCAGCACGCCATTGAGGAGGATGAGGCCGGTCACGCGGTCGGGGTAGCGCTGGGCGTAGGCGGTAGCCAGCACGCCGCCAAAGGAGTGCGCGAGCAGCACCCACTGCGGCACACCCAGGCGCTGGCGCAGCTCCTCCATATCCTGCACCTGGCGGGCCAGGCCGTAGCGCGCCCGGGGCGAGCTAGCCGAGCGCCCGCTACCGCGCTGGTCGAGGTAGATGAGCTGAAGCGTGCTTTCGAGGGATTGCAGGCCCAGGTGCTCCAGGCCGTAGCTGCCCGCGCCGGGGCCGCCGTGCACCACAAGGCAGGGCCGGCCCTGGCCCGCAATCTTGACAAATAATTGCACGGAGTCGGAGGTCTGAAAAGCCAGCGGGCCATTGGGCAACGCCTGGGTGCGCTGGGTAGAAGTACGCGTCTGGTAGCCGGCCTGGGCAGCGGCGGGGCCGCTAGCCAGCAAAAAAACCGTGAGGGCCGCCAGCAGCAAAAAGGCGAAGTAGCGGCGCGCAGCCATGACTAGCAGAGAAAATGGGTGATTATGAAAGAAGAGGCCGGGCTAAAACCAGGGCTACAGCCCGGCCAGCAGCGGCCGCCCGGCCAGCGCCTGCGTCAGCAGGGCCGCCACGGCTGCCACGTACACCGCCGTGCCCAGCCAGGTAAGCGCTACTGCCCGGCGCGGCGCCCAGCGGCTGAGCGCCCAGCCCAGCAGCGGCAGCGCCTGCAAGGCGTGTATGCCCAGAAAATGCGCCAGCCGCAGGTCGCCGGCTACGGTGCTCCAGCCCAGGCCGGGCAGGCCGGGGCCGCCGTCGGGGGCGCCCACGGTGTGCTGTTGCTGCTGAATCATCAAGCCGCCCAGCGCCGAGCCCACCAGAAACACCAGCAGCCCCAGCCGCAGGCCCCACACGTAGCTCGCCGGGCCGTGTGGCCGGTGCCGCCACGCCAGGTACACGGCCCAGGCACTGAGCACGGTATTGAGCATAATGAAGATGCCCATCAGCGAGAATAACAGGCCGTTGAGCGGGCTGCTTACGTTGTAGTGCGAGGCGGTGCCGCGCCCGGCCTGAATAAAAATAATCACTAGCTCCACCACCATGCTCAGGGCCACGCCGCCGCTGAGGCGGCGCACCGCCCACTGGGCAGCGGCGGGCAGGTCGGCCAGCAGCCAGGCGAGCGTCCAGGTGAAGGCCAGGCCCGCAAAGGCGAATTTGAGCGGCTTCACCCAGGCCGGGGCGCCCGTTACCAGGCGGTGGTCGAGGGGCAGCAGGGCCAGCGCCACCACCGCCAGCCCCACATGCAGCCAGCCCGTGAGCGAAAGCGTGGGGTTGACACGGTGCAGCACCCGCAGGGCAGCGGCTATCCCGTGCTTTGGCTGGCCCGGGCCGACCAGCGGCCCCGCCCCCGGCATAGGGAGCGGGGCAGGAGTGAGCTGAAGTGCTTTCATGCTATTGGTTATCAAGTAATTATTGCTTGACGAGTAAGGAATTGCCAAAAAAGTGGCGCACGCCGAAGTACACCAGCAGCCCCACCGGCCCAAACAGAAAAGTGAGCAGCAGCGCGGGTACCAGTGCCGCGTGCGGCACGCCGCGCCGCTGGGCATCGCGCACTTCCCAGGCGCCCGTAAACAGGTCGAAGCACAGGTAGTGCACCCAGCCGGCTAGCAGCGCCCAGGGGTTGTGAAACAGCGCCGCCACCTGCGCCAGCGAGCCAAAGCCGCCCTCGCTGCCGTGCCCGCCCAGGTAGTGCGAGCCGATGAGCACCGCGTAGGCCACTGCCAGCCCCAGCGACCACGCGCCGCTCACTACTAGTGCCTGGGTAATGCGCCAGCGCGGGGCCAGCACCAGCAGCGCCCAGCCGAGCAGGGCCAGCGGGTTAGCGAGAGAAAACAGGAAGTCGGGCGTGAGCATGGGCTGATGGAAGAGGAGAGAACCGCGTCAAAACTACCGGTGCGGGGCGCCGGCCGCCCGGCTATTCGGGGTGAAGCGCCCGCGGACCCCGGCCAAGCCGCCGTGTGCCGGGGTGAAGCAACCAAAGGCGCGGGATTTGGCTCGTAGTTTTCGCCTGCCTTTTTCCACCCGCAACCTGTTTTGAGCTATGCCGCTGCTGCTACCTGCCCTTGCCCTCAGTACCGCCCTGCACCTGCTGGCCGGGCCACCCACCGCGCCGCCCGTCACGCGCTTCGGCGGCCACCTTGCCCACGCGCCCGCCGGCGATACGGTAGAGCTGTGGGTAGGCCCGCAGCGGGTAAAAACCCCGCTCAGCGCCAGCGGCGACTTTCAGTTTGAGTTTAAAGACCTGCGCACGACCACGCCCGTCCACTTCTCCTACGCCCGGCAGAGCACGCGCCTCTACCTGATGCCAGGCGACCAGCTGCGCCTGAATCTCGATTTCGAAGATTTTGACAAAAGCCTGACTTACAGCGGGCGCGGCGCCGTCGTGAATAATTACATGGCCCAGGCGCTGTGGAAATTCGAGTTTAGCCCGCCCGGTAACGAGCCCCGGCCGCTGGACCAGCTCACGCCGGCCACTACGCCCCCCGACATGCGCCGCCGCGCCGATGCCTTCCGCCAAAAGCAGCTGGGCTTCCTGGCCAATTATGCCCAGGCGCACCGGCTGCCCGCCGCTTTTCGCCACGATGCCGCCTTGTTTATCGACGTGAGCTGGGGCACGCAGCTGCTCCGCTACGCGGAGTACTACCGCCAGCAAAAAAACGCCGATGGCAGCCCGCGCCCGGTGCTGCCGGAAACGTATTTCGGCTTTTTAAAGGAAATGCCCCTGCGCGAAATAGGCGAGCACCTGGGCCGTGGCTATGATGAGAATACGGCCGTGGGCTGGTTCATCAGCGCCTACCAGGAGCGCCTGCTGCCCACTGGCCACCTGCCCACCGACCCCGCCGCCGGCCCCCGGCTCTACCGCCTGGCCACGGCCGAGCTGGGCGATACCAAGGCCCGCAACATGCTGATGAACATCATAATGTTTGGCCGGCTGAACGACGACCTGCCGGGTGCCCTGGCTTTTTACCCGACCTTCCGCCTGCACAACCGCGACTCGACTACGGCCCGCAACCTGCGTGCCCGCCTGGCCCAGCGCCAGCTACTGGGCGAGGGCCAGCCCGCGCCCGCCTTCACGCTGACCGACAATACTGGCAAAAAAGTGTCGCTGAGTGACTTTAAAGGCAAAGTGGTGTACCTCGATTTTTGGGGTACGTGGTGCGGGCCCTGCATGCGCGAGATGGCCGAGTTTGCCCCCACCCTCAAAAAGCAGTTTGAAGGCCGCGACCTGGTATTTCTCTACATCTCGGTGAATGACCCCGAAGCCAGGTGGCAGCAAACGCTGGCTAGCCAGCACTTTACCAGCCCCAACAGCGTGCACCTGCGTAGCGCCAGCGGCACCGAGGTCGAGGCCTACCAAGTGACGGATTTTCCCACCTACTTCCTCATCGGCCGCGATGGCCGCTTTCTAAAAGTGAATGCTTCCCGCCCGTCGGGAGGCGCGGCTACCGTGGCCGCGCTGGAGGCCGCGCTCAAGGGCTAGCCGGGCGGCGGGCCGGGTAGGGGCGGGGTGATCTTTGCGTAGCTGGCGCTGTTGCCGGCTTCGCTATGGCTGCTTTGTTGGTGTGCCGCCCCGTGGGGCGTTGGTTTTTTTCGTGGCGCACGCTGGCCGGCTGGCTCGTGTGCGGGTGACCGCTGGCCGCCGTGGCCCAGCGCCCGGCCCCGCCGCCATTCAAGGTGCCGGCGTTTCGCGCTGCGCCACCGGCCCAGCCGGTAGCGGGCACCACCACCGTGAGCGGCCACGTAGCCCAGGCCACGGTGCGCGTTATCAGCCTCAGCTATGGCCCCGACTGGCGCGGCCACCTTACCCAAACGGTGGAGGCCAAACTGAACGCCACCGGCGATTTTCGGCTGACGCTGCCCCGGCTAGCCGGCCCCACCGAGGCCCGCCTCGGCTACGATAATACGTACGCCACGCTCTACCTCACACCCGGCGACGACCTGCGCCTGACCTTCGACCCCGCTCGCCTGGAGCAAAGCCTGGCCTTCACCGGGCGCGGGGCTAATGCCAATAACTACCTGACCCAAAGCGCCCTGGTAGCCAGCCAAGACGACGAGGCCCGCCGCACGCCCGATGGCCAGGCCAGCCGCCTCAGCGCCGCCGCCCTGCGCCGCGTGGCCGACGCCTACCGTCAGCGCCGGCTAGCCGCGCTCGCGGCCTACGCGGCTGCTAAGCCGCTGCCTGCCAGCTTTGTGCGTCAGCAGCAGCAGGCGCTGGAAGCGGAGTGGGCCAGCGCGCTGCTCAGCTACACGGTGCGGCAGTCGGCCGAGCGCGTGCGCGATGGCTACGCCACGCTGCCCGTGGACTACTACGATTTTCTGCGCGAGATGCAGCTTGGCCGGCGCGACTCGGCGCTGGCGCAGAGCGCTTTTCAGAGCCTGTTGATGACTTACGGCTTTACGCAGCTCAACGACGAGGCCGGCAACCTGCCCACCGGCCCCAGCGCGGGCCGCCGCCTCTACCAGCGGGCCACCGAGGTGCTGGGCGATGGCCCCGTGCGCGACGTGGCCGTGGGCCAGTACCTGCTGGGTAAGGTCGAGAGTGAGCGCGCCGACATCCGCCCGCTGCTGCCCGACTTTGCGGCCCACAACCACGACTCCACCATTGCCCGCGACCTGCGCCAGGCCGTGCGTACCCACCTGGCCCTGGCCAATGGCCAGCCCGCGCCCGATTTTACGCTGCTGGATGCCAGTGGCAAGAAAATAACCCTCAGTCAATTACGCGGTAAGATAGTGTACCTCGACTTTTGGGCTACCTGGTGCGGGCCCTGCCTGGCCGAGATGCCCGCTAGCCTGGAGCTGCGCCGCAAGTTTGCGGGCCGCGACGTGGTTTTCCTCTACATCTCGCTCGATGCGCAGGCCACTGACTGGCACAAATACCTGGCTACCAAGCTCACGCCGAGCGCCAATGCCGTGCACCTGCACGACGGCGGTGCCTTCGACGGCCCGGCCCCGAAGGCGTTCAATGTGCAGTCTATTCCCAGCTATTGGCTCATCGGGCGCGACGGCCGCATCCTGGCCAACAACCCGCCCCGGCCCTCCACTAGCCCGGCCATCGACAATGCGTTGGAAGAGGCATTAAAACCCTGAGCCAACCTCGCCTGTTGAGCACTTCTGACTTACTGCCCGTAACGACCCCCGCCCGCCCCGCGTGCTAGCTTCGTGAAAGGTAAACTACTAGTTGTTACGTTCTATTATTCAGCTAATTTGGCACTGTTGCCAGCGGCCCGGCCTGGGCCTGCTGCGCGTGGCCCCGTTGGTAATGGGCCTGGCCCGGCCCGCTAGCGCGGCCTTCGTCCCGCGCGACTCTATGCGGCCGGCCCCGGTGTTTGCGCATCGCCGGCTCGTGGTGCAGATTGACTCGCGCTATTCCATTATCAACAACCATTTTTCGACCATCAACGGCCTCAAGCTGGGCCTGGAGTGGCGCGGCCGGGTGCGCACCGGCGTGGCGTTTTACTTCCTTAGCAGCCGCATTCCCACGCGCCTGGAGCCGCCCGACAATGCTGCCGAGGAGGCTGATGCCACCCTGCGTTTCTACAACATCGCGCTATACGGCGAGTACGTGCTCATCGAAAACCCGCGCTGGGAGCTGGGCGTCAACCTACAAGGTGGCATGGGCTCGGTGCGCGTCGAGTATAATCTTTCTGACACCGTGCGCGTGCGCACGCCGCGCGATTTTATTGCGTTGGTCGAGCCTTCGGTAGCTGCCCAAATGCGGGTTTTTTCGTGGGCTAGCCTGGGTGCTGGCGCGGGCTGGCGGCAGCCGCTGTTTGTAGACCCCATCGTACGCCGCGAGATAAGCGGCCCTATTTTTTACCTGCGGGCCAAAATCCTCATTGCCCCGCTACTGCGTATTCGGCGCAATCACGAGCCGCTTTTCTCGCAAAAAGACATCCGGGCGCGGGGCATCAACAACCGCACGCGCCGTATTTTTTACGGGGAGTGAAAGTAAGTATTTGCCTGGAATACAGCTAGTTTATTTGCCGGTTGAGTAGGTAAAGCCCACCGTCAGGTTGGTATTGAGCGAGCTGCGATTTTCTACCGCCACACTCTCCAGCGAGTAGGTGTAGGCGGCCGTGAGGTCTAGGTGCTGGCTTACGTTGAAGCTCAGGTTGCTGGTCGAGTTCACGCGGTAGTCGCCGGTGACGTTTTGCAGCGAGGGCTGGTAAAAAATCAGCGACGTGAACACCACCTGCCCCTTGCTAAAGCGCAGCTTGAGGCGAGTAGAGCTGCGCGGCACCTCGCGCAGCAGCCCTTCGAGGTAGCGCGTGTGCTCGTAAATAAAAAACTGGCTGAGCGACACTTCATTACGTAGCGTATCGAGGTAAAACTGATAGCCCACGCCAGCCCCGCCCACCAGGCGGCGCGCAATGGCGCGCAGGTTGCTCTGCTCCCCCTCGGCCAGGGCGTAGTACTTGAGGCGGCCCGCCTTATAAGCGGGGGTAAACAGGCCCAGTAGCTCGCGCTCGCGCAGCCCGCCATCTTGCCGGCCGTAGCTGAAATTGAGGTTGGCCGGCAGCAGCCAGTGCTTGCCCAGCGCCAGGTTGCCGGTGTGGTTGGTAGTAAAATACACGCGCTCCACGGTGCCCGTGCTGTAAATGCCCGTGAGCGCCGCCGTGTAGCGAATGCCCGTGCCGCTCACATTATAGGTTTCAAACTCGGACGAGGGCAGCCCGCCTGAGGCGCCCGCACTGGTCGCCGCCACCGGCGCGGCCGTAGTGTCGGCCACTACCTTGGTGCTAGTAGAGTCGGTGCGCTGGGCCAGCACCCGCCCCGGCAGGGCAAAGCTGACGGCCAGTAAGCCACCGCCCAGGAGCCGCTGCCGGCTGCGCGTAAGTAAGCTGCGTAGCTTAGTCATTCACAAGGGTTAACGTTCACGGCGCGGCGCATCGGCGCCCCGTAGCGTGGCCGCCCGGTCGAGCTTGCCCGAGGCCGTCGCCTTAAAAGTGGATACGTATGCCACGGATTTGGGTAGCTCGTAGCGGTCCAGGCGTTCGCTCAATAAAGCCAGCAGGCGCTTTTCGAGGGCGGCGGGCAGGGCTTCGCCTTCCACAAAAGCCGTTACGGCCTGGCCCAGGCGCTCATCGGGCCGGCCAGCCACGAAGGCCCGGCGCGACTGCCCTAGCTCGGCCAGGGCCACATCGAGCACCTGCTCTACTTTCTCGGCCTGCACCTTCACGCCGCCCGAGTTTATCACAAAGTCGACCCGGCCCAGCCAGTCGAAGGTGTGCTTATCCACGAGGTCGATGCGGTCGTTGGTGACGATAAGCTTGTCGTCGGTCACGTCGCCGCGCACCGTGAGGCAGCCGCGCTCGTCCTGGCCCAGGTGCAGGCCCGGCAGCACGCGGTAGTG
>Ga0265798_10009996_pt1 | contig 11757 bp, 17 predicted proteins | sample P3T30metagenome_FD_192430 | JGI IMG/M metagenome (GOLD analysis project Ga0265798, IMG submission 192430) | Plant litter microbial communities from East Loma Ridge, Irvine, California - P3 T30 | ecosystem: Environmental > Terrestrial > Plant litter > Unclassified | place: USA: California... | reverse complement strand
GGCGTTGGGGGATAATCGTGGTAGTGGGGATGATGATGGGATGAAAGAGAGGATTGAGGAAGTGAAGAGGGAATTGGGGAGGATGATGGTTTAGTTCGGTTGGATCTGGGATGGGGGCTAGGGTTCTCACCGAGACAAAATGTCTGCAGCTCAATTTCAATTGTCGAATACAATAATTCATCCAAAAGCGCTGCGTAAAATATGCATAGGTATCATGCAAGTACAACCCGATCCAAATACCAACCCTATCTACTCATAATGCTCCCACCCCCCAACCTCGGCGCCAAGTATCCTCGTCTTCGTCCAATCCTTACCATACCGATACTCACTCAAAATACTCTCCTCATCAATCCCCAAATGATCATCTCCATCCCTCCCACTAATCCATCCCAGCGCAAAAGTCTTCCCCTTCGCTTCCAAATGCCTCGTCATTTTCCCCGAATCATACGTCTCGGTATCAATAAAATGCATCAGCATTCTGGACTGGTGAATGAAGGCGAGGACACTGGCCATGGTGCCGATCTGGCGCGGCATGAATTTAGTGCTGCGTTTGAGGTATGTGAGGATCGCGATGGCGATGAGGTAGAGGAGAATACCGAGCGTGAGGATGAAGGAGGACCAGAAAGACCGGAAGGTTTGTTCCGTGTTGTGCCGTTCGATGTCGGTTTTGTCGGTCGGGTCGTCGCCGCCGTTCCCGGGGATGAATTTCTTGCCGTCGACGCTAATGGAGGAAACGCAGACGGTTAAAATCTCAGCGAGTATAGAGCCGAACGCAACTAGCATGACCAGATAGTGCCCGTTGAACATTGCTTTGAAGGGCAGTAGCAGCGGATTTGTACCGGTATAATCAAGCGTGAGCGTTTTAGCCGGTGCGCGGCGCTGCGCGAGGATCCAGAAGGGCTGGAGCATGCGCACGTCGCAGTTCATCGTGTTCCAGAGGATGCGGATCACGGTTGCAAGTGCCGTCATGAGGAATGGTAACTTCTCGGTAATTATTCCCGCGCCGTCCAGGAACATGAATATTGGGATTGATGCGGTGACAATGACCATGAAGGCAATGAAGGGCACGCCTGCGCGCTTGCGGAGCATCAGTGGTCGGGGATCAGAGCCTTGTTCGTGGATCTTTTCGCGGTTGTTGCGGATGAATTCACCCTGCCACAGGGAGCTCTTGTGCAGGATGTAGCGTCTGTGACGTAGTTGCTTGTGTATCTTCTCTAGAGGCGCCGTGTCGAGTCCACGAAAGTCGGTCAGAATGTGGCTTTTGGTTGCCATGGCTGCGATGCCTGCGATGCCCTTCGGATCGGACTGCAGACCGCTTTTCCGTCGCATGGCGTACATGAGAGCTCCTCCCGAAAACGCGACGAACACCAAGCATGCTGTAACGGCGCGTGACCACGGCGGGTCTATACGAATCGACTTGGTTATTTCGGTATCTCCCAGTCTCTCTTCCTTGGGAGGATGCACGACAATAGAGGCTGACTGCAGGACAGGCACTAGACTGCTGGCAATTAGGGTGCTGAGTGAGCTATAGATAACAGCGTACTGCTTGTGTCGTAAAGCTCGGAGTGGCACCAGCCAGCTCATGAATGTCAAGTAGTCCATGTTTAGCGATTCACCTGCTGTTGCGCCTGTCTTCTTCGATAGTTGGTAATAGGGTTCCAGACGCTTGACGTCGAAATCGGTCATCTGCCATAATATGCCGTAGAAGACGAACGTCATGATCGCGGCGTACTTCCAAGTGAAGAACTCGATGAATTTGAGATCACCGGGTTTATCGAACTGCTTCAACCCCCCAACCTCAGGGTTCTCTCTGACGTTCTTCAAAGACAATTGGCACAAGAACTCCTGGATGCCAGCGAGTATGAGCGCGATACAGATGAGCATGGCGAGCCAAGGCTTTGACATGGAGAATGGCCGCCATGAAGGCTGCTCAGGATCTGCATACTGTCAGCAACTATATCACGATCTGAAAATCGAGTGGGCTTACCCTGTGGAAAAAAGTAGCTGGTTTCCGCCTCGTTCTTGGCGAGCCCGGTGTCGGCAGTCATGATGCTCCGCGTGTCAAAGTCTGAGCCCGCGGTGAAGTCGCTGATGTCGACCGGGATGTCTGCCACAGCGACAATGCGTTCCGTTTTCTCAGCCTCCTTCTGCGCTTCTTGTGCTTGCGCAATGATAATCTCTGAGCCCGAGGGCCCTCGCTTGTGCCCTGGGCTCTTGACTTGTAGCTGTGCAACTGGCGTACCGTGGTAGGTGAAGGGTTTCTCGTATATCGTGCTCATGCCGGCTCCCAGTTGCGACTCGAGTCGTTCAAACTCAGCAGCGTAACCAGCCTCATTCATGTCGCGCTCTTCCTCCCTGGTCTCCACTACGCTTGTCATTTTCACCTGCGGCTCGAATTTCTTCATTGGCAACCCCTCCAGGCCACTTAAGTCGTAGCCTACAGCCTCATCCTCCTCTTCAACACCTCGCAATCGCCGCCGATCTGTGCCTGCTTCCTCATCATCGAGCCGGTTGTACCTCCCACTTTTCGAACTACCATGACTCAGCGAAGTCAGTCGATTGAGCAACCGACGCTTCCCACTAGTACTCTGTGTCGACAGCGACCGATCCGGGTGCACTACTGAAGGGTTGTAGGATGTGTCTTCTGCGAAAGAAGGCGGCGCCGGTGCGCGAGGTATGCGGTATGACGGCTCGGCGGCTGGTGTAAGTGGTGACGGCAGGGATGTTCTTCGCGAAGGCGCGGTTGTATTCGGCGGAGTGATGGAGATGACTGAAGACGGTCGAGATGGGAACAGCTGTGACAGCCGGTCGGATCCACCAGACGTGTTCTTGCGCGTGAGCGGGGGCCGCGCTTGGGTACCGACGGTCGGTGATCCTGCGCGAAGTGCTGAGGGTACAGTGTCGGCAAAAGGGTTCTTGTTGGTAGTTGGAGAGCCAAGCTGGAGGGGGAATGGCACTCCCGCCATGCCTGTCGCAAGGCTGGAAGTCGCGATAGGTTTAGTCTGAGACTACGCCGCTGAAAATTCAAATGTTGTCGGTTGCAAGTTGCAGATCGTATGGAGCTCAAATACCTCAGCCAGATAGCAACGGCTCAAAAGCAGGTACAAGCACACGAGGCCGTGGCACATAATATTTGTTGCACCCCCGCGGCTGAGCGACAGCCTTGCAGCCTATGCGCTTCGAGCTTCAGCCTCAGCCCATGCCAGCCTTCTGTGCTTCTGCGAGCCAATCCGATGTCGTTGCAGCCGGAAATGTCCCTTTCGAACACCGCAATCTTCGTGTCCCTGGCGGAAGCGAGCGACGTGGTAACGACTGCTGCGGCTGTTCACCGGTGGGATGGTAGGTACTGTGTAGGTGGAGTAGCCGAGCCGACTCGTGCAGCTGTGGCAGCCTTGCAATGAACGGAAAGCACGATTCGTTGCTCACGCTTGGTATGTTCGCGATAGATGGAGTGGGTTCAAGAGTGATAGTGGTAATCTTGAAGAAAGGCATATCTTGATGCGACTCCATGGCAGCCCTTAAACGTCCTCCAAGCTGTCATGCGTTCGTGCTGTGTCGGTGGCTGTGCTAAAAATACAATGATGGCGTTCGGCCTGCTGGCACTGCCCGTAGCGAATCATGCATGTTGGATGCGCAATACTGGGGGCTGAAAAGACCATCTTGTCTGTAGGTGCAGCCGATTGCAGGCAGCGTTGTTCAGCGTCGTTGATGGTGGTTCGTGAGATGGAGGGTAGGAAGGATGGCATGATTCTGAAGATGCAATCTGGTAGGTCCCGGCGGAGCGACGCAAGGGTAAATCCCCACTGCTGACGTTTTCCACGATTCCATCGTTCACTTTTAGCCCGACGCGACTGACAAGCTTCGCACATCTTGATGCTTGGTGGAGGCTGAAGCTTGAAGGGCGGCACAGCGCCCTTGCATGATGAGTCTTCGATGGCCCATGCGACTCGTCGGAGTGCCTTGCGCATCCCTGTAAGTCAATCAATCAATGTTTCTCATCTGGCATCTTCCTTCTCAAGCCCATCATGGCTGTTTCGATCATACCGTATCGCCAGATCCGCGCCCACTTCGACTCGAACGCAATCACAGTCTACCAAGCCTACGACAGCGAAATCGCGCAGGCTGCAGTCGAGCATCAGAGGCTCGATGCATCGTCAAACTTTAGCACCACACGAATGACATGGATTAAGTCGTCTTGGGCGTGGATGCTGTACCGCTGCGGGTACTCGTTCAAAGATTCTGGACAAGAAAGAGTCCTGGTCCTCTCTTTAACACACGCCGCATTCGAGTGGCTCCTGGAACAAGCCGTGGTATCGACCCATACTGAAGTTGCACCAGGCAGCGGTGCACGAGCGAAGAAAGAGGGAAGAAGCAAACCAGCAAGCGTAAGGGTGCAATGGGATCCCGAAAGAACGATTAAATTGGAGAAGTTGTCCTACCACAGCATTCAGGTTGGCATACCAGGAGCCCTAGTTCCTCAGTTAGTCGACGGCATTATCAAAATCGAAGATGTTACCGAGAAGGCTCAGGAATTGAAACGAGTCATTGACGAGCGGAAAGATGTCAGTATGGTGGAGCTTATGGAAAGAGAACTTGTGCCGGAGGAGAAGGTGTTCGAGGTCGCAGATGAGCTGAAGATGATATTGAGGATGGATGATACCGATCTGTTGATTTGAAGGCTCGAATCTGTCGCAACATTTGAGATTCTACGTGTAGATCAAGGCTCTGATGCTGTCAAATGCTCACATGTGGCCATGGGCAAAGAGTCTTTGCCATCATCGACAGGTGCATAGGAAATAGAAAGCCCGCCCACTGTTGAAATGACATGGCTGTCGCCTAGGACATGTCAAGGCCGACCTCAACCTCCACCGAACGATACTGAGGCTCGCCGGGAAACTTCTTCGCTTTGCGAAATATTTCGAGCACCCGCTGGAAGATGGTCTCCGAGTCGCTAGCTCCGCGGTCCAGTCGAAGTCCGCCCGACTGCCCTTCCATATCCGCTGGCAATTGGAGCACTATGAAGCTGCAGTCCGTTTGAATCTTGTCGCAAATACGGTTGAAGCAGTCCCGAGAAGTGATGCAATCTGGTGTAAGGAACATCGAGCCGTAGGGGACGACTGGACCGTAGGCTCCAGGGAAAGTCATGCTGGTCTTGCGGTACAGGCGGAGCTCTACGATAGAGAAACCCGTGTGTAGGCTGGAGCCCTCCAGGAAAGCGCGTCTTCGTGTAGTAGTACCGATGACTGAGCCTTCGGTGTCTGAATCGCTCCCTTCGTGTCGCCGTCCAAAGAAGCTCTGACGATGAGCATCTTTTTGGGTGGTGGATCGCGGCCTAGCCGAATTTGTAGCTCGACCTGACTTCAATCGAGTAGCTGAGGTCAACTTCGAGGTTGTTCCCAACACCTTCAGACGCGCGTCCTAGTAGAGTCGCGATTGTGTGAGTTTCCATTCGACACGCAGTTTTGGGTGCATAATTACATGATGCGTCTTGTCAATAAGAGCTTGGATGTCGGTACCATGATTCGAACGCTTTGATAGTATCAGGCCTCTCAGACGATCTTTCAATATCGCAGCGTCACGAGGGTAGATGATATCGGTCACGTAAAGAGTACCCGTTTGTGCAGTACGTAGATGGTCTCTGCTGCCTTCACCCGGCACTGACCAGACGAATGGGCCAAACTCGCGAAGCAGCGTCTCGAGCTCGTCGTCAAAGAGCTTGGGATCGTCGCGATCTAGGATGGCCTCGTCGCGTAAGAGAACGCCAAAGAGAGCAGGTATCTTCAGCTTGTACAGTCGGATGACTGGCTGGAATGTGAAGATTGCCCGATTTTTGACGCCTGCACTCGAGTCGTTCAAGGTCTGAAGCCCAAGACCTTCGAGATGGGCATGCACGCCAGTCGCGCGAGTCACATACGGTAGCTTTGTTGGCGTCTCCATGGCCGTATGTTCGTGCTTGGTGGTATAGGTTGGGGTGCAGGTTGCGGTGGGAACTGAACTCGACTGAGAACTGCTCTTGGACCGCAGCACGTAATCCTGACCTGCTGCAGGAAAGAGCGACCCCGAACTCCGCTCGACTTCAGATCCGACAAACACAGCGTCGATCTAACAAACTCTCAATTGCTCAAGTATAGTTGCTGCTGCGTATGCTCAGAAACAAACAATCATATGCTTACCACCAACACTGTCAATCCCCTGGAGAAGATCCGCATGGGTACGAGAAAGCCCCGCAGCTCATTCTACCGTCCAGCAAGTTTGATCTACGATTTGTCTTGAGACGAGCTGTCATCGCGTGAATCCAGCGAATCACGCGTCCGAAACATGCGCTAGTAAGTGCGGCTCAGCACCTTCCCTTCCCGCGTCCCCAACACAGCAAACACACCTACACCAAACACAGCGACAAATCGCATGGTAACACAGCATGTCAGCCACCGACTCACCGATAAAGTCGACGAGAAAACATACAGCTGTACCAACCTACAACCTCAAAGTCCTCATAGGCTCCTCTAGGCATACCAGAACAGGCTATCTATAGAAGCAGATGCAACAAATCAGCGGAATATGGCTTCTTTGCAAGCAGAATCAAGCACCCTCGTCATCAGTGGTCTTCCGCCAACCATGCGTCTCGGTACTTCAAGCTCTCTGACCTCGCCAATGGACTCTCCTCGGATCAATGCTATGGAATCTTCCTTGCCAGACGTCACCGCCACGTCTTTGGAGCTCCATCGGACTAACACTCATTCACCAGTACGGCAATTTCGTCAGAGCAGCGGCAAAATGTCGTCTCAAGACGATGCATATGAGTGTTTCAATGACCACAGCAGTCCAATTGGGCACTACTACTCTGCACTATCACTCTACGCTCGTGGTATATGGGTAGGATATTTGTAAGTCCTGATTCTATCCGGTGTAGAGTGAGAGGTTCTGACCAATTGTTTGCGTTCGGTAGAGCTCTAGATAGGCAGAGCAAGTCCTATCGCGACCTGCCATCGTACAGCGAGCTGAAGATGAATTGGAGGAACCTCAGCCTTCCTTTTACACAACCGAGTCCAGAATACATCGCCATCAACCGCGAAGCCGTCTGTCGGGGCTGTTTGAGCGACGATTCCGTGCTGCTCTCACTACGGGAGTTACCTTTTGCTAAGAACACGGTATGTAATTCCTGGACTGAGCGAAAAGTTCATGGACAAGCCTCCCGCAAGTCTGCGCGAATGGGAGGCTCGAATCGGCAGTTCATTGCGACAAGCTGTCGGTCTTCCCAGCCCTCTAGGACATGTCATTCTTGCTCGTAGCTGGCGATAGGCAGCACCCCTCATTAACACAGCCCTTACTAACATCGACAGAGCCTGGTCATTATGCCGCTCGATGGCGACGACGAGATGGGTATGTTTTGCATTCTTCTGCCTCAGGCTTTGGATCGCTCGATCAAGGTAAGGATCTACCTACCGAGGTCTGAGGCGCGTACTGACCTTGCGATTCAAGAGTTTGCAAACATGGTGTCCATACGAGATCAGTAACGCTGGCGATGGCAAGAATTTCAACAACAAGATCGTTATCCTGACGTTGCGCAACACAAACCGAGACATAGGTATCATCGAGACCATGCTGGAGGCTATTGGTTCGCAGACATCGACTCAGACAACCATTTCGACTACTTCGCTGACTTCGACTGGTGCATCATCACATCACGTTGGTTTACGCACTAGTTCACGCGCAGACAACACATCAGCTCCACCAACAACACGGACAAGTTCCTCTGAAGCCCATTACGGACCGACTTCATCAAGTGAAGCGACACCTCCACCGCCCACCTTCAGCCCGCCATCGCCCGTGAGCCGCTCGCAACCTCGGAAACGGAGGTGGGACTACAGCAGCGACTCCGCGCATACAGAATGCACAGAACCACAGGATCGGAGGACGGAGCCTACGACAACAGAGACCTTTCGCAAGCTCCCCGAGTGATCGCTCACGCCCCAGCTGTACCACCGATGATGCGCAGGTCACAGCCAGTATAGAGCGCCGCTATGAGTTTGGAAAATGCTGCCGTTTTGACAGAAACGCAAGCTCAGAATATACACCTGGTAAACTATGGGTTGTAGACGATGACGGATATGAGTATGAGCTGGCACAGACAATGGCGAAGTGCACGTCATTCGATGCACTGCTGGATGGATTCCGAGAAGAGGCCCAAATCCTGCCCTCCGCCCATGCCAGTCTGCAAGCGACAACTATGTGGCACCTGTCATATTCGATGCCTGACGATACACGGAAAGCAATGCTTGCACGCCGAGGCACAGATGTAGGATTCAGTCGCCTGCGCGCAGCCCTTGCGCAACCGTCTTTGTGGACTGATCGATCAAAGCCCCTGGAGGTGCAATTGACGCCCGTGAAATGAAGGGTCAAGACGGTGCTGGAGCTTTGGCGCACATGGATTTGTCTTAAGCTAGCAGCTTCCATTGTATACTAAAGTCGATTGAATTATGGTGAGATCGACAGTTAGACGTGTGGCGTCAATCGGCAAAAGAGCCGGTGCGTCTCCAAGCGGCGTGGTCGAAATGAAGCTCGCAACGGCCGGTGCAGATAGGACTTCAGCTTGGCGAGGACACGGAAAGTTAGCGATGAGGCCAAGCCTGTACGTTTGGGGCTGCATGAAGGCTGCATGCGCCCGATCAAATCTTGTGTAAAGCCTGGTAGAGGCGCGCCAATCAAACCGTGTCGCCACCGCGCTTGCCGTTTATGGCACAGTGCTGTTGGATTCGTACGCGAGTTCTTTCAATCGCGACACCCTGGTTCTTCCATCAGCACTTCTATTTGCATTCATCATTACCGCTCGGAATTCCTCCGGAACCAGTGATCAGAAACAGTGATGCTTACCGGACTCGGTCTGTAATCCGAGCCTGCACCTCCTCGGATCGGTATTCACTCATCGTGTCCCTAAGCGGCGCTGCACGTAATCCTACTGGGCAGAACTTACCACACTCCGGTTCACTCACCATCTGGCGATTACCAGCTACGCTACTGCCACTACCGAATTGTAATCGCTGCCAAAAGTACCGTACCGAGACTAGTCTGACGGCCCAAATTCAGACTCACTGCTGCTGCTGGCCATTAATGCGCGCAACTACACACCGATCACCATGGACGGCACATCTATTTCGTATGCGACGTCCAAGGACTGGCTCGATATCATGAAGAATCGCAGTAAAGTGCGGATGCATGAACTCATCGAGCGGCTCGGTCTACGCGCGAAATGGTCGTCCAACAAGCGCGGCAAGACCAATTTTGAATCTGCCCTAGTGCGAGATGTGGTGGCGGATATGGGTGACGTGGTCGCGACGTTACCAAAAGAGCCGGACGAACTGATGAAGTTTCTCAGTGAGGAGGGCAGCTTGAAAGAGCAAGTCGATGGATTGCTCGACAAGCATGGAGCCAAAGTCTGGGGGAGGGCAGTGGACAGGGAGCATCTCTTGACCGCCAACGAACCGGGCGTCGACGAGGGTCTTTATGCCCGTGACTTGTTCATCGAGGATGAAGAGGACAAACAACTGTAAGTGAGCTTGGAAGCTGAACTCCGAAGACCCAAGTCAGAGCATATGCTGACGACTGTTCTAGCATTCACAAATTGTTGCACTGGTGGATAGGTCTGAAAGCATGCAACGTCATCCTGGCTCGAGAGCGCTTGGATCGCGAGCGAAGAAAGAAAGCAGAAAACCGACAGGCACGGGCTGAGGCAGAACATGCTATCCAGCATGGCGAAGTGCCTGCTTCATTTGTTGCGCTCGCTCCTAACTCGGTACTGCATGATGTTGAGACGGGATCCCGCGGCAGTCCAATGTCGTCCAGTGCCATGCTGACACCGCCCGAATCAGGCGAGAGTCCCACCGTTGGACCTCGCGAAGCTGGCTTCAATGCTGTTAACGGTGGAGATAGCAGCACAAAGGGCTTTGGCGCAAGCAATGCGCATTCATCGCAGGCTGCTCAGCAGCAAAACATTGCTGATGGTGTATGGAGTCGACTTCCTGTGGGCGACATGAATGGATCGAGAGGACCAGTGGATAGCAAGGCGGCGGTACAACAGCAGATTTTATTGGAACAGTCAGCCGCTGCTGGGCGCCAGGTCACCGAGAAAGTTGCGCAATTAGTCGGAAGCTTCCGGATCGCAGAAGCAGGCATCGAAAAAGTACCACAGACGACCACGAGCGTGCCCTATCGAGGACTCGATTATGACACTCTACGGGCCCTCCGGGCTTACATCTACAACGAAGAAACAGGGGCGGATCTGGAGGAAGAAGCATTGCTTGACAGGCTCGAGCGCATCTGGCGAGAATGCGTACGGGCTGACTCGGAGAAACTACTGGAGGACCTTACAAGTTTCATTGTGAGAGAGCGTGCGTTCTTGACATGGATTGAGCTCAGAAGACACATGGCCGCCTTTGAGCGAGCAGAGAGACGTGCGCTGCTCCAACTATTTCCCTCTTCAATATCCCATGACACGTGCTAACTAAGCCAGGTTGGGCAAATGAAGGTGCATCGCCATCGCATGCAGAGTTTGAGCGTCGCCAACAGCAATATTCGACCCTGATGGGCGCCACCGAGACCATCCTAATCAGCTTTGAAGACATCGGCTCAGCATTCGGGCATGGACCCAACGTCGTTGTCGACAAAGACGAGCTGCTACGGCAAGCAGTAGTAGTTCTTGCTGGACCGAAACATGCCGTCGACATGCAGTGGAAGAGCATTGAATTCACGAACGATATCAGATTACTGGTGGATGCCCTGGAAGACTTTCGCAAGGGTGAGGAGGAGGATAGCCGAGGGGCGCTGTGGTACGTTCAGTAGTAAGGAGTGTACATAGCAGCATCAATCATTCTTCGAAGGTACTCGTCAACCAGCAATAAAAAATGACACCCCCCTTCGTACGAGCAACTATCTTATTGGAGAGCCCGAGAGCCGGAATACACAGCTTAGGGATCTACATGTCATTTGGGCCCTTGGCTTCTCGTTGTAATTTCTACATTCGGCACCGATGGAATACGCTAACGTAGCTGTGACATCCCTGCAAGATTCCTTCCTCCAATTGCACGCTAGGCGCAGGTTACTCGATTGGTAGACTAGGCTATCCGCGGATGCGCATCCATCGCCTTCACTTATCGTGACTGGACCAATTCATCTCCTTACACGAGAGAAGAGGCGTTGTATGTGTGCGAAACGGCATATGCGGCGTAGCACCGGCAGGTATCTAGAAGATAGTGGCCACGTTCGTCTTACCTGGATGTGGATATTGCCGCGTAGTCGTCACATCGATAGTACATCCGAGAAAGCACAGACAGGGAGATTACAGTTGCGCCACATGAAGAAAATTACTTTGCAGGCCGCTTTATGTACGGTACTGCGCCGTACTTAGTAAATGCACACTAGCCAGATAACTAGTACCGTGTAAACCTAGCTAATTAACAAAGCGTTTCTTAGTGTTGCATAAGCTATCCTAACCTTACTTAAATAGTATTTTTGGTAACTATTAGAATAGCAATTACGTACTTACGTACTAACGTCAACTTAGTTATAAGTAGTTAAGCACAATGTACGTAGGGTCCTTATTTAATAGCAATGAAATTAAAGAGTTGTAACGTACTTCACGGGTGGGCTGGCCATACGGGTGGGCTGGTCACCTCAAAAACACACCAAAAAGCTAAGTTTTTATCTTAACAACGCCTTGATAGAATTCTCTATAATTTTTACTAAGTTATAACTAGACCTGCA
>Ga0265798_10009995_pt1 | contig 11757 bp, 13 predicted proteins | sample P3T30metagenome_FD_192430 | JGI IMG/M metagenome (GOLD analysis project Ga0265798, IMG submission 192430) | Plant litter microbial communities from East Loma Ridge, Irvine, California - P3 T30 | ecosystem: Environmental > Terrestrial > Plant litter > Unclassified | place: USA: California... | reverse complement strand
GGCGCGCGCAGCAGCGACGTCAGCGACGACTCGGTCGCGAGGGTCGCGCAGTCGATCGGCAGGTACGGCTCCGGCGTGCCGCCGACCGGCTGGGTGGACGGAGCCGCGCTCGGCTCGGGCGTGGGGGTCGCGGTGGGCGTCGGAGCCGGGGGAGTCGAGACGACCGCCGTCGGCTCGGGCTGCGCGAGGCCCTCGAAGGGCGAGGGCACGAAGCCCATGGCGACGGCGCCGCCGGCACTGCCGAGGCCGATGAGGGCGACGAGTCCGAAGGCGATGCCGAAGCGCCGACCGGGTCGACGACGGGTCGTGTCGGTGGCCCGCTCGAGGACGTTCTTCTTCATCGAGACGAGCATGCGGGTGAGGTCGTCACCGGTGGGGGGCTCAGTGTTCATCGTGCGTCACCGCCTTTCGCAGTCGCGAGCGTGTTCGGGAGACCCGTTTGGTGACCGCCCCGACGGTCATGCCGAGACGGTCGGCGGCCTCGCGGTACGAGAGACCCTCGATCAGACAGAGCTCGCAGATCGCGCGGTCGTCGGGCGAGAGGGCGTCGATGGCCTCGCGGACGAAGCGCAGCATCTCGCGCGCCTCGGCTCCGTCGGGCGCGACGAGGTCGTCGGGCAGCGCATCCGCCGCCGCGAGGGCGAGCTTGCGGCGCTGATTCGCCGCGTGGTTGCGGCAGACCACCAGCAGCCACGGCAGCAGCGAGTCGGTCGGCAGGGTCATCCCGTTGCTCTTCTTCCAGAGCGTGACGAAGGTGTCCTGCACGATCTCCTCCACATCCATGCGACTCGGCGCCAGAGCCCACGCGTACCGCGTGACCGTCGTGGCGTACCGGTCGAACAGCGCCGACAGCGCCTGCCTGCTGCCGGTCGCGGCGCGCTTGATCAACTCAGCGTCGCTCATCGTGTTCGGATCCACGTCCACCCCCTCACTAGAGGAGTGTCGCGTAAACGCCGATCCTGACCGAATCGGCCGGAATCCCCCTGCCGAGCCCGTTTGGCCGCGAAACGAGTGCGCCGCGCCATCTGTCTGGAAGCTCGCTGAAGGGCCATGACGTGGGCAGGGCTCGATGCGTCTGAATGATGTGTCCGCTTCACGGACTCGACGCCGGGGCCGCTCGCCCCGGAGTCGTCAGGAACGAAACAAGGAGAAACCATGAGCAACGTCACCCCCGCCACCACCGGGACCGCCGCCGCCAAGCACACCGCCTCCGACGCGGCCGGCAAGAACACCATCGTCGACGGCGTCGTGTCGAAGGTCGCGGGGATCGCTGCTCGTGAGGTGCCCGGGGTCCACGACCTCGGCAACGGCGCGGCCCGTGCGATCGGCGCGATCCGCAACGCGATCAACCAGCAGGACCGCGGCCAGGGCGTCTCGGTCGAGGTCGGCGAGAAGCAGGTCGCGGCCGACATCGTCATCGTCGCCGAGTACCCCGTCGAGCTGCAGAAGGTCGCCGACGACGTGCGCCAGGCCGTCACGCAGGCGATCACGCAGGTCGTCGGCATGGAGGTCGCCGAGGTCAACGTGACCATCTCCGACGTGCACATCCCCTCGGACGACGCCGACGACGCCGACGACAGCCGCGTCCAGTAGTCGCCCGCGACACCCTCCGGCCGAACGGCCGGTGACCCTCCGGACGGCCCCCGCCCACCCCTGGGCGGGGGCCGTCCGCGTGCCCGCAGACCCCTCAGACCCTCGAACCAGGAGCCACCATGACCGACGACAGCACCCCCGAGACCTCCTTCGCCGACCGCCTCCGCGGCCAGATCGGCAGCAAGGCCATCGACCCCGTCATCCGGGCGGTCCGCACCGAGATCGGCGCGGCCCGCGACGAGATCACCGGGCGGGCTCGTGACGCACGGACCGGCATCGTCCTCGTCGTCGTGGGCGCCGTCCTCGCGCTCGTCACCACGACCCTGATCGCCGCCGCCGGCGTCGTGGCCCTCGCGCTCGTGCTGCCGCTCTGGTCGGCGACGCTCGTCGTGTTCGCCGTCTTCGCCGTCGTCACCGCCCTGGTGCTCGCGGCGGGTCTCCGCGGTCTCAAGCGCGGCGTGCCGCCGGTGCCCCGCGACACCGTCCGCGACCTCACCCGACGCGACTAGGCCGACCCGCGCCTCCTCGTCCCCTCCCGCCCCACCGAACCCGAGAGCACAGCCCCATGTCGAACAGAAAGCCCGTCAGCCGATCCACCACCGAACAGCGCACCCGGAAGGCCGAGGGCTACTCGGGCGGTGCGCGCTACGCCTCCGAGGCGTTCGGCGCGTTCCTCCTCGTGATGGGCGGCGTCGGCACGGCCGTCTACGCGTCGTCCTTCCCCGACGAGGCGAACACCCTCGGCGTCGGGTTCGTCGGCGTCGCGCTGGCCTTCGGCCTCAGCGTCATGGCCGGCATCTACGCGGTCGGCCACATCTCGGGCGGCCACTTCAACCCCGCCGTGACCCTCGGCTTCGCCGTCGCGGGCCGGACCGAGTGGAGGCACGTGCCCGGGTACGTCATCGCCCAGATCGTCGGCGGGCTCGCGGGTGCGGGCGTGGTCGCCGCCGTCGCGGCCGGCGGACCGGCGGGCTACCTCGACACCGCCCGCGAGTCGGGCTTCGCCTCGAACGGCTTCGGCGCCTCGTCGCCCGGCGGGTTCGGGCTGGGCGCGGTGCTCCTCGCGGAGGTCGTGCTGACCGCCGTGTTCGTCGGGGTCATCCTGTCGGTCACCGCGAAGTCCGAGTACAAGGCGATCGCCCCGCTCGCGATCGGCCTGACGCTGACGCTCGTGCACCTGATCAGCATCCCGGTCAGCAACACGTCGGTGAACCCGGCCCGCTCGATCGCGGCGGCCGTCGTCGCCGGGCCGGACGCGCTCGGCCAGCTGTGGGTGTTCATCGTGGCGCCGCTCGCGGGCGCCGTGATCGCGGGCGGGGCCACGCTGCTGCTGCGCCGCCGCTGAGCGCGGGCGGGCCTCAGCCCATGTGCACGACGGGGCCGGAGGGCAGCAGGTCCTCCTTCGAGCCGCGGATCATGAAGAAGCTGATCGGAGCGGCGATGAGGGCGGCGATCGCGGCGCCGACGAACGCGGCCTGGTAGCCGTCGACGAGGGTGCCGAGTCCCTGCAGGTCGCTGCCGGCCACGGCCGAGGCGTACAGGTTCGTGTAGACCGCGAGGCCGATCGAGCCGCCGATCTGCATCATCGCGTTCGAGGTCGCGCTCGCGGCTCCGGCCTCGTGCGGGGCGACGCCGGCGAGGGCGAGGTTCTGCATCGGCACGAAGATGCCGGCGAGGCCGACGCCCATCACGATCAGCGCGGGCAGCACGTGCGTCGCGTAGGCGCCGTCGACCGTGATGAACGACAGCCAGAAGAGACCGGCGGCGGCCACGATCGGGCCGACGATCATGAGGATGCGCGGGCCGACGACCGGCAGCAGCTTCGTCAGGATCGGCGCCATCACCATGATGACGAGGGTCATCGGCAGCGTGGCGAGACCGGCTTCGAGGGGCCCGAAGCCGAGCACGATCTGCAGGTGGAACGTCAGGTAGAGGAGGGCGCCGATCATGACGCTGCCGACGATCAGCTGCACGAGGAACGCTCCGCCGCGCACCCGGTTCGTCAGCACGCCGAGCGGCAGGAGGGGGTGGTCGCTGCGCTTCTGGATCAGCACGAACAGAGCCAGCAGGCCGGCGCCCAGTGCGATGAAGCCGATGACCACGGCCGAGCCCCAGCCGTCTTCGGCCTGCGTGAAGCCGTAGACGAGCGAGGCGAGTCCGAGCGCGACGACGATGGTTCCTGCGACGTCGAGGCGGTTGTCGCCCTCGGCCTTGCTCTCGCGCACGACGAGCGCGGCGGCGATGATCGCGACGATCACGATCGGCACGTTGACGAGCAGGCACCAGCGCCAGCTGACGAACTCGGTCAGCACGCCGCCGAGCACGAGGCCGACGGCCGCGCCGGCACCCGAGATGGCGCCGAAGACGGCGAAGGCGGTGTTGCGCTCGCGCCCGCGGTCGAAGGTGGTGGTGAGGACGGCGAGGGCGGCCGGTGCGAGCAGCGCGGCGAAGACGCCCTGCAGGGCGCGGGCCGTGACGAGCAGCTCGCCGGTCGAGACGAGTCCGCCGAAGGCCGAGGCCGCGCCGAAGCCGATCATGCCGACGATGAAGGTGCGCTTGCGTCCCCAGAAGTCGGCGATGCGTCCGCCGAGCAGCAGCAGGGCGCCGAAGGCGAGGGCGTAGGCCGTGACGACCCACTGGCGGTTCTCGTCGCTCAGGCCGAGCTCGGCCTGAGCCTGGGGCAGCGCGATGTTGACGATCGTGCCGTCGAGCACGACGACGAGCTGGGCGAGCCCGACGATGACGAGCACCCACCAGCGGCGGGACGAGGGAGGCGCGGTGCGGTTCGCGCCGGTGGCGGGCGTTGCTTGTGAGGTGGTCACTGTTCTCCTGGTCTGGGGTGCCGCACGACGAGGCGGCGGCCGTCGTGGACGGATCGATACTACCTACTGGTTGGTTGGCTCGTAAGCGGCTACGGTCATCTCATGGCCTACGACGCTGACGAGACGCGCCGCCGCATCCTCGCGGCGGCGACGGCGGAGTTCGCCGAGCACGGTCTCGCCGGGGCCCGGGTCGACCGCATCGCCACCGCGGCCGGCTGCAGCAAAGAGCGCCTCTACGCCCACTTCGGCGACAAGGAGGCGCTGTTCACCGCGGTGCTGAACCACTCGTTCGCCGCACTCGGCGAGGCCGCGGCCCCGCCGTTCGCCACCGCGCCCGACTTCGCCGTCGCGATCTTCGACCACCTCGTGGCGCATCCCGAGAACCACCGGCTGCTCGGCTGGGCCCGGCTCGAGCAGCGGCACGACTGGGCGTCGTCGTTCGCCGTCCTCGACGAGGTGCGCCGCACCTCCGTCGGTCATCTCGACCGTCTGGTCGGCGACCGGGTCGACTGGTCGCCCGACGACCTCTTCGCCCTCGTGCTGTCGATCGCCACGGCCTGGATGCAACTGCCGGGGCTCCCGCACGACCGCCACGACGGGCCCGGTCTCGACGCTCAGCGCGCCATCGTCCGCGAGGTCGTGGCGCGCCTCCTCGGCCCCGCGTAGTCGAGCGACCGCTCAGTCGGCCGCCCGCCGCAGGATCTCGATGCCCGTCGTGAACGACCTCTCGACGTGGTCTTCGAGGGCATCGTGCCTGGTCATCGCACGCGCTTCCGGACGATGAGGTCTGCTCGCGCCCGCCCGAGATCGGTCGTCAAGGGATCGAGCGACTCCGTGATCGTCTCGAGTACCCCGAGGGCCCGCGCGACGCGGAGGACGACAGGGAAGCCGACGGACGGGTCGCCATGCTCCAGCTTGCGGAGCGTGGCCCGAGTGACGTCGGCGCGATCCGCCACCTGCTCGGCCGTCAGTCCGAGGACCTTCCGCCATCCGGTGAGGTCGGCGCCGATGTCGGCGGCTGACTGCATGATGGCTCGGGGAATGGGGCCTGACATCGGGTGCCTCCTTCTGGGCGACGAACGCCGCCTCGTTCGCCCTGCGCCCCGCCCGGGGGCCTCGCGGTTCGTCCCACGACCTTCTCAGGGCCGCTGTACCCCGGCGCCGACGCCCTAGGCTCGCTGCGTGCTGCAGACCGTCGCGACCCGGGTGAAGTCGGCCCCGCCGGTGGTGGTCGTGCTGGTGCTCTACGCCCTGTCGCGGCTCGTCTCGAGCGCCTGGCTCGGGGGGCTCTTCGCCCTGGCGACCTCGCAGGGGTGGGAGTTCGCGAGCAGACGGAGCGACCCGTCGTTCGCGTCGTTCTCGGGCTCGTGGGACGCCAGCTTCTATCGGACGATCGCCCAGCAGGGCTACCCCACGGAGCTGCCCCTCGACGAGCAGGGCGAGGTAGCCGTCAACCCCTGGGCGTTCCTGCCGGTGTTCCCGGCCGTGGTGCGGTTCGTCGCGACGGTGCTGGGCGTCGACCTGGCGGGCAACGCGTTCTTCGCGATCGGACTCGTCGTCGCCACGATCGCCGGAGGCGGTGCCGCCGTCCTCCTGCACCGCATCGTCACCGAGACGGTCGGCGCCCCGAACGCGATGTGGGCCGTCGCCCTCTTCTGCTTCGGCCCGACGGCCTTCGTGCTTCAGGTCGCCTACGCCGAGAGCCTGATGCTGATGCTCGTGTTCGCGGCGCTGCTGATGATGATCCGCCGCCGGTACCTGCTGATGCTGCCGTTCGCCGTCGTCGCCGCCTTCACCCGCCCCGGGGTGCTCGCCCTCGCCCTCGGCCTCGCGGTGACCGGGATCGTCCGACTCGTCCGCGAGAGGGACGGCTTCCGGAGGCGCGAGAGGGTCGCACTCGTCGTCACGGGCCTCGTCGTCGCGGCGGCGGGTCTCGCGTGGCCGGTCATCGCCGACGCCGTCACCGGGCGCCCCGGGGCCTACGTCGACACCGAGCTGTCGTGGTGGGTCGGATTCGTCGGGCGGCAGCACTTCGTGCCCCTCACCCCGTGGTTCGTCATGGCGACGACGTTCCTCGGCGTCGCGGGGGCGGTGCTCGTGCTCGCCGTGCTGGCGCTCGCGGTCCGCTTCTTCGCGAAGCGGTCGACCCGGGCGCTCGGCGTCGAGGTGTGGTCGTACTCGGCCGCGTACGTGCTCTACCTCGTGGCGGTGTTCCTGCCGCAGCAGAGTCTGCCGCGGCTGCTCATGCCGGTCGCGCCGCTGCTCGGGCACCCCGCGATCGCCGCGTCACCGCGCCTCCGGAGATCGCTGCTCGCCGCGGGCGTCACCCTGCAGCCCGTCGCCGTGGTGCTGCTCTGGTTCGTCGGCTACCCCTGAGCCGGGGCGCCGCCGTCGCCGTGCTCCGGGTCGTCGTCGCCGAAGTCCAGCTGGATGTCCGCGATCTCGAACCGCGCGGACGTCCGCGGCGAGACGAGGACCGACACCTCGCCGCGACCGAGGGCGGAGAACTCGACGAAGGCCGCGTTCGCGCTGCCGGCCAGGATCTCGGCCCGCAGGCTCGCGGTGTCGAGTTCGGGGTCGAGGAGGAACGACTGCCCGTCGATGTGCAGGGTGGTGGTCCTCATGCGGTGCTCGTCTCGTCGGTTCTCGCCTCGGGCGCCGGCTGATCCGGCACGGCGCCAGGCCACGCTAGGCGGTCGATGACGCGTCGCGCGACGTCCGCGGGGCCATCGGACCGGCCGCACTCGCATCGCGGACAGCGCCGGGGTCACCCGCCGACGGTCAGGTCGAAGGCGTGCTCGCGGACGTGCGCGACGGCCCGCTCGACCGCGCCGAGCGTCACCACCTGGTCGCCGAGGGTCGATGCGACGACCTCGGGCGCATCGCGGTGCGTGAAGTGGCTCAGCCAGGGGGTGGTCCGCTCGAGAAGCAGCCCGATCGACGGTGCGAGGGCGCCCGCGACGACGATCCGGTCGACGTCGAGCATGCCGCTGAGCACGGCGCACACGCGGCCGAGGCGCTCGGCGGCGCGCTCGACGAGTCGCAGGGCGGTCGCGTCGCCGGCGTCGGCCGCCGCCAGCACCGCGGGGGCCTCGAGCTCGTCGTCGGGGAGGCCGTTCAGCGGCGACCCTGCGGGGATGGTGCGCAACGACCGCGCGAGTCTCACGGACTCGCGCAGCACGGCGCCGATCCCGTCGGCCGACTCGACGCCCTGCACCAGGTCGAGGAGGCGCATCTCGCCCGCCGCCCCGCGGCTGCCCCGCACGAGCGACCCGTCGAGCACGAACCCGGCGCCGAACCGCTCGCCGGCCAGCAGGGTCACGAACGAGAGGGCGCGCGCGTCGCCGGCGGACGCCGCAGGGGCCGACGCGGCGGCCTCGGCCACGGCGGCGAGGTTCGCGTCGTTCTCGACGACGACCATCCACCCCCGCGCCGCGAAGAGTCCGACGAAGTCGGGGTTCATGTGGGTCCAGAAGTCGGCGCCGACCTCGTTCGGCGATCGGCCCTCGGCGTTCGCCGGGGCCGGCACCCCGAGGGCGATCGCGAGCACGTCGACCGGGTCGACGCCCGACTCGAGCAGGACGTCGTCGACGAGGCGCGACACGGCCAGTCGGCGGTCGCCCGACGAGCCCGCGGGGTCGATCCGCCGCGCCACGCGGCCGACCACGTGCCCGCGCAGATCGGCGACGACCGCGGTCATGTGGTGCTGACCGGCGTCCACGCCGACCACGTGACCGGCGCGGACGTCGAGCGCGTAACGCCGCGCGGGTCGACCCGTGCGGTAGTCGCCGGTCGAGCGGGCGTCGGCGAGCACGCGCAGCCAGCCGCGGTCGATGAGCTCGTCGCAGACCCCGATCACCGTCGACCTCGTCAGACCGGTCAAGGCGATGAGATCGCTCGCCGTCAGCGCGTCGGCGCTCCAGGCGTGCCGGAGCACCTCGGTCGCGTTCATCCGGCGCAGCACGCTCGGCGAGGTGACCCCGTTGGGGGAGGCGACCCCGTTCGACGACGCGACCCGTCTCGTGGGGGTCATGCGCGCCTCCTCGGCTCCGGTGGCCCGTGATCGGGACACCCCATGGTGCCACGCGCCGAATTGATCTAGTGTCTAAATCTAGACACCTGATCAACTCGACCCGGCAGCGACGCCCGGTCGCGACCCGGGAGACGACGACGTGCCCACACCCCCCTTGCCCTCGGGAGCCGGCCTCAGCCGCCGCGCTCTCCTCGGCGGCATCGGCGCCGCCGGGGCGGCCCTGCTGCTGGCTGGCTGCGCCCCCTCGGGAGTCCGCTCCGGCGGGCGGACCGAGATCACCTTCTACCAGACCAAGCCCGAGGCGATCGGCTACTTCTCGGACCTCGTCGACCGCTTCAACGCGTCGCAGTCGTCGATCCGCGTGGTGCACGACTCGACCTCGGGCATCGCGGCCGGCTTCGTCCGCGGCAACCCGCCCGACATCGCGGCCTTCACCTACAACCTCGAGATGGCCCGCTTCATGGAGCGGGGGGCGTTGAGCGACCTGAGCGACATGCCCGAGGCGGCGACGATCCGCCCCGAGGTGCAGCAGCTCGTCGACCAGTACGCGACCTACCCGGGCCGGACGAGCGTGCTGCCGTACTCGATCACGGCCGCGTCGGTCATCTACGACCAGCGGCTGTTCGCCGACCGCGGCGTCGAGGTGCCCACCACGTGGGAGGAGTTCCTCGCGGCCTGCCAGACCTTCACGAGCGCCGGGGTCACGCCGATCTACAGCACCTTCAAAGAGCCGTGGACGGTCGCGCAGGGCCTGTTCGACTACACGACGGGCGGGATGCTCGACGTGGCCGACTTCTACGAGCGGATGAACGCCGAGGGCACGGCCGTCGGACGGACGGGCTCGGTGTCGTTCGAGAAGGACTTCGCCGAGCCGGTCGACCGCATGATCCAGCTCGCGGGTCTCTCGAACCCGAACCGCAACAGCCGCGGCTACGGCGACGGCAACCTCGCGATGGCCGAAGGTCAGGCCGCGATGCTCATGCAGGGTCCCTGGGCGCTCGGCGAGATCTCGAAGTCGAACCCCGACGCCCGGATCGGCACCTTCCCCCTGCCCATGACCGCCGACCCCGACGACCGCAAGGTCCGCGTCAACCTCGACCTCGCGCTCTGGGTGCCCGAGTCGTCGAGCAAGAAGAGCGCGGCCAGAGAGTTCCTGAGCTATCTCATGCAGCCCGACATCCATGACGCGTACAACCGCGACTTCCTCGCCTTCGGCACGACGACCACCGCGCCGCCGGTCACCGACGAGCGGATCGTCGGCATGCAGACCTACTACGACGAGGCCCGCTTCTACCAGGGCGCCTCGAAGGCGATCCCGCTGACCATCCCCGCCGAGAACTACGTGCAGGGGATCGTCACGGGGGCGAGCGCCCAAGGCACGCTCCGCACGATGGACGCCGACTGGCGTCGTCTGGCGCTCCGCGCATGAGCGCCGTCGACAAGGCAGTGCCGCGACGCCGCGGCAGGCGGACCGACCCGGTCTTCTACCTCTTCCTGCTGCCGACGCTGGCGATGTTCACCCTCGCCATCACGCTGCCGGCCGCGATGGGCGTGTTCTTCAGCTTCACGAACTCGATCGGATTCGGCGACTTCGACATGGTCGGGGTCACGAACTACGTGGCCATGGCGACCGACCCGGCGATCCTCGGCTCGTACGGCTTCACGATGGGCTTCGCCCTCGTGACCGTGCTCGCCGTCAACGTGATCGCGCTGCTGCTGGCGATCGGGCTGACCTCGCGGATCTCGGCGAAGAACGCCCTCCGGGCCGTGTTCGTCATCCCGATGGTCATCTCGGGCATCATCATCGCGTTCGTCTTCAACTTCCTGTTCTCGAACTCGGTGCCGGCCCTCGGTGCGGCGCTGGGCATCGACTCGCTGCGCGACAGCATCCTGGCGAACGCCGACACCGCCTGGATCGGCATCGTCATCGTGACCGCGTGGCAGGCGATCCCGAGCACGCTGCTCATCTACATCGCCGGTCTGCTCGCCATCCCGGGCGAGGTCTACGAGGCCGGCGCGCTCGACGGCGCCTCGGGCTGGAAGCAGCTGAAGTCGATCACCCTGCCGCTCGTCGCCGGGTACATCGTCATCAACACGATCATCGGCTTCAAGAACTTCCTGAACTCGTACGACATCATCGTCGGCCTCACGAACGGCGGGCCGGGCACGTCGACCCGCAGCATCGCGATGACGATCTTCTCGGGCTTCACCGGCGGCGACTACGCGTACCAGATGGCCAACGCGACGATCTTCTTCCTGATCGCCGTGGCGATCGCCCTCGTGCAACTCCGGATCACCCGCGGAAAGGCGGCCGTCTGATGGCTGACACTGCTCTCGTCACTCCGACCCTGTCCGACGCGCCGACCCCCGGAGGCGCGGGTCGCGACGCCGACGCCCCCACCCGTCGCCGTCGTGGCCGGGTCGGTCAGGAGCGACCCAACCGTCTCGTCACGGTGCTGCTCGCCCTCGCCTCGCTCACCGTGCTCGTGCCGATCTACGTGACGGTGACGATGGCGCTCAAGACGAGCGCGCAGGCGGTCGACGGCAACGCGTTCAGCCTGCCGGCTCCTCTCGACCTCACGAACTTCGCGGCGGCGTGGCGGCTGACCGACTTCCCGCGGGCGTTCGCGATCTCGACGCTCGTGACCGCGGCCACGGTGATCGGCACCGTGGTGCTCGCGTCGATGGCGTCGTACGCGATCTCGCGCAACTGGGATCGCAAGCTCTTCCGGTACTCGTTCTTCTACCTCCTCGCGGCGATGTTCCTGCCGTTCCCCGTGGTGGCGCTGTCGCAGATCAAGCTCACCGGGCTGGTCGGGCTCGACAACCCCGGCGGCGTCGCGGTGCTGCACATCATGTTCCAGCTGTCGTTCTCGATGCTGCTGTTCACGGCGTTCCTCCGCTCGCTGCCCGAAGAGCTCGAAGAGAGCGCGCGCCTCGACGGCGCGAGCACCTGGCAGGTCTTCTGGCGGCTGGTCTTCCCGCTGCTCGCCCCCATGAGCGCGACGGTCGGGATCTTCGCGTTCCTGGCATCGTGGAACGACTTCGCGATGCCGTCCCTGATCACCGCCGACCCGTCGCTGCAGACGCTCCCGGTGCTGCAGCAGATCTTCCAGACCCAGTTCAGCAACGACTACAACGTCGCCTTCGCCTCGTACCTCATGGCGATGGCCCCGGCGATCGTCGTCTACCTCGTCACCCAGCGCTGGGTGATGGCCGGGGTGACGCAGGGCGCGATCAAGTAGACCCGCCCCGTTCCCCGACCCGCGCCTCCTGACCACCCCGCCCCTCGAAAGGACGTCGCTCCTC
>Ga0265798_10009994_pt1 | contig 11758 bp, 9 predicted proteins | sample P3T30metagenome_FD_192430 | JGI IMG/M metagenome (GOLD analysis project Ga0265798, IMG submission 192430) | Plant litter microbial communities from East Loma Ridge, Irvine, California - P3 T30 | ecosystem: Environmental > Terrestrial > Plant litter > Unclassified | place: USA: California... | reverse complement strand
ATTGAAAACGACCACTTCATGTTTATTGAATTTCAAATGTTGCAAAGCGTCAAAAAATTCATCGGTTTTAGCTTTGGTTGTTTGGGTGTTAAATAAATCGCTGAAAATTACAACCAGCGATCTTTTATGAATCAGATCTGCAACCTGATTTAAAGCTTCGCTTAAATTTGTTTGTGCATTTACTTTAGGTTTGTCGAGTAATTCTTCGAGCTGCATAAACAGATATTTCTGATGGACAGTTGTTGATTTGGCGGGCGAATTAAGCAAGAGCTCGTCGGTAAATAAACTTAGTCCGAAAGCATCACGCTGTTTTTTCAACAAATACATCAATGATGCAACAGCCTGGATTGAAAAGGTAAGTTTGTTGTTTTTTGGTTCGGGGAAGTACATCGAAGAGGAGACATCGATAACAAACTGACAGCGCAAATTGGTTTCTTCTTCAAACCTTTTGCTATACAATTTATCGGTTTTGGCATATAACTTCCAATCAATATTCTTCACATTGTCACCATTGTTATATTGACGATGTTCTGCAAATTCTACTGAAAAACCATGAAAAGGACTTTTATGCAAACCAGTGATAAAACCCTCTACAACCTGCTGCGCAAGCAATTCCAGGTTACCGTAACTTGTTTCATTTTCGTAGTTTACTGCTTGCATATCGTAAAGCTAAAAATTTATCCACTCAATCTTTATCATTAAGAGACTTTTTTCTAATTTACGGAAGCAACTGAATACTAATGAATAGAAAAAAACAATTTTTTAACAGATTGGATAACCTTTTACCAAATTTGAGATTAGGAAACATATTTATAATTGCGTATTTAGTCGCGGCCCCGCTTATAACGATAGCACAGGCGGCACCAAAAATCAGGTATGAAGAGAAGGCGATCGAATTACAGAAAAATGCAGTAAACTATAGGTTAAACTCTTTAGAAAAGGACAAAATAACTTATTTGCGAATGTTAAAAATGCTCGATAGTGCCACAACAATTGAGCCTACTTATGCATTAGCTTACAGGACAAAGGTTATTCCACTTATACACCTCAAAAGATATAGCGAAGCGTTAGGAGTTTTGCGGAAATCCAGAACCATTGACCCGACAAATTTGAAAGATATTATTAAGCAGGGAATCATTTGGGAATCGTATCTTAATAATGCAGTAAAGGCTAAGAGCTACTACAAACAAGCATATGAATATGCTGTAAAAAATAAAAACAGTAAAGGATCTAAGAATTTTTACTATGATGAAGTAATAACCTATTGTTTGATTTTTTACAGAGGCAAAGAGGAAGCGTTGGCATATTTAGATAAGTCCAGTAGAGATTATAAGGATAAAAAATCGCTTAATCAAATCAAATATCTCGGCACTTTATTACGGTCCACCGAAGTTAACCCCGAGAAAAACAAGTCTGTTCTCGAAGGAAACAATTAGTTAAAAAGCCGAATTCAATATTGAATTCGGCTTTTTAAATTATTTCTTAGCTATTTTATACAATTTTCCATTATCGGTAACAGTGTAAAGTGCTCCGTCTTTTTCTACCATATCCCGGAAACGCTCACCCATTCCTTCGAGCAACCGCTCTTCGCCAACAACTTTATTATCTTTAATTACCAAACGAATAATGTGCGAACCGCCTAAGCCTCCAACAAATAAGTTACCTTTCCATTCAGCAATGGCCGAACCATTATAAAAAGCGATACAACCTGGTGAAATACTCGGATTCCAGAAATAAACCGGCTGCTCCATCCCCTCTTTTTGTTGGATACCATCGCCAACTTTTTGTCCGCTATACTCCGTACCATAGGTAATTACCGGCCAGCCATAATTCTTCCCCGGTTTAATGATGTTAACCTCATCGCCACCTTTAGGGCCAAATTCAGCTTCCCACAAATCACCTGTTTGCGGATTTATCGCCAAGCCGTCGGGGTTACGTAAACCCAAAGCATAAATTTCTGGTCTTGCATCTGCTTTACCCGCAAATGGTCCGTTAGGAACAGGTTTTCCATCTTTTGTTAAATGGAGAATTTTCCCTAATGATGAATTTAAGTATTGCGCCTGTATTCTGATATCACTTCCCGAACGCTCACCGGTACTTACAAAAAGGTTCCCATTTTTATCAAAAACAATTCTGGAGCCATATTGTAATTTACCAGTATAAGATGGTGTTGCCCTGTAAATTACAGTTTGATTTTCTAATGCGGTTTCACTTGCCGATAATTTGCCTTTAGCAATGGCTAGCAGGACACCCTTATCTTGAGGTTCTGAATATGCATAATAAACCATTCTATTTTTTGCAAAATCAGGATCTAAGGTAACATCAAGCAATCCGCCTTGTCCGGATGGATCTACTTTAGGCAGGCCAGCTATCATTTTACTGAGTTTACCATCGGCGCTAAGTATAACCATTGTACCACGTTTTTGGGTAATTAGAAATCCGCCATTTGGCAGCACAGAAATTGCCCAGGGGTTTTCGAGTTTATCATTTAAAACGGAAACATCAATTGCTGTTTTCGATTTTACGCCTGCAATCCGGGTTTGACCTTCAAATGCAGGTTTATAATCAGCCGAAGGCTTATTTGTTTCAACAGGGCTTTGAGCAGAAACAGGGTTGGCAAAGGCTAAACTCATTGATAATCCTGCCAGTGCAACACCTAATGTTTTGTTATTTAATAGGTTCATAAAGATGATTGAGTTTTTCAATAAAGGAACAAAAATATTCTTGCATAAAAAAACCCGGAACAAACAAATGAATCCGGGTTTTAAATATGTTACAAGCCTCTCGGCTATATTTTAAATTAAGCTAATTGCTTATTTAATTTTTCTGCTAAGATAGATTTAGGCACAGCTCCAACCTGTTTGTCAACAACCTGTCCATCTTTAAAATACAATAAAGCAGGAATGTTACGAATACCAAATTGCATCGAAATTTGAGGATTATTATCTACGTTAACTTTACCAACGATAGCCTTACCATCATATTCTTTCGCAATCTCTTCTACTACAGGACCAACCATGCGACAAGGGCCACACCATTCTGCCCAAAAATCTACTAATACGGGTTTATCTGATTTTAATACAAGCTCCTCGAAGTTTGCATCTGTGATTTCTAATGCCATAATTATTTTTTTTATGTTCAAATATATGTATTCAATTGTAATGCCAGCTATGGTATCTTGCCAATTTGACATTGCCTTTATAAAGCTGAAATTTTAAGTCCCCATTAGTAAGCACCAAACATTCAGCTTTAAAAAATAGCTAATCTATTTACAAAGCTGCTAAATGACGGTTTAACCTAGTTCAGTTTGTAATTTACAACATTCAATCCTGTTAATTGTTCTAAGAACTTGTTGCTCGGATTAATTTTTAAATTTTTAGATGGCAAGTCTAACATAATTTGTTTTTCGCTATCGAAAACAGCGAAGTTAAGTTGGCAGTTTTGCTGCTCGGTATTTGCCTTATTGTCTGCTAAAATTTCCTCAATCTGACGCATCAATTCATCGTTAACCCTTTCGATAGGCACCTGAATGGTAAGGCTCTTCGCAAGTTTGTCCCTCAATTCCGACATTAGGTTTATTGAAGTGATTTTGAACTCCCAGTCACCGGCTTTACCGAAGCGCTCGCCTACTCTTCCGCGGATTTGCAGGAAATAACCTTCCGTTAAAAATGATTTGAACTTAAGGAAGTCTTCCCCGAATAAGGCCATTTCGCAGGCGTCATCGTAATCTTCAAAAACGAATGTTCCAAAAGGTTTTCCGGTTTTTGTTATGCGTTGCGATGCGGTAACCACCAATCCGCCAACACAAAGTTCGCGGTTTTGCAACTTAGTAAATTCAGCAAGGATTTCTTCATTGGTATCGCCCATTCTAACTTTGTTGATGATGCTCAGTTGCCTAACGCCGTGTGTGCAGAACTTGTCGAGCTCCAGTTTATAGTTATCAAGCGGGTGACCGGAAAGAAAAATACCAATCGCGTCTTTCTCGTATTTGAGTCTGTCCATTAACGCCCACTCCGGTGAAACTGGCAAGGTAGGTTCCAGAATCATATCCGCTTTCGAACCGCCAAATAATGATGCCTGAGAAGTACTCTCGTTGTTCTGGAAATCGTTTGCGTATTTTATTATTTTCTCGATACCATTCATCTTATCATTTGGGCCGATGTAAAAATACTGAGCTCTATGGCCTCCAAACGCATCGAAAGCGCCGCTGTAAACGAAACTCTCGTAAGCCTTTTTATTTACTATCCTGGTGTTGGAGCGCTTTGCAAAATCATAAACAGAAGCGTAAGGGCCTTTCTCCAAACGTTCTTCGATAATACTTTCCACCGCTTTTTCGCCAACGCCCTTAACAGCCGACATACCAAACCTGACTTCGCCTCTGGCATTTACGGAGAATTTTAGGTCAGATTCGTTAACATCAGGACCTAAAACCACAACTCCCATCTGGCGGCATTCTTCCATAAAGAATGCGACCTGCTTAATATCACTCATATTATTTGATAACACCGCTGCCATATATTCTGCAGGGTAATGCGCTTTCAGGTATGCGGTTTGATAAGCTATCCAGGCGTAACAGGTAGAGTGCGATTTATTAAAAGCGTAAGATGCGAACGCCTCCCAATCTTTCCAGATTTTTTCTAAAGTATCCGCAGCGTGTCCCTTCTCTGAAGCCTGTTTAACAAACTTAGGCTTCATTTTATCAAGAACATCTTTCTGCTTTTTACCCATTGCCTTACGCAAAACATCGGCCTCACCTTTCGTAAAACCGGCTAGCTTTTGTGATAGAAGCATTACCTGCTCCTGGTAAACCGTAATTCCGTAGGTTTCTTTTAGATATTCTTCACAGGCATCTAAATCGTATTTGATTTCCTCTTCGCCATTTTTACGCCTAACAAAACTTGGGATATATTCCATCGGTCCGGGGCGGTACAATGCATTCATGGCAATCAAATCGTCGAAAACAGTCGGCTTCAATTCTTTCATGTATTTCTGCATACCCGGACTTTCATACTGAAAAATGCCAATGGTTTCACCACGCTGGAAAAGTTCGTAAGTTAAAACATCATCAATCGGGAAGTTATCCGGATCGAGCAGAATATTATGTCTTTTCTTTACCAGCTTAACGGTATCTTTAATCAGGGTTAGGGTTTTTAATCCCAGGAAATCCATTTTTAATAAGCCGGCACTTTCTACTACAGAGTTATCGAACTGGGTAACATATAAATCAGAATCTTTGGCAGTTGCCACAGGAACAAAGTTGGTAATATCGCTTGGCGTAATAATTACACCACAGGCGTGGATACCAGTATTTCTTAGTGAACCTTCTAAAACCTGCGCCTGCTGAATGGTTTCTGCGCTTAAATCTTTCTGCCCGCCCATGGCTTTCAGCTCCTGAACACGCTCATATTCATCCGGCCTCAAAGCATCTTTTAAACTCTTTTCATCGAGATTAAAAATTTTGGCAAGCTTCATGTTTGGGATTAGCTTCGCGATTTTATCGGCTTCAAAAAGTGGCAAATCCAACACCCTTGCCGTATCGCGGATAGATGATTTCGCAGCCATTGTTCCATAGGTAATAATTTGCGCTACCTGGCTGGAGCCATACTTATTAATTACATACTCCATAACCCGGCCCCGGCCTTCATCATCAAAGTCGATATCGATATCGGGCATTGAAACCCGATCCGGGTTTAAAAAACGCTCGAAAAGGAGATCATATTTTATAGGGTCGATATTCGTTATCCAAAGACAATATGCAACCACAGAACCTGCTGCCGAGCCACGACCCGGACCAACGGAAACATCTCTTCTACGGGCTTCAGCAATAAAATCCTGAACAATTAAGAAATAACCAGGATAACCCGTTTTTTCAATGGTAGCCAATTCAAAATCCAGCCTTTCAATAACGTCAGTGGTGAGTTCGCCATAACGTTTCTTAGCACCCTCATAAGTAAGGTGGCGGAGAAATTTATTTTCCCCTCTTTTACCGCCATCCGTTTCATCTTCGGTAACCAGAAATTCTTCAGGGATATCAAATTTCGGAAGTAAAACCTCACGGGCAAGTTTGTAGCTTTCAATTTTATCTACAACTTCCTGAATGTTTAAAATCGCTTCAGGCAAATCGGCAAAAAGTGCTTTCATTTCATCAGGAGATTTGAAATAATACTCCTGATTTGGCAATCCATACCGATAACCACGACCCCGACCAATTGGCGTTGCCTGTTTCTCACCATCTTTTACACAAAGTAAAATATCGTGTGCATTTGCATCTTTTTTATTGATGTAATAAGTATTGTTTGTGGCAATCAGCTTAACGTCGTGCTTTTTGGCTAGCGCAATCAGGGACGTGTTAACGCGGTCTTCATCTTCCTGGTTGTGGCGCATTACTTCCACATAAAAATCGGCACCAAACTGCGCTTTCCACCAAAGTAAAGCTTCTTCAGCCTGATTTTCGCCCATGTTTAAAAGCTTGTTCGAAATTTCGCCCGAAAGGTTTCCTGATAAAACAATTATATCCTCTTTATATTGCTCAATTACTTGTCTGTCTATCCTTGGAACGTAATAAAAGCCCTTCGTATAAGCTATTGAAGACATTTTTGCAAGGTTGTGGTAGCCTTTCTTATTCTTCGCAAGCAATACCATCTGGTAGCCATTATCTTTAGTTGTTCTATCCAGATGATTATCGCAAACAAAAAATTCAACTCCAACTATCGGGGTCATTACAACCTCGGTTGGCCTTTCACCGGCTTCAATTGCGTCCGCATTTTTAGCTTCAGCGGCTTTGTTATGATTTAAAACTGCGTTTACAAAATGAAAGGCGCCCATCATATTCGCATGATCAGTCATGGCTACGGCCGGCATTTTTTGCGCAGCCGCAGCTTTTACTAAATCGGCTATGCTAATTGTACTCTGCAAAACCGAAAACTGTGTGTGATTATGAAGGTGAACAAAAGTTGCGGCAGCCAACTCTTGTTTATTTTCTGCCAGCTCCTGCCTCGATACGCCGCCGCCTTCGGCTTTTTGAAGGCGCTTACGAATTTCATCGGAAGCCGATTTCAAGTTAACATGCGGAATGCCAAAGCTTGGTATAGATGCAGGATTTACTTCCCGGAAACGAGGAAAGTATTCGGCATCAACAAGAAGCTCTTCTTTTTTGAAGACCTCTTTTTTTATAAGTTCCAAAAAACAACGCGTGGTGGCCTCAACATCGGCCGTTGCGTTATGCGCTTCGTTAAAAGGAACGCCAAAAAGGTACGCGTGTAACTCAGTTAGCGTTGGCAACTTAAACTTCCCGCCCCTGCCACCCGGAAGCTTCAGCAACTCTGCCGTTACTTCCGTACAGGTATCCAGAACAGGCATTTCTGCCATCCGGTTCGCGATGCCAAAACGGTGAAATTCGCAACCCATGATGTTTACATCGAAACTCACATTCTGGCCTACTATGAATTTTGACTTCGATAAGGCAATGTTGAATTTTTCTAAAACCTCGGCAAGTGATATTCCCTGTTCATCAGCCAATTCAGTCGAGATTCCGTGGATTCGCTCAGCATCATACGGTATGTTAAACCCCTCAGGCTTAACTAAGTAATCCTGATGTTCAACCATCCTTCCCATCTCATCGTGTAGCTGCCATGCAATTTGAATACAACGTGGCCAATTATCGGTATCGGTAATTGGAGCGTTGTAATTACGTGGCAAGCCCGTAGTTTCAGTATCAAAAATTAAGTACATATGTTGCTTTAAAGAATTAGCCGCTGCAGAATATTAACGGTTTTTCAAAAATAGCGAATTAGACGGTTGATGTTGTCAGTATTTTATCAACAAAAATCCAGGATTTTGTGCTGGCTAAACGATGCTTTATAGTGTAATTTGTCATGCTTGTTTAAAAATCAGTAGAGTGGAAATCAGTAGAAAACATCGCCCTAGACACTTCTTACAATACTGACCGGAATGGCAACTATCATCAGGAAATTATACCTGATATCCATCGATCCAAAGACGACAATTTCGATGATTTAATATCAGACAAAAACATTTAGGAAGCCATAAAAATCTTCAACAATTAAATTACTGCCAGTTCCATGTTAATTGTAATTTACAACCTCAATTACCTCCGCCGTCGATTTAAATTCAGACCGCAAAATCGAATTGTCAGCTTATTTAAAAATGTTCCTGACTAACCAACTCGCTCACATTATAACCCTTCTCACGGCATCTTTCTATAATATGAACCAATAAATCTGCCTCCATTTTCGGTTCTCGTCCCATAATAAAAAGATATTTCTCATCGGGATGACCGACAACAACATAACTATAATCTTCAGCCAATTCTATAATCCAGTAACCAATTTTAAACGGCCATAAAAACTGCGCTTTCATGTCGCCATCTGGCTTACCTTCGTCGAAAAATAATTTCGAGGTAATGGATTGCTCTTCCGGCTTTCCTTCTTTGTGATACGTAGTGTAAACATCAAAGTGATCACCCTCCTGCAAAGTATAAGTTTCTGTTGTTTGTCGCCAGTTCTTATCCATCAAAGTCGGAATTGAGTACAACGAATACCATTTTCCTTCAAAAGAACGGTAGTCTACATTTGATAACGGTTTGTTTTCCATATTAATTTCTTTTAAATCAAACCAACAATGCCTTATAAGGTTTTACCACAGCCAATTCTATTCCTATTTGGCGTACAATAGCTCCATATTTTTATTGAGGTAATTTTTTGGCGATTGACGAATTATCCAGGCTTCAAAAATCAAATTTGGCTGGCAATTTGTACCACACCACGAACGCTTTCAAATACTTGATAAAGTTTTGAAAAGGATTTTTAAACCTTATATTTATTTATACCTTCGATTGGTAATTAACAGCAAACCATAAATTTAAAATATATGAAAGTAACGGTTGTAGGAGCAGGCGCTGTAGGCGCAACTTGTGCAGATAACATTGCACGCAAGGAACTAGCGAACGAGCTTGTATTATTAGACATTAAAGAAGGTTTTGCCGAAGGTAAAGCCATAGATATGATGCAAACTGCAACTCTTTTAGGATTTGATACGAAAATTACAGGCGTAACTAATGATTACAGCAAAACTGCCGGTTCTGACGTAGTCGTGATTACCTCGGGCTTGCCCCGTAAACCAGGCATGACACGTGAAGAGCTTATCGGTATAAATGCCGGCATTGTTAAAGGTGTTGCTGAAAATATACTTAAATATTCTCCCGAAACCATCATAATTGTAATAAGCAACCCGATGGACACAATGACCTATCTGGCGCTAAAATCTTTAGGATTACCTAAAAACCGAATTATTGGTATGGGTGGCACTTTGGATAGTTCGCGCTTCAAATTCTACCTTTCTCAGGCACTAAATTGCAACCCAGGCGATTTGCAAGGCTTTGTAATTGGCGGACACGGCGATACAACCATGATTCCATTAACCAGACTTGCTACTTACCAAAGTTTACCGGTAAGCAATTTATTAGATAAAGCTACGCTTGATAAAGTTGCAGCTGATACCATGGTGGGCGGTGCAACGTTAACCGGCCTAATCGGCACATCTGCCTGGTATGCCCCGGGCGCAGCCGGCGCTGCATTGGTTGAAGCCATTTTGCGTGATGAAAAGAAATTGTTTACTTGTTGCGTTTCTTTGGAAGGTGAATATGGCCAAAGCGATATCTGTTTAGGCGTACCGGTAATAATCGGAAGAAATGGCTGGGAGAAAATTATCGATTTTAAATTAACTGAGGATGAACAGGCGGCATTTAATAAAAGTGCCGATGCAGTTAGAAACATGAACAGCGTTTTATCAGACATGAAACTGGTTTAAATGAAGTCGATTTCCATCCCTTTAAAACTTATAAATTTACAAGACGACGGTTTCCACCTTTTGGTGGAAATTGTTGTTTTTAAAGAAAAACATTTCGCCGTTTTAGATACCGGTGCATCACGAAGCGTTTTCGATAAAGGGCTTATTGAAAAACATCTTTCAGAAACGCTTCATGTTTCTGATGAGATAAATGCAGCAACTTTGTTCACAACCACCACAACCATTCAGGCTACAATTCCATCACTGAAGATTGGCTCCTTGAAGATAAAGGATTACGAAACCGTTGCCTTTGATTTACAATCCGTAAGTGAAACGTATCAACAATTTGGCCACCCGCCAATCGCAAGCATTATTGGCGGCGATATTTTGATTAAATATAAAGCGGTAATTAATTATGATAAACTAAGGCTGAAGCTAGTGAAATAGCGTTGTGTCATGGATTTTCATTTTTTAAGTTCCTTTTTTGATGCAAATACCCGAAATTTAACCTCACAAAGAACCGGCTATTAGATGAACAAAGACATACAGACACGCGAAGATTTAATTTTATTGGTTGATACCTTCTATCAGAAAATACAGGAAAACAAAAGGATTGGTCCAATTTTTACCGACATCGCAAAAGTTGACTGGACTCACCACTTGCCTAAAATGTACGACTTTTGGGAAAGCGTCCTTTTTGGCAACGCCACATACAAAGGCAATCCTATGCTAACACATTTCGAACTTCGTGATAAAGCGACGCTGAAAACTGACGAATTCGACATCTGGAAAAATATTTTCTTCGAAACCGTTGATGATTTATTTAAAGGAAACAACGCCGAAAGCATAAAGGAAAAGGCAAAGTCCATAGCCGATTTGATGAATTTTAAGTTAAACCCGCCTAAACCGAGAATAAATATTATTTAACATCAATTTTGATTTATGAGGTTTCTTTTTAAATTTAAGTAACCAAACTAATCAAATTATGAAAGTATTAAAAGTTTTATTCGGAATTATTGTCGTCCTGGCTATAATTATTATTGTGGGTGGCTTCTTCCTTCCGAAGACTTATTCGGTAAACAGATCTGTAGTTATCAATGCGCCAGACAGCGTCATCTACAAAAACGTAGCAGATTTTAAGGAATTCTACAAATGGAATCCCTGGGCAAAAATGGAACCGACAGCGAAAACAACATTCTCGGGAACACCTCAGCAACCAGGCCATATCTACGAATGGAAAGGGAAAGAAATGGGCGCTGGCGAAATGAAAATTTTGAAGGTTGAACCCAATAAGCAGGTTGATATCGATTTATTTTTCAGGGAACCTTTTGAAAGTCATGCCGACACAAAATTTGATATTGCGCCAGATGGAAGTGGCAATAAGGTAACCTGGACTATGAGTGGCGACCAAAATTTAATAAGCAAATGGATGTGTGTTTTTATGGGTGGGATGGATAAAATGATAGGAAAAGACTTTGAAAGTGGCCTGGCAAGCCTTAAAGAAAAATCAGAAAAAGGCAATTAGTACCTTTTTTAAAAAGCTCCTCAAAATTTGAGGAGCTTTTTTGCGTTCCGGCCCCAAAAACAATTATCCCGCTAATTACGTTAAACCAACACCCTATTTTAAATTAAAAATTACATTTTGATTTTAACGTTTTATTAGATATTTGCCACAAGATGAATTTATTACTGGTAGAAGATGAACCAAGTGTCGTTTCAGTGGTTTCGAGGGGCTTAACCGATGAAGGTTTTACAGTTAGTATTGCTCCAGATGGTTCCATTGGAAAGCAAATGGCGTTAGAAAACCAATTTGATTTAATAATTCTGGACATTATGTTGCCGGGAATTAATGGCTTGGAACTCTGCAAAATCATAAAAGAACAAAAACCAACTACGCCCATTATAATGCTTACGGCGCTAGGCTCTACCGAAAATGTAGTTAATGGCCTAG
>Ga0265798_10009992_pt1 | contig 11758 bp, 8 predicted proteins | sample P3T30metagenome_FD_192430 | JGI IMG/M metagenome (GOLD analysis project Ga0265798, IMG submission 192430) | Plant litter microbial communities from East Loma Ridge, Irvine, California - P3 T30 | ecosystem: Environmental > Terrestrial > Plant litter > Unclassified | place: USA: California... | reverse complement strand
CGCCCCGGTCACGCAGGCCGGCGCGCCTGCCAAGGCCGGCGCGCTGCTGCCGATGGCCGTCGCCGTGATCGCAGTCGCCGCCATGTGGCCGGCCTTCGCCGCCGTCAACGAGCGCGCCAACCACAATCCGGCGCCGGTGGCGCTGGCCGCGCCAGGCATCGCCTGGCCGCAGACCGTCGGCTTCCCCGACTGGGAAGTGCACTACATGGAACCGGATGCGCGCATGAAGCGTGTCTACGCCGCCCCGGATGGCCGCCCGGTCCAGCTGCAGCTGCTCTACTACCGCAACCAGACCAAGCAGAAGGGCCTGATCAGCTCCGTCAACCGCATGGCGGGCGACAAGGACGCCTACCACCAGCTCACTTCCAGCGGCCGCAGCGAGCAGGTCGGCGGTCGCAGCTTGCCGCTGCGCGAAACGATCATGCACAGCGCCGGCGGCCAGCTGGTGGTGTGGCACGTGATGTGGGTCGACGGCCAGTACCTGACCAGCAGCGTGGTCGGCAAGCTGCGCCAGGCCCAGGGCAAGCTGCAGTTCCACGGCGACGACGGCGCCCTGGTGGCGATCGCCGCCCCGGCCGCCGACAGCCACGGCCAGGATGCGGCGCGGGCCACCCTGCGCGCCTTCCTGGCGCAGAACTTCGGCGCGGTCGATGCGGCCCTGCTGCAGGCGCGGGGACGCTAAGCAATGAGCACCGTGCAGGACACCGCAGCGCCGCTGGTCGCGCACCTGATCTACCGCCTCGACATCGGCGGCCTGGAGACGCTGCTGGTCGACACGATCAACCGGATGGCGCCCGGCCACTACTGCCACGCGGTGATCTGCCTGACCGACTACACCGACTTCGCCGCGCGCATCACGCGGCCAGGCGTGGAACTGGTCGCCCTGCACAAACCGGCCGGCCTGGCCCTCGGCACGCATGCGGACCTGTTCCGCCTGCTGCGCCGCATGAAACCGACCATCCTGCACACCTATAACCTCGGCGCCATCGAATACGCCGCTACCGCCTGGGCGGCCGGCGTGCCGGTGCGGGTACACGCCGAGCACGGACGCGACGCGCGCGACCCGCAAGGCGTCAACCCGAAACACAATCTGCTGCGCCGCCTGCTCACGCCCATGATCGACCGCTACGTGCCGGTCTCGCGCGACCTGGCAGGCTGGCTCGAACGGGTAGTGCGCATCCCGTCGGCCAAACTGCAGCTGATCGACAACGGCGTCGACACCGAGCGCTTCCGCGCCGGCACTGACGCGGGCAACGAACCTTGGCAGCGTGATGGCGCCTTCGTCATCGGCACCGTCGGGCGCCTGCAGGACGTCAAGGACCAGGCCACGTTGATCGAAGCCTTTGCCCTGCTGCGCCGCCAGCTGCCGGATGAGAAGCTGCGCCTGGTGCTGGTCGGCGACGGCCCGCTGCGCGCGCAGTTGCAAACCCGGATCGATGCGCTCGGCCTGCAGGACTGCGCCATCCTCGCCGGCCCGCGCAGCGACGTGGCCCCGGTGATGCGCAGCTTCTCGCTGTTCGCGCTGTCCTCGATCGCCGAAGGAACGCCGGTGACCCTGCTGGAAGCGATGGCCAGCGAACTGCCGGTGGTGTCCACCGCGGTCGGCGGCATCCCCGACCTGGTCACCGCCGGCGTGAGCGGTGCGCTGGCGCCGGCGCGTGACCCGCAGGCCCTGGCCGCGGCGATCGTCCCCTATGTGAAGGACCGCGCGCTGGCCCGCCACCACGGCGCGCAAGGACGCGCGCGCGTCGAACAGCAATACAGCATGCAGGCCATGCTGGCCGCCTACGTCGCCCTGTACGACACGCTGTGCCAGACCAAGACACTCCCAAAGAAGGCGATCACACCATGTGCGGAATAGTTGGAATTTTTGATTTGCAGGGCGGCCGCGCCATCGATCGCGACGTACTGCACCGGATGAACGAGACCCAGTTCCACCGCGGCCCGGTGGAGGGCGACCTGCACCTGGAACCGGGCCTGGCCTTCGGCCACCGCCGCCTGTCGATCATCGCCCTGGAAGCCGGGCTGCAGCCGCTGTTCAACGAGGACGAGACGCTGGCTCTGGTATTCAACGGCGAGATCTACAACTTCCGCGAGCTGCGCGCCGAGCTGCAGGGCCTGGGCCACGTGTTCCGTACCCCGTCGGACAGCGAAACCATCGTGCACGCCTACGAGCAGTGGGGCGAGGACTGCGTCGGCCACCTGCGCGGCATGTTCGCCTTCGCGATCTGGGACCGCCCGAACCAGACCCTGTTCCTGGCGCGCGACCGCATCGGCATCAAGCCGATGCACTACGCGCTGCTCGACGACGGCATGTTCGCCTTCGGCTCCGAACTGAAGTCGCTGCTCACCCTGCCGAACCTGAAACGCGAGATCGACCCGCTGGCGGTCGAGGAATACTTCGCCTACGGCTACGTGCCGGAGCCGCGCACCATCTTCACCGGCGCGAAAAAACTCCTGCCGGGCCATACCCTGACCTTGCGCGTCGGCCAGCCAGTGCCCGAATCGAAGCAGTTCTGGGACGTGCCTTTCAAAGCGCACGGCGCAATGAGCGAGCGCGAGATGGAAGAGCAGCTGATCGAGCGCCTGCGCGAAGCGGTCAGGAGCCACCTGATCTCGGACGTGCCGCTGGGCGCCTTCCTGTCGGGCGGCGTCGACTCCAGCGCCGTGGTGGCGATGATGGCCGGCGTCACCGAGGGCGCGGTCAACACCTGCTCGATCGCCTTCAACGACCCGGCCTTCGACGAATCCGACTACGCGCGTCAGGTCGCCGCCCAGTACAAGACCAATCACCAGTGCGAGACCGTCGACAAGGACGACTACGGCCTGCTCGACACCCTGGCGGCGCTGTACGACGAACCGTATGCCGACAGCTCGGCAATCCCGACTTACCGCGTCTGCGAACTGGCGCGAAAGCGCGTCACCGTGGCCCTGTCGGGCGACGGCGGCGACGAGAACTTCGCCGGCTACCGCCGTCACCGCATGGCGATGGGCGAGAACCGGGTGCGTTCGCTGCTGCCGCTGGCGGTGCGCAAACCCGTGTTCGGCGTGCTGGGCGCCGTGTATCCGAAGGCCGACTGGGCGCCGCGCATGTTCCGCGCCAAGACCACCTTCGAGGCGCTGGCGCGCGACCTCACCGAGGGTTACTTCCACGGCGTCTCGATCAACAACGACCGCATCCGCGGCCAGCTGTTCTCGAACGGCTTCAAGCAGAAGCTGCAGGGCTACCGCGCGGTCGAGGTAATGCGCGGCTATGCGAAGAACGCGCCGACCGACGACCCGCTGTCGCTGATCCAGTACCTCGACATGAAGACCTACCTGCCGGGCGACATCCTGACCAAGGTCGACCGCGCCAGCATGGCCCATGCGCTGGAAGTGCGAGTGCCCCTGCTCGACCACCAGTTCGTGGAATGGGTCTCGGGCCTGCCGTCGAACTCCAAGCTGCGCAACGGCGAGGGCAAGCACATCTTCAAGAAGGCACTCCAGCCCTACCTGTCGGACGACATCCTGTACCGCAAGAAGCAGGGCTTCTCGATCCCGCTGGCAGCCTGGCTGCGCGGCCCGCTGGCGGACGCGATGCGGCGTGCGGTGCTCAATCCGGCCCTGCTCGACACCGGCATCTTCAACCCGGCCTTTCTGAAGCAGATGGTGGACGAACACCAGTCCAGCACGAAGGATCACAGCACGACTCTGTGGTCGGTGCTGATGTTCGACGCCTTCCTGCGCAAGAACGGCGCGGCCGATGTCCCTGCACCGGCCATTGCCGTCGCTGCATAAGAACAAAACGTAACAAGCGAAACCAAGAACATGCGCGTCCTCCACGTCCTCGACCACTCGATCCCCCTGCACAGCGGCTACACCTTCCGTACCCGCTCGATCCTGCGCGAACAGCGCGCGCTCGGCTGGGAAACCTTCCACGTCACCGGCTCCAAGCAACATTCGGGCGACGAGCGCGAAGAAACGGTGGATGGCCTGCACTTCTACCGCACGCCGGCCTCGAAAAGCGCGCTGGCGAAACTGCCGGTGCTGAACCAGAAAGAAGTCATCGACGGTCTCACCAAGCGCCTGGCCGAGATCATCCCCGTGGTGAAGCCGGACGTGCTGCACGCCCACTCGCCCAGCCTGAACGCGGTCGCCGCCCTGCGCGCCGGCAAGCGCTTCGGCATCCCGGTGGTCTATGAGGTGCGCGCCTTCTGGGAAGACGCCGCGGTCGACCACGGCACCAGCAGCGAGAACGGCCTGCGCTACCGCGCCACCCGCGCCCTCGAAACCTGGGCCCTCAAACGCGCCGACGCCGTGACCACCATCTGCGAAGGACTGCGCAAGGACATCGTCGCGCGCGGCATCCCGGCCGACAAGGTCACCGTGATCCCGAACGCAGTCGACATCGACAAGTTCTCGGTCGGCGGCAGCGCCGACCAGGAGCTCAAGGCCAAGCTCGGCCTGCAGGGCGCGCGCCTGATCGGCTTCATCGGCTCCTTCTACGCCTACGAGGGCCTGGACATCCTGCTGCGCGCCGTGCCGCAACTGGCGCAAGAGCTGCCCGACCTGCGCGTGCTGCTGGTCGGCGGCGGCCCGCAGGACGCCCAGCTGCGCCAGCTCGCCAAGGACCTGGACATCCTGGACAAGGTGGTGTTCACCGGCCGCGTGCCGCACGAGCAGGTGCAGACCTATTACGACCTGCTCGACGTGCTGGTCTACCCGCGCCTGTCGATGCGCCTGACCGACCTGGTCACCCCTTTGAAACCGCTGGAAGCGATGGCCCAGGGCCGCATCCTGGCGGCGTCGGATGTCGGCGGCCACCTGGAACTGATCGCCGACGGCAAGACCGGCGTGCTGTTCAAGGCCGACGACCCGGCCTCGCTGGCCGACAAGGTCGGCGCCCTGCTGCGCGCCCAGGAACGCTGGCCGGCGCTGCGCGCGGCCGGCCGCGAATACGTCGAGACCGAGCGCAACTGGCCGGTGAGCGTGGCCCGCTACAAGAACATCTACGGCCGCCTGACCGGCCGCGCGGCTGCATGAAGATCCTGACGTTCAGCACCCTGTTCCCGAACACGGAAAAGCCGGGCCACGGGATCTTCGTGGAGACCCGCCTGCGCCACCTGGTCGCCAGCGGGCAGGTGGAGTCGCGCGTGGTCGCGCCGATCGGCTGGTTCCCGTCGAAAAACCCGCGCTTCGGCGACTATGCCAAGCTGGCCAAGGTGCCGCAAAGCGAAGTGCGCCATGGCCTGCAGGTAGAACACCCGCGCTTCCCGGTGATCCCCAAAGTCGGCATGAACGTCGCGCCGCTGCTGCTGGCGCAGGCAGCGCGCCCGAGAATCGCCCGCCTGCTCGACGAAGGCTACGACTTCGACCTCATCGACGCCCACTACTTCTATCCGGACGGCGTGGCCGCCGCCATGCTGGCGCGCTACTTCAACAAGCCGCTGGTGATTACCGCGCGCGGCTCCGACATCACGCTGCTGCCGCAGTATGCGCTGCCGCGCAAGATGATCAAATGGGCAGCGAAGCGCGCCGACGCCGTGATCACGGTCTGCCATGCGCTGCGCGACGAAGTCGTGGCGCTTGGCGTCGCGGCGGACAAGGTCACCTCGCTGCGCAACGGCGTCGACCTGCAGCTGTTCCGTCCCATCGAACGCACGCCGAATGCGCTGTTCACCCTGCTCACCGTCGGCCACCTGGTGCCCGTGAAAGCCCAGGAACTGATCATCGCTGCGCTGCCGCTGCTGCCGGACGTGCGCCTGGTGGTGGCCGGTGGTGGCCCCAACCGCGGCATGCTGGAAGCGCTGGCGCGCGAACTCGGTGTCGAGGCACGCGTGCAGTTCCTCGGCGCCGTGCCGCAGGCGCAGCTGCGCGAGCATTACGGTAACGCCGACGCGCTGGTGCTGGCGTCCTCGCGCGAAGGCTGGGCCAACGTCCTGCTCGAGTCGATGGCCTGCGGCACCCCGGTGGTGGCCAGCCGCGTCTACGGCACGCCCGAAGTGGTGGCGGCGCCGGAAGCGGGCGTGCTGATGGACCAGCGCACGCCGCAGGGCGTGGCCGACGCTGTTCAGCGCCTGCGCGCCGACTATCCGGATCAGAGCGCCACCCGACGCTATGCGGAACGCTTCAGCTGGGACGACACGACCCATGGCCAGGTGCAGCTGTTCGAACGGCTCCTCGATCGGCGCGTGAAAAATGCGAGCAAGGCCCTGGCCTGCTGAATCCCTTATTGAAAAACGCTTATGGAATCGATTCTCTGGTCTATCGACCTCTTGGCAGTCGTTCTTCTGTGCTTCTGGGCGTTGCGTGAAGACGCCGCCGAGGACAGCCGGAAAAAAGGCCGCGAGAAGGGGCGCTGATGCGTGACCTGATACTGCTTAGTATCCTCCCCTTCGTCATCTATGCCATGGCGAAGCGTCCCTTCATCGGGCTTGGACTGTGGATCTGGACTGCGCTATTCTTCCCGAACGCCTGGGTGTATGGCCCGGCGTCGAGCCTGCGCTACAACCTGCTGTTCACCGGGGTGGCGATTTTCAGCTACCTGTGTCTGCGCAACAAGCCCAGGATGGTGCTCGGCGCCCTTGGCGGCATGGTGCTGCTGTTCTTCGCCTGGACCACCGTGTCGACCATGATGACACTGGCGCCGCCCGACCGGTCATGGGAAATCTGGACCCGCTTCGCCAAGGTCATCACGTTGTTCGTTTTCGTCCTGCTGGTCCTGGAAAAGAAGCTGCACCTCGATTTCTTCCTGTGGTGCGTGGTTTTGTCGGTAGGCTTCTATGCGAATCTCGAAGGCCTGAAATTCATTGCCAGCGGCGGCGGCCACAAGATCGAAGGCTTGAGCGGCCACGTACTGGGCGACCGCAACGAGCTGTCCGTGGCCTTCGCCATGACTCTTCCGCTCTGCTATTACCTGCTCGGGGAATACGGCAAGCGCTCGCGCGTCGTCCGCTTTGCCCTACTGTGCACCATGGGCTTGCTGGTCACCGCGATCGTCGGCACTCAGTCGCGCGGCGGTTTCGTGGCCATGGCGGGGCTCGGCGCTTATCTTTTCCTCAAGAGCAAACAGAAGATCCCGATGGCGATCCTGGGAGCAGCGCTGGTCTTCGGCCTGTCGCAGATCGTGTCGGACGAGTGGACCCACCGCATGAACTCCATCGAGACCGCCGATTCGGATGCGTCCTTCATGAGCCGGGTCGTATCCTGGAAACTCAGCTTCATCCTGGCGATGAGGAACCCCATCTTCGGGGGCGGCTTCAAATCGCTCGAATATTTCCCGGTCTGGAACTCACTGTCGCGGGACTTCTTTGCCTACCCGTGGTTCTATACCGGGACCGCCATGCCGAACACCGAGGTCGCACGCGCCGCACACAGCGTTTATTTCCAGGTGATGGGCGACCATGGCTTCGCCGGTCTCGCCATCTTCCTTGCGATCCTGGGCTTCACCTTCTTCAAGGCCAGTCTTTTGTCGCGCAAGGTCAAGCGCCTTGGCGGACCGGAATGGATCCGGAATCTCGCCTCCATGCTGCAATTAAGCCTGTTCGCCTATGCGCTCGGCGGGGCGGCGCTGAGCTTCGCCTACTTCGAACTGTATTGGGCAATCGTGGCCCTGATCATCGTGCTCGAAGCGCGCGTCCTGCCGGCCGCGCTCAAGGTGCAGGGAGCCGTCCCGGCAACGCCAGCCCATTTTGCACAGCCATCCCTCGCACGCCGATAAGACAAGAATAATGCACGAATCCTCACGCATTGCCGAAAGCCTCATCCGCGCCATGGGCGACACCATCGCGCTGGCCGGCCGCCGCAACCGCTTCTGCGTAGTCAACTACCACCGCATCCTCGCGGCGCCCGACCCGATGCTGGAATCGGAACCGGACCTGGCTACCTTCCGCTGGCAGATGGCGCTGCTGGCGCGCTGTTTCAACGTGCTGCCCTTGTCGGCCGCCCTCAAGGCGCTCGATGCCGGCACCCTGCCGCCGCGCGCGCTGTGCATCACTTTCGACGACGGCTACCGCTCGGTACACGACCTGGCGCTGCCGGTGCTGCGCGAATTCGGCCTGCCGGCCACGGTCTTCGTCACCAGCGGCCATGTCGGCGAACGCGATATGTGGAACGACTGCATCATCGAAGCGGTCCAGCAGCTGCCTGCCGGCCAGCTCGACCTGCGCCACCTCGGCCTGGACAACTATTCGCTGCACGACCTTGCCGCGCGTAAAGCCACGCTGGCCCGGCTCATCGAAGGCTCGAAATACCTGCCGGCGCCGGCGCGCCTGGCCCTGGTGGAAGAACTGAGCGGCCTGCTGGGCGAAGGCGCCGGCGCCAAGGGGCTGATGCTGACCAAGGAAATGGTCGCCAATCTCGACCGGCATGGCATCGAGATCGGCGCACACACAGTGTCGCACCCGATCCTGACCAGCCTTGATGACGAAGCGGCGCGCGGCGAGATCGTCGGCGGCAAGGAGCAGCTCGAGGAGGTACTCGGCAAGCCGGTGCGGCTGTTCGCCTATCCGAACGGCAAGCCGGGCAAGGATTTTGGCGCGGGCCACGTCGCGATGGCGCGCGAGGCCGGCTTCAACGCGGCCTTTACTACGGTGCCGGGGGCGATTACTCGCCAGGACGACCGCTTCGCATTGGCGCGCAGCCGTCCCTGGGACCAGACCCCGCTGATGTTCGGCCTGCGCCTGCTGCGCTGGCTGGCGGCCTGAAGTCCAGGCCCGATCTCATGATTGAGTAAGAACTTATGAACAAGAAGACAGCGCTGCTCGTGGCCTTCCACTTCCCGCCCCAGGCGGGCAGCAGCGGCATCCAACGCACCCTCAGTTTTTCCAAGCACCTGCCGCGCCAGGACTGGCAGCCGCTGGTGCTGTCGGCCAACCCGCGCGCCTACGTCCAGCACAATGCCTCGCAGCTATCCAGCCTTCCGTCCGGCTTGGTGGTGCGGCGCGCCTTCGCGCTCGACACCAAGCGCCACCTCGGCTACGGCGGCCGCTACCTCGAGATGATGGCGTTACCCGACCGCTGGGTAAGCTGGGTCGCGCATGGCGTGTTTGCCGGCCTGCGTCTGGCGCGCCGGCACGAGGCGCGCGTGATCTGGTCGACCTTCCCGATCGCCACCGCCCACCTGATCGGCCTGGCGCTGCACCGCCTCACCGGCCTGCCCTGGATCGCCGACTTCCGCGACCCGATGCTGCAGACCACCTATCCAACTTCGAAGCGCCAGCGCGCCATCTACGGCTGGATCGAGAAACAGACCATCGCGCGCTGCAGCTACGCGGTGTTCACGACCGAGCGCGCGCTCGACTCCTACCGGGCGCGCTTCCCCGCGGTCGATTCCGACAAGTTCCGCGTCATCGAGAACGGCTACGACGAGGACGAGTTCGGGCGCCTGATCGCCGAGGCGGCGCCCGCCGCGCGCGGACCGCGCCTGACGCTGCTGCACAGCGGCATCCTGTACAAGAACGGCCGCAATCCGGGCGCTTTTCTCGCGGCGCTGGCCAGCCTGAGGACGGCGGGTCGCATCAACGCCGCCTCGCTGCGGGTGGTCTTGCGCGCGCCGGGCGACCTGCCGGGCAACCGGGCACGCGTGACCGAGCACGGCCTCGACGACATCGTCGAGGTGCTGCCGTCCATGCCCTACCGCGATGCCTTGAACGAGATGCTGGGCGCCGACGGCCTGCTACTGTTCCAGGGCACCCAGTTCAACAACCAGATCCCGGCCAAGATCTACGAATACTTCCGGGCGCGAAAACCGGTGCTGGGCCTGGTCGATCCGGAAGGCGAGACCGCCGCCGTCCTGCGCGGCGCCGGCTTCGGCGACATCGTGCATCCCGACGGCAGCGAGCAGATCGCCGCCGTGCTGGCGCGCTTCATTCCCGCGGTGCGGGAAGGCAGCGCCCACATCGCCAGCGACGAGGTGATCGCCCGCGCCTCGCGCGAGCACAAGGCACGCGAACTGGCCGCACTGTTCGACGAGGCAACGGCATGAGCGACCAACAGCAAGGCAGCATCAACAAGCAGATCGCCAAGGGCGCGGCCTGGATGGTCGCGTTCAAGATGGTCGACAAGGGCATCGGCCTGCTCAGCACCATCGTGCTGGCGCGGATCCTCGACCCCGAGGACTTCGGCCTGGTGTCGATGTCGATGATCCTGCTGGCCGCACTGAACCTCCTGATCTCCTTCGGGTTCGAGGTGCAGCTGATCCAGAATCGCGACGCCGGCCGCGACCAGTTCGACACGGCCTGGACCTTCACCGTGATCTTCTCGGTCGTCTGCGGCCTGGTGCTGGCCGTCCTGGCCCTGCCGGCCGCCCACTTCTACCGTGAGCCGCGTCTGGAAGCGATCATCTATGCGCTGGCCTTCGGTTTCGCGCTGGATGGATTCTCGAACATCGGTACGGTCGCCTTCCGGCGCGAGATGCGCTTCGACCGTGAATTCAAGTTCTTGCTCGGCAAGCGCCTGTCCAGTCTGTTGGTGACGATTCCACTGGCAGTATGGCTGCAGAACTACTGGGCGTTGGTGATCGGCCAGCTGTCGAGTACCGTGCTATCGGTTGGCCTGTCCTACTACATGAGCAGCTACCGTCCTCGCTTCTCGCTGAAGTCCAAGCTCGAGCTGTTCCATACGTCGAAGTGGCTGGTGCTGAACAACCTGCTCGGCTTCCTGCAGGGCCGTTCGGCGACCTTCCTGCTGGCGCGCATGTCAGGCGCCCCTTCGGTCGGCGTCTATTCGATCGGCATGGAAATCTCCACCCTCCCTTCGAACGAGCTGGTGGCGCCGATCAACCGCGCGGCCTTTCCCGGCTATGCGAAAGCGGCGCACGACATCCACAAACTGCGCGACACCTTTCTCAAGGTGATCGCCTCGATCGCCATGGTGGCGATCCCGGCCGGCGTCGGCGTGGCCATGGTAGCGGAACTGTTCGTGCCGGCGGTGCTGGGCTGGAAATGGCTGGAGACGATCCCCCTGATCCAGATCCTGGCAGTGTACGGGGTGATCAAGGCCGTGCAAACCAACATCCCCTACGTCTACCTGGCGCTCGGCAAGGCCAAGCGCAGCACCGTCATCCAGAGCATCCAGGTCGTGATCTACCTGGCGATCTTGTATCCGGCGATCTCACGCTGGGGCGCGATCGGCGCCGCGTGGGCCTCGCTCGGCACCGCGATCGCTATGATCCCCGTGAACCAGGCTATGGTCGCGCAGTGCCTGGGATTGAGCGCGACCCAGTTCTGCCGCGAACTGGTGCGTCCGCTGATCGCCTCCGGCGCAGTGGCGGCGGCGGTCTGGGCGATCAAGAGCCAGCTGGTGCTGCGCCACAATACGCTGGACTACATGCTGGCGCTGATCCTGTGCGCGGCCACCGGCGCGCTGGTGTATGTGATCGCGCTGTACGCCGTATGGCGTCTATGGAAGCGCCCCGACGGCGCCGAGCGCATCGCCTTCGGCCAGCTTGAGCGACTGCTCGGCAAGGCCGGCCTGCGGATCCGCCTGGTCGGCTAGACCAGCACTTCGGCCACGTCCGGGTGGCTGAGGAAAGTCCCCGGACTGGCCGAGCGCCCATAGGCCCCGGACTGGAATACCACCACCAGGTCACCCGGCTCGGCATGCGCCAGCTCCATGCGCTCGGCCAGCAGGTCGAGCGGGGTGCACAGCGGCCCCACCACCGACACCGCCTCAAGTTCTGCTGCATCCATGCGGTTACCGATCGCAACCGGATAATTCTTGCGGATCACCTGGCCGAAGTTGCCCGACGCCGCCAGGTGGTGGTGCAGGCCGCCGTCGG
>Ga0265798_10009991_pt1 | contig 11759 bp, 16 predicted proteins | sample P3T30metagenome_FD_192430 | JGI IMG/M metagenome (GOLD analysis project Ga0265798, IMG submission 192430) | Plant litter microbial communities from East Loma Ridge, Irvine, California - P3 T30 | ecosystem: Environmental > Terrestrial > Plant litter > Unclassified | place: USA: California... | reverse complement strand
GCAGCGGTAGGTAAGTAGGTAGGTAGGTAGGTAGGTAGGTAGGTAGGTAAGTGAGGCAGTCGAAAGACAGCAAGGCATGCCAATCCGAAAGATCGATGAGCCATGTGGGTATCGAGGAAGCAACCTTCAAGCCGTCTGGACGCTCCTTCCCGGTTGACGGCGGTGCACGGCATCGTAACAGCAGTGTGAAGCCGACGTGATGATTTCTGCACTTCATCGCCTGAAAGCGCTACTACCATTTCTTACATCCTACTGGCTGTGTTTATCCGTCCTACCTAGAGTCTGTACGTCTTACATCGCCAATGCGGCTTCTTACCACAATGCTCGGGCTTCACCAGCTTCTTGCAACCGCTGTATCTTCAACACCACTTCCCATCCATGAGCCGGGCTCGTCCACACAAAAGCCCGTTGTATATGGCGAGCCAACAGGATCACGGACATGTTTCGTAGTGACATCCAAGTTTTGCATCTGTCTGTTGTCTGCACTACTCGGTACCGCATTCACTTCTGTGTGCGTGACAGAGGACAACGACACAACTGACGCCATCAGGATATCGCCTGCGTTTGATCGACGGAACTTCACTACATCGTGTGACGCTGACACAGGTGTACGTCTTGGCCCTTTACATACTCTCGATTGGATTCGTTTTTGCCTCTGCGATTGTCCACAATGGCCTCGGTCTCAACGACAATAAAAGCTGCCAGGCTTCAATGAGGATTTGCCTCAGCTTCTATGCGAGCAGTAAGGTGGCCATGTAAGCTACGCGGACACGCTACTCACGAGTACCAATTCACCATTGCATGTACAGGTACCTATTTCTCGTTGAAAGAGTCCACACCATGCGAGCGGCCCACCTATCTCGAAAGCGTGACCTTGTTTGGCTGCTCAGTACGATTGTCATTGTTGTCGGCCTTGGTGCCATTGGTCTTGCTGGCTTGATTTCGCCTGTGTATTGGCTTTCTGACCTAGACGGTCGCTGCCGCATTGGTTTGCAACGGTACGCGGCCATCCCACTCCTGACATGCGACATTGTCATCAACCTCTATCTCACGCTCGTATTCACCTACCTCCTAAGCCCTTTGGTCAAAGACAGCAAAGCATTTGGTGCCGGTTTGGCAAGTCGAATAGCACAGGGAATCGGCGCCCTGAGTCGCACGGCAAGGCGGAAAGCGGCGGTCGACCTTCACCGTTCCAACCAAGTCATGGCACACAAGTTTGAAAAGTTGCTCTGGAAGACGCTCATTGGATGCCTGCTCGTTATCCTCCCAACAGCTGCAAATCTTGCGGCTCTAACGATTCTCGTGGGAAAAGAATTAGCTTTTGTCAGTCAAGTAACTCTCCAAGCAGACTTGAAAGAATATACTGATTGCTGCCTTGTGCTAGGTCTGTCTCACGATTTGTACTCTAGATGGTATGGTCATTATTACGAGTTATCAACATGTGCTGATGGAGAAGACTAGTTACATGGGCTGCAGTCGTCTTCCACTGGCTCACCTTGACCGCTAGTGATGAGAAGGAAAGTAATTCCACAAGGTGAGTGTTGCCGAGTGAAGGCGCAAGATGGTGGCCGCGGGCAATGTGCGGCGCGCTCGGGACGATCTGATGAGGCTGACATGCAGCAGGCCGCAATTGCGCCAGAACGAACATTGGCAACCCCCACAGTCCAGACAGCCATCGACGCCGGCCATGCGGAGAGAGTCATGGCTTCCATCTGACATTTCCTTGGAGCTACGCAAGATGGACACGGAAGACGAGATTGATCAAGTAAATGCTAGCAAGTCCAGTCTTGTTGAGGAACACACAACGACACGTTCCCTCCATAGGCCTAGCGATGAAACCGAGGCATTGCATTGGAGGGATTCCGGACACTCTACCCTGGTGGCGGTCGATGCAGCCACGCCCAATAGCAGCAACCAAGCGCACTGAGGAGGGGGCTCAAAAGAAGTCGGAATCCTCTTCTTCGATGATTGCTTGTGAGAGCAGTCCCCGCCTGCGCGGCCCAGACACTCGTTTCAGGACAACTGGGGTGGTACTCAGTGAACCGTCCATCATCTCTTCCTTTTTCACACGGCGTGCAGCACGATATTCGGCGGCAGTTCTCCCCTTGGCGGGCTCTTCGGGCAAGATTGGCGCATTGAGACGGAGGCTTGATGACAGAGATCTGAAGACGACGAATAGAATGGCGCCGGTGAGGCATCCGATGAGGCCAGCCGTGCCGAGGAAGACGTACAACGTCTGCAACGACTTAGTTACCCGCTCTGTGTTGAGATTGACAAATGATTAATCGCTCACCTCTATCTGCTCTAGCCACTTGACTCTGAATGGTATGGACAGAACGGTGACGATGGCCTGCCCAAGGTGGATGAAGGGAAGCAGAATGAAGGTGATGACATTGTAGACGGGCAGTAGCAGGATGATGCAGGCATTGATGGTTTTGCTGATGGGCCACCACGTGAGATGGACTAGGTGGGTTGCGAGGCGCGCGGCGACGGCGAAGACGACGGTTGCGACGTCCATGGTGTAGAGGGTATACAGTAGTTGGATTGATGTTGGCCGTGTGTGCTTATCCAGCGCTCATGGTGACGTACCTCGTCTAGCGAACAAAAGGAAGAGGGCAGCTCGCCGTTGCAGCTGGTGTCTTGTCGCGTTGGGGATTCAGACGCGTGCACCCACGAAGCGGTTACTAGCCCCACGATAGGCGGCATTGGCGGGTGCGGAGGAGGTCCGGCGATGGATGCAGCCATGTAAATGTTAATCCCTGTGTGTCGCCGCATGCGATCCCAAGGCCGGGGCGCGATAGCTTCAGTCCCAGTCTGGGGGGGCGAGCTTCTCTCCACGTCTATCCAACCTGTCTCCATGCATGTCGTCAGTGAAACAGCCCTCATTTGTACGCACCGCCAGCAGCACCTCTCCCGAGCCGGAAGGCGGAATCCATGGGCAACCAGCACTCGCGGTCCTCGTCGACGACGTCACCGTCGTCGAAGCCGGCATCTCCCACGGCCAACAATGTGACGGCATCACATGGACATGCACAGCATGAGCGAGACCGCGAGCGCGTCCACCACCCCCCGCACAGCCAGTTCCACTCGGCGCGGAGGCGAGAGTCAATTCAGGCGCTGAGCACCGCCAAAGCCCCCGCCGCCCCGTCCGTGAGCCTCGAGAACGCTGAGAGCCATCCCACGTCGGCCCGCCCGCTTTCGCGTGGACGAGCGCAAACGGTGGGAACTAGCACCCGCGCTGTCACCAGCCAGCTGCGCGCCGCCCAGGAGCACTACTACAACAACAACAACCACAACGGTGGCAGCAGCAGCAGCAACAGCAACAACATATACGGCGACGCCATGGGCAATGAGCAGAGCAGCCACAAGAGCGGCCACAAGGACAAGGAGCAGCTGCCGCCGCCGAGGGAAAAGACCCCCCGCGACCTCACCCCGCCGCAGCGCCCGTCCACCACCACCACATCCTTCAATGCCCCCATAGCGGAAGCGGTGCAACAGCCCTTGTCTGAGCCTCAGCGCGCGCCCTCGCCCTCGCCCACGCTGCCCGTCGACGTGCCTGCTGTCCTGCGTGATGAGCTGCCCGAGCGGCTGTCCTCGATAGACCCCGCCGATGCCTCGCAGGACTACATTCCCTCGTCGCAGTTCAGCCGCCCACCCCGCCTGCCGCTGCCCATCGAGGAGGAGGTGCACACGCCCGGCTCGCCCATCATCTCGGCCCAGGAGATATGGAGCCCCATCCAGGAGAGCGACGCCGAGGGCATGCTGCCACGCCGGTCCTCGATGCTCAGCACCACCACCGCCGACGACGATGACCTCGGAGAAGAGTTCAAGGCGCCCAGCACCGGCCGCCCAACGGTACCGACGCTGATCGAGTGGGAAGGTCCTGGCGAGCGCGTATATGTCACAGGTACCTTTGCCGGGTGGAATCGCAAGTACAAACTGCATCGAAAGTAAGTCTAGTATTTATCAGTTTGCTCGCGGTCTCGGCGCCATGGGGTTGTCGCTGCAGGCTCCTGCATTCACCCGCGTGGCTGTCTGTCCGCTCCACCCTGGCTGAGACCCCGTCAATCAATTCGACGTGCTTGATATTGGGTCACAGCCTTTGAACCTAGATGCTCGATGCATTGCGCATCTTCCTTCCTGTCGTCCGTTACACCGCACACCGATACTGACATGTCTGAACTCGTAGTGGTCCCAGCAAGAACCCAGATGCCCTTTCTGCCTACGTGTCCGTCACCCCAGGCACCCACCATCTCACCTTTCTTGTCGACAACGACATGCGAACGAGCGACAAGCTGCCCACGGCAGTCGACTACACCAACATACTCGTCAACTATATCGAGGTCCCGTACCCTGAGCCCCCAACCCTGGCCACCAGTCCGTCCAAGGACACGACCAACACCCTAGACGCCCCGACGCCCGTACAAGGACGCGACGCTGCCATGTACCCGCCCCAGGCCGCCCCTCAAACTCCCCAAGTCCAACCCACCATCAAAGCCCCACTCCCCGAGCCTGCCAAACCTGTCAAGCCCGAGCCGACGAAGAGATACCATCAAAATATCCCGCGCTACCTGATCGACCTCGATGCTCCTGAAGAATCCTCGCGCTACGCTCGTGCAAACGCAATGACAAACAACCTACCCACTCCCCCGACGCTGCCCGGTTTCCTTGGCAAGAGTATTTTGAACGGCACGACGCCCATGAAGGACGACAGCAGCGTGTTGATTCACCCAAACCATACTGTTCTGAACCATTTGGCGACGAGTAGTATCAAGGACAATATCCTAGCCACCAGTGCGACGACGAGATATAAGCAAAAGGTACGTTGAATTGGATTGCATATGCAGTCAATGTAGATGTACTAACAAGCAATAGTTCTTGACGACTATCATGTATAAACCCAAAGAGGAGCATGGCGCAAACTACTAAAACAGCGTGGGGCAACAGGCAGAAGCATGCGCAGTGTACAAAGTTTCTCTTCTCTTTCTTCATGGGCTTCGAGCCAGCTTTCAGAGAGGTTTGGGGGTGTTTATTGGCAGCTGGTGTTACGAACGATAACGATGTTTACGATTTTATTGCTTTTCTTGTTCTTGAATAGATACCCAGGCTTGGGTTCAGGGCGGGGGAAGGATAGAGACAAAGGCAGGGGCGAAAGCATGGATGGATGGTTTAGGATGAAGTCTAAAAAAGCAAATATTCTACTAGGACGGAATTTATGGAGATGAAGTGTAAGATTTCTGCTTGTGACCAGACCTGACCTAGTGCATGAGCAAGGAGCGTAGATGCCTGGGCCGTCCTTTCTTTCTCCGTTCGGCAAGTGAGCACATGTTCAACTGCATGTACTTGCATCGGCACTGGGATCGGCACCAACAACGCCAAATGGGTACCGTCGGGTCTGACACTGCTACGGTCATGGTACTGAACGCGTTCTTCTCTAGGTTAACATCACCCGCTGACCATGCAACGTGGGATGGAGGATATGCGGGGCTGCTACCTAATCCCCCTTCTCATCCAACAATCATGGGCTTACATGTGCGTGTAGAGACAACAGTCGCTAGAAATTGACCATGATCATTCTAGAGAAAAGGAGAAAGATGGAAATGGTACACTCGCTCAAGCGTTGCGTTCCTCACAATCTCTGTCTAGATACCCGTTTACCATATATATATACTACGCAATAGATGGCACGTAGACCCTCAAATCCGTCTTCTCATTACCTGTAAGAGAAGGAGAATGATGTCACCTAAACCCTGACACTCCCCTTGGAGCCAAACTACACACCTCATCTGCAGCCGTTTGCATGAGCAAAGAGAGGGGTAAAGCATTGGGAATCCAAAGAAAAAAAAGCGGCGAAGACGACGAGCAGCATAAGTTACTAGGTCCTCCCCACTTAACCTCTTCATCTCTTTAATTCTCACTCCCTTTCCCGTGACACAACAGCACAATCATGTACCACCCCATCACCACCAGCTCCCACGAACTAACCCTCACGGAACAAGAACGTAGTCTCTACACCTCCTCTCCGGCTCCCCCGCTCCTCTCCTCATCAATCGCCTTCTTTGATGGCTCAGGCAGCCTTCTCCCTAACAACAGTGACAACGACAACGACATGTCCATAACACCGCCTTCCTCGCCTCCCCCTCTCTTCTGTTTTGGCAAAATTCCATCAGCTTCTACGCCTACACGCTTACCAGAAGCCACAATACCGAATTCCAGCCATGATATAGAGTCTAGCCCGCCTGTTATTCCGTTGAAAAGTCACCGCCGTAGTGTCATGTTATCGGAGCGGATTCGGCAGTATGAGAACTGGGGCGCGAGTGCTACGGACAGGGATGGGAGTGGGAAGAACAATGGTTTCGGGAGTGACAAGTTGAATGGTCGAGTGGAGATACAAGGGCAAGGGCAAGGGCAAAGGGGAAAAGAAGCCGTGAATCCGTCAATGTACGCACCCTGTGCTGGTTTCTCTACCGTTCACACCAACACCACCAGAAACACAGTTGGTCCATCGCCCAGCTCCGTTGCAGGCCCCTCCTCACATTCAACTGGCGTACCAGCATCCCGATCATGGAGTTTCGTCGAGGGGGCTAGCGATCAAGTCAGTGTGGCCGAACCGTGGCCGAGCACTCATATCGCCGCATCCAAACGGCCAGGCTACGGGATCCAGACGTCTTCCCAGCGAGAAAGTGGGAGGCAGCGTCGATCAGAGAAACACAGAGCCCAAATTACACGTCAGCAAATGAATGAAGCACAATCGTACTGGTCATCTGCCATGGCGCAAATGGACGAGCTTGCAGATGGCGTAATGAGCGAGGATGAAAAAGGTATGTTTACTTCCATCCATCGTCTACTTTTGCTCGTCATCATTGTCATTGCAACCCGCTAACATACCAGTACACACACACAGACTCGAGCTGCTCCAAGGAAACTTCGACATTCTCCATGCCCAATGCAAATGTCGAGAACATCGAACACATCACCTTCTCCCACCCTTCATCCCTCATCGTCACTGACATGTTGTACAAAAACATCTATGCACTCAACCGAGAGCGCTATGAGCGCGCTCTTTGCGTCGATGATCCAGATTCATTATTGGTGGATATGTTTAGTACCAAGGAGGAGGGAAAAGAAGAAGAAGAAGAAGAAGAAGAAGAAGTCTCATGGCTCGAGATACTGAGGAGACAATTGCCGTCTCCATGCGTGTTTACGCCATGCACGTATCGGTCCAAGCATCATACTGTCGATCAAGTAGAAAGGGCGAGTGCATGCTTGGATGTAGGGTTGCAGGACTATGCGCTCACGGCTCGGGCCCTGCAGTGTCGTAACAATAGCATCACTCTCGGGGCGGCGTTGAGTGATTGTAGACAGCGTTCTACTAGCCCGTCCACGTATAGTTTCCGTATCAGAGTGATGACACCCGGCAGCATGGAGAGTCAGTATGGAGAGCACGTGCAGCTCAATCTCGTAGTGCAGTGGGAACTGGAACGCGATATTGAGCGCCTTGTGGCACTACAGCGCAATATCAAAGAAGCGAGGGCCAGGCTAACCAAGTATCCGTTGTTGAGTCATTACTCGATTCGCCAAAGTAAGATCCAGCGTATGCCTCATCCCGAGTGCTCCACAACGTCAACCATGGACTTCGAGTCGCACAACTTGCTCATGGACACGATGATATGCTCGGGTACCCATGTAAAACGCGCTAGATCTGTGGATTGGGCCAGAGAGCGGTCTTCTGGCGTCCCAGACTCGAGCCTTACACACCTCAGGCCTTCGAGTAGCCAGTTATATCTCCCAGGCAACAGGCCACTGTATCCACCAAACAGACAGCCGCCTCGCTTCGACAAACAATCACCTATTTCCTACGGCAGACAGTCGCATCCTCCCTCTAGGAAACCGTCGTTATCCCTCTTGAATCTGCAGTCGAGACCAAACAGGACTCTCCCCAATCGATCTAGTGCATACGGCAACGCTTCATCAATAATGCGGAACACTGCAAACATGCAGTGTCCTCCATCTGTGCGATCGAAACTTGCTAGCATAGAGGAGGATCGGAACCGCGCTGCCGCAAGAGATATCGTACTCAGTCTGGGCTCAGTCAGTATACACACGCAGAAGAGTGTAGCGTCATCGATTGCAGGGCCCACGAGTGAATCGATTGGTACTGAAGAGCGCAGAGGGCATGTTCGACGCAGTGAAGTCGTATCTCCGAGTGGTATGCGAGACGGGGAGCGGTATCCTAGACGGCAGAACATAGTTTGACCACTGGTAATAGCTTTTCATGGTGATTGGGGACTTCTTCCATGCGCTACTATTGATTTCTGACATAATGTCCTTATCCTCCCTTTCATACCTATAATGAGTCGTCTCGCGGATCTGTCGGTCCGTCTTGAGCTGGTTGGAAGGAGGTTTGTATGCGTATTATGTGTAATTCGAATATGATACCCGGTCTTGGTCTCCTCCTCTTCCGTGTGGTAGATCCAATCTCTTGGTGGGTTGGAAACGGTATTCCGGTACGTGAGGGTGCTGACAGGTCGATGGTGGGTGTTGACTATACGCTGGCAGACGGACTCGGGCCTTGTAGGATCACCTATCATATTTGCGATGCTTTTCGCCATCGCAGGGCTACTTTCCATACAAGTCCGTCAGTTTTAGTCCTAAGCGACATTCACAAAAGCACCAACCGTGTGTTGAGCATGTTGTCTGATATGAGCATGTACCAGCTTCAAGCTCCAACGCTTACATCATGCTATCAAAGCAAACGTCTCGCACAAAAAGGCTCGTGTTGGTTGTCGGCGTGGTGGGCAGATGCGGGTATCGCTGTCTACATTGCCAGTTCTTCCGTCAGGCACTGTCCAGTGTGACTGTCCATTATGATCGGGACAGGAAGCCCCAACCCATATGATTTTATCCTCAACTGGATGCATTCCATAGGATGCGCAACGATCCACCGAGTGGATATGGTAGATGCAACCACAGACGGGGAACTTTTCGACTACACGAATGCACATGGTAATCAGAGATGGTGATGGGGAAGTTTTTAACGAAGAGGTGGGTATGCGAATGGACGGTAAGTAGACAGCTGTCGAAGTAGAGTTGGGGACGATCCAGAGTGCATACGACTGCTGAAGGACATTGGATAGGGAAGCTCAAGGCGAAGCGTGCTTGGTATGTAGGGAACTGGTCCAAGGTTGACACTAAGGTGAGCCGACCCATGTCCGACTGTAGCCCGATCCGATTCGACGATTTACTCATCTTTTATCAATCGATTCGAAGCGCAAACAGTAAAGCCGTTGAAACGGCCAAGCGTAGAGGCAATCTCAGTAGTGAGGCCCGAATCGGGTAGATCAGCCCGCAGACGCCCACGTGCGGGCAGGGGGGGTACATGGTGCACATAGAGCCACCTCAAAAGACTTTGTCCCTCTACTCTGAGCAGATCCCTTGGCAGTCGAATAGCAAGCTTGGGTTGAGTGCATGATCTTGGACATGTCTCAGCGGAAGGCTTGGTTATGCGCGCACTCTCGGGCTCTTGCTTTTGGTTCGTTCTCAAACGCTTGGGTCTGATGCATCTTCTAGTAATCAATTGCGGCAGCATGGTGCCAGCTACTGCCTGCAAACGTTACCTGCGAAAGTGGTGCCACAAGCGGGATGCTGTGGATGAGCAGTTGGGCTGACAAGAAAAGAGCCGGTGTCATACGCGAGTGTACAACGCACTCGTGCTAGAGTCTTGTGGAGATAAGCTTGCGAATTTTACGGAATCAGCGTCTGGATTGGTGATGGCTGGCGATCTCCATGCGCCATGTCGATGGGATGTACTCGTAGAACAAGAGGCGGGACGGTAGCCGAGCAGAGCTGGGAAGAGGTAACGGTAGCACGAGCGCACGGGCCATGATTCGAGCCACCCGCACGTTATGTCAGCCCTAAATCTCTGGGCGGCCTCGCCGACGCCGCCACAGCCCTGAAACACCTAGGCTACGCCTGAACACCGTCCCGTTCACGCTTGTTATTTTGTAGCTATACACCCGCGCTGTCGCAGGGGCATCGATGTCCGATGACAAAAACATCAGGGATTTTTTTTTCCTTCTATTTTGGCCAGGAATGAAGCTTCCCCGGATCCGAGGTCCGGGGCCGGTGCCCAATTGCAAGTCACATGTTTCCACTCCGCCCACGCGTACGTACACCTCCACGCAGCCAACATCAAGGTAAAAGTGATTAGTAAAAGCTTTCAAAGCTTTCAAACGCTCCATCTTCGCCTGCCTTTCCGCCTATTCTCAATGTTGGGTTCCAAACCTATCACGAGATCTTCCGGGTGAGCCTTCCGATTCCGCGCTTAATGACATCTGTCGTATACAAGAAATTGCCCGGTCGTGCATGGCATCAGTATCATAGCGCGGACGAGCCAAGGTCAGTCCTTTAGATGTTTGTATGGCGGTGAGGATACAAAATGATAGCGGCATCAACTTTGTAACCTCAAGATCGGCATCGGAGCCTAGTCCGGCAATCTTCTCGTTTTCCTTTTAGTAATTGTCTGTTCTTCCCTTTACAAATCAGCCATTCCCATGTCCATTCCCATATCAATCGAAGCCGAGAGGTAGCCATGGGTACCTAGGTAACAGGTCCAGAACGTCAGTGTACGCACGAGTCATACATAACCAAGGACTGCAATCTCGCCTCCAAGGCCATCTAGCCGCTTGTACTAGATGAACGGCTCAAGATACGAGAACGATCGCGCGCCATTCACAAACTATACAGACACAATTAGCGGGCAGCCACTTAGGTGGCTGTCTAAAGCCTCTTCATCCTTCTGAATACTGGCATATACCAAATTGGTCGCGGGAAGAGAATGCTCTCTCCCAGGATCTGGAGAGACTCATGTATCATGTGAATGGCGTGATTGCAAAACTAAAAACAGCCCATTCCAGACGTCTCTAGCCTCGAAGCGAATATATCTGCAATCTGCAGAATATTGCTGGGCATATCATCTGCTTTCTGACTGGGTGCTCGAAGCATCTTGGAGTTCTGCGATTATTCATCACGTAATAGTATATCAGTACTAAAGAGGGCGAGAGAGAGAGAAAGTGCGAGGAAGCTTATGGTGAAGATGAGATGTGAAGCGTGTTCGTGGTGGATATGGGAAATCGGTGGGAGCGAGGCGCAACAAAGAGATGGTTCCAGTACCGGTAATTGCTCTCAACAGTTGGTATCTGTTGCAAATAACTCACGGTGAGAGTGGGCTATTTCGTATATCTCTCTGTACTTCAACGGATTCCCTCCTGATTATGCTGAGTGTCATACACGCCACATGTACAGACTGAACTCTCACCGTTGCTCACCTCACTGCGCAATAATTACTGAGTCCGCAGCATACCAACTCCCAAACTCACTCACTCTCACCGTTGCTCTTTGCCACTTTTCTCTTCTCACCGCTCCTCGCTCTGCTTCTATGCGCTCCAGAGACACATAAAACGATCTCTTACCATCACCCCTCCAACTCTTCTCTCTACCACTCTTCGTCAAGCAACGGTTCTACTTCTATTGCACACGAGACATCCTCCATTACCCATACCAATACATCTGTCAATCAATCATATACTCCTACAACAAAATGCCTCCCAAGAAGGTTGCTGCTGCCAACGGCGAGGTCGGCGAGGGCGTAAGTAGGCATTAAAATCTCATCAAGACATATCTGATAATACCTCAGCACTTCAAGTGGGAAGGTCCCAACGACAACAAGGTATATACGCACCGCACCCCGTGTGGCGGGG
>Ga0265798_10009988_pt1 | contig 11761 bp, 9 predicted proteins | sample P3T30metagenome_FD_192430 | JGI IMG/M metagenome (GOLD analysis project Ga0265798, IMG submission 192430) | Plant litter microbial communities from East Loma Ridge, Irvine, California - P3 T30 | ecosystem: Environmental > Terrestrial > Plant litter > Unclassified | place: USA: California... | reverse complement strand
GGCGCCGCCTTCTTCGCGCACGAGGCGGAATACGAAACTCATTGCTTTCTCTTGTCAATCGGGATGGGACGGATGCTAACATGCCCGTCCCAGCCTTGCCGGCCGGCTGGATTCAGCGTGCCGCGACCGGCGCCAGGTGGCGGTCCAGCAGCTCGATCCAGTGCGTGACCGGCGTCTCCGTCCCCGACTGCAGATGGCTCACGCAGCCGATGTTCGCCGACACGATCTCGCCCGCTCCGGTCGCTTCCAGGTTCGCCAGCTTGCGGTCCCTGAGTTCGTGCGCGATCTCGGGATGCAGTACCGAATAGGTGCCGGCCGAGCCGCAGCACAAATGGCTGTCGGCGCACAGCACCACGTCGATGCCGGCGGCGCGCAGCACGCCTTCGACCTTGCCGCGGATTTGCTGGCCGTGCTGCAGCGTGCACGGCGGGTGGAAGGCCACGCGCCGGCCGTCCTTCTTTTCTACCTGCAGCGCCAGCTGGGCCTCGAACTGGGGCAGGATTTCCGACAGATCGCGCGTCAGCATCGAGATGCGCGCCGCCTTGGCCGCATAGTGCGGATCGTGGGCCAGCAGGTGGCCATACTCCTTGACCGTCACGCCGCAGCCCGAGGCCGTCATGACGATTGCTTCCACCTGCTCGACATACGGCCACCAGGCGTCGATGTTCCGGCGCATGTCGTCCAGCCCGCCCGCCTGGTCGTTCATGTGATAGCGCACCGCGCCGCAGCAGCCGGCCTTGGGCGCCACCAGCAACTGCACGCCGACGGCATCGAGCACGCGCGCGGTGGCGGCGTTGATGTTCGGCGCCATGGCCGGCTGCACGCAGCCCTCCAGCACGAGCATCTTGCGCGCATGGCTGCGCGTGGGCCAGCGGCCGGCGGCAGCGGCGGGCTGCAGCTTGTCCTGCAGGGTTTTCGAGAGCAGCGGCCGCGCCAGCGATCCGGTGCGGTGCGCCAGCTTGAACAGGCTGGTACGCGGCAGGAATTCCTTCAGCGTGCTGCGCTTGATGCGGTTGCCCAGCGTGCGCGGCACGCGCTCCTCCACTACGCGGCGGCCGATGTCGACCAGGCGCCCGTACTTCACGCCCGACGGACAGGTCGATTCGCAGTTGCGGCAGGTAAGGCAGCGGTCCAGGTGCAGCTGGGTCTTGCGGGTCGGCTCTGCCCCTTCCAGCACCTGCTTGATCAGGTAGATGCGTCCGCGCGGACCATCGAGTTCGTCGCCCAGCAGCTGGTAGGTGGGACAGGTGGCGGTGCAGAAGCCGCAGTGCACGCAGGCGCGCAGGATGGCTTCGGCCTCGTCGCCGTCCGGCGTGCCCTTGATGAAATCGGCGAGATTGGTTTGCATGGTCTAGTCCATCCGTCCCGGATTAAAGATGTGCGCAGGGTCGAAGGACGCCTTCAGGCGCTGGTGGATACGCGCCACCGCCGGCGCCAGCGGCTGGAACACGCCCACGGATTTATCGCCGCCGCGGAACAGGGTGGCGTGGCCGCCGGCGGCCTTGACGGTGGCGCGGATGGCCTCAACGTCCTCGCTCCCTGCCCGCAGCCAGCGCTGCGCCCCGCCCCACTCGATCAGCTGCTCGCCTTTCAAGACGATCGCGCCGGTGGTGGATGGCAGCGACAGGCGCCACAGCGCCGCGTCATCGCCGGCAAAGAAGGCATGCTGCTGTTCGCGCAGCGATGCCCAGAAGGCCGCGCAGTCCGGCATCACCTGCCCGCCCAGCGACTTTACGGCCGCATCCACCGCCGCCTGCGCGCCCGACAGACGCAGCGCCAGCACGCCGGCATGCCAGCAGCTGGCGGATATCGGCAGCGGCTGGCCGCCCCATTCGTTGAGCTTGCGGATGGCGTCGATCTCGCCGATCTCGAAGCGCAGCGTGGTCTCGGCGAAGGGGCGTGGCAGCACCTTCACCGAGGCCTCGGTGATCAGCCCCAGCGTGCCGAGCGACCCGGCCAGCAGGCGCGAGACGTCGTAGCCGGCCACGTTCTTCATCACCTGGCCGCCGAAGCGCAGCAGGTCGCCCTTACCGTCCAGCAGCTGGGCGCCGAGCACGAAGTCGCGCAGGGCGCCGCTGTTGGCGCGGCGCGGGCCGGACAGGCCGGCTGCGATTGCGCCGCCAAAGGTGGCTTGCGGGCCGAAGTGCGGCGGTTCGAAAGCCAGCATCTGGTTCTGTTCGGCCAGCACGGCCTCGATCTCGGCAAGCGGCGTGCCGCAGCGCGCCGTAATCACCAGTTCGGTCGGCTCGTAGTCGACGATGCCTTGATGTTCGCGCGTGTCGAGGATCTCGCCCTCGAAGGACTGGCCATACCAGTCCTTGGTGCCGCCGCCGCGGATGCGCAGCTTGCCACCGTTGGCGGCGGCCGCGCGCACCTGTTCCCTGAATGTCTCGATCATGTACTTGTTCTTAAAAACGCGGCAAATCGGGGAAAGGCAGCACGCCGCCGCTCACGCGCATCTTGCCGAATTCGGCGCAGCGGTGCGGCGTGGGAATCGCCTTGTCGGGGTTGAGCAGCATCGGCGCATCAAACGCGCGCTTCACCGCGAAGAAGGCATCGAGCTCGAGGCGGCCGAACTGCACGCACATCGAATTGATCTTCTCCATGCCGACCCCGTGTTCGCCGGTGATCGTGCCGCCGACTTCCACGCACAGCGCCAGGATCGCAGCGCCGAAGGCTTCCGCGCGTTCAAATTCGCCAGGCTTGTTCGCATCGAACAAAATCAGCGGATGCAAATTGCCGTCGCCGGCGTGGAAGACGTTGGCGCAGCGCAGGCCATACGTCGCTTCCATGCCCTCGATCCCGGTCAGCACTTGCGCCAGGTTCTTGCGCGGGATGGTGCCGTCCATGCAGTAGTAATCCGGCGAGATGCGCCCCGCCGCCGGGAAGGCGTTCTTGCGCCCGGACCAGAAGCGCATGCGCTCGGCCTCGGTCTGCGACACCGTAATCGCGCTGGCGCCGGCCGCCTGCAGCACCGCCGTCATGCGTTCGATTTCCTCGGCCACCTCCAGGGGCGTGCCGTCGGCCTCGCACAGCAGGATGGCTGCCGCATCGGTATCGTAGCCGGCGCGCACAAACGGTTCGACCATGCGCGAGGACGTCCGGTCCATCATTTCCAGGCCGGCCGGGATGATGCCGGCTGCGATCACGCTGGCCACGGCGTTCCCGCCAGTGACCACGTCGTCAAAACTGGCCATGATCACCTGCGCCGCCGCTGGCTTCGGTACCAGCTTCACCGTCACTTCGAGGACAATGCCGAGCATGCCTTCCGAGCCGATGAACACGGCCAGCAGATCGAGGCCCGGCGCATCGAGCGCTTCGCCACCGAGTTCGATGATGTCGCCGTCGATGGTGGCCACGCGCACGCGCAGCACGTTGTGCACGGTGAGGCCGTATTTCAGGCAGTGCACGCCGCCCGAGTTCTCGGCCACGTTGCCGCCGATGGTGCAGGCGATCTGCGAGGACGGGTCGGGCGCGTAGTACAAACCGTATTGCGCCGCCGCTTCGGAAATGGCGAGGTTGCGCACGCCCGGCTGGACGATGGCGGTGCGCGCGTAGGCGTCGACCTTGACGATGCGGTTCAGGCGCGCGGTGGAGACCACTACGCCGTCATGGATCGGCAGCGCCCCGCCCGACAGCCCGGTGCCGGCGCCGCGCGGCACGATCGGCACGTTCAGCTCGCGGCAAACGGCGAGGATGGCCAGCACCTCGGCTTCGTTGGCGGGCAGCGTGACGATCATCGGCAGCTGGCGGTAGGCGGCCAGGCCGTCGCATTCGTAGGGACGCGTGTCTTCGGGATCGTGCAGGACCGCGCGTTCCGGCAGCCTGGCGCGCAGGGCGGCGGCAACCTGTTCACGGCGTTCCACAGGAGCGGTGAGAGGCGTTGGGAGAGAGGCGGACATGCAGAGGATTGTAAGCACAATCACATCGTTTTGTCGTATCCTCGGGCTATCTTTTTTTATGGTCTGGACATAATCATGGGCAATCGACTTTCTAAAATCGCCACACGCACCGGCGACGACGGCAGCACCGGCCTCGGCGACGGCAGCCGTACCGGCAAGGACAGCGCGCGCATCCACGCGCTGGGCGAAGTCGACGAGCTGAATTCCTTTGTCGGCCTGCTGCTGTGCGAAGACATGCCGGCTGACCTGCGCGAGGAACTGGTCTCGATCCAGCACGATTTGTTCGACCTGGGCGGCGAGCTGTGCATCCCCGGCTACCAGATGATCAAGGACGAGCACGTGGCGCGCCTCGACGGCCTGCTGGAAAAGTACAATGCCGACCTGCCGATCCTGAAGGAGTTCATCCTGCCGGCCGGCTCGCGCGCCGCCTCCACGGCCCACGTATGCCGTACCGTGTGCCGCCGCGCCGAACGCGCCATCGTGGCGCTGTCGAAAGAGGACACGATCAACCCGCAGCCGCGTCAATACGTGAACCGTTTATCGGATTTGATGTTCGTGCTGGCGCGCGTGCTGAACCGCTTTGCCGGCGGCAGCGACGTGCTGTGGAACCACGAACGCAAGCGCGGCTAAGGAATCGTGCGCATGGCGGATGCCAACGTCTTCAAACTGCGTTTCTACATGGCCGGTTCGAACTGGCCGACCAATCCTTTCCAGTACCGGGGCAAGGGCACGATCGAGATCGGCCAGGACTTCGTGATCCTGCGCGGCAGCCGCCACCGCTCCTTCCGCATGCCGCGCCGCGAGGAGCAGCGCCTGCGCATGGTGGATATCGTCAACGTGGTGGCCAGCGGCAGCGACGTCTGGTTCGACGTGCTCGGCGTGAAGCAGGACCTGACGATCGGTTTCAGCGTAGAGGATGCGGCCACTGCCGACCGCATCGTCGCCCTGCTGCCCGCGCGCCAGACCGCTTCGTTTGCCGAGGCCCATGCCGAGCAGGAGGTCTTCCACGACCGCATCGATTACTGGACGCCGTCCACACCCGTGATCTGGGGGCTGCTGGTGGCGAACATCGGCATCTTCGCCCTGATGTGGCTGGCCCGCCAGCACTACCAGTCCTTCCTCGACGGCCCGCTGCGCCAGCTGTTCGCGTTGAACCCGAACGCCTCGGCCCTGCTGCAGTCGCAGCAGCTGGTCGATTGGGGTTCGAACTACGGCCGCCTGACGCTCAAGGGCGAATGGTGGCGCCTGTTCACGTCGATGTTCCTGCACGGGAGCATCTGGCACATCGGCTTCAACATGCTGGCCTTGTGGCAGGTGGGGCAAGTCACGGAAAGGATCTTCGGCAGCGCGCGCTTTGCGGGCCTGTACCTGCTGGCCGGCCTGTCCGGCAGCCTGGCCAGCGTGCTGTGGAATCCGCATGTGAACAGCGTCGGCGCCTCGGGCGCGATCTTCGGCGTCATTGGCGGTTTGCTCGCCTTTTTGGGCCGCAAGGATAGCGGCGTGCCGCCCACGGTGGTGAAGGACTTGCGCGGCTCGATGGTGCCCTTCCTGCTGTTCAGTTTGTGGATGGGCTTCATCTATCCGCACACCGACAACGCGGCGCATATTGGCGGCTTGATCGGCGGCTGGCTGGCGGGGCATTTGCTGGCGCGGTCGATTCATTTGCCTGAGCGCGCATAAGGATGGCTGACCAGACTTCTAGATTACTCTGACAGCGGCAGGGCCGTACACTGAGCCTTGCCAATCGTCTGCTATCGACCAAGAGCGGTCGTACTGATTCTCGCCATAGGTACTCGTGGTCATGCACCTTAAAACTGTTTTCGCTGGATCGCTTCTACTGGTACTCGCGGCAAATTTTGCTCCTGCCAATGCTGTTTGCCTTCATCCAGAAACCGGCAAATCGGGATATAAGATTCCACTCAAGACGGAAGTTCGTACTGCTGAGGCAATCGTCATCGGTCGTGTGCTCTCAGAACAGCGGCTACAGGAAGACGCAGACGATCCTGATGGCGTTACGGCATCAAACGTGACCATCAAAGTCCTGAAAAAGCTGAAGGGGAATCTGCCAAGCGTGATCGTCGTCAGGAATGAAAACACGTCGTCCCGTTACGCCATTTCAGTTGGCGAAGAACACATCCTGTTCGTATCTCGCACCCACAATGGAACGTGGATCGATAGCTGCGGGAATTCAGAGGCGATGCCCCATGGAGAGCAAGTCGCCAATGAGGTCCGCACACAACTGCGGGCACTGAAGTAGTCAAAGGCCGCTGACGGCAGTTTCGGCTATGTCCGCTCCGGGTCGATAGATGACGGCTCGGTGGCTCGCCAGGTAGAACAGTACGAGTCCGGTGCGCTGCTGCACGACGATGCCAGTCGCGACGTGCAATGGCATCCTGCCAGCCGCGTCTGCTCAGCGGCAAAACGTGCGATACCACTTCATCCTTCGGGCCACTACGCATCGACAGTAAGGGCAAGAAATCTGCGCTCAGGGCTTCCGAAACACGATCGCATGCTGGATCGGCAGCGATTCGATGCTGCGTTCCCACTTCAGGCCATGCGCCGTGGCTTCACGCCTTATCTGCGACTCGCTCATCTTATGCAGCGGCTTGATCGCGACTGCCGGATCCTCGGCTCGATATTCGACAAAGACGACGCGTCCGCCCGGCTTGAGGGCAGCGACGATGCTGTCGAGGACCTCCGCGGGATAGGCGAGCTCGTGATAGACATCGACCATGATTGCCAGGTCGACGGCGGCCGGCGGCAGTTTGACGGTCGTTTCGCTGCCTAGCACCGAGACCACGTTGCGCACGCCGCGCTTTGCCATCTGGCTGTCGAGCATGCTGATCATTTCCGGCTGCACATCGACTGCATACACACGACCGCCGGGCCCGACCTGTTTCGCCAACTGCCAGGTGTAGTAACCGGTGCCGGCGCCGATGTCGGCCACCGTCATGCCAGACCTCAGCGCCAGTTCCCGCAGAAGCAATTCCGGCCGCTCCTCGCGTGCGCGGCTTTCGCGCTCGAGCCATCGCGCCCCCTCCCATCCCATCACGCCTGCGATCTCGCGGCCCATGTAGCGCTTGCCGATGCCATCCGGGCTGGGAACGACGCGTTCATAGCGCGTAGTGGGGGCCGCTGCCTGTGTTGCGGCATCGATATTGGCAGAGGATAGCGGCGTCACAGCCGACAGGCAGGCCAGCAGGATGGATAGCGTACGGCGAATGTGGAAGGTGCGGCAATTGCGCGAGCAGGTGCGGTGCATGATCGGTTTCCAGTATGAAGTCGCTGCCTGCAATGGTGCCGGCAGGCTTGCCGTGAATGGAGATGGTCAGTGTAGCGGCGTTGGCTGCACGACGTGCGTTGGGTACAGCAGAATTTCCTGGTGATGTCGCGTTGGGTGAGTAGTTACCCCTGGAGCGGACTGACTGTGTCCGAAGCTCTCTATCGTGACAGTTCGCGAGTTTTTCGCATTGGCGACCTGTTATGCTGAATTGACTGGCGGGAATCGGTCAGAAGCAGATCATGGCACTATATTCAGCTAATTCGCGGTACTCAACGATAGGGCTTTATGAACAAGGTACTGCTCTTGCTTGCTCTGGTGGTGTTGGTCGTCGGACTGGCACTATCAGCAATCTTCAACATTTCGGTCTGCATGTGGGGCTGTCCTCAAACTCTTGAGGTGTATTCGATGCAGGCCTCGATTGTGGTCCTGGTCGGATTGATTGGGTGGGTGGGATATAAATTACTCAGGAAGCACGCCTAGATTTCGCTGACGACTGCCCATCCATTACAAGGTCCGCTCGGGTCGATTGCGCTCACTCAGCGACGACTAAGAACGCCTAACAAAACCCTCTAGTTGCTCTGCAGTCAACAGCCGGGTACACTGAGCCGTAACCGACCGTCCGCTATCGGCCAAAAGCGGACGTTTATTTAACTCGGGAGTGTGCTTGCGAGTACTACAGTTTTTTATTTTGCTGACCGCGGCTGTAGCAGTTCATGCCGAAGCTGGTCCGGTCGGATGTTACTCTGTACTTGTTGGGGAGACATACGCTTCAACCTTGCAGCCGATGGGGCCCGAGCATTTGGTACGCGCAAAAGACATTCGTCTGACTTCGGCAACGGCAACCACGCCTTGGGCCGATAGGCAAATATTTCAAGTGCTGCCTTTGAGCTCCAAAGAGGAGTTCACGTACCGCGCGGCATACTGGCAATTGAAAAGCGAACGACTTTCCATAATCTGGAGTGACAATGGTCTGTCTGGCGTTGAGATGATTTTGACACCTACCCCAAATGGCTTCGAAGGGACTGTTGAGAGTTTTTGGGATTTTGAGCCGTTCACCTCAGATAGACGACGGGCTGTCCTGACGCGTAGGCGATGCTGAAGTCTAAGACCTTAGCGTCTTTCTCACCGTCCGCTTTGGATCGACAGCAGCCGGTCGTGACAGCCCGTGACTTTTCCAGCTCGGCAACCTGCAATGTTGAGTCAGACGGCCGCATTCAGCCAGCGCCAGACGCCGCACACAATATCGACCTGATGACATATGCGCCCTGAACAGTTGACCGGTAAGCAAATGGATTTGTATGAGCGGGCATGGACCGCGTGATGCTCGCGTCAGGGGCAATGCTGATTGCGACGCTGCTTGGGGCATACTTCTTCTGGAGTGACCGAACCAAAATGCTCGCCTGTGCCATTGGTGCAGCTGCGTCCACAGTCTTTCTATTGATTGCGAGCACGAAACTCCGCGAGCTTGATCGTGGGTTTAGTGAATCAGACCGTGAAAAGCGCGGCACGATGCAATCGGCACTTGACCAGCTGGACGATTAATTTGCTATCGCAGAGCGTCCGCTCTGGGTCGATAGCGGACGTACGCTGACCCAGTTAGGGGATTAACATGGCGTCCGTGTTTGTAGACGGACTGATGCTATGACCAGAGCACTTCTTCCCGAAGACCTGTGGTCCCTTATCGCAGCTCATCTTCCAACCCGTCGTCCATCGCCGAAAGGCGGCCGCCCGCGCATCGATGATCGCGGCCTTGACTGGAATCCTGTTTGTTCTCAAGACTGGAATACCGTGGGAGTACCTGCCGCGCGAACTCGGCTGCGGCAGTGGCATGACTTGCTGGCGTCGCCTTCACGAATGGATGCTAGCGGGCGTTTGGCAGCGCATCCACGAGGCGATTCTTCGACGGCTCCGAGAGCACGACGAGATCATGTGGGATCGAGCTTGCGTTGACGCTGCAAGCGTACCGGCACCGGCTGGAGGCGAGCACACGGGCCGAAATCCAACTGATCGCGGCAAACTCGGCTGCAAACACCATTTGCTGGTGGATGAGCGTGGGCTTCCCCTAGTGGTCCAGATCTCGGGCGCACAGGTGCACGACTCGCACTTCCTCATCCCACTGGTAGAGTCAATCCCAGCAGTTAAGGGGCTGGCAGGCCGCGTCCGCAAACGTCCAGATAAGCTGCATGCCGATCGAGCGTATGCTTCGAGAGCCCATCGGGCTTGGCTGCGCAATCGAGGCATCGCAGCTCGTATCGCGCGCTAAGGCGTCGAGTCGCGCGAGAGGCTTGGTCGGTGGCGTTGGGTCGTCGAGCGAACGTTGGGTTGGCTACACCGCTTCCGCAGATTGCGCATTCGGCATGAGCGGCGAGCAGATGTGCACCAAGCTTTCCTGTCGCTTGCCTGCTCGCTCATCTGTTGGCGGTATGTCGAGAGGTTTTGTTAGGCGCTCTAAGTAAGTTCCGAAATGAACAGACCAAGATCGACATGCATGTCCGACGTGCGTTGGCTGGATTAGAATTTCCTGGTTATGTCGCGTTGGCTGAGCAGTTGCCTCGATAAGCTGATTCCGTCTTGCGACAGACACGATTTTCCGAAAGTGATCTCTTTTTTTGGAGCAACCTGAAGGCTAACGTTAATAAGCTATTATTTCCTCGGCCTTCCACACACTTTCACCATGCGCCACCTTCCCATATTCCTGTTTACCCTCGCTACATTGGTCTCATCGAATGTGCATGCCGTTCCAGGTTCGCGCTGCGCCAACGATGACTTCCTGCTGCATCGGGACACCCTCAAGATTGCCAAGGTGAGCTTGCCGGTGTTTGCCCACTTCTGCTACCGCGATGATAGCGGCGATCACGTGGTGTACCTGACCGAAAGCGGCGACCGGCGCTACGATGGCAAAACCTTGTCGCGTAAAATCGGCGCGCATTTGTTCACGATAAATGCTGGGCCAACCCTGACGGCCAAGGGCACGGTCAGCGATAGCGCACCGATAGACATGGCCGGCGTGCAATGGTGGAGCAAGCTGACCGAGTTGAACGATATCGACGGCGACGGGCTGGTTGATCCGATCCTGGTTTACCGCTTCTACGCTAGCAATGAGGGCAAGATGGTGAATGATGCTTTCGAAGGGCGGCTGAAGATCATCGCTTTTCACCGTGACACCAAGGCCGCCATCCGGGCAATCACGGGCGACCTCGACCTGCAACGCTCGACCACCGCCAGCACCCCCTACTTCAAGCTGCCGCCCGCCTTGCAAATGCACCTGGTGCGCAAGATGCGCCGGATGTATGACGAAGACATGTTTGGCTTCGACAATAGTCATGCCTTCAAGCCTCTGAAGTGATTTTAAGTACGCAACCTCGTACGCTGGCCTTAAGCCGAGTCTGCCGGACATCATGCTTCGCCCGGATGGCTTAGCATGAAGCCATGAAAACCGACCGCAAGACCCTCTTCCTCGAAGGCTCGATTCCGCGCGCGCTCGTCACGCTGGCGGTGCCGATCATGCTCGCCAACCTGCTGCAAACCGGCTACCAGCTGACCGATGCCTTCTGGGTCGGGCGGCTCGGCGCGTCGGCGGTGGCGGCGATTTCGGTCAGCTTTCCGGTCACCTTCCTGGTCATCGCGCTCGGCTCGGGCCTGGCCATGGCCGGCGCCACGATGGCCGCGCAATACGTCGGCGCCGGGCGCCAGGACATGGTGAACCACGTGGCGGCGCAGACGATGCTGATGGTGGTGATCACCTCGATCGTGTTCGGCACGATCGGCTTCGTGCTGGCGCCTGCCCTCTTGCGCCTGCTGGGCGTGGCGCCGGAAGTCTACAGCGGCGCGCTCGGTTTCCTGCGCGTGTCGTTCGTGGGCATCCTGTTCGTCTTCATGTACGCCATGTTCCAGGCACTGATGCGCGGCGTCGGCCAGACCCGCATTCCCCTGATGATCGTGGCCGGCACCGTCGTGCTGAACTTCGTGCTCGATCCGCTGTTCATCTTCGGCTGGGGGCCTATTCCCGGCCAGGGCGTGATGGGCGCGGCGTATGCCACCCTGATCACGCAGGCGCTGGCCGCCGGCCTGGGCATGCTGGTGTTCCTGCGCGGGCGCCATGGCATCGCTTTGGCATGGCGCGGCTTCAAGCCCGACCCGGTGTACCTGAAGCGCGCCTTCTTCCTCGGCTTGCCGGGGTCGGTGGAGCTGTCGACGCGCGCACTGGGACTGATGGTGATGTCCTTCCTGGTGGCCAGCTTCGGCACGCTGTCGATTGCGACGTATGGCGTGGGCTCGAACATCCTGCAAGTGATCACGATTCCGGTGATGGGTATCGCGATGGCGGTGGCGACCCTGGTCGGCCAGAACATCGGTGCCGGCAACACGGCGCGTGCCGAGCGCATCACCTGGCTCGGCACGGTTGCCAGCTTCGTGCTCCTGACGCTATTGGGCGGCGTCGCCTGGCTATGCGCGCCGTGGCTGGTGCGCTTCTTCATTCCCGACGATCCGGCGGTGATCGCGGGCGGCGCCCACTTCATCCGCATCATGTGCCTGGCCTGGGGCGGCATCGGCATCCAGCTGTGCATCGTGTCGG
>Ga0265798_10009986_pt1 | contig 11763 bp, 16 predicted proteins | sample P3T30metagenome_FD_192430 | JGI IMG/M metagenome (GOLD analysis project Ga0265798, IMG submission 192430) | Plant litter microbial communities from East Loma Ridge, Irvine, California - P3 T30 | ecosystem: Environmental > Terrestrial > Plant litter > Unclassified | place: USA: California... | reverse complement strand
AAAACCTCATGTAACCGAAGCAGAATCAATGCGGCGATGACAGGGGTAGATGGCTCTAATCCGACAAGAACAACAGAAGATAGAAACAAACATATTAAACGACAGTGCAGGAATCGAAGTCCACATTGATACACCCCAAGCGATCCTCTCCCAACAATGGCCTTCTGACAACCTCCTACCAAAATGTCAGTTTATCCGCCACCCAATCCGTTACCGCAAAGAAAACATTGTGGCGGTGGAAGAAACTCCGGTTCTTCTTGCCGAGGATATCTATAAAAGCACGGATTAGCCACTGCCCTCATCTCACCTTCTCATTGAGACTTACACATCGGAATCGTCAACGCACAAACAGCGACCTGCGCACTCCCGACGGCGATAAACAGGGTCTTGATTCCACCACCACCACCTACCCCACTCCGCCGTCCAGCTTCAACGACCCAGTCGAAGCCTTTAAACGTCAGGGCGAAGGAGAACACGTTCTTGAAAACGAGGAGGCACGTGAAAGCTTCGATGGACATGCCGCCTATATGCGTCAGTATCTCAAAGCATGGAATGGTCTCGGAGACTTACGATGCGCATCGACAATGTATAGCGCACTGGCGACAGCACCACACACCATACCCATAACTACAAGCGCGAAGAAGAAATCAGGCCAAAACCAGCCGTACGTTGCCGTATCTGCGCTGGTCCAGCCGAAGCCGTAGATACCAGCACAACCTAATATGAGTTGTGGGATCACGAGCACCATGCGAAACTCGGGTTCGTAGACGCCGTTATTGAGACGCGTGAGCAGGTTGGCGGACCAGTCGCTAATCAGACCGGTGAGGCCGAAGCCGAGGAGTGCACCGATGAAGGCGCCTGTATACCTTGATGGGGTTAGGACATGTAGGTGCAAAACATGAACGGAATGTATCAACTTACATGTATCCTGTCTCCTTCTCTCCAAACCAAAGCGGTGGGCCAAGCATAATTGCTGCAAGCACAACACCGATAAGGACCGTGAAACCGATTAGACTGCCTTGGATGAGACAGGCCCATAGTATACCCGGATGCAAGAATAGCGAGAACGGCCGCAGAAGTAGGTGCAGATACCGCTCATCTGTTTTCCGCCCATTGAACGGCTTCATACTTTCGAGAAAAGTAGCCTTGCGTGGCGAATCGCCCACCGAATGCTGGTCCGCAGAGTTTCCTGCTCCCTTTTCATCCGTGTTTCCAGCTGCTTCGTGTTCAGCAGATGTGCTACTCGACCCCCGATTACCCAGGATTTTCATCTCTTCTCCATCCTTAACCAGTAAGTTCCCCATAGTGTCGGTGTCAAATTTCTCTTCCCTCCTGAACGCCGTTTCCGGGCAGAAGAGTATGATCAGCGGTAGCATGATCCCCGAGAATATGGCGACAAAATAGAATGTCCACTGATATCCGATTGAATCTGCAATCACTCCTACCAAAACTGGGGTAAGGAACGCGCCTCCGAAGACGGCGAAGTTTGACAGCGCCATGCGGACTCCGCGCTCGTGGACGTGATACATATCGCCAACACTGGCTTTGAATCGAGATACAAAGTTAGTGTATGCTTCAAGTAGGATTCGAAGATATCCACGCTTGAACTCACCATTGACGAGCGCTTCGAATGGCGCTAGGCCCACGCCTTGAAACACCCTCGCCCATAGAAACCCAGCATAATTGTTTCCTATCGCGCCACCCCACGCACAACTCACCACGACTATCACAGTTCCTAGAATGTACACATGTCGTTTTCCCCAGATACGCGCTGACGGCACGAAAAGAAAACCTGCGACTCCGACACCCAAGAGGTGGTAGCCGGTCAACAGAGCCATGTCGGTTAGGTTGTGACCAAAGTAAATGGCGAGGGAGACAGTATTGGCGGCAAGAATGGGAGAGAGGGTGCTTGCGATGACTGATATGGAGGATAGAAGAAGGAGAATGGTGTCGCGACGACGAAGCGACCAGTTCTGGAGTATCAGTCAACTATGTGCACTTGCCTAGATTTTGTGCCAAAATGGGACGTTTGAAAGACGTACAAGCGGATCGTTCGGATCATCACTCGGCTGCGGAACAAGCAGTATTGTCCCAGTTTTGTCGTACTTCAAGCCTGACCTCCCTATAATATTTCCTGCATTTCTTTCGATTTCTCTCCGCTGCTCGCCTTCCAATACCTGCGCGGTCCCTGGGACCTGTTCGAGCGCATGGTCAGAGAGGATGCCGAGACCCATTGTCGCACGACCTTATGAGTGATGATTGCGGTAGAGCGTCGCAACAGCTACGTGGAATGCATGCGCAAAAAATGTAAGGAAAAAATGGAGTAGGCTGGAAGTGAGGACTGATGATGAAGGCTGACAGTGATGGATGCCGGAGATGTTGAAGGGTCGAAGATCTGGGGTGTGGAGATCGTCCAATGGGCCGCGGGAGCTGAACATGCTTCGGTGGAAGGCAGCTAATGGCAAATAGTAGCGGCCGAGCGCGTCCCGACTAGGGGCCGACGAGGCTTCAACTTCGAATGTTCAAGAATAAGCCGCACGGGCACGGGATTGGGCGGATCAACTGGATTATCCCGCAGCACGTCGTGCAGTCGCGAACAAAAGATGAAGTCAGCCATTATGTGCGTCTGGAAGACTGTAATCATCACCAGCGCGTTCTAGAGTAAGAGAGTGAAGTGGTTTCACGCCAAATAAGCCGGGCAGGCTTCCCAGACTGGTATCATTGATGTGTGTAATTTCATAGCACCTCCCCTTAAGGAGATACATCACTTGAATGTCTCCAAAGAGGATGCATTCACAGTTACTTGTTGTTACAGTTTAGCACTACTGACACAGATATACTAACAGTTGCAAATGCCGAAATAGATTATGTTATTAAACAAAGAAGTTTCCAAACTGTGGGAATACACTACAAATAAACCAGGCCATGTCTTCGGTGTGAACAATCGATGTTTGCAGGAAGGTTTTCTTGAGGAGCGAGTCGGAAAGTTGCCCGGTACACGACGCGTCAGGTGCATGGCTGGGCTGCCGTTCGAACAACGGGCGCTGGGCAAATGTTCAACAGCGTACAGTGATAACAGTGTTCTCCTACAAAGCAGCGAGCAGTCCGACCATGGCAAGTCCAAGACCGACTCCCGCGCCTGCAGTCTGGATGGGCGCTGCTCCAGTGTTGCCAGCCGCTGATGCTGAAGTGGCGGAGGCGCTTCCTGAAGGGGTCATGGAGGCGGTGCCAGACACTTGTGTGACAGAGGAATTGCCTGCAGAAGGAGTCGCGCTGCCAGACAGGGCCGCGCTACCAGACGGTGTCGCGCTACCGGATGCGGTCGCGCTGCCAGACGGGCATGAGGGTTGGGTGTTGACGTCGATGTTCTGAAGTTTGCAAATCTCGACACCGAACTGAGTGGTCGCTGTGATACTTGTTAGCTGGCACGAGACGCGAAATGGCAAGCGACATACCAGCGATATCCGACTGTGAGCAAGTAGCGAACACACAGCAAGACACAGCGTCGATAATCTTGCTCTCGCAAATGCATGCAATGTCGGTAGCACCGCAGCTGCCTAAGTTGCCACCGAAGCAGGCTTGCTGCGTTTTCTTTAGCTTTCGTCCGCTGGTAGTTGTGGTCAATAACTCACAGCACATTGCGGGATCTGGTCAAGAAGACCTTGGGCCAGAGCTGTAGAGCTCAATGCAGCGGCAGCGGCGATAATGGAGAAGCGCATGTTGGCAAAGTTTGGTTACTTGAAAGCGACTGTGAAGTGTGATCAACGATGAGGTTTGCTTCAGACTGACACGAGATGAAATGCGCGAGGGGAAGCATGGTTTTGAAGCTATCCGCCGGCCTGTGGCAGCGCCCTGCGAGAGACCTAGACCTACGATGGCTGCCAATTTACAGCTGAAGCATGCTTGGTCCCTACCTGATTGGCGGTTCGTTCCACTATTTGACTTCCCGATTGGCAGACTTCTCCACAGACAAGCCGATCCACATGCTTGATCCCAAATCCGGCGCGCACGTCCCTCCTTAGGGCTTGAGCTGGGCTGAGATCGGAAGTAAGCCGGGGATCGGCGCAATTGCTGGAGAGACTGCTGATTGGTACTGGCGTACCAGCCCGACTCAAGACCACCTGGGCAGGCACTAATGTGAACGAAAGGCGCACTCTATTGTCGCGAAAGCGACCGCCGTGTTCTGTTCATACCCGAGCACGGCCCGAATAAACCCAAGTCGATACCAGCACGTCGTCAGGTGTGAGATGGCGCAGGAACGTGACGTTGGGGACGTTGATAATTTTTAGGACAGCAAACTCAATCACCCTCGTCAAACAATATGAATGCCGAGCACTGTATGACTTTGGGCGAGCATTGTACCACGTAGGTTGCCGCACGCCACCTAATGCGGACTGCAAACGCAAAAACTTAAACACGGTAAGGGCATCACCGGAAGCCCACAAGTTAACACTTCGTGAGCAAACTTTGGAAGTGAGAGGACAGAGCGTTCGCCGCAGGAGCTTTGATCACCGACAGCCTCCCCTACAATAATCGCCTCCAATACTTCGACCACCGGCGCCTTAGCAGACAGATAATGGCAAGTGCAATGCAGCTCACTCTAAATGTCGCCAAAGACCTCAACAGTAAGATTATAGACTCTTGTTGCTATCAAAACCGGCCTCGGCGAGGCTTAGGGGCCGGAGTTTTCGGAGAAATACATAGAAGACGGTCGTGATTAAGATTGCGACTGGCGCAACTGGCTTAGGGCGAACAATTGTTGTTAGGTGACCTCACAGGATGATGTCCGTTATGCCGAAGCTGACGATTTCTGGCATTCTGGAATGGTTTATGTTGGTAAGCCGTGCGGATCTTGATCGCGCGCTTCAGAGTGTTCCAGCGGTAAGGAGTAAGCGACGGTGGGCGAGAGGGTGGGCGCCAGCAGGTGACGGTACCTAGGTAGCCAACAACATATCGGAGGTCGGCATCTTGTAAAGTTCGCAGACTATACTGTTTCTTCAGCTTGGTGTTGGTGCCACGAGGAGAGAGCAAATCGGTCTAGTTCGAGTTTAGCTGGTTGAGGGGTGGTTACCGAAGGCAGGAATGTGCACGGTCGTGTTCTCGAAAATGGGGATTTGGATCGATATCATGCCATTCTGAACTTGAGGCGTTCAATGAGCAGTGGTTTACACATTCTCACATGAAACAAGTGCACTCCACTACAACTTCGAGCTTGAACTGGAGATCCGGGCTTGCTAGTTCAAGGTGGGCCAAAAACCGGAGCTATTCTCGGACCTTCTTATCCACGAACGTCTTTATCTTATCGCTTGCTGAGACCCCTCTAAACTCCTCCTTCATCCAAAGCACGCGGTTTTCGACAACTCAGCAATTTCATGACGCCTTATTCCCTCGCAAGATCTTCGGAGTGCATGCGAAATGTCTCCTCGAGTATGGGTCTGTCGCCTGTTCAGTCGGATCTACATGCGATGTCTACGCGCGTAGATATATGGCCAAGAAGGAAAAGTTCATCGCAACAAGTCGCATTGTTATGCGATTGAAGAGTAGGAAGAAATAATGTCACACCTGCGATCATTCCGAGACCTGATTCCGATCTATCTGACTCACCTCGCCCGACAAACGCTCGACAAACGTCTACGACGACATCTACAAATACACGACTTGTCAACTAAGAAGGAACTCTCCAGTAAACTCGATGAATTGGTAAATGAGTGACCAGGCTGGTAGACTTCACTGACTAGGCTAAGCCGTCGTTCAGCATCTATGTAGGTGGTTGTGTCTCATGCAGTGCAGCGAAACGAGAGTCTGAAGGAACATTAAGGCCTCACAAACACCCTGGCGCAAGCGAAACGCCATGGCCAGTTTGATGCTTTCCCGACAACGAGCCCCTCACGATCTCCACACTTCGAGCGACGATGCTCTCAGATGAGGTACTACTGTCTCCATACATGATGCATCTCAGCCCGACATAGAGCTATGATCAAGATCTGAATCACTGATTAGCTTCAATCTATATCCAAGATCGATAGATGGCTTACCACAGCTGGATCCACACCACCAGCAATCCGAACCTTCCAAGAGCTTCTGTCAACTTGACTGAGGTTGGAGATATCGTTCGACTCTTGCAGCAGCAGTTCGGCGATACAGATGTCTTTGGAGAATACCCTAGTCGTAATTGCGCTCTGGTCCTTTTGTCGAACCTGCAGCACCACGTCGTCTTCCTTGTCTTTCCCGGTGGGAACGACCATATCAAGATCCGATCGGCGGCCAGAAGAGACATGTTTCAGCTCCGCTATGCGCTGACCATCTGGACTTTCCACCGTCCAGAGGTTCTTCATTGCCGACCCGTGATGTCGTAGGTCGAAGATCGGCACACCCGAAGTGTCTTTCACCTGTCGACGCCATGACCAAGACTTCATTGGCCCAGGTCCTCCTCCAACGAAGAGCTCTTGGCCTTTCTCATCCACAACGGTGACGTTTGAAAACAATCGATCGTGGCATCTGATATAGATGCTGGTCTCTCCATTCGCGATGGGGGCATCAGAGATCTTGAAAGGAAGTGAGCAGAACTCGAGAACTGCCGCCATGTCGACTGCCAACTGAACAATGGATGTCGAAAGGTTTCAGGGGTAAGCTAGGTGCGAGTATTCGCGGTCGCAAAAGCTGAACAATGCGACAAGACAGATGGGCAGGCCTCAACAACCCCTCGGTGAAGAAAGAGAGGAATGCAGGTCGGAACTCGCATGCGCCATAAGAACTAACTGCGCAACTCAGCAACTCTTGGCTAAGACAATGTGACTCGCTATACGCGATCTGCGATGTCCTCCCTTACACAAGAAACCCCTCGAAGCATCGTGATCGGGTTTAACCGCTGCCTGGACCGCTTGTCCATCAGCACGTGGTCTCGGCATAAGCCGCCAGGGCAGAATTATCCACATACACCTCTTGTTGCCTCCTCGGCAGACGACTTGAACTCGCGGCATGCGTCTGGTATCAAGGATAGTGCAAGGGTAATGTCTCGGTGATTATAAATTTCATGTTGCTGTAAGCCATGTCACGCTGACCGGCTGCCAGCTGCATTTACCCAGACGCTTTCCTATTTGTGCTTCAACGCAGATCTTGTCTGGAGACGGAGAATACCACTGCACCAGTGTCTCGCCCAAATCGGGATTCTGAATCCAATCCTTGTTCTAGTTTCTCCATTATGGTGATGGTATTCTCTAGCTACGCCATATCCATACCACCTGCGGGTACCGGAAACGGAGACGAGTCAGCGATTTCACCTCAGACTACGGCCTAATTCATCGATGACATCGATGAGGTTGTTTCTCGGGGATGAGCAAATACAATAACTCTGGGTCCTTCGTACATCAAGTCGTTGCCACCGCTTCATTCTGGTTTGCAATTCCAGCTCCATTCTGATACGCACAGTCTCGATCAAGGGATCGTCAACACGTCTTTCCATCCATCATTTGCATCGGAAGATGGAGATGCCAGCATCTTCTCGACGAACGGCCAAGCAATCCCAAAGCGGACGATTACGCTGCTGTTTGCTGCGCCTCTTACCCATCTTGACCACTTTGAGCACACCTTTGATGATGTGGAAAGGGCTCTCGGCTCTTACCGCTTCTTCAGTGCCAATGGTATGTGTCATCTCGGAGTCCATGGCACCCGCTTTCCATAGAGGGGATTTGCTCTTCCTTTCCAATCGGAGTAACCACATCCAAGCTGGCGAAATACCCGTCGTATGGTTTGATGGCAGAGCTTTGCCGATGGTTCATCGGGCGATCAAAGTCTCTGACATTGGTGGAGATGATGATAATTCCTCGACAAGGTAAGATATACTCACAGCTTCGGTATAGCGACATCACACCTAACGTAACATAGGCAGTCCATAGTCACTAAGGGTGACAACAATGAAGTCGATGACGTTTCCATGTATCCTGATGGGCGAACCTTTGTAACGAGAGACGAGATCATGGGCCTAGTCGTGGGATACATACCGTATCTTGGATGGGTTTCCATTGCACTTCAGAAGATCCTCGAGGCAGAATATCTCATACTGTTGCTCGTAGTTGCTGTCATATTTGCCCGCTAGCTCAACAGCAGCTCACCTCCGGCTTCACTTCTCGGTATCTGTGTTCTCCGCAAGCCCGAATGTCAGCGGACTGGTTCAGTCTTAGCCATAATCTTTTGCACAAGTCTGTGTGTCTCGTATACGCATGTAGATGGCGTGGATAAATTTGATGGCCTGTTTAGTGAGGGGGTGGGGCGCATCACGCACCTCCAACGTAAGATAATACACGATCATAAATCTTGTAGGGGTCACTTTGGTGCGTACTAACCTCAGGAATTTGCCGAGCTGTATTCATGTAAGACAGGTCCTTTACCTGAACGACAGTCGTTCATACCATTCTGATGAGATGACATGCTTCGCGGCAACACCGATTGGACGTATGAGACGCTTGTCAACCGAGCATCGAGATGCCACTTGAAGGTACCCAGGCATCGACGCTGATCAATTGATGGGATTTCAAGCAAAATATAGTGATACGCACGCAAAATTCAAGTGTTGCAACCGCCGTGTAGCTTGTTAAGACTTTCCTTGGTAAAGATATGTAGTTCCGTCGCATCTCCTCCTCTGCCACCATCACCTTATAACCCTTATTTCACGGCTATGATACGATGGTCCTACACCAAATCTATCAAGGATGGCAGGACACAATCAAATCACGCAATTCGATGGCCGTCTGGATGATACCTCACCGGTAAGGCATCTCGGGAATGTTTTACTTCATTCCTGCACGGCCCAAGGCTTGGGCGTCCCACGATCATCTCTCAAAGTCATGGATACGGGTGTATGGTCTTACAAACTTCTTCCGTTACATCCTTGATAGGTCACACTCATTAAATCACCTCATCGACGGAGCATTTTGACTAAACAGCACCCAATTGCTGCACTAAACGAAGGACCTGTCTTACATGCAAGTAAGCCTCTCGATCGAAACCTGACGGATAGCTTGAAGGCAAGCTCTTGGAAATATCACATCTAGGAAGGCAGACCAGGTATAAAGTCTGCCTGGTCCACCGCAGAACTGTGTTTCCAGCACGCACATCTTCTCATCATCCAAGGCAACAAGTCCAGCAAAGAATTCTTCAACCCAATATCATCAATATGTTTTCCAACGCTAAGAGCCTCATTGCTCCCATTGCCCTTTTGGCACTGGCTCAGCACTGCCCCGCGCCCTTCCTCGCCGCCATTCCTGCTGCTACCGCTGCAGGTATTGGCGCTGCCGTAAGTCCATCCATTCGCTACCAAGAATGTAGAGAACACTGACATGATGTAGAGTGCAGCTGTTTCCGCAGCTGGCACCGTCGCCGGCACCGTCGTGACTGCGATTAACGGCAAGAGGGCCCGCGATGGCACCCAGGTCATTCACGCCCGCGACAACTGGGCTGGACTTCACAGCTACGTCTCCAAGCGCCAGGATGAGGAATTCGGCACTGGAACCGCGTGGCAAGACTGCGCCGATCAGCTCAAGGGAGCTGACGTGACTTTCGAGGGCACCGGTCCTGGTGGTAAGTCCGATCTGCTCTATTACTGCGACATATCCATGTACTAACGTCATGTCTTCCAGTCATTCTCGTCAGCGGCATCCCCCCTGCGTGCATGACTTTGGCCACTGTCATTACTGGCAAGTTCAACGCTGGAAACCCTGTACCCCAGGGAACTGACTCGATCTCCTTCACTGGTCTTTCCAACGAAGACGTTCAGGCTATTCAAGATGCGCTTGATGCCAGGCCTACCTAGAATTGACGCCCAGATCTCACTCTCAAGCTCTTGTTGGAAGTGGTCCTGGTTGAACGGTTGTAGCTTTCTTTTCGGTTGATCACACACTCGTTTGGTTGTACGTACATGCACTGAAGTAGAAAAAACTCTTGGCCAAGATATGCTCGTTCGTCAGTTGGTGATGTAACAGTCCCTAGTGCCATAAGGCAGTTAGACACTGTTAGACACTGAAGACTCTTGAAAATGGTGTGAAAGTGATGGAGATGCATTAAGAGCGACGTGCGTGTCCGTGCATGTCCAGATACATGCTCAGATACAGTTGTCAGCTTTAGCATGTGAGGATCTCTTTCCGTCTGGGTGACGCCTCATGGCATGCTGACATTATCCGCGTCAGCTTGCGAGGATGTCCTGCCGATAAGAAGGAAGAAAGCCCCAGACGACTTCACTCTTTCCTCCACCAACCTCGTCCACACCACACCACCATGCTTCTCCATCTCCTCACCCCCATCCTCTACCTAGCCACTTCAATCCTCATATTCCACCTCGCTTTATACTGCCACAGCCAAGCCCATCGATACTGCTTCCTACCCTTCTTCCTCCTCTTCGCCTCACTATCCATCACATCCTCCACGCACTTCATATGGATACCCGGCCTAACAAGTCTCTGGACCCAAGCCATGGTGCTGAACATTCCTCACGTGTTCTGTCTACTTTATATACGGAAATGGCCCGTTCCGCGCCTACCTGCTACTTCACCACCCCTCAGTCAGTTTCCTCGGTTGCAATACCAGTGGGAAGCAACGTATCGCTTGTGGGGTAACCCGCAACTCATCGGTGTTAGTCCGGAGTCAAATACATCCAGGCCCACAGACAAATCCACTCAGCCGATATCCGTCTTTCTGTTCTTACGACTAGTAAAACTGCCAATATACTACTACATCAACTTCAAGATCCTACCCGCTCTCGTCGCCGCAGTCTTTGGCGAGATATATCCCGAGGACGTCTCTGAAGAGAAACAAATGCTACTCCGACGCTGGCACGACGTCACCACGCGAGACTTGTTGATCCGGGCCTACGTTTCGGTCCTCTGGGTCTGGCAAAGCGTGGTGTACCTAGATGGAACCAACGCGATACTAGCCAGTTTCTTTGTCAGCATCGGCCTGGACCGTCCTTGTGATTGGCCTCCGCTGTTTGGAAACTCGACGTCTATTACTTCTTTGAGAACATTCTGGTCCCGATTCTGGCATAAGATTGCTCTTCAGCCGTATACGTGTATCGGAAGAGCTCTTGCTCGCCAGCTCAACCTCCGTTCCGACTCCTACGAATGCAAAGCGTTTGTTGCTCTTGTCGTGTTTGGGCTTTCTGGGGTATCTCATGGGGTTGTGAGTTGGCAGATAGGTCGTGATGGATGGACAGACATCTGGTGGTTTATGATCAACTTCTTCGCTTGTTTGGCGGAGACGATCTTCTTGCAGCACTTCCTGCCTGCATTTGGTTATCAGAGAGAGCTGAAGTCAGTCAGAGAGAGTTGGTTCGGCGCGTTCATCGGACGAACATGGGTTTTCGCGTTCTTGTTCTGGAGTGTTCCCAAGTGGCAGTCTCCGGCCATGTACAAGGACGCGCTCCAGGCAAGACAGATGGCAGTATGGAGCTTGATATTCTCGAAGATGATTACGAGCGCCGAACGGGGCTGAGCGGGAATCAGAGTCCATTCATCAGTATGCAGATTGATATGGTAAAATGCTAGCGATGCGGTCAAAACTGCTGTAGAAGCCACATACTGTACAGACTCCACACGCCACCCACTAACACCAGTCCATGCAACGAATGCGAAATGCTTAAACAGCCTCCCAATTTGAAAGCGAATGACTGCTCTCATCTCTACTCTTTCTCAGCATCCATCGCCGGCGGCGGCAAGCCGGCGGGGCTGATCTCCTTGTTTAGCGCCAAGCGCTCCGGGCTCACGATTTCTCCTG
>Ga0265798_10009985_pt1 | contig 11764 bp, 11 predicted proteins | sample P3T30metagenome_FD_192430 | JGI IMG/M metagenome (GOLD analysis project Ga0265798, IMG submission 192430) | Plant litter microbial communities from East Loma Ridge, Irvine, California - P3 T30 | ecosystem: Environmental > Terrestrial > Plant litter > Unclassified | place: USA: California... | reverse complement strand
CGGCCTTTGCGGCCCAGGTAGAGAAGGCGAAACTGGTCGAGGGCGGCGGCGGTGCTGACGTCGGCGGCGGCCACCTCGGCGGCCAGGCCCAAAATAGATTCCTGCATGGTACCCACAAAGGTACGGCCGGCAGCAAGCCGGTATAAAACGTGCGGGCTGGTTGCGGAGCAAGAAAAATTATTTTACTGAAAGATAAAGGGTTGCGTAGAGGGTAAAAATAAATCCTCCCCTTACGCTAGGCTTATTTTCAAAATCTGGCACCGGCTTTGCAAAAGCCCTATCAGCTTTCAACCACTCCCATCCTTTTCCTTTCTTTTACCATGCTACGCCGTTTCCTCCTTCCGCTGCTAGGTCTCGCCCTCTTCGCCACCGAGGCGGCGTCAGCTCAAACGACCCCCGCCGCTAAGCCCGTAGCCGGCGCCTACAATCGCCCCGTAGCCCGCACCGGCCGCACCCTCACGGCCCGCGAAAAGCGCGCCGCCGAAGCTGCCGCCAAGGCCGAAGCCCTCGCCGCCGCCAAGCAGGCCGCCGCCGAGGCTACCGCCAGCGCCAACTCGGGCTGGAGCGGCTGGAGCGATGCCCCGCTGCAAGCCACGGAGGTGGGCAACGGCCAGCACCGCCCCTCCATGAACGTATCGGTGGCGCCCGGCATGCCCCTCAACCAGGTAGGCCACGGCGTATCCACTGACTATAGCGGCCGGCCCATCTACCGCGAGCCCGCTAGCACCACGCTTTCTACCTCGCGCTAAGCGCCCGCTTTTCTCTTCTTTTTTCTGCCCTTATTGCGGCCACGGAAGCTAGCCTTTCGTGGCCGTTTTGCGTAGAGCCGAGGCGGGGTGAATCATCACCTTGCCTTGTCAACGTCTTCTCATTCAAGCTTCATGCTTTCCCTTCGCACGCTGTGCCTGCCCCTGCTTGGGGCCGCCCTGCTAGCCCTGCCCGCCAGCGCCCAGACTTCGCCCCGGGCCAAAGCCGCCCGCAAGCCGGCCCCGCGCATGGTGCCCAACACCTCGCCCGCCGCCCGCGCCGCCGACCCGCTGCGCGGCACTAACAATAACGGCAGCGGCAATAACGGCTACGCGGCCCCCGGCCAGCCGGTAAACGTGGAGGACAACGGTAAAAACACGCCCGCCTACGATGGCCCGGCCCCCACGGGTGCCGCCCGCACCAAAACCACGCTGGCTAGCCCAAATTAGAATTTTTCTGCTGTCGTTGAAAAATAAGGAACGTCATGCGGCGCCTGCCGAAGCATCTCGCTCACGCCGCTAGGGCTACTACCCAACGAGGCGAGCGAGATGCTTCGGCAAGCGCCGCATGACGTTCTTTTTTCAACTTAAGCCAGCTACTCTGCTGCCTGGTAGTAGAGCGTGCTGCAATTTTCGGGGCGTAGCACGAGCTCGGCGGCGGCGCGCACGTCGGCAGTTGTCACGGCTTGCAGCTGGGCGGGCTCCTCGTTTACGAGGTTGGCGTTGCCGAGCAGCTTGCCGATGGCGAGGGCCAAGGCGCGGTTCAGCAGCTCTATTTCGCCGAAGACGAGGCCGGCTTCGGCCTGGTTCTTTACTTTTTGCAGTTCTTCGGCGGGCACTTCGGCTTGCAGCAGCTCGGCTACTACGGCCTCCACGGCGCGGTCGGCCTCTTCGAGAGCCACGCCGGCGTTGAGCTTGCCGCTGACCACGAGCAGGCCGGGGTCGAGGGCCCCGGTGACGGATGCCGATACGTTATTAAAAAGCTGTAAATCTTTTACTAAGCGCTGATGCAGGCGGCTCGATTTGCCCCGGCCCAGCAGGTCGCCGAGCAGGTCAACGGCGTGGTAGCGCGGGTCGAGGCGGGCGGGCATGTGCCAGGCTTTGTAGAGGGCGCTCAGGGGCACGGGCGCGGTGGTGGTGGCGTGGCGGGCCTCGGTCTGGGCGGGCTCCTGGGGCAGCTGGCGCTCGTAGCGCGGGCCGCCCTCAATGGGACCAAACCACTTCTCAGCCAGGCGCTTTACCTCGTCAAAAGCCACGGCGCCGGCCACTACCAGAATGGCGTTTTGGGGGGCGTAGTGCTGGCGGAAGAAGGCGCGCACATCGGCCATCTCGGCTTCTTCGATGTGGCTGATTTCCTTGCCAATGGTGTTCCACTGGTAGGGGTGCGTCTTGTAAGCCAAGGGCTTAAGCTTGAGCCACACATCGCCGTAGGGCTGGTTGAGGTAGCTTTGCTTAAACTCTTCTACCACCACTTTGCGCTGCACGTCAAGGCCGTTTTCGGAAAAAGCCAAGTCCAGCATGCGGTCGCTTTCGAGCCAAAAGCCGGTTTCGATGTTGGCGGCCGGCAGCGAGAGGTAGTAGTTGGTAATGTCTTGGGAGGTGAAGGCGTTGTTTTCGCCCCCCACTTTTTGCAGCGGCTCGTCGTAGCTGGGCACGTTAACCGAGCCGCTAAACATCAGGTGCTCAAAGAGGTGGGCAAAGCCCGTCTTGTCGGGGCTCTCATCGCGCGAGCCCACGTCGTACAAAATGTTGAGCACGGCCAGCGGCGTGGTAAAGTCTTCGTGCACGAGGCAGCGCAGGCCGTTGGCGAGGGTAAATTCCTGAAAATGAATCATAAAGAAGGCAGTAGTCAAAAGCAGCGATACAAAGCGACAAACTTAACAGCCTGGCTGGCAAAATAGTGTAGCCAGCGGCAGGATGAGGGAGTGGCCTAGAGGCTGGCGCGCACGCCCAGCAGCCAGGTGCGCGGCACGGGCACGGCGCCAACGTCCTGGCCGGCTAGGCCCCCGCTGCTGCCGCCGCTACTCACGTTGGGGTCGTAGCCCCGGTAGCTGGTGAGCACAAACAGGTTTTGGGCACCTACCCACAGGCTGAGGTCCTGGGTGGCAGTTTGGCGCCAGCGGTAGGTGACGGTGAGCGAAGACAGCCGCACGTGGCTGCCGTTTTCGAGCAGCCGGCTTGAGCCGTTGCCGCTGACATCTACCGGGCGGGGATAGTCGCGGCCGGGGGCCGGCACGGAGGTGGCGGTGTTGGTGGGCGTCCAGGCGTCGCGCACGGTCGCCGCGTGGTTGTTGTAGCCGGTGGGCACATCCAGAAAGACCAGTTGATGATTCAGCACCTGATAGCCAAACTGACCATCGAACTGCGCATCAACCGCCAGCCGGCCTAGCCGTAGCTGCTGGCTCAGGCTGGCCAGGTACGCCGGAATGCCGCTGCCCAGGTACTGCTGGTCGAGGTAGTTGCCCAGGCCGTCGCCGGTTACATCCTGGTAGCGCAGGGCGCCGTTGGCGGTGAGGCCATCTTGCCGCAACCCGTAGAAGGCCGCTGCCGGGCGGTTGTCGAAGGCCGCATTGTTTTGCACCGCGTATTCGTCGCCCTGCACCCGGTTGCGGTTGGCGCTGGCGGCGAGGCGGGTAGTACCCTGCCAGCGCCTGGCTTGCCAGCTAGCCGCCAGCGTAAGCTCCAGCCCCTGGTTGCGAATAGTGCCCTCGTCGAATGTCGTGATAACGGAGTTGCCCTGGTTAGGACTATAGAAAGGCCGCTGGCTGCTGAGCAAGGCCCGCTGCGACTGGCGCTGGTAGGCCACCAGCTGCGCGATAAAGCGCCCGGCGGGTGGCCCCAGGCGCAGCCCGGCTTCTAGCTGGCCAGTGCGCAGGGGAGCCTGCCGGCGGTAGTCGGGAGGAGAGAAGCCGCCGGAAAACGGCGTGCTGAGAAAAGCCGGGCCGCTTATGCCGAAGCCATAGCCCAGCAGGCTGGTGCGCGCCGCGCCCAGCCAGAGCGTGAGCGGCAGCGCCTGGCCCGCCACGGAGGCTAGCGGGCGCGTGCGCCAGCTCACCTGCGCGTGGGGGTAGTATTCGGTGCGCTCCAGCTCCCGAAAATGCGCGTAGCTCAGGCCCGCCTCCACCGTCAGGGTGCTGTCGAAGGCGTAATGTAGGCGGGCCCAGGGGCGGTGCAGCTGGGCGGGGCGGTTGAGTTCCAGCGAGAGGGAGTAGAAGCTGGAGCCGGCCACCGGCCCGCCGGGTTGGAGGTAGGTATTGTAAGTTACTTCCGTGCTGACGCGGTAGTTCACCTGCTGAAACTGGTAATCGACCTCGGCGCCCAGGTGGTGGTGCATGCCTAGCTGGCGCTCGTAATGCACGGCCAGCCGGGTGGCTAGCTGCGTGGTGCGGTACGCTTGGCTGCCATACTGCTCGCTGCTGCCGGGTGCCCGAAAGAGCGCAAACGGCGGCGCGTAGTAGCTAGCCACATCGGCCTGGGTGCGTTGCAGGTTGAGGGCCGCCTGCACCGTCAGGCCCGGCGCGGGCTGGTAGTCGGCCGCCAGGTGAGCCAGTAGCCGGCGCGTGCGCGGCTGGCGGTAGCTATATTCACTAATGGCCAGCGGGTTATTAAAGCGATTGGACAGGTTAGCCGTTGGCGTCTCGTATCCATTATAATCGCCTTGGGTGGTGCGCACGGCCGCCGTGGGGGGAGCTAGCAGGGCCGCTAGTACGGCGCCTCCCGCGCCCAGCGTATAGGGCAGGCGCTGGTCGGTTTGGCTGACCGCCACCGAGGCTTGCAGCGTCAGGTGGTCGGCGGGCCGCTGGTCGAGGGCCAGGCGCAGGCCGTAGCGGCTCAGGTCGGACCCCCGCAATACCCCGGCTTGCTGCCGGTAGTCGGCACTGAGCAGGTAGCCGGTGCGTGGGGTGCGGCCCTCCAGGCTCAGCTGGTGCTGTTGCAGGCCCGCCAGGTGGTAGGCTTCGCGCTGCCAGTCGGTGCCCGGGCCCGCTGGCGGGTCGGGGTAGGGCATTGAGGCGGCCCCGCCGCCCTGGTTGCGGTACGAGTCATTGGCGATAGCCGCAAACTCACCGGCCTTGAGCAGGTCGTAGCGCTGGCGCACTTGCTGCACCCCCGCGTAGGCCGCGTAGCGCACGCGCAGGGGCCGGAGGCCAGAAGCGGCCGGCCGCGTCCGGATGCTCACCACCCCATTAGCGCCCAGCGGGCCGTAGCGGGCCACGGCCGCCGGGCCGGCCAGCACTTCTACGCTCGCAATAGCCTCCGGCGGTAGCAGCTGCAAGGGGCTAGCCCCGGATTCGGCGTGCTGCTCGGCGATAGTAGGCCCCTGCGAGTAGCTATTGGAGGCAGCGGGCGAGGGCAGGGAAATCGCACCCCAAAACTGGTCGGTCGTCAGCTCGTCGTTGAGGGCCGGCAGGCCATCGACCACGTACAGCGGCTGGCCGGAGCCATACACGGTGCCCGCCCCCCGAATGCGCACCACCTGGCCACTGCCGGGGCTGCCATCGTAGGGCGTGGCCTGCACCCCGGCCACCGTGCGCAGCTGGTCCTGCACAGTAAGAAAGGGCCGGGCCGGCTGCTCCTGGCCCTGCACGCGTAGCATGCCGCCCACCGTGGGCACGGCGGCCAGCGAATCGGGCAGCGTGCCGCGAAACGGCCGGCGCAGGGTATCGGGCGGGGTAGTGGCTAGCTCCACGGCCACCGCTTGGGCCGCTGCGGGCACCGCGCTGAGCAGCAGTAGAGGTAAATAGTAGGCGTGGGCCATATAATGAAAAGTGAATGAAGCGGCAAAGCTACAGGTAAGCTACTGCCCAAGAATAGCAGTGCACTGGTTTTTGCCGCATAGTGGCGGCTGGCCGGCCGTGCAAGCCCCACTGCTACCTTTGCCCTCCCCAACCTGCCCCGCCCTTCGCCATGACCTTCGACCGCAAAGACTACCCCAACGACCTGCTGCTGCGCCTCTACCGCGAGCTGCTCAAGCCGCGCCTGATTGAGGAAAAGATGCTCATCCTGCTGCGGCAGGGCAAGGTGAGCAAGTGGTTTTCGGGCATCGGGCAGGAAGCCATTTCGGTGGGTAGCACGCTGGCGCTCAATGCCGACGAATATATCCTGCCGCTGCACCGCAACCTGGGCGTGTTTACCGGGCGCGGGGTGCCGCTGGGGCGGCTCTTTGCCCAGTGGCAGGGCAAGGCCACCGGCTACACGAAGGGCCGCGACCGCTCGTTTCACTTCGGCACCAACGAGCACCACATCGTGGGCATGATTTCGCACCTCGGCCCGCAGCTGGCCGTGGCCGATGGCATCGCGCTGGCCGACCTGCTCGATAAAAAGCCCCGCGTGACGCTCACGTACTCTGGCGACGGCGGGGCCAGCGAAGGCGACTTTCACGAGGCGCTCAACGTGGCGGCGGTGTGGCAGCTGCCGGTCATTTTTCTCATCGAAAACAACGGCTACGGCCTCAGCACGCCCAGTAACGAGCAATTCCGCTTCAAGTCCTTCGTGGACAAAGGCCCCGCCTACGGCATAGAGGCGGTGCAGGTCGATGGCAACAACGTGCTGGAAGTATATGACAAAATCCGCACCCTGGCCGAAGACCTGCGCCAAAACCCCCGCCCCGTGCTGGTGGAGGCGCTCACCTTCCGCATGCGCGGCCACGAGGAAGCCAGCGGCACCAAGTACGTGCCCGCCGAGCTGATGCAGGAGTGGGCCACCAAAGACCCGGTCGAGAACTACGAAAAGTGGCTGCTGGCCGAAGGCATCCTCAGCGAAACCGGCCGCGTGCAGCTGCGCGAAACCATCAAGCAGGAAATCGACAAAGGCTGGCAGGAAACCGAAGCCGCCCCCGCCCCCGTGGCCGACACGGCCCAGGAGCTAGCCGATATGTATCAGCTCTTTACGGCACCCGAGGCTAGCCCGGCCGCCGACGGCCCCGCGCCCGAAAAGCGCTTTATCGACGCCATTTCGGAGGGCCTGCGCCAGAGCATGGTGCGCTACCCCGAGCTGGTGCTCATGGGCCAGGACATTGCCGAGTACGGCGGCGTATTCAAGATTACCGAAGGCTTCGTGGCCGAGTTTGGCAAGGGGCGCGTGCGCAACACGCCGCTCTGCGAGTCGGCCATTGTGGGCGCGGGGCTGGGCCTGAGCATCCGGGGCAAGAAGGCGATGGTGGAGATGCAGTTTGCCGATTTCGTCACCTGCGGCTTTAATCAGATAGTGAATAACCTGGCCAAAAGCCACTACCGCTGGGGCCAGAACGCCGACGTGGTGGTGCGTATGCCCACCGGCGCGGGCACGGCTGCCGGCCCCTTTCACTCGCAAAGCACCGAGGCGTGGTTTACGCACGTGCCGGGCCTGAAAGTGGTGTACCCCAGCAACCCGCACGACGCCAAGGGCCTGCTCTGCGCCGCCTTCGAAGACCCCAACCCGGTGCTGTATTTCGAGCACAAGCTGCTTTACCGCTCGCTGAGCGGGCCGGTGCCCGAGGCGTACTATACCACGCCCATCGGCCGGGCGGCGCTGGCGCTGGAAGGCAACGACCTCAGCATCATTACCTACGGCCTGGGCGTGCACTGGGCGCTGGCCGCCTGCCAGGAGCTGGGCGTGAAGGCCGATATCCTGGACCTGCGCACGCTGCTGCCCTGGGATAGCGAGGCCGTGGGCCGCTCGGTGCGCAAAACCGGCCGCGTCCTCATCCTGCACGAAGACACGCTGACCGGCGGCCTGGGCGGCGAAATCGCGGCCTGGATTGCCGAGCACTGCTTTGCTAGCCTCGATGCGCCCATCCGCCGGGTGGCGGCCCTCGATACGGCCGTGCCGTTTGCGCCGCCGCTGGAGGCCGATTTCTTGCCCCAGCAGCGGCTGCGCGAGCAGCTCAAGGCCCTGCGCGACTACTAGCCTGGCGCGTATCTTGCGGATAGTCCGGCCCAACCCCTTTGCTGTGAAGTTTTTAAAAAAGCTGCCCTTTCGTGCTACCGTGGTGCCGCTGCTCCTGCTGGGGCTGCTGAGCAGCTGCGCGGTCTACGACACCATTTTTCACCCGCACCGCCTGCCCACGCCCAAGATGGACGCCGCCACCAAGGCCAAGGTGCGGGCGGCCGAAAAGGCGCGCCACAAAGGCACATCGCTGAAGGCAGCCGAGCCCAGTACCAATGCCACCGACACCGGCGGCGACCCGGCCGCGCCCTCGGCTAGCCCCGCCGCGGCCGACGACAAGAAGAAAACTATGTCGTACGGTGACTTGCCGGAGGGTACCCGCATCAAGTACGACAAGCAGGGCCTCGTCAAAAAAACCATGCTCGACCGCATGGCCAATAACGGCCACAAGCTGCACCACTACGATACCCGCCCGCTCACCCCGCGCGAGGCCAGCCGCGAAAACCGCAAGCTGCGCAAAAAAGGCCACACCGACCACGGCAAAGGTGCCCCCGCGCTTCGCGATAAAGCCAAAGACGAGCCGCTAAACCCGGCGCTCGACCTTGGCCCCGACCCTGGCCCGCCCGCCACCACCCCCACGGCCCCCACCGAGCCGGCGCCGCCCAAGGCCAAAGCCAGCAAGAAAGAAGCCCGCCCCGCCCCTACGCAACCCGCGCCGGCGCCGCCCAAGGCCAAGACAAAGGCCAGCAAAGCCCCCGTTCCCAAGCCCGACCCTACCCAGCCGGCGCCGTAGCGCAGTCCGCTTTTAACCCGCAAACCCGCTTTATGGTCCGTTACTTACTGGCTGGCCTGGCGCTGCTAGCTCCGGTGGCCCAGGCCCAAATCGTGCCCACCAGCCTTGGCCAGCAGCGGGCCGCCGCCCGCCAAGCCCAGCGCGAGGCCCAGCGCACCGATGCTCCTTACCAGGAAAGCCACCTTAGCCCCACGCGCCAGGCGGTGCGCCGTGGCACTAGCAACCACCCCCGGCAGGCGGCTAATGAGCCCCGCTTCGGCCGCGATGGCCAGCCCCGGGTGGCGAAGTCGAAGTTTGCGGGTCGGCGCCGCCAGCCCAAAACCGAACCCAATCCCTGACTATCTGGTTAACAAACCTAGTTTGCTGGCTTTAGTAGCCACTTACTAGCTTAACTGACTGACTTTCACTTAGTACAATACCCTATGGCTACTCCCTGGATTCCGCTGACCGAACCTGAGCAACTGCGCACCATCGTGCAAGAGTCGCACGAGCACCCGGTGCTCATCTTCAAGCACAGTACCACTTGCTCCATCAGTGCGGCGGCCAAGGCTAAAGTAGAGCGCCAGTGGCCCGAGCCTTCGCTACCCACCGATACGCCTATTTATTACCTCGATTTGCTGCGCTTCCGCCCCATCTCGGGCCAGATTGCCAGTGAGTTTGGCGTCGAGCACCAGTCGCCGCAGCTACTACTCATCCAGGATGGCCAGGTGCGCTACCACGCCTCGCACATGGGCATTCGCCTCAGCGAAGCCGGCGAGGCCATAGCGGCTAAGTAGCCGTAGCCAATCGCAAAAAAGCCCCGGCATCAACTGATGCCGGGGCTTTCTTGCGATTGGCTAGGCGAGCGCCTAGCTAGCGGAACGCTTATTTTTTGGCGGCCATTGCCGTTTGCAGCTTCTCAAACATGGCGAGGTGCATTTTCAGCACGGGCACCGTTTTCGCGGCTAGAGCCTTGATTTCGGGGTCGCCGGCTTTCTCCGAGGCTTCCGTAAATTCCTTGATGTCTTCCTGATGGTCTTTCACCATTTCCTCCACGTATTCTTTGTCGAGGTCGGCGCCCTTCTTGGCTAGCACCTCGTCGAAAACCTTTTTCTGGTCGTCGCCCAGCGTGGGCGGGAGCGTGATGCTCTTCTTGGCTGCCAGGGCTTTAAGCTCGCTGTTGGCCTTGGTGTGGTCGGTCACCATCATCTGGGCCGCCTGCTTGACTTCGGGCGCGGTGGCACGTTGGGCTACTTCCTTGCCCAGCGCTACTTCCAGAATGCCGCCGCTGGCCGCCTTAGTCATAAACTCGGAGTCATACTCCTTGTCATCCTTGATGGCCGCATCCTGGCCCGAGTTGCCAAGGCTGGTGCTATCGATTTTAGCTTCGTTGGTTTGCTGGGCTTCCTGCACTGCATCGGGCTTGGAGCCGCAGCTGGTAGCTCCCAGCAGCAGGCAGGCCGCCAACAGGGAAAGGCACGAGGATTTCATACGAAAAGGGGGATAGGTGGGCAGCGCACTGTACGTAGCCAGTGCGCTGCCCGCCGAACTTACATTTTCATGTTAGCCCCTTTGTTAGCCATGTCGAGGTGGCCTTCTACTACGGGCAGCGTGGTGGTGATGAAGCCTTGCAAGGCCGTATTCTTGGTCATCTGCTGGTGGGCGGCCATCGTGTTAGCCGTTTTCTGGTGGTCGGCTACCATTTGCTTGATGTACTTGTCTTCGAAGGCTTTACCCGTTAGCTTTTGCATTTCGGGCGCCATGGCCTTATGGTCGGCATCCATGTCGGTGGGCAGCGTCACGCCGGCTTTGGCCGCGATGGGCTTCAGGTTGGCCGTGCTCTTGGTGTGGTCGGCAATCATCTGGTTAGCAAAGGTCTGGGTCATGCCCGTTACACCTTTGGCCAGGGCCATTTTGCTGAGTTGAATCTCATTCTGGTCCGAGTGCGCGGCCGATTTCATAAATTCTGCGTCATCAGCGTGGGGCGCAGTGGGGCCGTTGGGGTCAGCCTTACCAGTGCTCATGGGCGCGGCGGCCATGGCGCTGCTATCGGTAGCCGAAGGTGCGGCAGCAGAAGCCGTGGCCGCCGAGTCGCCGCTGGCAGTGGAGGTACCCGTGGTGGTAGTGCTAGCCGTGTCGGTGCTGGAGCTGCACGAGCTGAGGGCAAGCAGGCAGGCGGCGAGGGCGGGCAGTGTGGAGCGAAGCATAGTCTTGTAGAAAAGGAGTGGTAGGTAAGAGGCTTGATTACGAGTAGGTTAGCATAAAGTTGTGGCTTTCTTGCAAGCGCCTGACTACCAAGAACGCCGACGCGGCTGCTGTTCAGCCAATCGCCAGCCTTTTTTTCTGAGCCCGCATTAAACCTCGGGGCTAGCGGGTGCTCTCAGCTAGTGCCATACATTCTCTTCACCCCTAACCTGTTACCTGGATGCGCCACTTTACTCCCCTCCGTACCCTAGCCTGCGCCGCGCTGGCTAGCGGCTTGCTTCTCACCGCCGGCTGCAAGCGCCCCGATGCTTCCTCGGTGGCCGACGATGTGACTTCGGCCGAGGACCAGGGCCAGGGGGATGAGGAAAATGCCAGCACCGCCGACCTCGTGGAGGCGGCCTCTCCCCAGGATGCTACAGACTCGAACAGCCCCACCGTGGCCGAAGCTGCCGAGCTGCGCAGCCTCACGGCTCCTTGCTTTACGCGCACTTACGACGCCAAAACCCGCACGCTCACCCTTGATTTTGGTCCCACTAATTGCCTGTGCGCCGATGGCCGCTACCGCCGGGGTCAGCTCATGGCCGTCTTCAGCGGGCCTTATCGGCAGGCGGGTGCCGTGGTCACCATCAACCGCACCAACTACTTCGTCAACGACAACCAGCACCTTGGCACCCGCGTCATCACCAGCCTTGGGGCTGGCTCATTTGACCTGAGTGTGCAAAACGCCAGCATCATTTTCGCCAACAACGGTGGTACCACCGCGTGGTCTTCGCAGCGCCGCTACACCCGCACCGCTGGCTTCGGCACCCGCACCATCCTGGACGATGCTTACAGCATCACCGGCTCGCTCACGGGTACCAACCGCCGCCAGGTCACCTACACGGCCACCATCCAGCGCCCGCTTAGCAAGAAGCTTACCCTAGGTTGCGCCCGTCATTTCGTAGCCGGCACCATCGAAATCACTAATTCCAAGGCCAGTGCCATGCTGCTCAACTACGACCCCAGCGGCACCGCCGCCTGCGACAACGTCGCCTCGGTGACTATAAATGGCCGCACCCGCACCATCTACCTCCGCTAACCACAGATTAAACGGATTTCGCGGACACGCTTGCTCCGCAAGCTGACTACGCGGGAGTTTATAACCGTATTTAGATTTAGACAACATGAAAAAGGCCGC
>Ga0265798_10009983_pt1 | contig 11766 bp, 7 predicted proteins | sample P3T30metagenome_FD_192430 | JGI IMG/M metagenome (GOLD analysis project Ga0265798, IMG submission 192430) | Plant litter microbial communities from East Loma Ridge, Irvine, California - P3 T30 | ecosystem: Environmental > Terrestrial > Plant litter > Unclassified | place: USA: California... | reverse complement strand
CGATGAACCCGGCCTGTTGCATATACCGGACCTGACCAAGGATGCGCGCACAGCGGAGAACCCCCTCGTCACCGGTCCTCGTGCCTTCCGTTTCTATGCCGGCGCGCCTCTCGTCACTCGCAGTGGCATCGTCATCGGGCGGCTTTGCGTCATCGACACGAAGCCCCGTCCATCCGGCCTCGCACGCGCGCAGCGCGACCTGCTGGAGGCGCTGGCACGGCAGGTCAGCGATCAGCTCGAACTGCGTCGGATCGCACGCTCCAGCGGCATGATGATCGCACTCCAGGGAGCGCTTGCCGAGGTCGTCGAGGTGGTTCGGCGGAGCAGCTCCATTGCGGCCATGACCCGAGGTGCGGCAGAGGTCGTCGGTCGCGTTCTGAATGTCGAGCGCGCTGGCTTCGGGCTTGTTGACGAGGCGACCGAGACGATCGACGTCGAGCCCGACTGGACTGCTCCGGGCACCGCCAGCATCGCCGGCCGTCACCGCTTCCAGGATTACGGCGATATCCGTGACGAACTTGCCGGGGGCGAGCCCCTCGTCATTGACGATGTGGAAACCGATCCGCGGACATCCTCCAACGTCGCACCGATGAGGAATGTCGGCATCCGCGCACTCGTCAACATGCCGGTCCGGGAACACGGCGAAACTGTCGCGGTATTCATCGTCAATGCCGCCGGGCCGCGTCGCTGGGCACCTGAAGAACTGGCGTTCCTGCGGAACGTAGCAGACCGCATCGAGGCCGGCGTCTCTCGCCTGAGGCTGCAAGAGCAGCAGGAGACGATCAACGGCGAGATCAACCACCGGCTGAAGAACATGCTGTCGATGGTCCAGGCGATTGCCACGCAAACCTTGCGCGGGGTGGCCGACCGGGAGCCGATCGAGACTTTCGAGCAGCGGCTGGTTGCCCTCAGCTCGGCGCATGACATTCTGATGCAGAAGAGCTGGATTGAAGCCGATCTCAAAACCGTCGCCGAAGCCACCTTCAAGCCGTTCGGTTTCTCCGATCGACTGGTTCTCGACGGGCCCCACGTTGCGCTGGGCGCCCGGGCGGCGCTCTCGACGGCGCTACTGTTTCACGAATTGATGACGAACGCGTGCAAGTACGGCGCGCTCAGCGGGCCTGCTGGTCAGGTGTTGCTCGCCTGGACCGTCGTACCGGAAGGCGACAAGGAGTGCGTGATCGTCAGCTGGCAGGAAGAAGGCGGCCCGCGGGTCGTTCAGCCTACGCGTAAAGGCTTCGGATCGCGGCTGATCCGTATGGGGCTGGTTGGAACGGGCGGTGTCGACCTCCGTTATGAGGAACCCGGTCTGCAAGCCGAGATGCGTGCATCACTGGCGCATCTGGCAAAGGCATGAACGACACTCCCATGACCGCCGCTCCGCAAGCCGATCGCTCGATCATTCTCGTCGTCGAAGACGAGCCTCTTCTCCGCATGTTTGCTACTGACATGGTGGAGGACGCTGGCTTTCAGGTCGTCGAGGCGGCGAACGCGACCGAAGCGGTGACGATCCTGGAAGCGCGAACCGACATCCGGATCGTCTTCACCGACATCGACATGCCGCACGGGATCGACGGCATGCGCCTAGCTGCGTGCATCCGCGACCGCTGGCCGCCGATCGACATCATCATCGTATCAGGTAAGCCGTTTCCGCCCCAGGCGCAGCTGCCCGAACGGGCGGTGTTCTACCCAAAGCCATACCGGCAGTCGGAAATCATCGCTGCGATGGTGAAGATGGGGGCAGTGCAACCAGACGAAGGATAGCCACCCTCTTGTCATATCTGTTGGCACAAAATACCCATGACCGATGTCAGGTCGCAAAGCCGTTTCCATCTCGCTCAGTCCGGAATTGCATGCTGTCGCGGAGCGGCTGCTGAAATCTTGACGCTACGGTAATTTCAGCGAAGTCGTCCGCGCTGCCCTCCGTCTGCTCGACGAGCGCGAAGTCGGGTTGGAGGGTCGGCGCACCGCCCAACCAGCATCTGAAAACCGAGCCGCATCGGTGAAGGCATGAACATGATAGTGGTCGACGTACAGGCCGTTGACTGGAGCGCCACGCCGCTCGGACCATACAGAGACTGGCCCGCGGCACTCACATCAATTTTGGAGATGATGCTCGTATCGCCGCTCGCGATGTGTGCGTCATGGGGACCTGAGCAGACGTTCCTGTACAACGCCGCCTATGCACCGTTCTTGGGGGCGCGGCACCCATCTGCACTTGGACAGCCATTTCAAGAAGTCTGGGCGGACGTTTGGACTGACATTGGCCCGCTGGTCGACCGAGTCAAGGCCGGCGAGCCAGTCAGCCACGTCGACATGCACCTGGTCATGACTCGCAACGGACATGACGAGGATACCTGGTGGACGTTCGCCTATAGCCCGTTGCTGGACGACGGGCAGGTCGTTGGGCTTATCAACATCGCGACGGAGACGACGGCAGGCGTGATCGCTTCCAGGCAGCGCGACATCGCGGAGGCTGAGCTGCGCGCGCGCAATGCTGAACTGGAGCGGGAGGTCGCTGCGCGGACCGAGGCCCGTGACCGCTTTGCCACGCTGATCGAGCATTTGCCGGTTGGCGTCTCGCTACTCGATCGCGAAGGTCGAGCGATTCTGGCCAATCCGGTATTTCGTCGGTTCCTGCCTAATGAACCGCTGCCCTCGCGGATGGAGAAACCGCAGGAGGCGAGCCGCTGGTGTGCTTTTGACGAGGGTGGCGAGCGGCTGTCCCCGGACTGCTACCCCGCCGCGCGCGCCCTTCGCGGCGAACTGGTCGTTCCGGGAATCGAATTCCTGCACCGTATGGCAGACGGGCAGGAAGTCTGGCTGTCGGTCAGCGGCGTCCCGATCACCGACGCCGGAGGGCAGCTCACCGGCGTCATCGTTCTGGTCGACGATATCGATGTGCGCAAACGTGCACTAGAAGCGGCGCACGCGAATGCCGAGCGTGTCCAGCTTGCGCTCGCGGCCGGCGCGATCATCGGCACTTGGGTCTGGGACATCCCTACCGATCGCTTCACAGTGGACGAGGCGTTCGCGACCAGCTTCGGATTCGATCCGGCTCTCCGCCGCGAGGGGCTCCGCCTCGCGCAGGTCGTGGAGACGGTTCATCCGGACGATCAGGCCGGGCTTGCCGTAGCGATCAATGAGGCGATCGCCCGGGGCGGTGCCTATGCCCATCAGTACCGGGTACGACGGCAGGACGGCCGCTACTATTGGCTGGAGGCCAACGGCCACGTCGAACAGGATGCAGAGGGATCGCCGTTGACCTTCCCAGGTGTTCTCATCGATGTCGAAGAGCGGCGCGCGTTGGCCGATGAGCGCGATCGCGCCCTTGCCGAACTCCGACACATCAACGAGACGCTGGAGCAGCGCGTGGCCGAGCGCACCGGCGAGCGCGACCGCGCCTGGCGCCTGTCGCAGGAGCTGCGCGTGACTGCGCTGCCGGACGGCACGTTGGAAGCGGTCAATCCGGTCTGGACCGACCTCCTCGGGTGGACCGAGCAGGAGCTGATTGGCTCACCGTTCACCTCCTACACCCATCCCGACGATCTGGAGCGGACGGAGCAGGTGTTTGCGGGCATCTTCGAGCGGCCGCTAAGCAGGCCCTACGAATACAGGTTCCGCCACAAGGACGGCTCCTACCGCTGGTTCGGCTGGACCGCCGCGTTCGAGGACGGCAAGGTCTATGCCGCCGGCCGCGACACGACGGTTGAGCGCGGGCAAGCCGAAGCCTTGCTTCAGGCGCAGAAGATGGAAGCGGTCGGCCAGCTCACCGGGGGCTTGGCGCACGACTTCAACAATCTGTTGGCAGGCATCTCCGGCTCGCTCGAACTGATCGGCTACCGCATCGAGCAGGGCCGGATTACCGATGTCGAGAAATACGTCGTAGCAGCACAGGGGGCGGCGAAACGCGCCGCGGCGCTGACGCACCGGTTGCTGGCCTTCTCCCGCCGCCAGACGCTCGCGCCCAAAGCCACCAGCGTGAACGCGATGGTGTCGGACATGCTCGATTTGATCCGCCGCACGGTTGGCCCCAGCGTGGATCTGACGGCCACGCTGGCGCCGGACCTCTGGCCTGCGCTGGTCGACCAGTCCCAGCTTGAAAATGCACTGCTGAACCTCTGCATCAACGCGCGCGACGCCATGCCGGGTGGAGGCAGGGTTATGATCGAGACGATGAACCGCCGGATCGATCATCGCACGGGGAAGCAGCTCGACCTCCCGGAAGGCGATTACCTCTCCCTCAGCGTCTCGGACACGGGCACCGGCATGCCGCCCGAGATCATTGGCAGAGTGTTCGAGCCGTTCTTTACCACCAAGCCGATCGGACAGGGCACGGGCCTCGGCCTGTCGATGATTTACGGCTTCGCAAAGCAGTCGGGCGGCCAGGCGCGCATCCACTCTCAGCCGGGCGAGGGAACGACCGTTAGTATCTACCTGCCGCGCTACCACACGGATGCTGACAGGGTTGAAGCGATGAAGGACGCCGAGCCGCTGCCGGCCGCGGAGCAGGGTGAAACCATCCTGGTCGTCGATGACGAGGCCACCATTCGGATGCTCGTTGCCGATATCCTGGGTGACCTCGGTTACACGGTCATCGAGGCGGCGGATGGCGTGGGCGGGCTCAAGGTCCTGCAATCAAACGCTCAGGTGGATCTTCTCATCACCGATGTCGGTCTGCCGGGCGGCATGAACGGGCGTCAGGTTGCGGATGCAGCCCGTGCGACCCGTCCTAGCCTCCGCGTGCTGTTCATCACCGGATTTGCCGAAACCACGTTGTTGAGCGACGGACAATTGGAGCCCGGCATGTCGATACTGACCAAACCGTTCCCAGTGGACGCGTTGGCGGCCCGCATCCGTGAAATGTTGTCGGAGGATGTCTGAACAGGCCAAGGAAAGGCCGTTCGGTGATTTCTCGTTATCCATCCCTTGTGGGACAAATGCGGGCGCTTAGCGTACGGTAGGAAAGCGCTTCTGCGATGACCCGGCTATCCTGCGAACGCGGCCCTGGGCACCAGGCATTTCAACCAGGGCATTACGGTGCTGACCAAGCCCTTCAACGTCCTCGAACTGGAATGACGAGTTAGCGAAAGGATCGCCGGGGGGCCGGCGACGCGGAGTTAGACAAAGGTGACGCGTTAATAAATTACCAACACCCCAATGGCATTGATACAGCTATGACTTTCACCAGCTCCTTGAGCGATACGGCCGAGAAGGGTCGGCTCACCGCGCTCTGGAGCATGTCGATCCTCGATACGCCTACCCGGGGGGACTTCGATGAGGTAACACGGCTGGCGGCTCTCGCGCTTTGCAGCGAAAGCGCAGCGGTCAGTTTGGTCGACGATCGACGGGCTTGGTTCAAGTCGCGCGTCTGCATTACGGATACGGAAGCGCCCCGAGAGCATGCCTTTTGTACTCTGGCGCTAGAGTCAGCCGAGCCGGTCGTCATCCTCGATACCCACGCCGATGCACGATGCGAAGGGAACCCACTGACACTCGGTCCTGACGGATTCCGCTTTTATGCCGGTGCGCCGATCATCACCTCGGCCGGCCATTGTCTCGGCACGCTGTGCGTCCTCGATCGCCAGCCACGGGCCGAGGTGCTGCCCGAACAACTCAGGGCGCTTGCCGATCTTGCCGAGATTATCATCGGCCTGATCGAGGCTCGTCGCTATCGGCAGATCGGCGAGATCGCGACCCAGGTTGTCGATGTCACCTCCGACGCGATCCTCTGCGTCGACGGCAAGGGTACGATCACGTTCTGGAACCAGGCTGCGGAGGCAATGTTCGGCTATTCCTCTGCCGAGGCGGTCGGCCGTTTCCTCGATATCATTATACCCCCGGTTTATACTGCCGCTCATAATCGCGGCTTCGCGCGCGCCTCCGCGGGCGGTCCCACAACCCTGGTCGGCAAGTCTGTCGAGCTGACCGCCAAGCGCGCCGACAATAGCGAGTTTCCGATCGAACTATCGCTCGCCCGTTGGGGATCGGTAGCGACCGGTCACAACTTCGCCGGCATCATCCGGGATGCCTCGGTTCGTAAGATGCTGGAACGTGAAAGGGAGCAGGCCAAGGCATTCCTGGACACGGTCGTCGATCATCTTCCCGCGATGCTGTTCGTCAAGGATGCGGAGACCAAGCGCTACCTGATGGTCAATCGTGCTGGCGAGGAACTGACGGGCCGTTCCCAAGACGATATGGTCGGCAAAACCGACCTTGAGCTGTTCGCCCAAGGCGCCAGCTACGAGCAACGCGACGACGCCGCCCTGGCGCTTCAGGGTGTCCACCTGTTCGAGAGCCAGTTTGAGCGCCCTGGCGGTGACGCCGTAACGCTGCGCACCAAGCGGATCGTCGTCGACGGGCCGAACCGCGAGCGCCAGTATATCGTCGGCATGTCCGAGGACGTGACCGAGACCCGAATAGCGCAGGCAGAAGTGCAGCGCCTGGCACATTATGACTCGCTGACCGGCCTGCGCAACCGGGGTTCGTTTGTCGACGAGATGGACAGGCTGATCGCTGCGCAGGCGCCGTTCGCCCTCATCAGCATCGATCTCGACCGCTTTAAAGCAGTGAACGATCAGTTCGGCCATCTCGCTGGCGACGCGGTGCTCGCGCAGATCGGCGATCGTCTTCGCACCGTTACGACCTCAACAACGACGCTTGCCCGCGTGGGCGGCGACGAGTTCGCGATGATCGTTACCGGCGCCGCACCCGCCGAGCGCGCCCGCATCCTCGCTGCGACCGTCGTCGTCACGCTGGCATCGCCGATCGTCACCCGCTGGGCGACCGTCCAGCTTGGGAGCAGCATTGGCATTGCGCTTGCACCCGGTGATGCCGCCACGACTGAGGAGCTGCGCCAGCACGCCGATCTGGCGCTCTATCGTGCCAAGCAGCAGGGCCGCGGGATCGTTTGCTTCTTTAGCGCCGAGATGGATCGGGCCACTCAGGATCGCCGCGAGCTGGAGCGCGACCTGCGCACTGCGCTCGACAGCGGAGAAATCACGCTCGCCTACCAGCCCATATTGTCCGCCAGCAGCAGGCAGATCACGAGCGTCGAGGCATTGGCCCGCTGGCACCATCCGGTCAGGGGGCCAATCCCGGCTGACCTTTTTATCTCGATTGCCGAGGAAGGCGGGTTGATAGCGCAACTCGGCAAACGCATTCTCTGCATTGCCTGCGAAGAGGCGACGGATTGGCCGGAACACATCAAAGTCGCGGTCAACATTTCCCCGATGCAGATTCACGCAGGCGATCTGTTCGAGGTTGTCCGCAACGTTCTGACCAGCACCGGCCTGTCTCCCCGCCGCCTTCAGCTGGAGGTGACCGAAGGACTGTTCCTGCGCGACATTGACCACACGTTCCGCGAGCTGGATCAGCTGCGCACGCTCGGCATCCAAATTCTCATGGATGATTTCGGCGTCGGCTACTCTTCGCTCAGCTATTTCGAGCGGTTCCGGTTCGACAAGGTGAAGATCGACCAGAGCTTCGTCCGGCAGATGCTCGCCTCCCAGGCCTCATCCGCAATTATTCAAGCGGTGGTGGGATTGGGGACGAAACTCGGCATGGGCGTAGTTGCCGAGGGCGTCGAGACAGCGGAACAGATGGCAGCGTTGGTCGAGGCCGGGTGCACGCATTTGCAAGGATACCTCTTCAGCAAACCGCTTCGCAGCGCGGAGATCAAGGCGTGTCTGCTTACGAACGTACAATTTGTCCCGCGCCCTATAGCATCGGCCCTGCGCGTCGTGTCCGCTTGAGATTGGCTGATGCCGCGGACAGCTAAGGCAGGAGCTTTCTCGCAATCGTAATTGGGAACGACGCTCGCTTCCCTTTTTTCGATCCCAATCGAGACGATCAGGGCATTGCGACGCTCCCACGGCGGGTTCGCTGCCCGCCGCCAAATGGCGAAATGCCGCATTCACGATTGAGACCGGCAATATGGCCGGCTCAGGTTCGCAAATGCGGCCGAGGAACCTAGTTGATAGTTTGCGAGGATGCCATCGCGTTGGAATCACCTTTAGAGATCATGTTGATCGCTACCCGGCGCACGATCTTCCAGCCGGTATCTTTGCGTTCCCACTCGTCGATATATTCTCCATTTGCATCGAAATGGAGATCTTTTCGCTCGCCCAGACCCTGGTGCCGTGCCTGGACATAGACGCGGCTTACTGCCGTATCGCCAGTGACCTTGATGATTGCGGAGCCAAGAAGATGTTGGGTGGGGCCGCAGTTCTCAAGAAACCCGACGATCCGGTCTCTCATCACATTAAGACCTTGATGTTCTACGCCCTCGGCGTAATCGAACCTGACGTCTTCGGCGAACATATCGGGCAGTTTATCCCAGGTGCGTTTATCAAGAATGCGCACAAACTTGGAAAGCTGATTGGAGATATCGCGTTCGTCTAACAAACTTTGCATTTTTACCTCACGTCGTCGGTGGTGGAAGCGGTGTGCAAACTCGGCGCAGGGATAGAAACGCGCCTACGTGGCGGGTTTCGCTATGGCATCTTGGTTCAGTGCTTCATCAAGAGCCGAGAACATAGATTCATTGAAAAGCGTCGTCGAAGCGGCCTCGGGAACAAGCATGTCGAAGCCGTGATAGGCACCATCGGCAACGTAAAGTTCGCATGGTATCCCGGCCAGCCGCAGCCGCTCGGCATAGCGTTGGTCTTCCTCGCAGAAGAGGTCGAGTGACCCAACACCAATCCAGGTAGGCGGCAAGCCTTCCAGATCGCTGCGCGCGGCGGGTACCGCATAAGCGGGATAGTTTCCGCTGGTCGGCTCACCGCCGAGGTAGCTGCGCCACCCGTACCTGTTGCTCGTCGGCGTCCAGACGAAAGCGCCGGTGCTCTTGTTATCCTTGCGCACGACCGTCATCGCATCCAGCATCGGATAGATCAGCAACTGGAATATTGGCTTGACTGGACCCTGATCGATTAGCCGCTGCACGAGTGCGGCAGCAAGTCCGCCTCCGGCGCTCTGGCCACCCACCAGCAGACGCGTCGGATCAATCTCCAGTTCGTCTGCATGCTCCACCACCCAACCGAGCGCAGCATAGCAATCGTCCAGCGGCACAGGAAAGGAATGCTCCGGGGCAAGGCGATAATCTACGCTCGCTACCACGATGTCGAAGCGGGCGAGCAGCAGCGCGATCAGCGAGGTGTCCTGCTCCGGCGTGCCGGTGACATAGCCACCGCCGTGCATCCAGAACAGAACGGGCCGCACTCCGGATGAACCCTCACGGTCGAATACCATCAGCGGCGTCGCTACGTTCGCCCCGCGGGGGACGTTGAATGTTGCCACCCGGACGCCGGACGGCTTTTTCGTCGGCGTCGCCTTTATCCCTCGCTGTATGAGCGGCCGGGTAATGCCGTTGATAAGGCCGGGAAGGAGTAGGATCGAAGAACGCAGGTCCGGTGCCACAGCAGCGATCGAGCGCGACCGTGCGCGCGCGGCCAGCACCATGATTGCCACTCCTGCCACAAGCGTCCAGCGCAACGGTGTCATGCCACGCTGGTGACCGTTGGACGGAGCGCCCTTGGTTATTGTCGGCATCAGACCAGCACGCTGAGGTCACTCGCATCGAAGCCCTTAAGCTCCGACCGGTTGCCGTCGCGGATCTTCGTAACCCAGTCTGGGTTGCTGATGAGAACGCGACCAACCGCGATCAGATCAAATTCGTCCCGCTCCATCCGCTCGACCAGCTTTTCGAGGCTCGCAGTCTTTGCGCCCTGCCCCTCAAAGGCCCTCAAAACGTCCGTGTCGAGACCGACCGAGCCGACACTGATCGTCGACGCGCCCGTCAGTTTCTTCACCCAGCCGGCTAGGTTGAGCCCTTCGGAACCATCGACTTCGGGAAACTCCGGTTCCCAAAAGCGGCGCTGCGAACAATGGGTCAGGTTGGCGCTGGCCTCTACCAGCGGCGCCAACCATGCGCCTACCTCGTCGGGGTTCGTCGCCATCCGGAAATCGTGATCCTGCTGCTTGAACTGACTGATGCGCAGGCTGATCGGGAAGCCGGGGCCCACAGCGTCGCGGACGGACTTCAGTACCTCTGCGGCAAAACGCGAGCGTTCGGGCAGCGTGGCGCCACCAAAAATATCCTTGCGGTTGTTGGTCTCTGCCCAGAAAAACTGATCGATCAGGAATCCGTGTGCGCCATGCAATTCGAGCATGTCGAAACCCAGATCCCTGGCCGCACGAGCGGCTTTACCGAAGGCTGCGACCGTATCGGCAATGTCTTCCTCGGTCATTGCTACGCCTTGGGCATCTCCAGGTGCGAAGAGGCCCGACGGGCTCTCCATGGGCGCCTCGGGCTCCCAATCCGCCAAGATGCTTTTCGATGCCCCGGCGTGCCAGATCTGGGGCCCCATTCGGCCCCCTGCGGCATGCACCTCGTCGATAACCTTCTTCCAGCCAGCAAGAGCGGCTTCGCCATGGAAGAAGGGAACTTCAGGATGGTTTTGCGACGCGGGCCGATCGATCACTGTCCCTTCCGACAGGATCAGCCCGACCCCGCTTTCTGCGCGGCGACGGTAATATGCGGCGTTTTTGTCATTCGGTACACCGCCGGGCGCCGCGGTTCGCGTCATCGGCGCCATCACGACGCGGTTGGGTAGCTCCAGGTTGCCGACACGGAATGGACGAAAGAGGGCGGAGGTTTTGTCGGCAGGCATCAAGGTCGCTTCCATTGCTGGGTGAAGACCTTAGGTATATTCGGGAAACCTAGCGTCAATTACGCACTTTGCATCGCCCAAGTATACCTCAGGATACCGATGGCCGACCACGATCATTTCGACATCAATTGCCCGACCCGTCTGTTGTTCGATCAGATCGCGGATAAATGGTCGATGATGGTTCTGACCGTCCTTGAACCAAGCCCTATGCGGTTCAACGCGATCAAGCGGCACCTAGAGGGCGTTACGCAAAAGGCTTTGACCCAGTGCTTGCGTCGTCTGGAACGAAACGGACTGATTTCGCGGCGAGTGCTTCCGGCTTCACCGGTTGCGGTCGAATACGAAGTCACGACGCTTGGTCGCTCACTCCACGTGCCGTTCAGGGCGCTGTACGGGTGGATGATTGAGCATATGGATCAAGTCGAAGCGGCGCGGCAGCGTTTCGAAGAGCAGCGTTCGGATAACGAAAGCAAAACTCTGCCATTGAAAGCGTTTAGAACATAGCTCGCGTAGCTGCTGAACACGGTATTCCGCCCCGTCGGCCTCGTCGTTCAAACAGTTCTGAAACTCGTTCCTTTCTGGGAACAACGTCGACCTTACCCCTGCGCGGTTGGACGGATGACGATGCTACCGACATCGACTTCCGGGGGCTGCTCGACGGCATAGAGGATGCCACGCGCAATCGCATCGGGCGGGATCGCGATCTCGCTGATCTGCTCGCCTATTGCCTTCTTCGCCGCCTGGTCGCCGGCGTGGCTGGCATGTCGCGAGCCGCATTCTCCGCCGAGTTCGCGCGCCGTGTGGGTCAGCCCCCGCTCACCTATCTGCGTTCCTGGCGTCTGGCGCTTGCCCGCGCAACACTGGCGCGGGGCGAAGGGACTGTCGCCGTCGTCGCCAACAGCGTCGGCTACGGGTCGCAAAGCGCCTTTGCCCACGCATACAGACGCGTTTTTGGCGTGCCACCTACTAGCCACGAACAGCATTGCTGACATTCCCGAAATAGCATCCATTGCGAGAAAAACAGGAACCTCGACAACTGCCGGTTGCGTCGTCACATAAGCTATCGCGAAACAGGAAAGAGGGAGCTGAAGAT
>Ga0265798_10009982_pt1 | contig 11766 bp, 7 predicted proteins | sample P3T30metagenome_FD_192430 | JGI IMG/M metagenome (GOLD analysis project Ga0265798, IMG submission 192430) | Plant litter microbial communities from East Loma Ridge, Irvine, California - P3 T30 | ecosystem: Environmental > Terrestrial > Plant litter > Unclassified | place: USA: California... | reverse complement strand
CAACAGCCGCGCGCCGGACCGAGACGGTAGAGCTCGTTCCGAAGTATAATCGCCGGTTCTGTCCGAAATACCGTATTCCTTTACTTAAATACTGGTCTTTGGATTCTTTCTCTTCTTTGGATGCTTACTTAAGGGGGGTTGGGATGTCCGATCTGGCTACCCACGCCAAGCTGGCGCGCTCGAACGCACAGCTTCCGGTAACTGTTTATTTTGACGAAGCGCTGCTCGAGCAAGAGCTGCAGCAGCTGTTCGTGAATGGCCCGCGTTACGTCGGCCATGAATTGATGGTGCCCGAAACGGGCGACTTCGCCACGCTCGCGGCCGAGCACGAGGGCCGTATGCTGGTGCGCAACGCCAGCGGCATCGAGTTGCTGTCCAACGTCTGCCGTCATCGCCAGGCGCTCATGTTCAATGGGCGCGGCAATGCGAAGAACATCGTCTGCCCGCTGCATCGCTGGACCTATGACCTGAAGGGCGAATTGATCGGCGCGCCGCATTTCGCCGATACGCCGTGCCTGAACCTGTCGACAACGCCGCTCCAGAACTGGAACGGGCTGCTGTTCGAGCAGAACGGCTACAACGTGATGGAAAAACTGGGCCAGCTGTCGGTGACGAAAGATCTCGATTTTTCGGGCTATATGCTCGACCACGTCGAAGTGCATCAATGCGACTACAACTGGAAGACCTTCATCGAGGTGTATCTCGAGGATTACCACGTCGAACCGTTTCACCCGGGCCTGGGCAACTTCGTCTCGTGCGACGACCTTAAATGGGAATTCGGGCTTGATTACAGCGTGCAGACCGTGGGCGTGAACCGCGCGCTGCAAAAGGCCGGCTCGCCTGCCTACAAACGCTGGCAGGAGCAGATCCTCAAGTTCAACAATGGCACGCCGCCGAAGTACGGCGCGATCTGGCTCACGCTGTACCCGAACATCATGGTCGAGTGGTATCCGCATGTGCTCGTGGTGTCGACGCTGTGGCCAGACGGCCCGGACAAGACGCGCAACGTGGTCGAGTTCTACTACCCCGAAGAGATCGTGCTGTTCGAGCGCGAGTTCGTCGAGGCCGAACGCGCCGCCTACATGGAAACGGCGGTCGAGGACGATGAAATCGGCCTGCGCATGGATGCCGGCCGCAAGATCCTGGTGGCGCGCGGGGTCAATGAGGTCGGTCCGTATCAGTCGCCCATGGAAGACGGCATGCAGCACTTCCATGAATGGTATCGCAGCAAGATAGCGCTTTGATCGTGGCGTAAAGCGCGCTGGGGAGGATGTGGCCTGTGGGCTGCCCCCTCCTTTTTTTATTGGAAATTCAATGGCTTCACTCTGGATGCTGTTCGCCAGCTTCGCGTTCGCCGCGATGGGCGCGGGCGTCAAGCTCGCGTCCGAGTTCTATTCCACGTCCGAACTGCTGATGTACCGGGGCCTGATCGGCACCGTCATCCTCTTGGGCATGGTGCGCCACCGGGGCGGCACGTTCAGGACGCCGTTCGCCCGATCCCACCTGATTCGCAGCTTCGTGGGGGTGACCGCCCTGTGGATGTGGTTCTTCGCCATCGGCCGCCTGCCGCTGGCCACCGCCATGACGCTGAACTACATGGCGCCGATCTGGATCGCGGCCTGGATGTTCGCGCTGGGCTGGTGGACCAATACCAAGCACGCCGAATGGCCGCTGGTCGTCGCCATCGGCATGAGCTTCTTTGGTGTGACGATGGTGCTGCAGCCGGCCGTTGAAAGCCAGCAGTGGCTCGGCGCGCTGGCCGGCGTGTGCTCGTCGGTGGTCTCTGCCGCGGCCTATATGCAGGTGCGCAAGCTGGGCCAGCTGGGAGAGCCCGAATACCGCGTCGTGTTCTTCTTTTCGCTCACGACCGCGGTCGTGGGCCTGGTCGCCACGCTGGCCGGCGATGGACCCAGGGGCGCCGTGTTCCACGAGCACACGCCGTACGGCCTGCTCTTGCTGGCCGGCATCGGCGGCGCGGCGCTGATGGCGCAGATGGCCATGACCCGCGCCTACCGCGTCGGCAAGGTGCTGGTGGTGGCCAATCTGCAGTACACCGGCATCGTGTTCTCGTGCGCGTGGGGCCTGCTGCTGTGGGGCGACACCTTCGACTGGCACGTGTGGCTGGGCGTGGGCGTGATCCTGGCGTCGGGCGTGGCCGCGACGTTCTACAATACCCGCAGGACGGCGCGCGGCGCCGTCGTCAAGGACACCGATCCGATCGCCAGCGAAACGTAAAGGAACCGTCATGCACCAGACCCTAATCTCCGCCGCCGACCTGGCCGCGCACATCGACGACCCGGCCTGGGTGGTTGTCGATTGCCGCCATGACCTGATGAATCTGGCCGCCGGGCGTGACGGCTACGCGGCCGGCCACTTGCCGGGCGCGGTGTTTGCCGATATCGAGACTGTGCTGTCAGGCGCCAAAGTGGGCAGCGACGGCGCGTTCCGTGGCCGCCATCCGCTGCCCGAAAAAGAAGCGCTGACTGATGCGCTGCGCGGGTTCGGCATCGACGACACCACGCAAGTGGTGGCGTACGACGCGCACGGCGGCATGTTCGCGGCGCGGCTGTGGTGGTTGCTGCGCTGGCTGGGGCACGAGGCGGTGGCGGTGCTCGATGGCGGAATGGCGGCGTGGGCGGCGGCCGGGCAGCCGCTGTCGACCGAGACGCCCGTCAAGCCACGCGGTTCATTGAGCGTACGTGCCCCATTCGTGCCGACGGTGACGGTGCGCGAGGTGCTGGACAACCTGGCCAGCCAGCAGCGTATCGTCATCGACGCCCGCGCTGCCGATCGATACCGGGGCGAGAACGAGACCATCGATCCGGTGGGCGGGCATATCCCGGGGGCGAAGAATCGCTTCTTCAAGGATAACCTGAGGGCCGATGGACGGTTCAAGGAGGCGGCGCAGTTGCGGGAGGAATTCGGCGCGCTGATCGATGATCCGGGCGCGGCGATCATGCAGTGCGGGTCGGGCGTGACCGCTTGCCATAATTTGCTGGCGCTGGAAGTGGCGGGAATGTCGGGTGCGGCGTTGTATCCGGGGTCGTGGAGCGAGTGGGTGGGCGATGGCTCGCGGCCGGTTGCCAAAGGTGCGGATTAATCGACGTACTTGGGTTCCCGCCTCCGCGGGAACGACGTTCTAACGTACGAGGCTCGAGTCCATTGAGATGGCACGCTACTTCAGCACGTCGTTCCCGCGAAGGCGGGAACCCAAGTCAGCACCGCCGCCACCACCTCAAAACGCGTGCAACGCCACCACCAGCCCCACACCCAACCCGATCAACAACACCTGCGGCACCGACTCCTTCAACGTCGAACGCCGCTGCATCTGCGGCATCAGGTCGCTCACCGCGATATAGATGAACCCCGACGACGCAAACACCAGCACATACGGAATCAGCCCACTGGCGCGGTCCAGCGTGTAATACCCGAGCAGTCCCCCCGCCACCGCCATCAGGCTGCACAGCAGGTTGAACACGTACGCGCGCAGGCGCGAGAAGCCGGCGTTGAGCAGCACGATGAAGTCGCCGATCTCCTGCGGGATTTCATGCGCGACGATCGCCAGCGCGGTAACGATGCCCAGTTCCGGATTGGCCAGGAAGGCCGCCGCGATCAGGATGCCGTCGGTGAAGTTGTGCATGCCGTCGCCGAGCAGGATCATCCAGCCGGCCTTGCCGGCTTCGCGCGCATCGTGGCCGTGGGCGTGGTGGTGGCCGTCGCCTTCGTGGTGGTGCGAGTGGCGCAGCAGGGCCACCTTCTCCAGCAAGAAGAAGGTCAGCAGGCCGCCCAGCAGCGTGGCGAACAGGCTCTTGGTGTCGGCGCCAGAATCGAATGCTTCCGGCAGCGCGTGCAGCAGCGACGTCGCCAGCATGATGCCGACCGACAGGCTGACCATCTTTTCCACCACTTTCGACAGCAGGGCAAACGAAAAGATGGCGGCCCCGGTAATGCTGACGACGCCCGCGACAACCGTCGCGAGCAGGATGGTGCCCAGGGTCGGATCGATGAATGGTGCTGAAAGCGGGTCGATTTGAAAGCCTCTTGTTCTATGCTTGCGACGAGCCGCAAACCGGGCATTGTACCGCTCCCGGCCTGCCCTCGTCCAAGGCGACGCCTGCTTACATCAGGCGACGCCGTACTTGGCGAACCACGCGAGCGCGCGGTTCCAGCCATCCTTCGCGTCGGCCGGGTTGTACATCGGACGGTAGTCGGCGTGGAAGGCGTGGCCGGAATCCGGGTACACGTGGATCGTCGAGCGGCTGTTGCCCTTGTCGAGCGCGGCCTGCATGCGCTGCACCGATTCGACCGGGATGCCCGTGTCCTTCGCGCCGTACAGGCCCAGCACCGGCACCTTCAGGTTTTGCGCGAAGTCGATCGGGTGTTTCGGCGACGTGGCCGTGGCCTCGCCCACCAGGCGGCCGTACCAGGCCACGCCGGCCTTGACCTTCAGGTTGTGCGCCGCATACAGCCAGGTGATGCGCCCGCCCCAGCAAAAACCGGTGATGCCCAGTTTGTCGGTATCGCCGCCGCGCTGCTTGGCCCAGGTGACCACGCGGTCGAGATCCGACATCACTTGTGCATCGGGCGTCTTCGACACGATGTTCTTCATCAGTTCGGCCGTGCTCGGGGCCTTGGTGGCGTCGCCCTGGCGCACGAACAGGTCGGGCGCAATGGCCATATAACCCTGCTTGGCGAAGCGGCGCGCCACGTCCTTGATGTATTCATGCACGCCGAAGATCTCGGAGATCACCAGGATGACCGGCACGCCCGTCTTGCCCTTGGGCTGGGCGCGGTACACCGGCACGTCCTGGCCATCGATGACCAGGATGGTGTCGCCGGCGTCCAGGCCTTCGGTGTCGGTCTGGATCTGGGTCTGCGCCATGACCGGCAGCGCGCTCACGGCAAAGCCGGTGCCGACAGCGGCGCGGATAAAGTCGCGGCGCCCGACGCCATCGGTGTATGCGCTCGCGCCCAGCAGGCTGCCGGCGTCGTTGACGAGGTCTTTCATGGTCATCCCTTCGATCAGTAATGGACAGGCTTGCCAGTTTAGCATCGGCTGCGCCGGGTGCGCGCGGCGCTACGTGTGCGCAGGCGTCACCTCGCCCAGGATCGCGTAGAGCTTCGTCATGTCGACCGGCTTGACCAGATGGTAGTTGAAGCCGGCGGCCGCTGTACGCGCGCGGTCCTGCTCCTGGCCGTAGCCGGTGATCGCCACCAGCACTGCCTGCTGTGCATCGGGCCGGGCGCGCAGGCGCGTGGCCAGTTCGACGCCGTCGATGTCGGGCAGGCCGATATCGAGCAGGAACACATCCGGCGTCTCGCGCTCGCAGGCGGCCAGCGCCGGCAGCGCGGCATGTTCGACGTGGACCTCGTGCCCGTTCGATTCGAGCAGCAGCGCCAGCATCGCCGCCGCGTCCACATTGTCGTCCACGACCATGATGCGCAGGTGACCAGGTGCGGCCTGCGTTTGCGGAATGCTGTCGGCTGACCGGGTCAACATCGGCGCCGGCGCGTCGCTGTCGATACGCGGCAGGCACACGGTGAAGGTGCTGCCCTTCCCCTGCCCCGGGCTGTCGCAGGTGACGCTGCCATGGTGCAGATCGACCAGGCTTTTTACCAGCGCCAGGCCCAGTCCCAGGCCGCCCAGCGAGCGGTCCGACGAACGCTCGGCCTGCGAAAACAGTTCGAACGCGCGCGTGACAAGTTCGGGCGCCATGCCGATGCCGTCGTCCGTCACATGCAGCAGCACGTGGGTCGCGCACACGTCGGTGTCCATCGTGATGTGGCCCCCTTCGGGCGTGTACTTCGCCGCGTTGTTCAGCAGGTTGGCCAGCACCTGCACCAGGCGCTTGCGGTCGCCCATCACCAGCGGCGCTCGCGGCGGCAGCGCCAGCGCCAGGTGGTGGCGCCGGGCGTGGATCAATGGCGTGACCTGCTCGATCGCGTCGTTCACGATATCCCGGACGTCGAGGCGCTCGGTGTGCAGCGCCACCAGCCCGCGCGTCACGCGCGACACGTCCAGCAAGTCGTCGACGAGGCTGGTCATGTGGCGCACCTGGCGCCCGATGATCTGGCTGGTCTGGCGCACCTGCGCTTCGTCCATTTGCGCCCTTTGCAGCAGGTCGGCAGCCGCGCCGATCGGGGCGAGCGGATTGCGCAGTTCATGCGCCAGCATCGCCAGGAATTCATCCTTGCGGCGGTCGGCGAGGGTCAGCTGCTCTTGCGCTTCGCGGCGCTCGGTCACGTCGCGGAAGAAGAACGCGATGCCGCCGTCGATCGGGCGGTGCGTGCGCACTTCCATCCAGGTCTGCCGCCCATCCGGCATGGACACGTTCAGCTCGAGAATCTCGGTCACGCCGGTCGCCATCACGCGCCGGTGCACCGTTTCGGCATGCGTCCCCAGCAGCGCGGGCCAGATGTCCCAGTGATTACGGCCGATGATGTCTTCGGCGCGCAGCTGCGTCAGGCGCAGGCCTTCGGCGTTCATGCGCAGGATCGTCCAGTCCTTGTCCAGCACCGCGAAGCCCTCGCCCATGCTGTCGAAGATGCTCTGGCTCTGATCGCGTTCGCTGCGCAGCGCCGCGCGGGCGCGCGCCGCTTCCACCGCCGACCAGGTGCGCTCGGCGGTCTCCTGCACCATCCGCAGTTCGGCGTCGCGCCACACGCGCGGCGTGGCATCCTGCACCGTCAGCACGAAGATCAATTTGCCCGCCTTCACGTAAGGCACCAGCAGGTCGGCGCGGATGCCGATGCCGGCATATGCATCGGCGTAGCCCAGGGTCAGGCGGTCGTGCGCCACATCGTTGTTGGCGATCGTCTGCCCGGCGCGCAGTGCGGCGATCAACTCGGGGCCGAAGTCGTTCATGGTCGTGACGCGGCCGGCCAGGCTGGCGTTGCCAGGCGCAGTCCAGTCGCGGCGGATGCTGGCGGTGCCCTTGTCGTCGTCGATCTGCGCGTACAGCACGCGCGCCGCGTTCAGAGCGTGCCCCAGCAGCGCGCACGCCGCCCCGGTCACGTCGTCGGGGTCGTCGAGCTGGCGAATGCGGTCGGCCAGCGCGAGCTGGAAGGCCTGGCTTTCCCGGACCTCTTCGAGCTGCGCGACTTTCTCGGACAGCGCCTGCGACGCCTGATACGCAGCCGTGACGTCGCTGCCTTGCGCGAAGATCCCCGTCACGCGCCCGTCGTTGTCGACGACCGGCTGGTACAACAGATCGATGTAACGGTCTTCCAGCGGGCCGTCGGGCTGGCGCTGCAGCGAGACCTTCGCGTCGCGCAGAACGACCGGCTCGCCGCTCTTGAAGACGTCATCGAGCACGCCAAGCACGCCCTGCGCCACGACCTCGGGGATCGCTTCGAGCAGGGGCTTGCCGATCAGTTCCCGGTGCCCGACGAGCTGGTAATACGCTTCGTTGGCCATCTCGAAGACGTGGTTGGGGCCAGTGAGCACCGCGATGAAACTCGGCGCCTGGTTGAACATCTTCTGCAACTGGGTGCGCTCGAGGCTCAGGATGCGCGTCATGGCCTCGTGCATCTGCGGCCGGTTCATCTGCGGTATGTCCGGCACCGCATTCGCGCCCTGCTTGAGGTAGTACTTGCGGGAGTCGACGTCGAAGCGGTACAGGTCCGTCACGTCGATGGCGTTTTGCGACACGAAAGCGACCTCGCCGGCGGCGTCGAACACCGGCGTATGAATCGCGCTCCAGTAACGCTCGTCGAACACGCGGCCTGCGGGCGTCTCGCGCGGGACGGCGTAGCGCAGCAGTGCGCTGGTGTGGGGCTGCTTCGTCGCGAAGGCTTGCTCGATCGAGATGCGTACCTCATCGAGGTTGGTCGATTCCGGGTCATTCGGATCGGCCGGAAACGCTTCGAAGATATGCAGGCCCACGATCTGCTGCGCAGTCCGACCGGTCGACTGCAGGTACGAGGGATTGGCACCAATGATGGTGAAGTCCCGGTTGACGAGCAGGTAGGGATACGGCGACGCCGTGAACAGCGCCGCGTAGTCGGGTTGCGTGAACATCACTTATTCTCACACACAAGCATGAGACAAATGGCTATCGGGTAGCCGAATGCCTATGTGGCCGCCGATAAGCTGTTGCCGATCCGACACATCTGGCCGGGACGATATAGTCGTGGCAGTTCAATATCGAAGGGATAGGCGCCGCCATGCAGGCGGCGCGGAGGGGCGTGATTCAGCTGGCCAATTACGATGAGGCGCAGGTGGATGTGGGGGTGTTTGCTGGCAGTGATCGGTGGGAGTGTGGAACAATAAAGTTAGCCGTAGCACGTCGTTCCCGCGGAGGCGGGAACCTAAGTTTGCATGCACTATCGGGACGCAAGCAACTTGGGTTCCCGCCTGCGCGGGAAGTCGTTGCCGCCAGTGGCGGGAACGACGGTTTTTGGGCTGACTAATTAGTCGAAACGTGCGCTCAATGCGCCTTTTCCCAGTTCTCGCCCACGCCGGTTTCGGCCACCAGCGGCACCTTCAGCGTCGCCACGCCCGCCATCAGCTCGGGCAGTTTCACGCGCACCAGGTCCAGTTCGGCCTGCGGCACTTCGAGCACCAGTTCATCGTGCACCTGCATGATCATGCGGGTGGCCAGCTTCTCGGTTTCCAGCCAGCCTTGCACTGCGATCATCGCCAGCTTGATCAGGTCCGCCGCCGTGCCCTGCATCGGCGCATTGATCGCGGCCCGTTCGGCGCCGGCGCGGCGCGGGCCGTTTGGCGAATTGATCTCGGGCAGCCACAGGCGGCGGCCGAACACCGTTTCGACATAGCCACGCGCCTTGGCTTGCAGGCGCGTCTCGTCCATATACTGCTTCACGCCCGAGAAGCGCGCGAAGTAGCGTTCGATATAGTTGGCCGCCGCGCCCCGTTCGATGCCCAGGTTGGCGGCCAGGCCGAAGGCGCTCATGCCGTAGATCAGGCCAAAGTTGATGACCTTGGCGTAGCGGCGCTGCTCGCTCTGCACGTCGGCGGGCGGGATGCCGAAGATCTCGGCAGCGGTCGCGCGGTGGATGTCTTCGCCATCGGCAAAGGCCTTGAGCATGGCTTCGTCGCCCGAGATATGCGCCATGATGCGCAGTTCGATCTGCGAATAGTCGGCCGACACGATCACGCTTCCTGGTGGCGCGATAAAGGCTTCGCGGATGCGGCGCCCTTCGGCATTGCGCACCGGGATGTTCTGCAGGTTCGGCTCGTTCGACGACAGCCGGCCCGTGATGGCGACGGCCTGCGCATAGTTGGTGTGCACGCGGCCCGTGGTCGCGTTGACCATCTTCGGCAGCTTGTCGGTATAGGTCGACTTGAGCTTCGACATGCCGCGGTGTTCCAGCAAGATCTTCGGCAGCGGGTAATCCTCGGCCAGCTTTTGCAGCACTTCTTCGTCGGTCGACGCCGCGCCCGTGGCGGTCTTCTTGATCACCGGCAGGCCGAGTTTCACGAAGAAGATTTCGCCAATCTGCTTGGGCGAACCCAGGTTGAACGGGCCGCCGGCCAGCTCATAGGCCTGCTGCTCGAGTTCGAGCATGCGCTTGCCCAGCTCGTTCGATTGCACGCCAAGGAGCTCGCTGTCAATCAAGACGCCATTGCGCTCGATCTTGTGCAGCACTTCCATCGTCGGCATCTCGATGTCACGGTAAATATAGGTCAGACCCTTGTCAGCTTCGACGTGCGGCAGCATCGACTGGTGCAGGCGCAAGGTGATGTCGGAATCCTCGCCCGCATACTCGGTGGCGCGCGCCAGCTCGACCTGGTCGAAGCAGATCTGGTTGACGCCCTTGCCGCACACGTCCACGAACGGAATGGTCGTGTAGCCCAGGTGGCGCATGGCCATCGTGTCCATATCGTGCGGCTTGTGCGACTCGAACACGTACGACTGCAGCAGCGTGTCGTGCACGATGCCTTTCAGCGTCACGCCATGGTTGGCGAAGATGTGCATGTCGTACTTGAGGTTCTGGCCCAGCTTTGGCTTGGCCGGATTTTCCAGCCATGGGCGCATCTTTTCCAGCACGTGATCGCGCGCCAGCTGGTCGGGCGCGCCGGCGTAGCGGTGCGCCAGCGGGATGTACGCGCCCTTGCCCGGCTCGACCGACAGCGAGATGCCGACCATTTGCGCCGTCAACGGATCGAGCGAGGTTGTTTCGGTATCGACCGACGTCAGGGCCGCCGCGTCGACCAGCGCCAGCCAGGCGTCAAGCTGCGTGTCGGTGAGGATGGTCTCGTACTCGCCCTTGATGACCGGCATGCCGTCCAGCGTGGCCTGTGCGCCTTCCGGCGAATTCAGTGGCCCGCCGCCCGGCGCGCTGCCGGCCGCTGGCCGCACGCTGCCATCGCCCGGCTTGGCGCCGCCCAGGTCGCGCAGCATCGTCTTGAAGCCGTAGCGGCTGAAGAAGTCGCGCAGCGCCTCGGCGTTCTCGGGCCGGCCCACCAGCGTTTCTTCGAACGACACCACGTGCTTGACCAGGTCGCAGTCGGTTTTCACGGTGATCAGTTCGCGACCCTTCGGCAGCCAGTCAAGCGCGGCGCGCAGGTTCTCGCCCACGGCGCCGCCGATGCTGGCCGCGTTCTCGATCACACCGTCGAGCGAGCCGTGCAGCGTCAGCCACTTGACGGCCGTCTTCGGGCCGCACTTGGCCACGCCCGGCACGTTGTCGACGGTGTCGCCGACCAGCGTGAGGTAATCGATAATGCGGTTCGGCGGCACGCCGAACTTGGCCAGCACGCCGGCGTCGTCCAGGCGTTCGTTGCTCATCGTATTGATCAGCATGACCTTGTCATTGACCAGTTGGGCCAGGTCCTTGTCGCCGGTGGACACCACCGTCTTCATGCCACGCGCAGTAGCTTGTACGGCCAGCGTGCCGATCACGTCGTCGGCTTCGACCCCGTCGACCATCAGGATCGGCCAGCCCATGTAGCGCACCACTTCGTGGATCGGCTCGATCTGCTTGCCCAGGTCTTCGGGCATCGACGCGCGCGTGGCCTTGTAGTCGGGATACAGGTCGTCGCGGAAGGTCTTGCCCTTGGCATCGAACACGCAGGCGATGTAGGCGGCCGGGAAGTCGGCGCGCAGGCGGCGCAGCATATTGACCATGCCGTGCATGGCGCCGGTCGGGAAGCCGTCGGGGCTGCGCAGATCGGGCAATGCGTGGAAGGCGCGGTAGAGATAGCTGGAACCGTCGACGAGCAGAAGGGTATTGTCCATAGGGGGCGAAAATCAGGTAAGCGTGCGGCGCCGAAGGTGGCGCCAGGGTAGCCGCCATTATCGCAGAATCCGCATGATGAGCAGCGCCCGCTCCGGCGTCCCGATTCCCTGCGGCTACCACGGGATACGGCACACGTTTCACAGGGAAGCGGTACTGTTTGCTACAATGGACTAAACGACATTAGGTGACCATCATGCTGCGCTCGACACCCCGCTTTGCCCTCCTGACGCTGTGCCTGTTCGCCCACGCGGGCCTGGCATCGGCGCAGCCGACGACACCACCACAAACGCAGACCCAGCCGGCGCCACGCGCCACGACGCCAGCCCAGCCAGTGCAGCAGCAGCGGCCAAGCGACGCGCCGCCGCAGCTCGAGCGCATCGAGCCGGGCAGCGATGTGCCGGCCACGACGATCCCGCCGCGCAAAGGCACGGTCATTACCGAGAAACGCGGCAATGACGGCAAGATCAACGAGGTCGAAGTGCAAGCCGGCCCAAGCCGCTATACCATGAAGCCCAACGTTGCACCGGGAAATGCCCAACCAGGCGATATCTCGGGCAGCAG
>Ga0265798_10009981_pt1 | contig 11768 bp, 10 predicted proteins | sample P3T30metagenome_FD_192430 | JGI IMG/M metagenome (GOLD analysis project Ga0265798, IMG submission 192430) | Plant litter microbial communities from East Loma Ridge, Irvine, California - P3 T30 | ecosystem: Environmental > Terrestrial > Plant litter > Unclassified | place: USA: California... | reverse complement strand
ACGTTGAAAGTGTTCTGCTCAACAATAATAATCAGTTTGTGACAACCTCGCCTCAATACGCTGGACCGGCGATAAATATAACATCAGGTTCCGGTGATGATTATTTAAGTGTCAACGGAGTGATTGCAGTATCAGCAGGAGCCGGGGCTGATAGGGTTTTCGTTTCATCGTATTCGTCGCCGGCATCAGCTTCACTGGATGGCGGTGCAGGACGCGATACATTGGCGCTAAATTATGGTATGCTGGTTGACATCGGAGCGGGCACAATAAGTTCACTTGATCAGTACCATAAGCAAACATACACGTTTACTGGGTTTGAGGTGTTTGAAAGTGCCGGTGGCGATTCGACTATTTATGGAGACGCAAGCAGTAATACGCTTCTCTCTACTGACACGGGTGGGTTCTATGGTGTGCGGTTCTACGGAGCGGATGGCGACGATTTATTAGCAGGGGCCGCGGGAAAGGACTATCTAGACGGCGGCAGTGGCAACGATGTTATCTCTGGCGGCCGAGGCGACGACCTGATTGACGGCGGCATCGGCAGAGATACTGCGGTGTTTTCTTCAAGCTTTTCGCAGGCAAGCATTACTAGGACGGGTGAAGCTGGTGCTCATGTCGTTGGACCAGAAGGTTCAGATGATCTAAAGAACGTTGAGGCGATTCGATTTATTGACGGCAGTCTGAATTTAAAGTCAACATCAGCACTGTTTGATGGCCTGTACTATGCGCAACACAACACGGATGTATTTCGCGCGCAGGTAGACGCGGAAAAACACTATGATCAAAGCGGGTGGCAAGAAGGACGTGACCCCAACGCATTATTCTCGACATCCGCTTATTTGGCTGTGAATGCCGATGTCCGCGGAGCAGGAATTAATCCGTTGACCCATTTCGATAGGTTCGGCTGGCAAGAAGGTCGCGATGCTTCGGCGTCATTCGATACGACCCTTTATCTGCTTAACAACCCCGACGTCGCTGCAGCAGGAATTGATCCCTTTGCGCACTTTCTGACATCAGGCCAGGCCGAAGGTCGGCAGGCATATGCGGCAATTGGCACCAAAATCATGGCGAACGGGTTCGATCCAGAGTATTATTTGCTGGCGAACGCCGACGTTGCGGTTGCGGCGGTTGCATCGGGGAAAGACGTCAACGGTTTTGCATTTGAGCATTATCAAACGATCGGTTGGCACGAGGGCCGTGATCCGAATGCACTGTTCGACACGAGCGGCTATATAAGCGCTTATTCGGACGTTGCGGCGGCTGGAATAAACCCGCTTGATCACTTCTCACAGTTCGGCTGGAAAGAAGGGCGTGATCCGTCCATCTCATTCGATACCAGTGAATACATGAGCCACTACCTGGACGTGGCTCAGGCCGGGATTGATCCGATGTTGCATTACCTTCAGTCCGGAGCTTACGAGACGCGGTCAACCTTCTCTGACAATGCTTTCGACCTATAGGACTCAGTCGAGACAGGCCGGTGAGCTAATAGCGAACCGGCCAGTTACCAGCCTTCGAGCTTCAGGCCCGTGCTGTAGCCACGATCGCCTATCGTATGAGTAACCTCAGCGACCAACCATTCGACTGCATCGATTGAGGACTTGTAACCGGTGACGCTCGCCTTGTTCGCTGGATAGATGTCCGGGCGGCCCAGCGCGAGAGACAACGTAAGGGAAACCGGCTCGCGGCCGGCGCGACGGTGTGCGGCATTGGCAGCGGCCAGCGCGTCCGCTTCACTGGAGTACACACGCGAAAGCGTCGTCGCCCCGTCCGCTTTACCTGCCACGGCGTTTTGGCGCTTGCTGTTTATCCTATCGTGCCAAGTGGCCTGCACGCCCGATACGTCGTCACGCTTCTGGCGAGCAAACTGGTGGGCGTCCCCGTCGCGGCGAGCGATAGCCACCGTCGCGATCAGCTTGCCCGATGGCGTGACGCCGGACCCGATCGGCGAGAAGATCAGCACGCCGCGCGAAATCTTCGCCACCGCGCCGCGCTCCCGGCCGAGGCGCCGGATGAAGGCGAGATCGCTTTCACGGTTCTGCGCCTTTGCCGTGACCGCGATGCCGGCAAGGCTGGCCGCGCACCGCGGCGTCAGTTGGTGCCGCTCGGCGATTTCGGTCACGATCGCGCCGAGCGTCGTGCTGTGCCAGCTCTTCTCCCGCCTGGTCTTCAGATCGCCGGTGAAGTCGGCCGAGCGTGCGCGGATCGTGATCAGGTCGGGCGGGCCGCCATGCGCGACCTCGTCGACGATGAACCATCCTTTGTCGACCAGGCCGGGCGTGACGTCGCTGCCCTGCTTCCAGCCGAGCCAAACGTGGATCTTCGCGCCCGTCGGCGGGAGCGCGACGGCGCCGTCGGTATCGTCGATGACGAGATCGAGCTGGTCGGCTTCCTCGCCGCGCTTTTCGGTGATGCCGAGCGAGACGAGGCGACGGCGCGGCGGGCGGCCATTGCCTTGCGCGACGCGGCCTTCGAGCAGCGGCGTGATGTCGGTGCCGTCGACGACGACGCGGACGGCGGCAATGTTGGCGATCATTCTACGTCGCTGTCGACGCGCAAGAGATCGACTGCGAAGTCGATCTGACGCGGTGTGCCGTCCGGGAAGAACGCCTTCGCGCGATCGTCGATGCTGGTGATGACGAACGCGCCGTAGACGTAGCCCCGACCGTCGACCAACGACCAGGCGTCGCCGGTGTCGGCCATGCGGCGCAGCTCGTCGATCGACACGCGGCCGTCGGCGATCTCGGCATAGACGGTGCCGGGGAGGGCGATCGTCTCTTCGCCGGGGCCGGTGTACTGCGTCGCGTCGCGCGCGCCGATGCGGCTCGCGGTGGCGTGGCGCCAGGTCGCGCGGCGCGCAAGCTCGTCGAACGCCAGCGTGTCGATCGAGAACGGGAAGAGCCCGAGCGCAGCAACATCAGACGGTCTCCCAATCGGGACGATCGGCAAAGGCCGAGCGCCCCCGCGCGCTTGTCTCGCGCTCGCGCCGGTCCAGTTCGTCGGCGACGGCCCGGGCGAGCGCCTGCGCGTCCTGTCCGGGCTGCTGGTTGATGTGGATGGTGTAGCTGCTCGCCGCGCGCGCGGCGCCGGCAGATGCGCCAGCGCTACCGGCCTGGGCGCCCATCGCCATTGCGGGTATCGCGCTGCCGCCGACAATCGCCGCCGTCAGGCGGCTGGAGAGACGATCCATTCGCCGTACCGGCTCGCCTTCCTGCGCGGCGATGCCGTTGGTGAGGCCGTCGACGATGTTGCCACCGAAGCCGGCAAAGACGCGGCTGGGCGAATGGATGCCGAGCTTCGCCTTGAACCAGCCGGCCGCGGACGAAGCCACGCCGACGATCGTGTTCTTGAGCGAGCCGAACATGCTGAAGATGCCGCGGATCAGCCCAGAGATCATGTCGCGACCGATCTGCCCGAACCGCGTCGGCAGCGCGGCAAACCATGATACGGCGCCGGCAAAGGTCGTCTTGATCCCCTGCCACACGCCCGCGAACCAACCGCCGATCGCACCCCAATTCGCGTAGATCAGATACGCCGCGGCGCCGATCGCAACGACGGCCGCGACGACGCCGAGGGCGATGCCGATCACGGGGAGCAGCCCGATGCCGAGTGCACCGGCTGCGAACGACAATGCCGCGAACGGCGCGACCAGGCCGGCGATGACGATCGCGCCGCCACCAAGGATGAAGAACAGACCGGCGAATGCCGCGGCGCCGACCGCAATCGCCTTGGTCGCGTTCGGGTAGCGGGCAGCGACATCGCCGATCCACGTCGCGAAGGCATTGGCGCGCTCGACCACCGCGTTGACCATCGGCAGCAGCTGCGAACCGAGTGTGATGGCAAGCGTGGTCGCGTTGATCGTGAGCTGTTTGCTCTGCTCGGCGGAGTCCTTCATGCGATCGGCGAAATCGCGATCCGTCGTGCCGCCGGCCTTCGCCGCATCCGCCCGGATCTTGCGGTACAGCTCCATGTTCTGGATCAGCGGGCGCAGGCCTTGCTGCACCCGGGCATCCTCGAACAGGTATCTGTCGCGCGCGACGTTCGCCAAGCTGGTGCAGGATTACCTGGTGTTCGGTGACGCGTTCATGTCGATCCTGCCGAACCGGCTCGGCGCACCGCTGCGGCTCGACTATCTGCCGGCGAAATACACCCGCCGCGGGCTGGCGCCGGGCGTGTTCTTCTACGTGCCGGGCGGCGCGGCCGAGGTCGAGTATGCGCCCGGCGCCGTGGTCCAGGTGCTGCAGCCCGACGTCAACCAAGAGATCTACGGCATCCCGGAATACATGTCGGCACTCCAGTCGGCATTGCTCAACGAGTCCGCGACGCTGTTCCGGCGCCGCTATTATCTGAACGGCAGCCATGCCGGGTACATACTCTATGCGACCGGCGAATTCGCCAACGGCGACACCGATGCGATGCGCGAGGCGCTGAAGAAATCGAAGGGACCGGGCAATTTCCGCAACCTCTTCATTCACGCGCCGGCCGGCAAGGAGCACGGCATCAAGGTCGTGCCGATCGCCGAGGTGGGCGCAAAGGACGAGTTTCTCGGCATCAAGACCGCGACGCAGGCCGACGTGCTGGCCGCCCACCGCGTGCCGCCCCAGCTGCTCGGCATCGTGCCGGCGCAGGGCTCGGCGTTCGGCAATCCGACAGATGCGACGTCGATGTTCTTCGAGCTGGAGATCCAGCCGTTGCAGGCCGTGTTCGCCGACGTGAACGCGGCGCTCGGTATCGAGGCGTTCCGGTTTCGGGAACGGATCGCGCCCGCAAAGGGCAAATAGGTTTCGCGTCCGGCATAGCCGGGCGGGGGATGCCTGGCTGCAACCCGGCAAACCGACGAGGACAAGCTCGCCACGACCATCGGCCACCGGCCGTCCCGCACCCGGCTCGCGCCGGGCGGGATCTCTACAAGGCGAGATTTTCCAACATGAACACCCCTAATCCTGTTCGGCCCGTCGCACCCGCGGCAGGCTATATCGGTGGCAAGCGCAACCTGGCGTCGCGCCTGGTCGCGATGATCGAGCGCATCGACCATGACGGCTATGCCGAGCCGTTCGTCGGCATGGGCGGCGTCTTCCTGCGGCGCCGATCGCGGCCGAAGGTCGAGGTCATCAACGACGTGTCGGGCGACGTCGCGACGTTCTTCCGCGTGCTGCAGCGGCACTATGCCTATTTCCTCGACATGCTGCGGTTCCGCGTCGCCAGTCGAGCGGAGTTCGAACGGCTGAAGGCTCTGCCGCCTGAGAGCCTGACAGATCTCGAGCGCGCGGTGCGGTTCCTGTATTTGCAGCGCTTGGCGTTCGGGGGCAGGGTGAACGGCCGCACCTACGGCGTCGATCGGACGCAGGGCGCGCGGTTCAACGTCACCAAGCTCGAACCGATGCTAGCCGATATCCACGAGCGGCTTGCCGGCGTGACGATCGAGCAACTTGCCTATGCCGATTTCATCCGGCGCTACGATCGCGCCGGCATGCTGTTCTACCTCGACCCGCCCTATTGGGGTTGCGAGAAGGATTACGGCCAGGACGTGTTCGGCCGCGCGGACTTCGACCAGCTCGCCGCGCAGCTCGCCGGCATCAAGGGCAAGTTCCTGCTGTCGATCAACGACACGCCGGGCGTTCGGAAGACCTTCGCTGCCTTCCCGATGACCGAGGCCGCGACGACGTACACGGTCGGTGCAGGGGCGGCCGTGAAAGCCGCCGAGCTGATCATCTCGAACTTCAGACTGTAATGAACGAGGGGGGGGCGGCGCTTGCACTCCCTCCCCATTCGATCCGAACATACGATACTAAAGACTTGCCTGCCAGCCGACGTAGTGGTCCATTACCTACATTGATAGATACACCCAATACCTCAAATATAATTTATCAAGATGTCCGGCGTACGAATAAAAACCGTGCCTCTCGCTGTTCATCCGCCCCAAATTGACGGAAGTGCTCGAATCCGTCGAAGCCGGCATCAAGAACCTCGGGGTATCGTGACATATACCAATCAGTGTCAAAGAAGGATGCTTCCCTTCCCTCTTCAAACCCAAAGTTCGTGAAATGCCAATAGGGTTCAACCTGCGCTTCAATTACCTCTGGATATGCTGCGACATATGATCGTTTATCGAAGTTTTCTTCGGAAACGACAGCGGCGATAACATTATGCAGACGGTCAAACTGAACTGATCGTTCAGACGGCAAAGATGTCGCCGAGAACTCACGCTCCGGCAGTTTCCTCGTCATATCGGCCCCGCAACGAACTGCCTCCCTGTAATCGTGATTGGTATAGCGCGATGAGGGATCACGACCCATTGCCAACCCTACGCGCAGGAAATGCTCTGCAGCATCCATGTCTATTATTCTAACGTCGGGATATGTATCAAGGTACCATTCCTTGTCAAAGTACTCAGAGGCGCTAAGCCTCTGAACGTCATCTATGCCATATTTCATCATTTCTGTTCCTTCTGTCGTCTCGCGGCGCGTCCAAAGCCAAAACCGCTAAGCAATAATGCCCCGACCGCAGTAAAAGTCATCGAGCTCCAATGCTGCGAAACATTCCAACTCATTATCAGACATGCGAACAACAAACTCTTCAAACAGTTCCTGTGCCCTACCGGGCGAGACTGTCACGTCTCTTTCGATCGTCTCACGAAAACGAACGGCATCCTCTATAAACTTTATCGCACCGCGCTGCATTTCATTACGGACTTTTGACCCGGCGTCGACATAGGACTGGCGCTCGCGGAATTGGGGAATGCCCCCCTCGTCATAGTATAACAACTGCTCGTCGTCGGCGCTCAGCATCTTCTCAAGTACGAAGCTATTTTCGAGCATGGATGATATCCCGTTGGGGGCGCCATCTACCATGGCGACGAAACAACCGCGCAGCTCCGCTCCTGCAGACCTGCCCCAATTCAGCGCACTTTGGTTGGCCATCATGTACAAACCCTGAAATTTGCCAGGGACAAGCTTGTGGAGGTGCCGCTGGATCGTTCCGCCATATCCGACATCCACTACCGCGCATCTGCTTTCCTCGACCCGACCGATATCGTCGAGATATTTCATGCAGTTGCCCCGCTCAATGGCAGCACGCTCATATATAAGCGGTGCAATATGATTCAACAAAGGGACGATATCATCGATATCCTGATCCATTATAGTCAGTGGCGTATTTCTGCGCCAAATATTACGAGCTTCGATCTTTGCCCAAAGACGTTCATCGATCGTTACCCCATAGCGCTCACTCAGGAAAAGATCGACGCTCGCTCCGTAAAAGTTGTTCGATCGCGCGATAGCATAGATGTCATCTATGCCGTTGATGGCTGGAACGGTGATGGCTCGCCGAGATGCGAGCATGTAATCACTAGGTATGCCCGACCCCAGGCTCGCGGCCCAGGTATCATAGGCCAACTTCATAAATTTCCCTTCACGAGAGAGAAAGCAGAGCCTGTCGACCTTCATCTCATTCGCGGCCTCGATAAGCCATTGCGAGAACGCCAACGCGATCGGACCTAATAATCCGTAACCGATAGAACTGGGTGATGAGCCAAACATGTCCGCCGGCGTAAATTTGGGAAAGGAAACGGCCGCGAAATTCTCGGCAGCCAGCGCTCCGAAAAGAAATTGATCTCCAGCGGGGGCTTCGGACGCGTCCGGAATCATTCCTTCCAGTCTCGGGGTGGCCCGCATGATGTTAGTGGGCTTCACAACGTGAACGGTTCGAATACCCATATCGGCAGGTATCTGGAAATCCGACCTTTCATTGTCGCCGACCATCAGCAGCTCTGACGGTTCCAGTGCTTCCGCTCGCAGAATATGCTGATACATATCACCGCGATCTTTGCGAAAGCCAATCTCGGATGAAAGATAGAACTCGCTCCATCCGGATACCGAGCAGTTTTTCAGCATGGTCTCAATAGAAGACTTCTGAAGAAACATGTCGCTCGCAAGAACAACTCTCTTGCCGGAATTTACAGCAAAATTGAATAATTCCACAACATCGCTACGCGGTTTTACCGACGATATCTCCATGGCAATTTCGTCGTTCATATCGTAGCCAAATGCCGATTCTTGATCGTGCCGCGCAATATCGGCGTATATCTCGGCGATATCTACGTCGCTTCCTTTGGCCGATCGGGCGTTTCCCTCGCAAGTCGTTCGAAGGTGAAGGAAGTTTGAATTCCCCGCTCGCGTGTATCGATCGTGGAGAGCCTTTTTGACATAGTCTGCGTCCAGCATATTGCGGATGACCAAAGTGTCAAATATGTCGAACGCAATCACCTTGGTTCTCTGGTCAGCTATTGCGTCGTAGATATGTTGAACGGGGCGCTCGAAGAACTGATTAATTCTCCATCGTGACCAGCTGGGGTGCCCCTTATCCGCGATTACGCCGTGTTTGAAATTGCGCGAAACCGTTACCACGCCCAGCATACGCTCAATGCAATGCGCCAGCGTGCCATCGGTCTGTCCCTGTTCCGAAGGAAAGTCGTCCCACTTGAGGTCAGCGCTTAATAGGGGGCGTATCGCATCTGTCCGCGCCCAAAACATTGAGCCCGCAGGGAAGTCGAAATAGCCATCAGGTATGTGATCTAATCCGAACCGCTCCGACCAAGCTTGAGCGACACCTTTATTCGCCAACCACGTATGTGCCATATATGGTAGGTTATAAAAGCTTTGAGGATATATAATTCCGTAACGAGAACTTTTCAGTTCGTTCAAGATATGGCAGATGTTGGCAGATGAAGGAAAGAGTCCGTTGATAATGTACTGGCGCCAGCCATCGGTAGCACCCTTATTGTAAAGTGATTGTTTCGTGTGCACATGCGCGACTACGTCGTACGTAGCAAGTGTCGGACCAAACTCCACAACAAACGGCGCAATATCGCGACCCCTGTTGGGGACAATGCGAACATCGAGACGATCAAGCTTGGCGATGTCGGAAAATGCTTCAAGACACGCTCGTCGCGTTGATTCGTCGGGTACGGAAACGTACAAATCAAACGTAGCGGGCATGCGGTTTAACGAGGCCGCGATCTCGCCGATAACATTTGCATAATAAACGTGCGCCTGAACAGCGATCGACGGCGGTCGTGGGTCTACGGCTGCCTCGACCAAATTGATAAGGTCAGCATGTGCGTAATTGCCGCGCGCGCGCGCATATTCGACTTCGAGCTTTGATCGTTCCCAGCCGGCGCTCAGCGGATGCGCTTTTATAAACTGCAACAGCTCGTCGGGCTTTAGGATGCGGCCGGTAAAGGGGTCGAAGTTCGCAGACGGACGCCGACCAATCCGCTGCCCCAGCCAAAGATAATGGTAGGCCGGGTCCATGGCCAGCATCTTCACATCGGGATACTCATCCCGGTACCAAGCGCTGTCGAACTGACTCCAGTTCTTAACAATATCAACTTGCTCTTGATTGAATTTCAGCTTCACTGCCAAGTCTCCGGTACTTGTAGTCAGTCGTAACTGACGTTTGATGGCTTCGTCGGCAACTAAGACGTATTGCAAAGGCGATAGATTGGCCGTGCCCCGGCGGCTGATAGCTCTGTGCTTAGGGTTGCCGCCCCAATCGGCTCGCTAGCCTGGGCGCATCACCGGCCCAGTCGCAACGCTTCTCGCAGCAATTCGTCCGCCCCGATCTAAGCACGAAGGTCATTCACCCGCCCTTCCCACATTCCATGGCGGACGTAATGAAATAAAGGATCCTGTCCGGAAACCACCACGTCAGGGTAACGTGCAATATAGCGCTTAGCATCAAACAGTTTCTTCCGACGAGCTCGCCGGTGCAGAAGCTTTCGCTGTATTGGCGGTATGAGCATAAACCACCAAGTAGGCCGTCGCATAAATAGCAAATTTAGAGAGACTAGCCAATCCAAATCAGCTTGCTGCCTCTCTTGGGTCAGTTCGCTGTCATGTAACAGTTCAGATACGGCCCATATGTCAGTATCTCGCCGTACAAGTTCGTATTCCAGACGTCTCTTTCGATCTATGACATCCTTTAAGCGCGCCTCCAGCGAATCGATGCGACTTTGAGGGGACGTGACCGCGGGATACAATGGGGCCATCCTCGCTTTCGCAGGAATCCGATCTTTGAAACCAAGCCGAGACTTTGCAAGATCAAGCGCGTTAAGTACCTTCGACTTAATACCGTCCAGAGAACTGACCGATTTTGGAAGGAGTAGTATTTTGGGTTTATCAATCATCATTCACCCGCCTCGATTTGCCCGCGGAGTGCTATGAACGGTGCACGGTTCTGGGGCAAGCGGTGCCGACGCGGGACTTCGAGTCAGGACTGAACGGTAGGCAGGCAACCTCCGGTGACGATACCGTCACCCCGGCTTGCGCGCGGTAATAGGCACCCCCTCTTGATGCGGCGGAAAGATGCCGTAGGCGGGCACCGTCCGATCAAACACCGAAATGTCCACAAAGCCTGCCGCCGCCAAATGCTCGATCACCGCTTGCCGCGAGAAAAAGCGCATCTCCACCGTTGTTCCCGGCCCGCCATGGAAGGTCAGGTCGTCGTGCAGTTCGTAGCTCCCCGCATCCGTCCTTCCGACGAGCAACCATTCCGCATCGAAATTCAGGAGCTTGAAGTCGCGAACGTTCGGAAAATGCTCGGTGGTGTCTGTGCGCTCATCGAAGGGCACCGTAAGCACGATCAAGCCGCCGGGACGCAGCACCGAGAAGGCGCCATCGAATGCGCGCTGGACCGGTGATGGAACGTGTTCAAAAACGTCGCTGGAAATGATGAAATCATTCGAGGAAATCCACTCCGGTCCTGGATTGCAGATGTCGAGCCCAGGATCGGTGTGGTAAAATGTGTTAGTATAATCGAGCGCGCCGGCCAGTCGGCTGGCCAGAATATCAGGATCACTTAGGCCAATACCGCGAATGTCACGAGCCCTGAGTCCAGGGAGTGATCGCGCCGATCCGAAAAGTCTCGTCGTCAGGCAATAGACGAGTTGGCGAACCCTGACGGAGGACCTGCAGCTCGAACACGATGACGCCTCCCGCCAGTCGCCGTCAGGGCTGAACGTATCGGCCGCCCCACACAAATTGCATCGGAACGTCGCGTTTAACATTGCACAATATCCCGGTTTTCCAGATTGGCTGGAAGCGTCCGCCCAAAGTACTGAGCGACGATTCCCTGAGTCAGGCTGATTGGACGGTATAATCCCAAAGTGGCAATTGGTCGAACGCTTGCCCAAACCATGGGCCTTGCCCTGCTACAGGTTCGGGGCTTGCCCGCCGATCCAGATCATGTGCGGCTAGACCCGACCGCGCGGTAGGCTATTTCTCCGACTGCGGGAGGCTGCCGCCTAATTGTTCTGCCAAGACGTCAACGAGGCGCTAGCGGTCGCTGCGTTTCGGATTCGGGAACACGATGTGCGGTGGACGCCCGATTGGCTTCGCGTCCGCGTTAGCCGAACTGAGGCCGGGCAACGCTCGGACGCGGCAAACTTCCGGGATCGCGCCCGGACCTGCGACCCCAAGAAACACGCTTTTCCCCCCGCCTCGCCCGCGGTCTTTTCGTGTCGCAAAAGGTGCGATCCGGCCGTTGGCGGAAACCGGCCTAAATCCTAGCCCGAGGCACGCTCATCGAGCCGAAGGCGGCGGTGCAGTATGGTGCAGATCGCGGGCAAAGCGAGATATCGGCAAGCATGGCCCACGCGCTCGTTTCTGAGAGGTAGGCCGCCGCGTCTGCCTCGCGCAACGGCCATGCCTCGCTAACGGCGATCAACGCCGCTCCTATCATCGCGGCGGCCTCAAACCGCCTTCATGAAC
>Ga0265798_10009980_pt1 | contig 11768 bp, 10 predicted proteins | sample P3T30metagenome_FD_192430 | JGI IMG/M metagenome (GOLD analysis project Ga0265798, IMG submission 192430) | Plant litter microbial communities from East Loma Ridge, Irvine, California - P3 T30 | ecosystem: Environmental > Terrestrial > Plant litter > Unclassified | place: USA: California... | reverse complement strand
CATGCCCCTTGTCATCCCTCGGCAACTTCAAGACTGATGTCGTCCTGGTGCCAACGTCAGGTCCTCAGATCATCTCTTTTGGGCAATCTCTTCAAACCAATCGTCGACTTCGTCCTTTTGACCATCTTTGATGCTCCTATAGCCATGATGTCCACTGCTCTGCTCCAAAGGGACTTCTTCACGCCACAGGTCGACTCCACCCTCCCAACCTCATCCGCGCCGTCTGGCTGAGCCTGCTCCTCCTCATTCACCTCTGGTGTCTTCTGTACTGCTGTCTCCATCCGGCAGTCGCAGTGACAGAGCTCAAGTGAGTCTCGCTAGCACCCCTAGATACCACCACTTCCTCGAGTTGTATCCGAGCGAGTAGCGGATTGAGGATTCGACCCGACGACTGTGGGCTCCTTTGCACCATTCTATAGCACGAAGTCGTGAAACCTCCCCATCACAACGTCGGGAAGATGTATTGGCTGAACTTTGCTCCATCCGATGTTCAATCCCGATGCCGCCGCCTCTTCAACCCAATAAAGTCTCCAAGAGAACATGATGCGATCTTCGTTGTCCGCAAAATCCTAATATCCTCAAGCCAAATTTCACTTCTCCCTGCGATCCACCATATGCACCTGCGGCAATCGCTTGCGATCCTCCTCTGTCGCCGTCCAGCCCAGGAATTGCTCGATTTTGTCCGAAGCCATGAGACCGAATGCTGCGTAGGCTACGACGCCGCCGCCGATGAACAAGCGCGTGCGCGGCGAGAGGTTGCGGTAGGATTGCCAGAGAGACATGGTTTGCGATTCGTCTTCTTGAAATGAGCTGAAGGTGAGGTGGATCAAGGGCTGCAAGTTGCGCGTCGCGGGTGAACGCCTCTTCGTGTGCTGTGTGTGTAGATGGTGGTGATGATGTTGATGTGGTTTGCTTGAGGTTGTAGAAGCTCAAGTCAATATGAGATTCGGGTTAGGGTTGGTGTTGATGTTGCACCAGTATATCGATTTTTAACGGCAACATGGTCGGTCTTTTGCTAGTCATCTTCAGAGTATATACGTCTAATCCTCGTCGATACTTTGCGTATCTCCGACTGCACATCCTACCCAAATAAAGACGAAAGGTTGTTTGTATGCATTCCAGGTTCAAAGTTCATGTGAGTGCTCAACATCCGTCGAGGCAAACATGACGCTCTCATATGTACTCTTAAGATCGGGCCATACATCACAGAGACACTACTATTACTCGATACCCGAAACTCTACACATGTACATAGACAGCTGAAGCCTCCGAAGAACAACGACATCCAACATGTATTATTTATTGATCCTTGACAGCGATTTCACGCTCCCCAGAAAGGCCCAGCAAGCAAGACGTATGCAGTGTACCCACGCCCACAGCTCCCTCCCAAGTCCCAACAAGTCAACCTAACCCTGCGGACCGTATATTACTGGACCGTCGGAGAAATTTGCTTGTCCTACATAACAAAGCAAAGCAAGCCCAATTCTGCAATTGCGACGGCGGGCGAAGCTCCTGCGGTGACACCAGCACTGAACCGGCGGTTTGGACAAGGCTCGCAGAGGCGAGCCTATGGTTTGCTGGGAGATAAAGTGGGCACGTGGTGCGATGTAACGTAGACGTCGGAATCATACCTAGATGTCAAATACATGTACTGGTTGATGTAATGATATAGCAGACAGCATGAGCGGCATCAGGGCTAATATTGTCAGACATGCACAAGCTTCAAGTCAAGAGTTGGCAACAGCGACGGACCCAAGTCTTCCATGAAGCTAGCACGTCGAGTTCACTTTTGTCTATCACCTGAGCATCGTAAGAATCTTGAGGTGAGCAAGTATCCGTACCTTCATGATCAACAGTAACGTACATACGCACCGCGATATGGATATTCCACCAGTTGACGAGAACTACAACGATACAAAGCGAGCTTCTCACGTGTGGTTCAAGTATCCAGTAGTCAACCACCTATAATACTTTGCATTTCAACATACATCATTGATATTTCAAAGAATGCCTCATCCATGAACCCTAGAGGACTAAAAGCTCAAGCAACCGGAAAGGCGTTGTCCGTGGTTAGACTTCCAGAAGTGGGTCGAGATCGTCCGGCCATACGTTTCAAGCCTTCGGTCGTTTACATGCTTTCGAGTTATCGACCCACGTCCTCCGTTTCGAATTAAGCAATCGTGCCTGCGGATCCGGAACAACTATTCGGGAGAAGAGAGAAGACCTAACATGATTGATGGCTTCAAGGCTTCAAGGGCTGGAAAAAGGGCTGGAAAAATATGAGCTTTGATACAGATGTGTAATTCATAAGGAACTTTAGGTAGCAGTAAGGGAGAGTGAGATAGTTCCCTTGGATATAAGATATCTGCATCCAGCAACCTCTCGATCCTACAGACCACCACAAACCCCGACCAAGGTTCAATAAGAAAACCACCACCATCCTTCGGTTCACATACACCCCAACAGCAACCATGAAGTTCGCCATCTTCGCCAGCACCCTCGCCGCCCTGGCGAGCGCCACTCCCACCCCTTCCTCCCTCCTCACCCGAGCCACCGAACTGTGCGGCGACTGGGACAATGTCGTCGTGCAAGACTACACGCTCTACAACAACCTGTGGGGCAAAGGCAGCGCAACCTCCGGCAGCCAGTGCACCTATCTCGATGGCAGCAGCGGCTCGACCATCAAATGGCACTCGACTTGGAGCTGGGCCGGCGCCCAGTACAACGTCAAGTCATACCCCAACGTTGTCGTCAAGTCGCAGCAGGTCCCTATCTCGAAGATCAAGAGCATCCCGACGAAGTGGAGTTGGTCGTACACCGGCACTGGGCTTGTGACGAACGTGGCATATGACTTGTTCACAAGCGATACTGCGGGCGGCGCGGAGAAGTTTTAGTTGATGGTCTGGTTGGCGAATATTAATGCTGGGCCGATTTCGAGGTGAGTTTTTGCCCGTGTTTGGGAACACTTCCAGAGATGTTTGATAAACTTGATGTTCCCTCTTGGCTTCGCTTCGCATAGCATTTTGCTGACTTCGCTATCAGCAACTACTCCGCCGAAGGTAAGCCCGTGCCCATCGGCAGCGCAAACATCGCCGGCTACAACTGGGACGTGTACAAGGGCCCTAACGGCGACATGACGGTGTTCTCGTTCCTGCCGGCCAACGGCAAGCAGATCAACAGCTTCGATGGCGATGTCAACAAGTTCTTCACCTACCTGATCAAGAGCCAGGGGCTGTCTAACAAGCAGTTCCTGAAGAGTGTTGGTGCGGGTACTGAGCCGACTTTGGGACAGAATGCGGTGTTCACCACCACTGGGTATTCTGTCAAGGTTAACTACGCTTGAGCGGATGTTGATGCAAGGGATGTGAGAGGGGAGGACTGAGGTTCTTGCTTTAGTGGAGGTGTTTGGCTGTGTCGCATTAGCAGATAGCCAGAATTCAAAGCTCCTGATGACAACGTGTTAGCCATCTTAGCTTTGCTGCTGAATGTTCTCATCTGCCTTAGTTGCTTGTAAGAGGGAGAGCTCTGCGTGTGCAACTAAAACTATTGCGAAACCATCCGCAATTTACTGGACGCTTAACCCGAAGGTGCGTCAGATCCTTTGACCTGCGCCACGACAATAATGACATGTGCAGAAACGTGGTCCAACTCGGAACAAAGAAATGCGGGAGTCTTCGGTCCTTGTTGCAGGTGTCGTTCAGCGGCATACAAGCCCAAAGATCGAGTGTCAGATGACTGCAAAGGAGGGTTCTCGGTGGACAGATAAACTGGAACAGATCTGGAGAACACTTGGCAGTAGTCTGTCCCGGTTGATTTGTTCTTTGAAGGAGATATCGGGATGTTTTGCAGGCAACCTGGAAGCCGAGGGCGTCTGTTGTGGCTGTGATCTTGCCGTCCGGCACAACAATTGATTAATAAGTGGAAAACTCGAAGCCACGCTCGTATTCTGACAAGCCCCGGTCAAGGTATCCGCGATATTGTGCCAGGGTAGGGGCTGATGCTGACATACACCAGCGCAATAGTGGGAGTATCAACAATAATCGAAAGTCAGCACTCCCACGTCGTAGGTTGTAACCAATATCAACAAGATCGAAAATGTCGAAGATGACGACGATGACAAGGACGTGTCATGGGCAGTCTACTCCACCCGATGGTGGTCGAGACCGTGATACACGTTTTCATGTGGAGAAAGTGATCACCATGAACCGCTGAGGTATCAGATACATCATGCACCTTGTACGATCACCAAGCCGGGAGTGGCCTACGATTATTCGTCTGCCTCGCTGGTTTTGCGGATACACCGCCCGCCCTGCGTTGGGAATCGCGGTGCTGACGCGTCGGCTTTGTACGGGCGCAAGCAGATGGGAAAAGCAAGAGGAAAAAATTGCAGCACAGCACAGCACAGCACAGCACACTACACGCATGAGAGGCTGAGTGCATAGCCCAGCACACGCAAAATGCATGGAAATCGTGCAATAAATCCGGCGGCCGAGGTGACCAAGTGCCGAAGAAGGTACGATCTCGTATGCTTAGCCTCGCCTTGCGGAGGAGTTTCCCGGTGGGCAGAGGAACAGGTTGGTTTGCGTTCGGTGGTGAAACCTGGGCGGGAATCGGGTCTCGACTGCGGCCATTCATGGTAGGCGAGATTAGTGGTAGGAAAAGAAAATGACAATCCTCGCAGGTGATGGAATCTGAGAGAGGAGACCAGGCCGAGACGGGGAATCGATCAAATTAAAGTTGCTCGTTAAGGCGTCGAACTAGAGAAGGCTAGCGAGCACCGGACAGTATCCTCATACACAATATATTGGGGAAACCCACAATGGCGCGGCGTTGGTGGATCTTGTTCCTGGCATGAGTCCTTAGACCAGTCGTCTGCAGACTGAACCCGCTAGCCCCGTTTTCCCTGGTCGCATCATCGCGGGCATGGACATCCTTGAGGTCCAGTCTCCTCTTGGGCCATACTATTAATGAATAATGATGGCCCGGGCTTGTTGCGATGTCGACTTTTGCCCTGTCTTGTGTGTTTGAGAGTCCCGACACATGAGACCTGATGAGTCTGCTCTCAGGTGGCAAGTAAGGAGGAGTGTGCGATGTTGTCCAGGCTCACTCACGTGGATGACAGTCTAGTTGCCTGCGTCGATGAAGATGGATGGAAAGAAGGCGGCTATATGCATGCATCGCACGCCTAGCGCAGCTCGATGCGCCTTACTCTTTTGTCTTTGTGCCTCCGCCGTCCCAATCTGGTGATGGCGGAAGGGAAATGGCGCTGGCCAAGTGGTATAGTGAATCCTGCAGCGCGTATTATTATTGTCGTGGTGGTTTATCGTTATCCCTCTTTCTGACCCTGCCCTGTCCTGCCCCCCGGTCAAGTCTACCCGTCGTGCCGCGTCGTGGCATGAAACGCAGCCCTGCATTCGTGAAATTGGACAACCCATCTTCTCCCTCCCACAGTCCCACTAGCTCCGCCGCCGCCCGTTACGATCTGAAGGCCCTCAGACGACGGCGCACTCCCACCGACAGACACCGACCGCGACTGCGACCGACTGACTGCGAGAGCCAGACAGACCAACACCTCGCTGTCACTGCCCGCCGCCGCCATTGTCCAGTCCCTCCCGGCCAGCGCGACAACCACCACCCTACCGTCTCATCATACACACACACTCTCTCCCTCTCCTTCCGACTCTCCCTCGCTCTCTCACCCGCTCCGTGCGACCGTCAACCTCCCCTTTCTTCACCACGACCGGTTCGACCAGATCCGCCCACACTCGCTTATCCAACTTTTCACCTCTCTCCCAACATCGACCGACCTTCCCTCACGGCCTTGTAATATCGCATCGAGCGTCGGGATACCACGCGCATCCAGTCGCTCATTTCCCGATTCCCCGATACCACGAATACACGCCATTGTCTGGACACTGCTGTGCGGTCTCGGTCCTGCAGCCTCGCCGTTACACCTTCAAAGCGAAGTAGGACGCCGCTCGCCTGAAAGACCACCACCTCTCGTCGCTCTTTGTTTGCCCCGGGCCGGACCTTGCGCGTTTCTTTGACTGGTTCGAAGAGCGCTGTTTCGCTCCAAATTGGACAATCTCAGACCGGTTGAGCCTCTTCTATCTTCTGTACACCTTCTGTACCTTGACATTCGCATTCGCCCTACTACGCGACGCGCTTTACGCGATACGCCCACGCTCCTTTAGCAACAACCGCCCGCCTAGTATGTCATAGGCCCTGCGTGGATATCGTACCTCAACTTCGCCTCAACAAGCAAGCGTCCGTTCATTCTTTGGCGAATCGTCAATTACACTCGTTTATCTCCAACCCGACGGTAAGCCGGCACTGTGGTTTCGCCACGCCAAAGGCCACATCTGACCACCAGCAGGCCACCCCAACTACACCACATACCTCACAACATCTCTAATTTTACACCATGAGGACTTCTTCCGCTGCGTGGGCTGCTGCCCTCGCTGTCATGTCCGCTCATGGCCCTTTCACAACAGCGGAGGCTGCGCCCGCTCGTCAATATGAAGAGCGACCTGGATTTCACCCTTTCAGACCGGCTAAACGCGCCTACACCAATACCACCACCACGACGGAAGTGCCAGAACCATCCTCAGAGACAATTCTGGATGCGGAACCTTCAGAAGTCCCTTACTTTGACTGGGAACCTTTCCTATCAAGTTTGAGCGCCGACAAGCCTTTCTCATTCCCTGGCCAGACCGCCCACACAACCGTCATCGAACCCACATTAGACGGACTGACTGGGACGCACACCATCACGATAACGAACACCGAGGCTTCTGCGACCAGAGCCTCACGCAGAAGATCTTCTTCTGTCGTCGACGATGAAACCCAATCAGAAGCACCTTGGGATGTGGAAATCGAGTCTACTACATCCAGTGTAGTCTCTGCTGGTACCGTTCCAATCAACCCAGTTCAGCCAACAATCTCCGAAACTAGCTCTTCGACGACATCCTGGAGCAGCGAGAATGTAGAGAGTGACTCGCCAAGCTCTACTCCTGAGTCGTCTCGTGGTTTCCTGGGAGGCCTCTTTGGCGGCCAATCCGCCGCTTCAGCTTCACCCACGCAGCCTTCGGCCGGACTTCCAATTATCGAGAGCATTGTCCAGCCCACGGCGTCTAGCTCGTCGGTCTTGTCGTCTTCAACCAGCGAGTACTACGAGCCGAGCAACCAGGAGACCAGCCAATGGGATGAGCCGTCCAGAGGTTTCCCTGACACGACGGTGCAACCGACTGTTCCCAGCTCGTCTCTTACTTCGTCGTCCACAGAACGCTCCTCCAGCCGCATGTCGCGCCCAGTCGGCGAATTTGGACAGCGGCCTTCAAGTGGATCGGCACCGATCAGCGAAGTGCAACCAACTGCGCCAAGCTCGGCCATTCTTTCATCTACTACAGAGGATGCGTATACTCCGTCTGTTGGCATGCCTAGCAGTGTAGTCCAGCCGACTGCGTCTAGCTCCACCACCTTGGAGGAAGAACCGAGCACCACGACTCGTGCAAGCAATGGATTCCAGGGCCCGCGTACTGGTGAATCTAGCTCGACTGCCACCACCAGCTCTGCTGGTCTTCTGCCTGACCTTTCTGAGGCGTTGCCCATACTCGGCTCCACCGGCGGTGGCATTCCTTCCGACGAACCGCAGCCGACTTTCTCATCAAGCTCGACCATCGAATCTAGCCCTGCTGCTGTCAGCTCAAGCTCGTCGACAGCTTTCGTCGCTTCCACTGGCGGAGCGATCCCTTCCAACGAGCCCCAGCCGACTATGTCCAGCTCGAGCTCGACTGCCACAACTAGCTCTGCTGGTCTTCTGCCTGACCTCACTGAGGCATTGCCTATTCTCGGATCCACTGGTGGTGGTGTTCCCGCCAATGAGCCCCAGCCGACTATTTCCAGCTCAAGTTTGACTGCCACCACCAGTTCCGCTGGTCTTTTGCCTGACCTCTCTGAGGCATTGCCTATTCTCGGATCCACTGGCGGTGGCATTCCCTCCAACGAACCCCAGCCGACTATTGCCTTGAGCTCGAGCTCGACTTCTGATGGTCTTCTGCCCGAATTCTCCGAGGCATCGCCCATCTTCAGCAGCGCTTTGCGCACCACAAGACCTGCATCAGTTGGCTCGACCGGTGGCCTTCCGGATGATGTTGTGCTGCCTACACCTGGAAGCTCTTCATCCGGCATTCTTGGCTTTGCTGCCCCGACTGGTGCCGCTCCAAGCAGTGTCATCCAACCCACTGCTGAAAGCTCTTCGGGCCGCAGTTCTTCTGGTGCAAGCCAGGGCGTTGGTTCGACAGGACTCATCCCGGACATTCTTCCAGAGCCCACATATGCGAGCAGTGGCTCTGAGCTGAACTCGAGCACTGAGGAATCAACTATTGAGGCACCTGTCGGTACTGGCGGACGCCCGGTCCAGCCTGTTTCTCCAACGGCAGGCTCGACTGAAGTTATCTCTACTCGTTCAGCCTCCCCTGAAGTTGGCACAACTGGATTTGCACCGATTGCTGAGCCCTCCCCCACTGGTCCTAGTTCCCCTGACAGCAACTCGAGTGCATCCGATGCCTCCAACTCATCCAGCCTTGGTGCGATCACGGTCGGCCTGTCTACTATCATTGAAGGCACAGCGTCCACAACTTCTTCAGCCTCCATGACTGACGCTACTTCATCGGGAACTGCTGAAGGCGTCATGGGGCCCTCATCCAACGGAGGCATCCTTGGCACTGGCGGTCTTCCAGTTCTTTTCCCCACTGCGTCTTCGGAAGGCGCAACTGGTGCTTCGCCTACTGGAGGTCTTCTTGGTACCGGTGGTCTGCCGATTCCTATCCTCACTGGACCGGCGGAAGACTCCACTGTTGCATCATCTACTGGTGCTTCGTCTAATGGTGGCATTCTTGGCAGTGATGGTCTACTCCCCACCGGCGGTCTACTCGGAACCGGTGGTCTCCTCAACCCCACCCTCACTGGATCGGAAAGCGCTTCTGGTGCTGCCGCGACCGCGGCTTCTGAAACCGCTGCTGGTGTGTCTGGCGTGGTCTCCTCGGCCGCCTCGGATCTCTCGAATGCTGTCTCCTCCGCCTCTTCGTCAGTGATCTCTGGAGCGAGCGGCAGCCCTACTGCGACCGGGACTGCGTCTATCACTAGCGAAGCCTCTGCAGCGCTTTCTAGCTTGGCGTCGTCTTTGAGCTCTGATCTGGCCGGTGTTGCCGCGACCGCCACGGACCCTGCGGTAACGCAATCACTTGCCGAAGGCTTCTCAAGCATCTTGTCCAGTGCGGCTTCCTCGATGAACTCTGGCCTTTCAAGCCACTTCAGCACCGACAGTGCGTACTCGGCATCCGCGACTGACTCGATCCTGAGCACCGGCATTATCATTGAGTCGGAGACGAACACGACTTCATCGCCTGCGAGCGAGACTGCCTCCAGCGTTGTTGTCTCGTCCACTGGTACTGGCGCCATTTCAGCGAGCATGACTTCAGACTCGGCAACAACATCTAGCACCATTACTGGCTCCTCTGGTCTTACCGTCATCCCTGTGCCCATTTCCACCGACTCGGAAAGCTCTTCGCCCATCTACAGTCTTAGCACGTCCACAGGGAGCAATGGTACGACCGCTGTGCCGGTGCCCGTTTCTACCACCGTATCTTCAAGCGCCGTCGGTACTGGCAGCTCAGCATCCTCAGCCTCTGCGTCGTCCACCACCGGTGAGGTTCCAACAGCCGTCGAACAGACTACTGAATACCCAACGCTTGATCCATCCACCATTGCCTCTGGTAACTCTAGCGAGCCGACAACTACCTCAAGCGGTAGCACCATCATACCCGTTGTGCCAATCCCAACGTCCGACAAGACTGAATCGACTGCTGTTGGGTCTGGCGACGTGACATCGGCTGTCCAGTCTACTGCCACTGGTGAATCATCAGCCACTTCCAGCGCATCTGATTCGGATGCCTCCTCGATCACCTCGACTGGTTCTTCTGCCTCGGATGCGTCGACAACTGGCTCGGGAACGGTCGAGTCTGCGGTGACCAGTGCAACCGAGACCCCCTCTCCCACCGAGAGTGCTGCGACCTCGGACGAGTCCGCCACCGGTGTCCTGCCTATTCCAACCGAGTCCGAATCTACTCTCGAGACAACTCCTTCCCCAACCACTTCGAAGGCTCCTTACACCATCGTCCCGATTGGTACTGATGATGCCACCACACTGGAGGTGCCGACCAGCCTTACTTTCGCGCCCACCATGACGACTTCCCTGGCTCCTACCACCACGGATGCCGAGGGATCGAGCAGCACGCTGGCCTCGGATGGCTCCACCACAACCGTTGCAACCGGCTTCCCTACCAGCATGCCACGCATGATCCAGCCGCCCGGTGGCATTCCGGAAGCCCCCAAGAACGGGTCCCTTATCCAGATCGGATTCAACTACGGCTTGAATTATGGCTTCGTCGCAGGCAGTTCGACTGCCATCAGCCAGATCTTCGCTTTCCTTCCCCAGGGTATTGCGTACGGCTTGGGTGTCGACCCTGAGCACGTCAAGATGAATGCCCTCATGCCATACGACACCTCCAATGAGCTCGGTTTCATGACCACCCTCGCGCAAGCCTACATTCCTTCCGAACTGGTGGACCAGCTCCAGCTTGACTTGCACACACCCGTCAGCAACCTCTACGGTAACCCGACGGCGTCTATCCGTACTCTGATGTCTATGATCAACCCCAGCTTGCCCGTCCAACCCGGCGCGAGTCTTGACGGCACCACCGTGAACGAGAAGAACCCTGCTGCCACGACTTCCGCAGCCGCAGGTGATGGTGCTCCTATTGGTGGTGATTCCGGCTCTTCCCAGCCGGTCCGTGGTACCAGTGTCGGCATCGGTGTCGGTGCCTGCGCGGGTGCAGCTTTGTACGCTGCGGCCATGGTCTACGTCGCCCGCCGTTACAAGAAGAAGCGTGCTCGCCACGCCCGCACTCCCTCTGTTCCCGCCTCGCAGCCCGAGATGTCACAGCGTGGCTCTAACCTCACTGGCGGTGGTATGGGTGGCTACTTTATGTCCGGCGCCAATGGTCATCAAAGTAGCAACGGAAGGGCTTCCGCAGCTGTGACCGCTTCGTCAGGCGGACGCAGCAGTGGTAGCGGCGGAACGAGAGGTAGTCGCAACAGCGACCACAGCTCCAACGGCCGCAGCGTACGAGAGCAGGGCATCTCTGCGCCAGTCATGAGCGAGAACAGCTTGGGCTGGAACTGAGCAACGAAACGCAACAACCAAGAAAACACAGAAACGGGAACAAGAAAGAGGAGAAAGATGTGTGGAGGATATAGATGAGGTATGGGCCCCATTGGGCAAGCGACTTGCTTTTCTTTCTCCCTTTCACTGTCTTCTTCATTTTATTTATTTCCCTCTCCCAAAAATTCAAGTCTTTTTTTCACTTCGAAATTCAATCCGGGGAGTGTCCCGTCCTTCCAAACTTCTTGCATGTCATACAAGCGAGCGAAACTGGACGGAAAGGCGAGAGATGATACCACTTTTTCTTCGTGTTTCCACAATTCTTCTTCTCGCGCCTTATTCTAGACGGGATGGGCGATTACCTTTCATCTTGATCATCAAATAGACAACTTCGTCGATAGTTCTCATGTCAGAAATACAGTTCCTATGTTCACCTTGTTTTCATTCATGTTTGTCGATCTCTCTCATATTGAAAGTCATCTAGAAAGTTTATGTATGTAGCGAACTCTGAGTCGTTTACTTTCGTACCTAAACGAGGTCCTGC
>Ga0265798_10009979_pt1 | contig 11768 bp, 7 predicted proteins | sample P3T30metagenome_FD_192430 | JGI IMG/M metagenome (GOLD analysis project Ga0265798, IMG submission 192430) | Plant litter microbial communities from East Loma Ridge, Irvine, California - P3 T30 | ecosystem: Environmental > Terrestrial > Plant litter > Unclassified | place: USA: California... | reverse complement strand
TGCGAGTACTGTATCTACCTGGTCATCGGTGTCAGACCTTACTAACAGATAGAATGATTCGCCTCTTGAATGTAAAGTCTGAATTAAAGACACATTATCTGCATCTGGAATATTTATATCTAGTATGACTAGGTCATATTTTGCTACGGAAAGGCAGGCATTCAAAGACTGAGCCGTACTCGCCTGTTCAATGTCGTAAAGCTGCCGAGATAGTGATGCTATGACGCCTCCATCGTCAGCAGGCGAACCAACTATAATAAGTTTCGGCTTTTGAATATTAGCTTGCCTGCAAGTCATGTCTGGATCAATGCGCGAAAATGTCCATTATCAAACATAGGTATGTCTCTCGCATTAACCGACAGGCGGTTCTAGCTTACGTTTCAAATAGACAAAAGCTAGGCAGCGACGATGGCGGTTTAGCGGTAGCCATCTCGGTAGCGAGGGCGCCCTAGCTAAAATGATGCACTCTCCCAAGCAATGAATCAAACAGCGCTACGCTATGTAAGATTGTCGCAGTTTGGGGTCGTCCCGTCTAAGGGCGGAATGACGCCTTAGCAGCGTTCTAAGTTGTCATTCCCAATGATCAGGCTTCGTCTACGAGAAGGCGGTTCGCATTAGACTAAACATCTTCTGCTTCTGAAAAGGGACAAGGGAAGCGGAAACACGTTGCCACGTTGCTTAAGGCGCTCGTCCTAACTATTTCTCTGCGAAAGGGCGCCGCGCTCATGTTCATTAAGGCGGCGCTAAAGCGGCATAGCTGGCCTGACCGCGATACGGTTCGTGTTTGACGAACAGAACGTCGCAGTCTCAATTAAAAATCTCTTCGGAAAGGCGGGCCCCCGTATCAGGCGACCCGCCGATCGTTCAGAACTTTGCGCGTGCGGTTACCGCAAAGCGACGGCCGATTGGATCGCCGCCGATCGCGCCCGACGTGGGCTGGCTCGCGGGTAGGACGTAGCCGAAATAGTTCTGTCCCTTGCGATTAGTCAGATTGGTGACCGAAAACGTCAGGCGGAACTGCTGGTCCACGTCAAAATAGACATTAGGGTTGAACAGCACAAAATCATTGAGTTCGTCGACCTCGCGGATGTCAGGCCCGCGCGTCACGCGGGAGAACAGTTGTTCGCCGATGTAGTTAGCCGACATCGTGAAGCCGAACCCCTCGCCGATATAGCGGACGTTGAGCTGCCCCTGGAAGGTTGGATCACCCAATGTTCCGTCGATCCGGACTGGTGCCACGCCGGTGATGTCGTTCACGCGCCGGCGGGTGTAGAAGAACGTGCCGTCGATGCCCGCGCGGCCCGGCAGGCCCAATCCGGACAGCGGACGGATATAGTCCATCTGGGCCTGAATACCGCTGAAGCGGATTTGGTTGCCGTTTATGAAACCGCTCGTCACGCCGGGATTGACCGGATCGTTGACGACCTGCCCGCCACGGTCACCGCCATTTGCTGCGGTCCCGCCCTGTCCAGCTGCGTACCGCCGGATTTGCGAACAAAATGCGTTGCCGTTCGCCGGATCAGCAGCGTTAAAGCTGCTGTTGTCGAAGCAGGATTGCGCGATCGTCGCTACCGTGAGGCTAGAGATCGGATTACTGATCTTGATGCGGATATAGTCGACTGACAGCGAGAATCCTGGAATGAAGCGCGGCTGCAACACTACGCCATAGGTGAAGCTGCGCGCCACTTCGTTGTCGAGCAGTGGGTTGCCGCCATTGATGCCCGGAACTGTGGTCGCCGCCGCATCCAGCGGGGTGGCATTGGGGAATGCCGCCAGGAACGCTCCGCAGTTGGCGGCGCGAGTCTGAGGCACTGCGCCCGCGTTGATGTTTGCAGGCGAACAGATGTCAGTAACGGTAGTGAACACGTTGGTCTGCGGCGAAAACAATTCCGTGATCGCTGGTGCGCGGAACGACTTGGTATAGTTGCCGCGGAAGCTGATGTCTTCCACCGGCGCGTACCGGCCACCCGCCGCCCAGGCGAAGAATCCTCCATTTACCGTATTGTCGACGTAGCGACCGCGGCCGAAAACATCCAGGCTGTTGACGAAGGGAAGGCTGTTTTGCGCGGTGACGAGCGGTACGATCACTTCACCAAACGCCTCATCCACGTTGTACTTGCCTTTGACTGGCAAGATGGCGACCGACCGGCCAAGTCCGGCCTGCTGGAATGCGCTAGGCGTAAAGCTGGCCTTCTCTTCACGATGCTCGTAGCCGATGTTAAAGCCGACATCGTTCCCGAACAGGGCGAAGGGGCTGCCGCCGACATTGGCGTTGAAGACATATTGCTCAAGTCGACTGGTCGTCACGTTCGTAGAAATGACATAGTCGCGCGCCGCTTGGCTGGCAGCGCCCTCACCGAACAGGTTCAGCGGCACACAGGCCGCATCAACGGTCGGCGTCCCGCCAGGTGCTGCCTGGAAGGTCGGCGTTGGATTGCAGACGATCTGCCCGGCGGCATTGCGTGTTACGTTCACGGCGTTGATGAAGTTCTGCGCGTTCAGATCTTGGCCGGTGTCGGTGATGTCGACCCGGCCGTAGTTTCCGCTGACCTCGTAGTTGAACTTGCGGCTGCCGACGCCAAAGTCGCCCTTCACGCCGATGACGCCGCGGTACAGGTTGTTGGTCGAAAAACCGGTAGGATCGGACAGGTCAAGCGAGGCACGCGACACGCTGAACCGGTTGACACCTAGAGCACGGAGCTGGGTCGCGGCCTGCTGCGTCAAGAATGGATTGTCGACGCTGAACGACGTGGCACCGCTCAGCCCGCCAAACAGACTGGAGTTAAAAGTTGGCTGCTGGACGAGCTCGTCGCCGCGCGAATGGAAATACGTGCCTTCTGCAAAGAACTTCAGCGCGTCGGACACGTCAAATGCGGCAAAGCCGTTAAAAATGTCGCGCTTCAGCTCGCTGGTCAGCTGGACGAAATCGTTAAATCGAAATCCGTCGCCGCCGCTTGCCTCCTGCACGCTGAGGAAGCGGATTCCGCGGTTAAACGGAACGAGGTTGCCGCTCGGATCGAACTGAAAATTCTGCGCAGCCGCACCGACCGCTCCTGTCCCGTTGGCGTTCGCGAACGCCGACGTAATAAGGCCGCCACGCGTCAGCAGCGGGATAGTGCGATCCACCACCTGCACCGTGCCGGGAAAGCCATCGGTTGCGGAATCGTTGAAGCCAATTCCGCCATTAAGGCGCCCATCATTGGTGAAGCTGGTTCCCGCCGGCCGGCCGAGCGCTGCCGCTTGAGCCGTCGTGGGGTTGCCCGCGCCGCCGATATTATCGCGGATGAAGCCGCGCGCGTTACCGAGGATACCCTTCTGCTCGTCACGCGTATAGGCCAACGTGATGTTGCCGCGCCCGCCCGCGAAGTCAAAGCCACCGGCGATCGCGGCATTGTAGCGGAAGCCGTCGCCTTCCTGGGTAACGCTGCTTGTTACCTGCGCCCGAAGACCCTTGAGACGCGTATCAAGTGTATAGTTGATTGTGCCCGCGATCGCGTCCGAGCCATAGAGCGGCGCGCCGCCGATCGAGACAAAGTCAACGTTGCTGATCAGCAGCGTCGGAATGACGTTGACGTCGACCTGGGTCCCCTGGCTGCCTTGATTAAAGATGCTGCTGACGTTGGAGGACACATAGCGGCGTCCGTTGACGAGCGTCAGCGTCCGGTTCGATCCAAGACCAAACGTGTTGACAAAGTTCACGCCCTGCCCAAACGATCCCTGTGCACCGGCGGGCGTAATACTGCCCCTGATGCCCGGAATTTCGTTCAGTGCATCGGCGACGTTCGTGATGCCACGATCCTGCAGATAGCGCTGGTTTATGCCAATTGTCGGCTCCAAGTTCTGAATATTGGGAAGCCGGATGCGCGAACCGGTAATGACGATATCGTTGTTGGCGGCCTCGTTGGCGGTAATCGGCGAACCATCTGCGTTGACTTCAGTGGTGCTGCCCACCTGCGTTCCGGAGCTTTGCTCCAGCGCCGGATCGTCCTGCGTACCACCGACCGGTGCGGTTTGCGCAAGCCCCGCCGTGGGCATTATTGCGGCCACGATCGCGGTGATCGACGCACGATAGAACAAAGCCTTTTGCATTAATGCCCCCTGAATATGACATCGATGTCATATTCAGAAATAATGAGACTTTACAGCTGTTTATAAGCTTGGCTCACGAAACCTGCATGATGTGCCTTTGTGGCAACAGCCATCCCGGTGCAGGCATGCCGCAAAAGCTTGAGGCCCTCACTGCACGACCGTCTCAACCTTCTGAACGACTTGCGGATCAGCAACTCGCCTCCAACGACGACCCTGACGATCCCGTATGTGTCGTTGATCGTCGATAACCGAAACAGAAGGCTTGCAGATGAAGCGTCTCGATAGGAATGTAGAACTTAAGACCTGATGAAAGTCTGAGATTAAGCAGATGCCTAGCGAAAAGGTATCAAAATCATAGCTCGGTGAGTGAAAGTCAGCTGCTACATATCAGCTCTCAAAGACGGAATGCTAAAGTCATTCACATTGTCGTCTTTTAGTGGTCAATGCCTGGAAAGCCCGGCTGCGATCCCGAGTGTACGACAAGCAGGCGATTTTGGACGGCAGCCTCGCGATCATCGCTAAACGCTGTCGCTAACACCGATTGGCGATTATCGTGTGTCTTCTGCCAGTGCGCGACGCCCAACTTAAAAGTGGCCGGATCGCTAGAGCTCAGCTCCGGCGGTTTGAATTGCGACTCACGGTCCAGAAAACGGTTATTCGTTCAGCCAACTTTTCTACGGCTCGGTCACCATTTATGCAAAAGTTAAAAGTTTTGCATCAGACCTTATCGTGAATTATTAGCCTGACCGGCGATAGCTGATTGATCAGCCACCCATGCGATCAGAGGCAAGGGCCTCTGGACTAGCGCCCATCTGCGACCCATGTTTCGACGGGAAGGGGGATGACGATGGTTAGTACATCCAACGACGGCATCATGTCTGAATACCTCGTGAAGTGGGGCTTGGCCAAAACCAGCAAGCGTGAGCGTCCGACAGACTTGCTTGAGACACTTTACATAGCCGAGCGCTTTCAGGCGGGTGATGACCTGAAGCCATTGCGCGAAGGCTATGACCATTCCGTTTGGAACGGCGTTTCGGCCGCCGAGGTTGATCGCCGCCTTATCAAGTTAGACGAGTTTATGATTAAGCTCGCTCGCGATCGTGCCGAGATGTGGGGCGTCAACTAAAGCGATCAGTGGTCAGCTATCGTCGGCTCCGGACTCTCGATAGCTGACCATCTACTGCGCAAACATGATGCAGAAATCACAAGTTTTGCATCATATGAAAAACCGAACAAAGCCGGGCACTCCGTGATGCATAAATCCAATGCACATTGCGGGCATGATTTATGGCTATGCACGCGTCTCATCCACCGGCCAGAACTTTGGCGCAGCAGCTCGCCCAACTCGACACGGCGGGCTGCACCAAGATCTACCGCGAGAAGGTCAGCACTACGACGGCCGAACGGCCGCAGCTCAAGCGCGCGATTGCCGCGTTTGACGCTGGCGACGTGTGATGGTCACCTCTACCGATCGTCTCGCCCGCAACACCCGTGACCTGTTGAACATCCTCCATGCAGTGATAGAGGCCGGCGCACGGTTCCGCTCGATCGCGGAGCCGATGGTAGATACCACCTCGCAGTTCGCCAAGGTGATAATCGCTGTGCTTGGGGTCGCGGCCAGCTATGAGCGCCATCGTGTTACCGAGCGCAGCGCTGCCGGTAGGGTCCAGGCCAAGGCCCGTGGCTTGAAGTTCGGCCGGCGCGCTGCCCTTACCCCTCACCAGCAGGCCGAAGCGCTTCAACGGCTCGATGCTGGCGATGCGCAACGCAATGTCGCCGCCCTACTTGGTGTCGATCAGGCGACAATATCGCGGCTGTACCGAAGGGAAGGCTAAATGGCCGGGGCTAGGAGGACAGCAGGCGTTACGGCAAAACTGTACGCCACGACCAATGCTTATTTAATCGGTTGCACCGGCGGACTGTAAAGGCTTCCGAACCCAAATAAGCGTCGAAACGGCACAAATTATCCACAATACCGTAGATACGTCCATTAATACTTGTCCAGAGTATGTAAGTCTTGCAACAGTTATTTTGACAGATTCCGAGGCATCAGTCACACCACCACCATGGCGATCTAAAAACATTGGAACCGTCATTAGAGATACCAAAAAAAACAGAATCTTTAAAGACAGTCTACGAAAAAGGGCTGAGCATATGCATAGCACGAGATTAGTAATTGGATGAATCAAAGAAATAAGCAGCGCTACATAACTAGACTTTGTAAATGGGATAGCCGATATATAAAAAACGTAGGAAAGAACACTGACCGAGAAAGCCACGAACCCCACCGCAAGGGTAGCTGAGCCGGCGCGATTAATTCTAGGTAAAATCATGGCACCCTCATCGATCCACGGGTTCTGCGCGTGTTTGTATATCTTCTTAATCCTACACATCGATGTCCACAATTGGGCGCTTCTGCCGTCCCAACACGGTCTCCAACGCATCAGATTTGCCCATCAAGATCGGGCCACATTTTCACGTCGGCCGGAGCGTTTAGCGACACGCCATTCACCGACCGCTGGGCCCCTGTGCATTATTCGGACACAGATTCACGGTAGTGGTTTGACGAGCAGCGGCATGAAGCCGTTGGCGTCGAGATCGAGGCGGTCAGACCAGACGTAATCGCCGGTGAGATTGATGCGGTCCCAGCCCAGCGGCGAGAGCCGGGACAGCATAGCCGGATCGATAGGCGTCCCGCGACGGCGCATTTCGTCAACGGCGCGACCGAGATACCGGCAGTTGAACAGGATGATTGCAGCGGTGACGAGGTTGAGCGCAGCCGCACGGGTTTGCTGGTTCTCCAGGCCACGATCGCGGAATCGACCGAGCCGATGAAAGGCGACTGCCCGGGCCAGGCTGTTGCGCGCCTCGCCCTTGTTCAATTCGGCGGTAACGGTGCGGCGCAGCGCCGGATCCTCGAACCAGCGCAGCGTGAACAGCGTCCGCTCGATCCGCCCGACCTCGCGCAGTGCCGCGGCGAGGCTGTTCTGCTGGCGGTAGGCAGACAGCTTCTTCAAAATCAGTGAGGGCGTGACGGTGCGGTCGCGCATCGCGCCGATGATACGTTCGATATCCGGCCAGTGGCTGACAATCAGGTCCCGGTTGAGCTTGTGGCCGAATAGCGGCGCGAGCCTGCCATAGCGCTTCGGGGGTTCGAAGGCGTAGAGGCGTCGATCCGACAGGCGGGGGATGCGCGGCTCGAAATCGAGCCCGAGCAGGTGCATCGTCGCGAACACGATGTCAGAAACGCCGCCTCCATCGACGTGCAGGGCGGTCAGATCGGCGTTGCTGTCGTGGCCGAGGATACCGTCGAGCGCATGGATGGCCTCTCCAGCTGTGCCGGCGATTACAGTCTGGTGAAGCGGCGCGTACCGATCGGTGATGGTGGTGTAGATCTTGACCACCGGGTCGCGACCATAATGCGCGTTGACCGCCCCGCCGGCTTCACCCGGTCCGCCCAGGTAGAACGCCTGGCCATCTGCCGACGCCCGGTGCCCCTGCCCGAACCAGGCGGCGATCGGCTCGGCGTGGATAGCGTCGGTCAGACAGGCAAGCGCCGCGCGAAAGGTTTCCTCACGCATGTGCCATGTCTGCATGCGCAGAAGCGCGCGGCGTGATCCTGCGCCGCATACCTCGGCCATGCGCGATAACCCGAGATTGGTCGCTTCGGAAATGAGGGTGGCGAGGAAAGCGCGCTCATCGGCAGGCGGCAAACCGGTTGAAACGTGACCGAAATGTCGGGTGAAGCCGGTCCAGCGTTCGACCTGCGATAGCACGTCGGTGATACGGGTAGCAGGCAGCATGCCGTAACAGGCGAGTGTCAGATGCCGCCCTTCGTCCTGCCCGCCATCATCGTCTTTCTGCTCTTTGGGAAAGCGTAATCTCTCCCCGGCGAACAGAGCGGCATCACGCCCGTCCAGATTGCGGGCGACGCCGCGCAAGGCGCTGTCGAGTTGCTCAGTGCGCCGATCGAGCCGTGCATGTGGATCGCCGAGTGAGAACGGCGGTTGGAGCGATGCGCCTGGCGATGGCGCAAGCAGCACGCCCAGCGACCGGTGCATGCGCGACGTCGGCACCCAGATATCACCCGATGCCAGCGCATTAGCGAGCGCGCCGTAAGTCGCCATTTCCCAATGCGTCCGGTCAATCTTTCCTGCGACCACGACATGGCGTTGCCAGCGCCGCTCGACATGACCAAGCGCAACGTCGGCGGGAAGCGGTTTGCGCCAATCGCCATCGAGATTCGACAAGACCATCATCGCATTGCGCAATGTCGCGGTGCCGGCCCGGCCGTGGAAATCGAGCGCTTGCAGAAACTGTGGTCCTGCCCGCTTGAAGGTCCGGTACTCGGCTGCAATTTCACTCAGCACATCATCCCTATGAGGTGCGGCGGTACGACGGATGATCGCCGCATCGGCATCGAGCATGTCGAGAGGCATGATATCCTTGAGGGCCTCGCCGATATCTTCACCAGCGCGTGCTGCTCGGCTGACCGTTTCCAGCACCGTGGCGATGCGCATCAGCCGGTCGCGTCCCTCGCGTCCCGAGATCGCAACCCGCTGTTCAAGGCGTTTGCGAGCACGAAGGTGAGCGCGTCCCATCAAAGCGCCGAACATGGCGATCGCCGCGTCGGTAAGCGTGGCCTCCATCTCGCGCAGCGTGGCAAGCAAGATGACCCGCCTGCGGGCAGGGCGCATCTGTTGGAAAGCCTGAGCGGTATAGCGCACACCTTCGCGGGCGAATTGCGTCAGGCGTGGTTCGTACCGAGGATCGATCAGAACGCGGGAAATACCGGTCCAGCGGATCAGTGCGACCTTCTCGAGGATTTCCGCGAGCGAGACGGATGCGACGCGCGGCTCCGGTTCACGCAGCCAGGAAAAGCGGCTCTGTCGGTCATGCACCTTGTCATCCACCAGCGTGTCGAGACGTTGTCGCATCTCTGTATCGAGTGTGTCGTCGACCACGGCGACCAGATCGGTTTCCGCCCGAAGCATCGCCTCGGCCGCCATCCGCTCCACAACGCTGATACCGGGGATGACGATGCGCCGGGTGCGTAGTTCGCCCAGCAGTCGGTCGAGCAGAATCCGCCCGTCAACGATGGGCATGGCTTCGGCCGCCAGCCACGCCATCATCGAAGTGCGAACTGGCTGGCTCAGATCGGAAAAACCAAACCGAGCTTTGATGGCGGCAAGCTGATCGTAGCGGGTCGGCGTACGCCGCGCGAAATCGGCGATGACGCCCGCATCCACCCCAACCTGGTCGGCGATATGGTCGAGCATGATCGCAGGCAACAGCTCGCCGGCGCGCAGATGTCGTCCTGGATAGCGCAGACAGCAGAGTTGCAGGGCATAGCTCAGCCGGGTCGCTGGAGTGCGTGCGATACCGATCGCCGACATGTCTTCGGCGTCGAGGGCATGATGTCGCACAACCATCGTTTCGGTATCGGGCAGCGCCAGCAGTGCGGCGCGATGCCGCTCGGTCATTGGAATGCGTGCGGGCATGTTTCATCCTCCAAAAACCTCTTGCCTTTTGCCTGCTTAATGAAAGAGGATTGTGAAAGGTGGAAGGCAGCGGAAATCCGTGTCTGGTGATCCCACCTCCGGATACGGCCGTTTGTGAAAGCAGCATGATGACCCGCGAACCCTATCTGATCGGCTATGCCCGCGTTTCGAAGGGCGACGACCAATCGAATGCGGCCCAGCGCCGCGCGCTCGACGCGGCCGGCTGCAAGCGGGTGTTCGAGGAGACCGCCAGCGGCGGTCGTTGGGATCGACCGGAGCTTCTGGAGATGATCGGGCAGCTGCGTGACGGCGACGTAGTGGTCGTCTGGAAGCTTGACCGGCTGTCGCGCAGTCTGAAGGACATGCTGCATATCATGGAGCGGATCGAGATCGCGGGTGCGGGCTTCCGCTCGCTGACCGAAGCGATCGATACCACCACGGCCGCAGGGCGCATGATGATGCAGATGGTCGGCAGCTTCGCCGAGTTCGAGCGCGCGATGATCCGCGAGCGCACCAGCGCTGGCCTCGCTCAGGCCCGCGCAGAGGGAAGGATTGGCGGGCGCCGGCGCAAGCTCGCCGACAAACAGCGTCGCGAGATCGCCGAGTCTGTGGTTTCCGGCCGCAAATCTGGCGCTGAGATGGCAAGGCTCTACAGCGTCAGCGAACCCACTGTCTCGCGCATCGTCGCTGCATACCGTCAGCAAGCCGCTCAGCCATGAGGCGCGGCCATGACCTGTCCGGCGTCTTGAAGTTCGCCTCCTGGCCCACACGGATGGGCCGCGCAGTCGCTTTGCTGCTCTTTGCAAGCGCAGTCGGGGCAATTGCGCAGGATAGTCCACCTCGACCGCCCGATTTCGTCGCTCCTTCGCCGCTGCCCGGCGCCCCGGCATCCGTCACGGCAGCGACAAAGCTACCGGTTGGTTATCTTGATGAGATAGGAAAGCGGCTCGGTCTCAATCCTTGCGATTATAGTGTCTCACGTACTGCCGGCAGACCGGTCAACGCTGTCGCGCTGATCGAGGCGACTGGGGCCGGCTGCGTGGTATGGGACAGCGCATCTGCGGTCGGGATTCACAGCTTTCTCGGGTCAATGAACGTTGACGGCAATCGCATCCCCGTAATCGGCTACACAAAGAGGCTATCCGCGCCGATCGCACCGCCTGTGCTGGTTCTCGACCTTGTTGGAGGGCCGGCCGGTGACATATCCCCCGGTTTGAACGACTCTATCCAGGAAGCCTTAGTTCAACGTGGTGCGATAGTAGTGAAGCCCGCTTATTCGGGTACGAGGCATCGATCGAGCTACCCCGCCCCAGATCTTGAGCACGCCGTAAGAGAAATTGTCGAGATCGTCGCGAAGCTGCGCCGAGCGAGTCCGCACTCCAAGCTTATTGTAATAGGCGAGAGCTTGGGCGGGTACATCGCTGCAAAGGCACTTTCCGGACAAGACACTATTGGCGTGGATGGATTAGCGCTGATCGTCCCATTAGTTTATAGCCCAGACCAAGCAGTTCAGAATTTTAGGCGTCTCGCTCGGACTTCCGGACAACAATTTACACCTCTTTGGATACGTCCGGGCCGCTCATCTACAGCCGCGGGGCCGGTCACGGACTCGCCCCACCAGCTTGTTGGCGAATATACGGCGGTTTCGAGCATGGACCTGTTCGAAGCATATTTTCCGGCCGAAGCTCGTACAAAAAGCCTGCTTACCTACCTGACCGGAAAGAACCGCACGCCAACGCTGATCGCTTATGGCGCGACCGATCAACGTGTCGGCATTGAGGTTCTTCAGACCGCACCGTCGCTTCCCAGCAATGTCCATCTTCTCAAGCTCGACCGCAGCGGACACGCGATCGATGCTGCCGCTGCCGAGCGTGTGGCAACCATGATGTGGTCGACTTTCTCGCTCGTGAGTCACGAGGGGCAGAACAAATAGCCGTCCGGTTTTCAGGCATGTACATCTAGCAGTGGATTGCCGGTTATTGAGGCGCTCTCTGAAGGACTGGCTCCCACGCCGCTACCGTGAATCTGTGTCCGAATAATGCACAGGGGCCACGAGGGACGGATCAGCAATAGTAACGCGGACCGCCGCCCCTCAGTCAGGACAACCTAGTTCGCGACGTTCAAGCCGCTCGACCTGCGTTCCCTTTCCTGACGCTTGTTCATCGGGCTAGGCAGGAT
>Ga0265798_10009978_pt1 | contig 11768 bp, 10 predicted proteins | sample P3T30metagenome_FD_192430 | JGI IMG/M metagenome (GOLD analysis project Ga0265798, IMG submission 192430) | Plant litter microbial communities from East Loma Ridge, Irvine, California - P3 T30 | ecosystem: Environmental > Terrestrial > Plant litter > Unclassified | place: USA: California... | reverse complement strand
CGATGGGCGCGGTAAAGGCGATCAACGCCGCCTATCTCGCGCTGCGCGGCGACGGCAGCCACGTCGTCAGCCTCGACGCGGTGATCGAGACGATGCGCCAGACCGGCGAGGACATGCGCTCGAAATACAAGGAAACGAGCCTCGGCGGGCTGGCGGTCAACGTGGTGGAATGTTGACGTGTCGGGGTGTCGACAGTCCTACATCTAAGTTTCGCGATTTGGACTGAATACGTCTCGACAAACCTAATCGTCGATCCCTATACGATCCGACATGTCGACACGGCGACATGTCGTAGCCTAGATGTGCCTGTTAACCCTTTGCAGCTAGGCACAAGCCATGCGTATTCTCGTCACTGGGGGAGCCGGCTTCATCGGCTCGGCGTTGGTCCGCCACCTGATCCGTAACACCGGGCATGAGGTGCTGAACCTCGATGCGCTGACCTATGCCGGTACGCTGACCGCCCTCGCGCCGGTCGCCGACGATCCCCGCTATCGTTTCGTCCATGCCGACGTGTGCGATGCGGCGGCCGTCGGCGCGGCGATCCACGACTTCCGCCCGGACGTGATCACCCATCTGGCCGCCGAAAGCCATGTCGATCGGTCGATCGATGGCCCTGGCGCCTTCGTACAGACCAACGTCGTCGGCACCTTTACGATGCTTACCGCCACGCGTGCCTATTGGCAGGGCCTGTCACCAACCGAGCGGGCGGCGTTCCGCTTCCACCACATTTCGACCGACGAGGTGTTCGGTTCGTTGGGGCCTAGCGGCGCATTCACCGAGGAGACGCCCTATGATCCGCGCTCGCCCTATTCGGCGTCGAAGGCGGCATCCGATCATTTGGTCAGCGCCTGGGGCCATACGTACGAGCTGCCGGTGCTCGTCACCAATTGCTCGAACAACTACGGCCCCTATCATTTTCCCGAAAAAATGATCCCGTTGATGATCGTCAAGGCGTTGGCGGGAGAGACGTTGCCCGTCTACGGACGCGGCGAGAACGTGCGCGACTGGCTGTTCGTCGAGGATCACGTCCGTGCGCTGCAAGCGGTATTCGAACGTGGCGTCCCGGGGCGCCGCTACAATATCGGCGGGAGCGCCGAGCGACGGAACATCAACGTGGTGGAAACACTCTGCGCCACGCTTGACCAACTGCGGCCGCGCGAGGAGGGGGGCTCCTACGCCGAACAGATCGGCTTCGTCACCGATCGGCCGGGTCACGATCAGCGCTATGCGATCGACGCTACCCGCATTCATGCCGAACTGGGCTGGGCGCCCCAGGAAAGTTTCGAAAGCGGCCTGGAGAAGACGATCCGCTGGTATCTCGACAACGCAGCTTGGTGGCAGCCACTGGTCGATAGGCAAGCGGCAAACGTGCGACGCGGGCTCTCCGTCTAGCGGAGCGATTGCCGTCGATAGCTACAATGCGTAGCAGCCGAGCATGACCGACATCGTGTTAGCCCAGCAGCCGATCTATCAAGGATGGCTCGACCTTATCATGCTGCGGCTGCGGCTCGGAGGCATCGAATGCGAACGGCCAATCATCGACCATGTCTCTGGTGCTGCGGTGCTGGCTTATGATCCGGACCGCCGCGTCGCTATGACGGTGCGGCAGACGCGGGATGCCGTACTTTATCTCGGGCAATCCATATTTCCGGAAGCTGTTGCTGGTGTTACTGAAGCGGAGGATCCGAGTACGACGGCGCGGCGCGAGGCGCTTGAGGAAACCGGTCTGCACCTGACGGACGTCGAGCCCGTAGGGTATGTCTGGATGACCCCTTCGACTACCACCGAACGGGTGCATCTCTTCCTGGCATGCTACACGGCTACGGATCGCATTGGCCTTGGGGGCGGGGCCGTAGATGAGATCGAAACCATCGATGCCCGAGAGGAATCATTGACGGCGTTGTGGACCGATGCGACCGGCGGCAAGATTGGGGACGCTAAATTGTTCATGTTGCTACAGGCGTTGCGACTCCGCCGCCCGGACCTGTTTGATCCGAGCGCCGTCTAACCACTTGTTCAGCGGTTTATGCTAAGGCCTTCGGTATGAAGGGCATTATCCTCGCCGGTGGTACCGGCACCCGGCTCTATCCGGCTACGCTGGTCGTCAACAAGCAGTTGCTGCCGGTTTATGACAAGCCGATGATTTATTATCCGCTGTCGGCGCTGATGCTTGCCGGCATCCGCGAAATTTTGATCATCTCTGGCCCTGAACATCTATCGCATTATCGCACGTTGTTCGGCGACGGATCTGGGCTTGGCTTGCAGATTGCCTATGCCGAGCAGCCACGGCCTGAAGGCTTGCCTCAAGCATTCACCATCGGCCGTGATTGGATTGCGGGCGAACCAGTTACGCTGATCCTTGGCGACAACATCTTCTTCGGCAACGGCTTGGGGCCTATGCTGCGGCGTGCCGTCGCGCGCGCGGAAGCGAGGGAGGGTGGTGCGACGATCTTCTCTTACCGGGTAGAGGACCCCGAGCGTTACGGCGTCATCGCCTTCGATGCCGACGGCCGTGCCGTGTCGATCGAAGAGAAACCCGACCGGCCACAATCGAACCATGCGATCACCGGCCTTTACGTCTTTGACGCACGCGTCTGCGACCATGCCGCCAGCCTGTCTCCTTCATCACGTGGCGAGTTGGAGATCACCGATCTTGCCCGGCGCTACTTGGATAACGACACGTTGCATGTCGAACCCATGGGCCGTGGCTTCGCTTGGCTCGATACGGGCACCCACGACAGCCTGCTTGAGGCGGCTGAGTTCGTGCGCACCATCCAACATCGTCAGGGCATCCAGATTGCCTGCCTCGAGGAAATCGCTTTTCTGCAAGGCTTTATAACTCGTAGCGCGGCGGAAGCCCGAGGCAGGGCGCTGGAAAAGTCGCCTTATGGTCGGGCGATCCTGGCCGCGATCAACGAGGCACCCGTGCTTCTGCCTTTTGCCGACCGGCGGGCAGGAGATAGGCGACGGGGATGAAGTGCCACCGCTGGGATCCACATCACCGCGGTGGTCATGTAAGGATGATCATCAGGTCCGATTGAGGTTGGCTACCAACATGGTTATTGCCTGCAACCGTAGACCGTATCGGTGACGGGCAAGTAAGGTATGCGTTGGCATGTTGGACAATGTGAATCCGCGGGTCGTCGGGCGCGGTTCTCCGTCTGAGCAGCTGATGACAGACTTTGATCGGGCTGGACCACATTGGCGTCCTCGCAGCACGCTGCTGCAGTTTCGAGCGGTCCTGTACCTCCTATGTGTCGATGCCACCGCTATCTTTTCCGGCTTTATGTGCGCCGCGATCCCACGTTATGCCTTGTCGCTTGACACTGGCTGGCTCGTGTTCGCAGTCGTCTTGATCCCGCTTTACGCGCTGATCGCTTCGAATCTTGATGCATATGACACGGCCAATCTCCAGGATCCCTTCAGGGCGATCCGCCGTGGTCTTCAGGCGCTGGTGCTCGCTGCCGGCTGCGTTCTCCTCGCCGTTTTCTTTTTGAAATCCGGCACGACTTTCTCGCGCCTGACAATCGGTTTTGGGTCGGCGCTCGCGACGCTGTTTCTTGGGGTGGCCCGCTACACCTTCGTGCGGCATCTCGACCGGATCGTCGGTGGTAATCCCTTCAGCTCGATCCTGCTATGCGATCGGGGCGCCGCGATCCCGCCCGGCGACTTCTCGATGATCATGGCGGCCGAATCCTATTTCGACCCCGAAGAGCATGATCCGCACATGTATGATCGCCTGGCAACACTGATCGCCAGCGCCGACCGGGTGGTCGTGACCTGCTCGCCCGAACGCCGGATGGCTTGGGCGCAGGCGTTGCGTGGCGCCAACGTACAAAGTGAGATCGTCGTCCCCGAGTTGTTGGAGCTGGCTCCATTGGGCCTCGGCCTCAATCGCGACGTGCCGACGATCATCGTTGCGGCCGGCCCGCTCAACCTGATGGACCGGATCATCAAGCGGTCGTTCGATCTGACGCTCGCGTCGGCCGCCTTGATATGCCTGGCGCCGTTTCTGATCCTCACTGCACTCGCCGTGCGGCTTAACAGCCCGGGTCCGATCCTGTTCAAGCAGGTGCGGATCGGCCGCGGCAACCAGATGTTCCGGATGTACAAATTCCGGTCGATGTACGTCCGCGAACTCGACGGGGCAGGGCACCGCTCAACATCGCGGGACGACGATCGGGTCACCTCGGTCGGCCGCTTCATTCGCCGGACCAGCGTCGACGAACTGCCCCAGCTGTTCAACGTGCTGAAGGGTGACATGAGCATCGTCGGCCCACGGCCGCACGCGCTCGGTTCGCGCGCCGCGGACAAATTGTTCTGGGAAGTCGATAAGCGCTATTGGGGCCGCCATGCGACCAAGCCGGGGCTGACCGGTCTCGCGCAGATCCGTGGATATCGTGGCGCCACTTTGGTCGAAGACGACCTCAAGAACCGCCTCCTCGCCGACCTCGAATATCTCGAAAACTGGTCGATCTGGCGGGATATCAAGATCATCTTCCTGACGGTGCGGGTCATCCTGCACCGCAACGCCTTCTAGACATACAGGCCGACACGTCGACATCTCGACACGTCGGCCTGTCTATCCTTCTACTTGGCGAGCAGCCCCTCGGCGAAGCTACGGACGCTCGGGCCGATGTCGGCGCGAGCGAGGGCGAGGGCAAGGTTGGCCTGAATATAGCCCGCCTTGTCGCCGCAATCGTAACGCTCGCCGTCGAAGGTGAAGCCGTGGAACGGATGCTGTCCGATCAGCTGCGCCATCGCGTCGGTGAGCTGGATCTCGCCGCCCGCACCCTTTTCCTGGCTCTCGAGGATGCGCATCACCTCGGGCTGGAGGATGTAGCGGCCGGGGATCATCAGGTTGGACGGCGCGCTGCCCTGCTTGGGCTTCTCGACCAGCGCCTTCACCTCGGTGAGGCGGCCGTCGATCGCGCCGGGCGAGATGATGCCGTATTTGTCGGTCTCGCTGTCGGCGACCTCGAGCGCGCCGACGATATTGCCGCCGACCTGGTTATAAGCCTCGACCATCTGCGCGATGAAGCCGGGCTTGCCGACCATCAGCTCGTCGGGGAGCAGCACTGCGAACGGCTCGTCGCCGACGATCTCGCGCGCGCACCACACCGCATGGCCGAGGCCGAGCGGCTCCTGCTGGCGGACGTAGACCGGCGAGCCGGGCTTCTGGCGGATGCCCTCGATGACGCTGAGCGACTTGCCGCGCGCGCGCATCGTGTCCTCGAGCTCGTAGGAGATGTCGAAATGATCCTCGAGCGCGCCCTTGCCGCGGCCGGTGACAAAAATGATCTGCTCGATCCCCGCCTCGAGCGCTTCCTCGACGGCATATTGGATCAGCGGCTTGTCGACGACGGTCAGCATCTCCTTGGGCATCGCCTTGGTCGCGGGAAGGAACCGCGTGCCGAGGCCGGCTACCGGAAACACCGCTTTGCGTACGCGCTTGATCGTCATGACTGGTCCCATCGATTGCTGTGGAGGCGGTCGAGACCACCCGTCGCCGGGGGGTCTAGAATGTTATGAAGACAGAAGAAATACAGTCATCCGCGCATTCGTACCGGATCGGTTGCGACCCGGCGCAGACGGGGTGTCGGCTCAGCGCAGCCGGCCCGCGGCATCGTGCGCGAGCAGACCGCGGACCTCCTCGGCATAGGCCGGGCGGCGCAGCCATTGATGACGGATATGGTCGAAGGTGCGGCGGAACGCCCCGGGCGTCGGCGTCCGGAAGGGCAAAGTGAGTAGCGCCAGCACACGCCAGGCGATCCCCCAGCGGCCGACCCTGTGTCCCGCAGCGGTCACGCCGGAGGAGGCGACCAAGCTCGGCCAGGGCATCGTGAAATGGCCCAGCGCCGCGTCGATATCCGATTCATAGCTGCGGTTGATGAAGCCGTTGGCTTCCTTCAGCGCGCCGACCGGGCGGGTGTGGCGGATCGGAATGGCGTCGACGATCGCGAAACGCCGGTCCTCGGGCGGCAGCGCGCTGCCCCAGATGAGATCGATACCGCTTTCCCAGCCGTAATCGAACAGCGGCGCAACCTCGCGCAGCGCGCGCGCCGCGAAGAAGGGCGCCATCATCTCAATGTAATTGACCTCGCGGAAGGCGAAGAACGAATTGCGCGCGGTGCCGGCGTAGGTGAAATAGCTGTCCCAGGTCAGGCTCGGCTGGAAGATCGTGAAGCCCTCCGCAGCGCCGAGCGCGAACAATCGGCTGAGACTGTCGGCATCGGTGTCGATGTCGTCGTCGATCAGCGCGACATACTCATATTGAGCGATGAACTCGTGATTGTCCGACAGCGTTGCACGCCAGCCCTGGACCTTGGTGCCGGGGATGAAGCGGTGGAACGTGCCGGCTGCGTCGAGCGGGCGGCTGTTGGGATCGAAAGAGGCGACGAGCAGATCGAAGTCGCGCGCGGCTGCGGGCGCGAGCCAGCGTTCGTGCAGGCTTTTCGGTCCCGCCCGCGTGATGACCAGATTTTTCGAATTTGCCGGGCCAAGCATCAATGGGCAGTCCTGGAGTACATGATGCTCCCGTGTCTCCGCAGGGCGTACGTCGCGGCAATTCCGCCGGGGTCGGGCGCTTTATCGGCGTCGGGTAGCGCATTTCATCGTATCAATCCAGCATCCTGACGCAGGACGATCGTCCCACACAAGCATTTCGACGGGACAATGGCCGCATTGCCACACTGCACGGCGAATTGTGTTGTACGATTGCTGAACAGTCCGCGTCGCGAGCGCGGCGCCATCGCCGCGCATCGTCTTGGCGGCGCGGCGATCAGACCGCGGCCCGCATTTCCAACCGTCGGATATGCTCCAGCAACTCAGGCTCGTTCCACAGCCGCCGTTCGAGATAGGATTTGGCGATCTGCTTGACTTTGTAGGCGGCGCGCCGGCGCAGATCTAGCGCGGCGCAATATTCTCGGATTTCGGGGAACTCGCGCGCGATGGCGAGATAGGGCTTGTGCCACGACCGTCCCCACGGCGCATAAGCGCCCTGCCACGGGCGTGGATTGGACATGAAATGGACGATTGCCGGGGGAGCGATGGTGTCGATACCATAGCCGAGCACGAACCCCGGAAAATTCCATCGGATCGAGGCAAAATCGCGACGGCCTTCGGTGACCCGGTTGATCACCGTCTGATCCTCGAAATGCAACGCGCTGGTCGCCGCGCCGATCTGCGTCAGCGCCTCGCGCGAAATTTCCGCCCAGCTCGACCGGCTGACCCGGAAGACGCCGCTGTTGACGTAATTCTCACCGAATTCGGTGATCTCGTCCTCGAAATCGCCGCGCAGCCGGGCGATGCCGCTGAGATAGATCATCGGATCGCGCACCGCACACAGCCCGCCCGGCTGCGGCTGGAAATCGAGTAGCGGGGTCAGGTCGCCGACCACCTGCGTATCGCCGTCGAGGTAGAGGATCTCCGCATAGTCGGCCGGCAGCAGCTGATCGAGGAACAGCCGCGCGTTCATGATGTGCAGATCGCCGAGGAAGGCCGGGTCCTCCCAGCGATACACCACCCCCTTGGCTGCGCAGACATGCGCGATGCGGCGGCTTTCCTCACCCGGCTCGCGGGTCAGATCGTAGACGATGACGTCCCAATGCGCCGGCGAGAACTGCCGTGCCTGTATTGCGCTAACCAGCGATTGGAACAGATACCCCTGGTTCGCTATGTAGCAAATGCACGATCGCGGCGGGGAAGAATTGACAGTCACGTAAATTCCTTTGCGGCCACTCTGTGTGACGGACGACCGACCGCCGTCAATATGTTCGTGAAACCGATGTTCGTGCCGCGCCGCTGATGACATTTTTCACAGTCACTCGAGACGCTAGCCTCCCCCCCCCGTGCAAACGGCATAACGGATGTCGGGACTGGCCGTAAGGGAGGGAAGGGAACGACGTGGCTCATCGAGCCATCGTATCGGCGTATTATTTTCCATGGCCGGCAGGGGATAGCGGATTGCCCCTGCGCTCCTGTGCCAAAATCGGACGCGGGGCGCGACGGGTAGCGCCAAGCCGCAGACTGGCTTAAAGAAAGTCTAACCGTTGCGTTAACCGTCGGATCGACTGGCGCGGTGGTGCGTAGACGCGCGGCGCGCCAGTCGGTGTCGCCGACCGCGACGACGATGCGGCGTATGAAGGTTGCCAGCCGGGCAAGAAACCCGGCGATGGCCCGCAAAGGGCCGGCGCGCTGCTCCCCCAACCATGGAAGGCAAAGGTGGCCATGATCCCATTCCTGCCCAGGACCTGCCCTTGGACGCGCCCTTGGACCCGTATCGCCGGCACGCGTCCGGATCGCCCCCACGCCGAGCGCAGCCGCCTGCTGTCGGCCGGCATGGCCGGCTGCGCGGCGCTGACGCTGGCCACCACCGCCGCCTGCACGCCGCTGCCCAAATGCGCCGCGACGATCGACCTGCGCCAGTATCGCCAGACCTTCGACGAGCCGTTCGACACGCTCGACGTCTCCGCGCGCGGCCCGGGCACGCGCTGGACCGCGCATACGCCGTGGAACGGCGATTTCGGCAGTTCGACCTTCGTCGATCCGGAGCCCGGCTTTCCCTTCTCGGTGCGCGACGGGCTGCTGACCATCCATATGAAGCGCGACGCGCAGGGCAAATGGCATTCGGGGCTGCTGTCGTCGAGCGACGCGCAGGGCCGCGGCTTCCTGCAGCGCACCGGCTATTTCGAGATGCGCGCGATCCTGCCCAAGGGCGACGGCGTCTGGCCGGCGTTCTGGCTCGGCTCGCTCGGCAAGAAGGGCGAGACGACGCCGGAGATCGACGCGCTCGAACATTACGGCCGCGATCCCGCCACCTTCCTCGCCACCACGCATCTGTGGACCGACGGCAAGAGCCGCGACCAGGGCCCCAAGGTGGTCCGCGTGCCGCCGGATTCGCTGACCACGGGGATGCATCGCTATGGCGTCAGCGTCGAGAAGGACGCGATCAACGTCTTCCTCGACGGCCGCTCGGTCGCCTGTTTCGCGTCGGCGCCCGAGTATCTCAAGCCCAAGATGCTGCTCATCAACCTGGGCGCGGGTGGCGGCTGGCCGATCGACAAGATGCCCGACGACCGCGCGATGACGGTCGATTACGTGCGGGCCTACGTCAAGCGGCCGCGTCCGTGAGCCGCGTCAGTGATTTGCAATGTCGCGATGTTAAGCTCGCTGCCAAGAGATTGAGATAGGACGATGATCATGAAGGTTCATGTCCACCTGGCCTATGGCTTCGGCGAGGATCGGTGGGGTCGCAGGTTCGACAGCGGCGAGCTGATCGGCGTCAACGAACGCGACCCCTATGGCTATCGCCATGCCATGCCGATGGTCGAGGCGATGACCAAATCGGTCGACCATCCCGAAGGGCGGTTCGGCCGGCTGGTGCGGCTCGGGCTGCGCGCCGTGCTCGGCTTCGACGTCCTGCACGCCTGGCGCAATCGCAAGGCGATCCGCGCCGCGGACGTGGTCTGGACGCACACCGAATCGCAGCATCTCGCGGTCAGCCAGGTGTTCGCGCTGCAACGGCTCGCGCCGGCCGAACGGCCCAAGCTGCTCGCGCAGAGCGTCTGGCTGATGGATGGCTGGGACCGGCTGTCTGGCCTGCACCGTGCCTATTACCGTCGGCTGATGCGCAGCGCCGACATACTGACCTTCCATTCGCGCGAGAATCTGGAGATGGCGCGCCAGCGCCTCGCCGACCGTCCCAGCGAATTGGTGCTGTTCGGGATCAACGCCAGCGAGCAGACGCCGCCCGTGCGCGGCCAGGCGGGCGAGCCGCAATTGATCATCGCGGTCGGCAACGACGTGCATCGCGACTGGCCGACGCTGATCCAGGCGGTGGCGCGGCACCCCGACTGGCGGCTGCGCATCGTCTCGACCAAATGCCCCGCGGCGCTCGCCGAGGGGATCGCCAACGTCGAGATCGCCGGGGTCGACAATAACGACGACCTCAAGGCGCTGTATCGCCAGGCGACGATCGCGATCGTGCCGCTGTCGCCCAACGCCCATGCCTCGGGGATCACCGTCCTGCAGGAGGCGGCGCTCAACGGCGTCGCCGCGATCGCCAGCGACGTCGGCGGATTGCGCGATTATTTCGATGCCGATTCGGTAACTTACTATGCCAGCGGGGACGTCGACGGGCTCGAGCGCGCGATCGGCGCCTTATTGTCCGACCCCGAGAAGCGCTACGTCCAGGCGGTCGCCGCGCAGCGCCGGATGGGTCCCGACGGGCTCAGTTCATATGCCTTTGCGCGCCGCCATGTCGAGATTTCCCAATCACTTGTCGGCGAAACGCGAGGGCAGGCCGAACGTCGGCGCCCGGCGGTCGCATGATCGGACGGAAAATCGCGCTTTGGCCCGGCAGACGACAGGTTGCACCGGCCAGCTGTGCCGATCTGGGCACACTTGTGATGGAAATATCTACCGTTATCAGGATGGTATGATGTAGCGCCGGCAAAACCGGCCATGATGCCGAGTGGCGCGCGAATTATTTCGGCGGTATTAACCTTACCGCAACGGGCGCGGTGCGATGGGGCTGGTGAAGGGGTTGTCGTTATGTATCTAACCCAGGAAAGGGGCGGTGAACTGCGCGTGTCCGATCGCCCATCCGAAAATCACGTCAACGAAATGATCCTGCGTCTGCTCGATCTCGTCGTCGGCATCATCGCCATCATCGTCTTCGCTCCATTGCTGATCGGCCTGGCGATCGCAATCTATGCTAGCGATCCCGGGCCGCTGATCTTCGCGCAGCCGCGGATCGGGCGGAACGGGCGCGAATTCCGCTGCCTCAAGTTCCGCACCATGGTGGTCGACGCGACCGACCGGCTCGAGCAATTGCTCGCCAACGATCCCGCCGCGCGTGCCGAATGGGCGCGCGACCACAAATTGCGCAACGACCCGCGCATCACCCCGCTCGGCCGCTTCCTGCGCAAGAGCAGCCTCGACGAGCTGCCGCAATTCTTCAACCTGATCAACGGCACGATGAGCATCGTCGGACCGCGGCCGATCGTGAACGCCGAAGTGGTCCGCTACGGCCGCCGCTTCCAGGATTATTGCCGGGTGCGGCCGGGCATCACCGGCCTGTGGCAGGTCAGCGGGCGCAGCGACACGACCTACCGGCGCCGCGTCGCGCTCGACGTCGCATATTCGAAGCATCGTTCGCTCGGGCTCAATATCAAGATCATGATGATGACGGTGCCTGCGGTGCTGGCGGCCAAGGGCAGCCGCTAGAGCCGCGACGGACGCGAAAAGGGGGAACGGATTGCGCAAGGACATGACCGGCGGACCCGCGGGGGCGGGGCGGCTGCTCGTCAACGGGCGGTTCCTCTATGCCCGGCCGACCGGCGTCCAGCGCGTCGCCACCGCCTTGCTCCACCAATTGGGCGCGCGCCGCGACGAGCTGCTGCGCCTGTTCCCCGCCGGGGTGCAGGTCGAGGCGCCGCACGGCGACGCCGCGGCGACGATCGCCGGCCTGCCGGTGCATCAGGCCGGCCGTCGCGGTGGCCAGGTCTGGGAACAGCTCACGCTGCCGCGGCAGGGCAGGGGCGACGTCATCCTGTCGCTCTCCAACGTCGGGCCGCTCGCCGCCAAGCGCGGCATCACGATGATCCACGACGCGCAGGTCTATACCGCGCCGCAATCCTATTCGTCCGCCTTCGTGCGCTGGTATCGCTTCCTGCTGCCGCGGCTCGGACGGCGCAATCTGCAGATCCTGACCGTCTCGCATTTCTCCAAGCAGCAGCTCGTCGACCACAAGGTCGCCCGCGCCG
>Ga0265798_10009977_pt1 | contig 11769 bp, 9 predicted proteins | sample P3T30metagenome_FD_192430 | JGI IMG/M metagenome (GOLD analysis project Ga0265798, IMG submission 192430) | Plant litter microbial communities from East Loma Ridge, Irvine, California - P3 T30 | ecosystem: Environmental > Terrestrial > Plant litter > Unclassified | place: USA: California... | reverse complement strand
CGCCTGGACTTCGCCGAACTGGTTGATGGAACCGGTGATCGCGAAGCACTGTTTGAGCGGCATTTTCGAGAGCGCCGAGATCAAGGTGCAGGCCTCGCCCAGCGACGCGCTGTCGCCATCCACGTATCCGTAGGATTGCTCCAGGGCGATGCTGGCGGAAATGGCCAGGGGAAATTCCTGTGCATAGCGACTGCCCAGGTAGCCGGTGAGAATCATCACCCCCTTGGAGTGGATCGGCTGACCCAGGTTGACCTCGCGCTCGATGTCGACGATGCCGCTGCCGCCCGGATACACCGTGGCCGAGATGCGCGCCGGCACACCGAACGCCGAGTCGCCCACTTCCAGCACCGTCAGGCCGTTGCACTTGCCGACCGCGGCGCCGCTGGTGTCGATCAGGATGATGCCCGCCAGCATGTCGTCGAGGATGCGCGCCGAAACCCGGCCGGTGCGCGTGGCCTTGGCCTTGAGCGCACGCTCGATATGGCCGGCGTCGGTACGTTCTTCGTTGGCCAGGTGGCGGATGAAGTCCGCCTCGCTGACCAGCTGGAACAAGTCGCCGATACGGGCCGACAGCCGCCCCTGGTTTTCTGCCAGCCGCGCACTGTAGGTGGCCAGGCGCGCGACGGCGTCACCGGTCAGCGGTGCCATGCCCTCCTCCGAGGTGCGCGTCTTCAGCAGTTGGGCGAACTGCTCCAGGCTCTCGTCGACCATGGGGATGTCTTCGTCGAAGTCCACCAGGACGCGGAACATCTCCTGGAAGTCGGGATCGTGATCCTGCAACGCGTAGTACAGCTGGCGAGCGCCGATGATGATGACCTTGACCTGCAGCGCAATCATCTGTGGCGTGAGCGTGACAGTGGCCAACCGGCCGAACTCGCCCAGTGGCGATTCCATCTTCAGCTTGCGCGATTGCAAGGCGCGCTTGAGCGCGTCCCAGACGAAGGGCTCGCCAAGCATCTTTTCGGCTTCCAGGATCAGGAAACCACCGTTGGCCCGGTGCAGGGCGCCGGGGCGCAACTGTTTGTAGGTGGTGTAGAGCGCGCCCTGATCGGTGCTGTATTCGATCCGGCCGAACAGGTTGTCGTAGGTCGGGTGTGGTTCGAACACCACTGGCGCGCCACCGCTCTGGTGATGGCCGACCACCAGGCTGGGGCTGTACTGCTCTTCCAGCAGCTTGCGGGCCTGGGCATCGGCCTTGCTGTCATCGACCAGCTGCTCGACCACGGTCTTGAGCAAATTGACCTGAATGGCCTGCAGGTAACCGCACACCGCAGCGTTCTCGGCGTATTTTTCCGACAGCGGCGCGAGCAATGGCTGCAGGGCCAGGGTGATGGTTTCTTCATTGAGGTGACGCAACTGGTTGCTCGACTCGCGTTTCCACTGCGGCAGGCTGGCCAGCTCCTCGTTGAGGCGCTCTTCCAGATTGGAGATATCGGTATGGAAGCGCTCGCGGTCGACTTCGGGCAACTGGGCGAACTCGGCTTCATCCAGGGCCTTGCCGTCGAGCATCGGGGTGAAGGCGATGTTGCTGCTGTCGCGGTACAACGCGATGTCTTTTTCCAGCGAAAGTTTTTCGATCACATCCAGTGCTCGGTCGTAGCGCTGGTTGAAAGCTCGGTCGATCGCGCTCTTGCGCTGCTGGTAGGACGGATGCTCGAACACCGCCGGAAACGTCGCCAGCAGATTGTCGATGAGCCCCCCGATGTCGCCGATGAAGGCACCTGCACTGCCTGGCGGCAGCTCGAGGGCGCGGGGTTCGCGCGGCTCATCGAAGTTGTTCACATAGACCCAGTCGGCCGGGGTCTGCAGGCGCTTGCCCTCGGCTTTCAGGTAGCGTTTGACGAACGAGAAGCGGCCGGTGCCGGGCTCGCCCATGACGAATACGTTGTAGCCGGGGCGTGGCATGGCGACGCCGAACTGCAAGGCCTCGACGGCGCGCTCCTGGCCCAGGACGCCACGGAAGGGTTCCAGGTCGTTGGTAGTGGTGAAGTTGAACTGTTCAGCGGAAAACGGGCGGGTCAGTGCCTCGGGTGCAAGACGCAGGCTGGCAGCTACGGAATCGGGCATCGGGCATCCTTACTTCGGCGGGGCAGATGCGGTCATTCTGGGCGCTTCTGTGGCGGCGGTGCAAGCTGCAGCGGGGCTGGACGCTCAAGGCTGCAAGTTACTCATTTCGTGCGGAACTGCAACGCTTGCCTAAACTCCAAGTTACGCGGCTGGCCAAATAACCGGCCCGTCCTGGATCCCCAGGCACTTAGACCCTCGGTAAGCACATCAAAAAAGAGAACAACGCTATGAAACGGATTCTGCTGGGTACTCTGTTCGCCGCCGTCTCGATCAATGCCATGGCGCAAGCGCCCGGCGGTCCGGATTGCGGTTGGGGCAACATGTTGTTCGAAGGCCAGCGCGGCACTCCGGCGCACTTCCTGGCTTCCACCACCAACGGCACTTCGGGCAACGCCACCTTCGGCATGACCTCGGGCACCAACGGCTGCTCCACCAACGCTGCACTGACCTATGGCGGTAAATCCTGGATTGCCATGAATGGCATGATGGACGAGCTGTCCGAAGACATGGCCAAGGGCCAAGGCGAAGCACTGACCACCTATGCCGTGGTTCTGGGCGTCGCTCCCGAAGACCGTGCCTACTTCCAGTCGGTTACCCACGAGCACTTCCAGCAGATCTTCAGCAGCGCCGACAGCACCGCTGAAGACGTACACAGCAACACCATCGCGGTCCTGAAAAACGATCCACGTCTGGCCAAATACGCCACCCAGGCTTAAGCTCGACCCGCCCGCTCCTTTCGGAGCGGGCATCCCCCCTTTCCGATTTCGCCGAACTAGTTGCCGACAATGCTCAAACGCCTTGCCTTCCTGGCGCTCTGTGTGTGCGCCCCGCTGCATGCCGCTCCGCACCTTGACGCTCAGCGTCTGCAACAGTTGGCCAACGATCCGTACTGGATTTCCGTCGGCCACTACGAGCGTGGCAAGCTCGGCGGCTGGCGCAGCTATGTCGATGACCGCAAATTCTTCCTGGCCGATGATGGCGCGCACCATCCGGATGCCGAGTTGCAGGCCACGTTGAAGGCCATCTATGCACCCGCAGGCACGGGCGATCGCCATGCACAGTGCGTGTTCCCGGCGCGTACCCGCTGGTTGCGCGAGCAGCTTGGGCTGAGCGACCTGCCGACCGTGGACTGCGCCGAGTTCCGCAAGTGGTTCTCGGACGTGGCCCCCCACAGCGCCGTGCTGATATTCCCGGCGGCGTACCTGAACAGCCCCTCGTCGATGTTCGGGCATACCCTGCTGCGTATCGATCAGGCCGATGTGCAAAGCAACAACACCGCGCTGCTCAGCTATGCGATCAACTTCGGCGCCTATGTCGAAGGCGGTGACAACAGCATTCTCTACGCCTGGAAGGGCCTGGCCGGCGGCTATCCCGGCTTGTTTGCCCTGGTGCCCTACCAGGAAAAGCTTTCCGAATACCGCAGCCTGGAAAACCGCGACCTGTGGGAGTACCGGCTCAACCTCACGCCGGAAGAAACCGGGCGCATGGTCGAGCATGTGTGGGAACTCAAGCAGGTGCAGTTCGACTATTTCTTCTTCGATGAAAACTGCTCGTATCGTCTGCTCGAACTGCTTCAGGTGGCCAGGCCAGGCTTGGACCTGACCTCACAATTCCCCCTGACCGCCATTCCCACCGACACGGTGAAGGCGGTGAAGGCTGCCGGGCTGGTCGAGAAGATCGACTATCGCGCATCTCGCGAGCGCGAGTTGCTCGAACGCGCCAAGCCGCTGGACAGCAGCGAGCAGCAATGGGTACAGCGGATCGCTGCCGACACGGCGCTGATCGACAGTGAAGGTTTTCAGGCGCTGGGCAGGGAGCGTCAGGCGCTGATCCAGGATGCCGCGTTTCGTCTCGAGCGCTATCGGGCCACCGGCCAGGAGCGCGATCCGGCGAGGACCCAGCGCAGTTTCCAGTTGCTGCGCGCGATCAACCGCAACCCCCCGCCCCCGCTGGACATCGCCCGGCCGGGCTTGCCCGAGGATGGCCATCAGTCACGCACCTGGAGCGCGGGTGTGGGTACCCGCGGTGATACCGCGTTCGCCGAGTACGGGCTGCGCATGGCGTATCACGACCTCAACGACAACGCCGAGGGCTTTCCGCTGGGCGCGCAGATCGAGATCCTGGGCTTGAAAGTGCGCCAGTACGAGGGCAATGACTGGCAATTGCAGCAGCTTGACCTGGCAACGATCCGTTCGCTGACGCCGCGCAACGAGCTGTTGCAACCCCTCTCCTGGCAGGTCACCGGCGGCCTGGAACGGGTGCTGGGCAAGCATGGCGACGAAAACCTGGTGTCCCATGTGAACGGCGGTGCCGGTGGTACGTGGCAGCTTGGCGAGCACCTGCTGGGCTTTGCCCTTGGCACGGCACGGGTGGAACACAACAACGACTTTGCCCAGTTCGTCACGCCGGCGGCGGGTTTCAACAGCGGCGTGCTGTGGAAGAACGACCTGGGCAATTTCAGCCTGGAGGGCAAGGGTGACTACTTCACCAATGGCGAAGTGCGCCGTAGCCTGAGTCTGAATCAGCAGTGGGAAATTTCTCGCAACCTGGGCCTGCGCCTGAGCGCTCAGCGCGAGTTCAGCCATTTGAGCTCGCCGCGCAACGAGGTCATGCTCGAGGTGAAGTGGTACCACTACTGATCGGTCACTGATCGGTCAATGAACGCAGCTGCAACGGCTGCGTTTCTTTTGGCAACAAATGACAGGTATCTGCCATTATTGACACGATGACAGAAAAAGATCAGATTCATTTTCACGCGCTACCTACCCCAAGGCATCCTCATGAGCCAGTCCCTCAAGCAGCGTCTCGAAGCCATCTTGCCAACCGCCTCATCGTCCGCGCGCATGATTGCCAGCTACATGCTGGCCAATACCACGGAATTGCCGTTCCTCACTGCTGCTTCCCTGGCCGCCACGCTGGGTGTCAGCGAATCCAGTGTCGGCCGCTTCTGCCGAGCCATTGGTTACCCGCACCTCAAGGCGCTCAAGGCGGATCTCAAAGAAGACCTGGGGCAGGGACCGTGGCTGATGGGCGACCGCCTGCGCGAATTTCGCCAACAGTCCGGCCCTTCTCGCGGCCTCGATCTGGAGGTGGCGGCACTGATGCGTGTCCATGAATACAGTCAGGGTGAAGCCTGGCAGCAGGTCGCCGAGCGTCTGGCCCGTCGGCCTCGAGTGTTCGTTGCCGGGTTCCAGACCGAACGTGGCATTGCCTGTTCGATGGTTCACCTGATGCAGTACCTGCGCGACGGCGTGCACGGGATCGATGGTGCCAGTGGGCACTATGCCGAGGTGTTGCTGAGCCCACCGCAGCAGACCGCTCTGGTGGTGTTCGAAGCACGACGCTACTCGCGCCACGCGCTGATGCTGTGTCGCAAGGCACGTGAGGCCGGCATTCCGGTCACCCTGGTAACCGACACCTTCTGCGACTGGGCCGAGCAGAACGCCGATGAGGTGTTTCGCGTGCCTACCGAGTTCAACCTGTTCTGGGAGTCCACCTCGGCCATGCTGTCGCTGGTGAATCTTCTGGTCAACGAAGTGTGCAAGCGGCTCGGACCGGACGTCGAAAAGCGCCTGGAAGCCACCGCAGCACTTCACCACGAGTTCGTGGGCTACACGTCACTGACCACGGGCGGACAACACTAGCTGACCCAACACCACCACCGAGGTGCAACATGAAACGGAGCATTCGTTTTGCAGGGGTACTGGCAGTTCTGCTGGCAGGCGTGAACAACGCCACTGCCCAAGACCTGAAAATCGCCACGGAAGGCGCCTATCCACCCTTCAACTATGTGGATTCCAACAACAAGCCCCAGGGCTTCGACGTCGATATCGCGATGGCGCTGTGCGACAAGATGCAGGCGCGCTGCACGATCGTGGCCCAGGATTGGGACGGCATCATTCCTGCGCTGCTGGCGCGCAAGTACGATGCCGTCGTGGCGTCGATGATCGATACCGAAGAGCGACGCAAGAAAATCAGCTTCACCAATCACTACTACAAGACCCCCTTGTCGGTAGCCGTGGGCAAGCAGTCGAAGCTCGATGACGCGCAGTCCACGTTCAAGGGCCTGGTGGTGGGCGCGCAGTCCTCCTCCACCCAGTCGATTCATGCCGAAGACGTCTACGGCAAGGCTGGCGCCGAGGTAAAACTCTACCCTACCGCCGATGCGGCCAATGCCGACCTCGCGGCCGGGCGTCTGGATGTGGTGATCGGCGACAAGTTTCCCCTGCAGGAATGGCTCAGGAAATCGGGCGCGGCGTGCTGCCGCATGCTCGGTGACGTCGATGGCACCACGGCCAATGCGGCGATAGCCGTACGCCAGGACGACGACTCGTTACGCCTGCGCCTGAACAAGGCGCTGGATGAGATCGTTGCCGACGGTACCTACCAGAAGATCGCCAGCCGGTATTTCGACTTCGATATCTACAACTGATCGACCGGGCGTGGCGGCGCCTCTGATCGGGCGTCGCCGGAGATGAAAGCATGCTCGAACACCTTGCTTTGTTGTCCCTGGCCGAGGGCGGCTGGGGCCTTGCTTTGCTGGCAGGCGCCCTGATGACCCTGGCCTTGGCGCTTGCCTGTCTACCGATCGGTGTGCCGCTGGGGCTGGCCCTGGCACTCGCCGAGCGCTCGCGATATCGGCTCCTGCGCAGCTTTGCAACGCTGTTCGGCACGGTGTTCCGCGGCCTTCCAGAACTGCTGACGCTGCTGATCATCTACTACGGTTGCCAGATCGCCATGCAGAAGCTGCTGAGCGCGGCTGGCCACCCCCAAGCCGTCTCGATCAACGCCTTTGCGGCAGCCATGGTCGCGTTCGGCCTGGTGTTCGCCGCATTCTCGGCCCAGGTCTGGCTGGCGGCATTCAAGACCATCGGCAAAGGCCAGTATGAAGGCGCAGCCGCGCTGGGGCTGAGCCGTCGGATAACGTTCATGCGGGTACTCTTGCCGCAGCTGACCCGGGTCGCCCTGCCTGGGCTGTCCAACAATTGGCTGTCGCTGCTCAAGGACACTTCGCTGGTATCCACCATTTCCCTGGTCGACCTGATGCGCCAGACCAACCTGGCGGTCAGTGCTACCAAGGAGCCGCTGTTCTTCTATGGCGTAGCCTGCCTGGTCTACCTCCTGTTCAGTGCGCTGAGCGGCAGAGCGCTGGCGTTTCTGGAGCGCTACTACAGCCGCCATCTGCGGAGTGTGCGCTGATGATTCTCCAGGACATTGCCTACTTCTTCGTCGACCCCGACCTGCTTCAGCGCTATGGCTGGCGCATGCTGGCGGGGCTGTGGGTGACCGCCAAGCTGGTCGCCATTGCCTTTACCCTGGGGATGCTGCTCGCCACGGTGCTGGCCCTTGGCAGACTGTCGAGCAACCCGCTGCTACGCCATGCCAGTGGTTTCTACATCTATTGCCTGCGCGGCTCGCCGTTGCTGGCGCAGTTGTTCCTGCTGTATTACGGCCTGGGTTCGTTTCGCGAGTTCTGGCAGGACGTCGGCTTGTGGTGGCTGTTTCGCGATGCCTGGTATTGCACCTTGCTGGCCTTCACCCTCAATACGGCCGCCTACCAGGCGGAAATCCTGCGCGGCAGCTTCATAGCCATCGGCGAGGGCCAGCGCGAAGCTGCTCGGGCGCTGGGCCTCAGACCGTGGGTAACGTTCGTGAAGATCATCATGCCGCAGTCGCTGATGGTCGCCATCGGGCCATTGGGCAATGAACTGATCCTGATGATCAAGGCCAGTGCCATTGCCTCGTTGGTCACCCTGTATGACTTGATGGGGGTGACCAAATTGGGTTTCTCGCGCAGTTTCGATTTCCAGATCTACCTCTGGGCCGCGGTGCTTTACCTGCTGATCGTCGAAACGCTGCGCCGCGTACTGCGGCGCCTCGACGCTCGGCTCAGTCGCCATCTGCACGACCACTGAGGAGCGAAGCCATGCAATGTGAAACGCTGGTACTGGGTGCCGGCATCGTTGGTGTTTGCAGTGCACTGCACTTGCAGGCTCTGGGACGTGAGGTGGTACTGGTCGACCGTGCAGCACCTGGCAGCGGCACCAGCTACGGCAATGCTGGCTTGATCGAACGCTCCAGCATCGTGCCCTATGCGTTTCCGCGTGACCTGCGGCGATTGATGCTCTACGCCCTCAATCAGCAGCCCGACGTTCGCTACGACTGGCGCTACCTGCCGCAGGTTGCGCCCTGGTTGTGGAAGTACTGGCAGGCATCTTCCAAACGCAACCTGCAGCGTGCAGCCGAAGCGATGTTGCCACTGGTGCAACGCTGCGTGCAGGAACACTGCGCACTGGCTGAAGCATCCGGCCAGCAAGGATTGATTCGCGATACTGGCTGGATCGAGATCTACCGCAGCCACGAGGCCTTCGCCAGAGCCCAGGCGGATGCCGCACAGCTGCACGTTCATCATTTGCGCTACAGCTTGCTCGACGCTGGGCAATTACAGGCCGTCGAGCCCAGTCTCGGCCAGGGCGCTGCCGGTGCCGTGCACTGGCATGACCCCATGACCGTGCAGGACCCGGGCGCCCTGGCCTTGGGCTACACCGCGCTGTTCATGCAGCGCGGCGGGCGCTTCATGGATGCCGATGCCTTGACGCTGCGCCAGCAGGGCAATCACTGGCAGCTCGAGACGGCGGCGGGCACGCTGCACGCGCGCGAAGTCGTGGTGGCCCTGGGGCCACAGAGCAATCGGTTGCTGTCACCCTTGGGCTATCGCATTCCCCTGCAAAGCAAGCGCGGCTACCACATGCATTACCAGACCGCTGCGGGCGCAACCCTCAACCACCCCGTCTGCGACCCGCTGGGAGGGTTCGTGCTGGCGCCGATGAACCAGGGCTTGCGTCTGACGACCGGGATCGAGTTCGCTGCCGAAGATGCCCCCGCCAATGATATCCAGCTGCTGCGCTGCGAAGCGCTGGCCAGGCGCTTCTACCCACTGGGCGAACGCCTCGACGTCAAGCCCTGGCTGGGCCGCCGCCCGTGCCTGCCGGACATGCGCCCGGTGATAGGTCCGGCAGGTCGACACCCCGGGTTGTGGTTCAACTTTGGCCATGCCCACCACGGTTTGACGCTGGGCCCTGTCTGTGGCCGGCTGTTGGCGCAGATGATGGCCGGCGCGGCGACCTTTACCAATCCTGCGCCGTACAGCCCCGCTCGATTCAGCTGAGCCGGTTGGAGACGGCTTATGCAACTCTGATGCGGTTTTGCGGCCCAATCTTCTACAAGCATCCGTTCTTGTAGGAGTAGGGCTTGACCGCGATCCTCGTACAGCCTCTCGGTTGGCACATCTCGGCTCCCCTACAGCAAGCTGGGCGAGTTGTACCGCCCCTCAAGGGAGGAAGACCATGAGCCGCGCATTCGTGAATGAAGACCAGGCCGCCGAACAGGCGAGCCAACCCGTGGAGCGACTGATCAGTACGCAGCCCAACTACGTGACCGCCAGTGGCCTGGCTCAGTTGCAAGCGCGGGTCGCTGAAGTGCAGATACTGCAGGCCGAGCAGATGGCAATGGGTGAGCGTGCCGACCGTCAGCGTGTGGCCGACCTGAGCCGGGACATGCGCTACTACCAGCACCGCCTGCAACATGCCCAAGTGGTGGCACCGGTCACGTCCACCGCCAAGGTGCAGATCGGCAGCTGGGTGACCTTTGCCGATGACCAGGGCGCCGAGCAGCGCGTGTGTCTGGTCGGCGAAGACCAGGCGGACGCAGGCGTTGGTTTGATCAACTGGGCGTCGCCGCTGGGTCGCGCACTGCTGGGCGCGGAAGTTGGTGAAGAACGCGTATGGCGTCGGCCTGCGGGTGACCTGACCGTGGAAGTCACGGGCATCCAGACAGGCCCCTGAGTGATACGCCGGCTCTGTTGGCCAGCCGATATCCATTCACCAAGCAAAAAAATGGGGCCCTGCAAAGAGGGCCCCATTTTTCATTCACGCCAGCTTCTTGTGGCGAACCCGGTGCGGCTGGGCAGCCGCTTCACCCAGGCGTTTCTTGCGATCGGCTTCGTACTCGGTGTAGTTGCCTTCGAAGAACACGGCCTGGGAGTCGTCCTCGTAGGCCAAGATGTGCGTGGCCACGCGGTCGAGGAACCAGCGATCGTGAGAGATCACGATGGCCGCGCCGGGGAAGTCCAGCAGGGCCTCTTCGAGCGAACGCAGGGTTTCCACGTCGAGGTCGTTAGACGGTTCGTCGAGCAGCAGGACGTTACCGCCCTCCTTCAGCGTCAGCGCCAGGTGCAGGCGACCGCGTTCACCACCAGAGAGGTCCTTGACGAACTTCTGCTGGTCGCCGCCCTTGAAGTTGAAGCGGCCTACGTAGGTGCGTGACGGAATTTCGTAGTTGCCGATGCGGATATTGTCCGAACCGCCGGAGACCTGCTGGAACACGGTCTTGCTGCCGTCCAGGTCGTCGCGGCTTTGATCCACGCACGCCAGCTGCACGGTTTCGCCCACTTCGATGCTGCCCGAATCCGGCTGTTCCTTGCCCATGAGCATGCGGAACAGGGTGGATTTACCGGCACCGTTGCCGCCAATCACGCCGACGATGGCGCCTTTGGGCATGGCGAACGACAGGTTGTCGATCAGCACGCGGTCGCCGTAGCCCTTGGTGACGTTCTTGAATTCGATGACCTTGTCACCCAGGCGCGGACCGGCCGGAATGTAGATTTCGTTGGTTTCCGAACGCTTCTGGAATTCCTGCGACTGCATTTCCTCGAAGCGCTGCAGGCGGGCCTTGGATTTCGACTGGCGGGCCTTGGCGCCTTTGCGCACCCACTCCAGTTCTTCTTTCATGGCTTTTTCGTGGGCCGACTGCTGCTTGGATTCGGCCGCCAGGCGATCGGACTTGGCTTCGAGCCAGCCCGAGTAGTTGCCTTCGTACGGAATGCCGGCGCCGCGGTCGAGCTCCAGGATCCAGCCGGCGACGTTGTCGAGGAAGTAACGGTCGTGGGTGATCGCAACCACGGTGCCGGGGAAGTCGTGCAGGAAGTGCTCCAGCCAGGCGACGGAGTCGGCATCCAGGTGGTTGGTCGGTTCGTCGAGCAGCAGCATGTCGGGGGCCGAAAGCAGCAGGCGGCACAGGGCCACGCGGCGTTTCTCACCACCGGACAGGTGCTCGATCTTGGCATCCCAGGCCGGCAGGCGCAGAGCGTCGGCAGCGACCTCCAGTTGCCGTTCCAGGTTATGGCCGTCGCTGGCCTGGAGGATGGACTCGAGCTTGGCCTGTTCGGCGGCCAGCTTGTCGAAGTCGGCGTCCGGTTCGGCATAGGCGGCATAGACCTCGTCCAGGCGGGCCTGGGCGTCCTTGATCACGCTGACCGCTTCCTCGACCACTTCGCGCACGGTCTTGGTCGGGTCGAGCTGTGGTTCCTGGGGCAGGTAGCCAACGTTGAGCTCGGGCATCGGGCGGGCTTCGCCGTCGAATTCCTTGTCGACACCAGCCATGATCTTCAGCAAGGTGGATTTGCCCGAGCCGTTCAGGCCGAGCACGCCGATCTTGGCGCCGGGGAAAAAGGACAGCGAAATGTTCTTGAGGATTTCCCGCTTCGGCGGAACGACTTTGCTCAGCCGATGCATGGTGTAGACGTATTGAGCCATGGAATGAACCTGGATAAAGAAGGTGCGAGATAGAGGATGGAAGCTTGGGCCCACGCAAGGTGTTCAAAGCTACCGGAATGCGGGAGTCAGGGCAAACCAGGGCGCGCCC
>Ga0265798_10009976_pt1 | contig 11769 bp, 12 predicted proteins | sample P3T30metagenome_FD_192430 | JGI IMG/M metagenome (GOLD analysis project Ga0265798, IMG submission 192430) | Plant litter microbial communities from East Loma Ridge, Irvine, California - P3 T30 | ecosystem: Environmental > Terrestrial > Plant litter > Unclassified | place: USA: California... | reverse complement strand
TATGATGGCCTCGTCTGGCTCTCGACGAACGCCGCGCGCCTAGGCATCGATCCAGCCGCGATCGTGATCTGCGGGTCCTCAGGCGGTGCGCCCCTCGCTGCAGCAACTTGTCTCATGGCACGCGACAAGGCAACTCCAACCGTCCCGATCAAAGCGCAAATGCTTTTGTCGCCCATGCTCGACGACCGATGCAACAGCGTCTCAGACCACCAATTCGAGTACGGTGTGCCCTGGAACGGCGCCACGAACCGCGCGGCCTGGAACCACGCCCTTGCTGGTCAGCGTGGCACCAACACGGTCACCGCATATCAGGCCCCATCCCGCGCTACTGACCTGTCCAACTTACCTCAGACTTACATTGATGCGGCTGAATGCGAGGTCTTCCGCGATCCTGCAGTCGTGTATGCTATGATTATGTGGCGGTGTGGTTCGTCGTGTGAGCTGCATGTCTGGCCCGGGGGGATACACTTGTTTGATGCTGTTGAGAATCCGAAGGTGCCGGTCGTGGGGGCTGCGATTGCGGCGAAGAGGACTTGGCTGAGGAGGATGATGCTGCCGTTGGGTGATGATGGGAGCAGGGCATGATACGCCGTGCTTTCCGTCGTCGTGTTGGTTTTGGGGCTGAGAGTTTTGATCTACACTCCCGTTTCATTCGAGACGTCGTTCTTGACATACGCTTTCATGACGTCTATTGCTTTCGATCGAAACAGCTGGCCTTGACTGCTATCCGCACCTCTCCTTCTGCTTAACGACTGATCTGTCATGCCTTTTATTAGTGGCATACCGCCATAGCTATCAGCAACCAAGGCTTCTTTGCTTTGACCTGAGTCTGCAATAGTATTAGCACTATCGCAAGCCCGATAATATGCGGTTAGCGTATCTGCCAATGCTCTCATGTCTTTGTCGAGTCACGCAGTGACTCTGAAGTCGAGGCTCACGATCGCACAAGCTGTCATCCACCAACCTGAATGAGCTAAAGTGACCAGCGAAGGATCGATGGCTATTTACAATTTGCTCATGTAGCCAAGAACAAAGTGACTAGATTCAAAGCACCTACAGCATTAGTGTAATAGTTAAGCTTAGTATCGCTCGGCCATGCCGCGTTATCCGTTGCATCCGTTCCGACAACCCAAATCATTTGTGTACACTGCCCGAGTTGTCAGATAGACATCGCCTTACTTCATGATTCATCTGAATCTCTGTCGTGAATTCTTTTACCCATCGAAAGCATCTTATCCTTCCCACTACCACAGCAACTATCTCCAGAATGACGCGCAACATACCAGACCAGAAGCCCAAACCGCAATGCCTTCCCATGCTGCGACCACTAGGTACGCAAACCCCGATCCTAACCCATACCCTTCACACCAACTCACCGCCCAACAGGCAAATCCGAGCAGCTCTCCGCAGTATCCCACGCCCTCGGTTTCTTCAAGAACGTCGGCATGTCCGCTCACTACACCCTATCCACCTGCAATACTACTCCACCACCCGATCTAAAAAGCGTGGTGTATGCGGCGTTGGCGGATGTCGTGAGAAGGCATGCTATCCTATCCGCCATCCCCATAAACGAAGCGACGCCGGAGGCGTACTTTGCGAGATTAGAGGTCATCGATCTTACGAAGTGCGTGTCCTGGAAGACACGCGTCGGTGATGCTACGCGCGGGGAAGAGGATCTTGAGCTGGACGGGATTCTTGAGGGGCAGCATAATGTTGGCTTTGATTCCGAGTATGGGGATGTGCCATTCTGGCGATTGATTATACTGCAAGATGCCGGGACGGAACTCAGCTTCACTGCATCGTTCATCTTCCATCATAGTCTCGGCGACGGCGCCACAGGGTCGATCTTCCACACGTCTTTCCTTCAAGGCTTGAACAACACTATCTCCATCCCCTCTCTCGACACCCACATCAACACATGCATACCCGTCGATCCCACCATCCAACTCCTCTCACCCCTAGAGCACCTCCATCCCCTTCCGCTCAACCCCACTCCCCGCTCACACCGCGCAGCCAGCGCCTCGGAGCTGAAAAAATGGTTCGGAACCCCTATCCACACACCCCTGAAATCCCACTACAAAACACTGTTCTTCTCACCCACTTCCACCGCAACGTTCGCAAAGAAATGCAAGGACAACGGCGTGAGCGTGACATCCGGTCTCACCGCCGTGCTGGCAGGCGCTCTCTTCTCTGCTTTACCAGACACCGTGGAAGCGCTGACGGGGATTATACCGATTAATCTACGGCCGTGGCTGGATCTGCCTGCGACGGAGGCGGATGGGGCGATGGGGAATTTTATTGATGCGATGAAAGTGCATGTGAGGCGTGAGGAGTGCGGGGAATGCGGTGGTGATGGGGAAAGCATGATGAGCGGTATGCGAGCTGCACGCCATGTGTCGAAAGAGATCAAGAGATATCTTGCCAATTCTTCTCCGACTGGCGAACCGTACACTTCCATCGCGCCGTTGAAACTCATTCCCGATGTCGCTGCGGTGTTTACATCGCTCCTTGGCACGACCCGCGACGCTGCGTTTGAGATATCGAACTTGGGCCGCTTTCACGATGCATCTGCTAACCAACTTCGGTGTGGCGACGATGATGCCGCGCACTGGCATATTGGCAGGATGGATTTTAGTCGCAGTGCGGTTGCGTTTGGCGCGGCGGTTACGACGAGTGTTGTTACGGGGGCGGATGGGGGGTTGAGTGTGGGGTTTTGTTGGCAGGATGGTGTTGTGGAGAGGAGTGCGGTTGAGCAGGTCATGAGGGGGTGCAGGGAGGGGGTTGAGGGCTATGGCTTTGGATTAGAATAGGGAGAGCGGTTGCTGGGAGGGACATCAAGGGTGAGGCTAGCGTGCTTTCATCTAGCGCTTAACCTCGCTTGATGCATTGATCCTGCGCTGTGTTCAACCCCTTTCGTGCGCAAGACTGCTATATTGCTTAACCCAGACTTCTATCATCGTATCGTCAACTTCTCTTCTTGCTTCTTGTGAGATTTGACGTACATACTCAATTCTTCCTGACTTTGGATGCCATGATCGAATATGTAACAATCCCCACTAACAAGGCTCCAGCATCCGTCCTGGCGCGACCTAAGAAGTAAAGGGGCCTCGATGTTTTCAGATATGCAGACTATATCCCCACACTCTGCAGCATTGGGTACAATCACGAGCTTCCCGTTTTGCATCAGGCAGATCTTGCAGAGCTGCAGAGCTTCGTAAAGGTACTTGATATCCCGGCGAGGACTGAAGTTGTGTATCCTAAGTGCGTCTGATCGGCCAACACGATCTCCGTCGCCGCTAGAAGACCATTCCCTACTTTCACCGCGACTGAAATTATAATACAGTCTGTGACCATCCATGTCAGACATAGCTTTGGTCATGTTAATCCTGCAGTGATGTAGACAGTTTGGCAACTTACTTTCACGGATGTTCTGGCTGAAGTGATCAAATGCGCTCGCAACGTCATGCTTGCTTGGCCTGTCGAGATATAGTCTGATTCCGTGGAAGGAGTTAAAGATATCGCGTAACTGCTTCTCGGCGTCGTCGAAATCGCAGAATTGAAACACCCGGCCACACTCCTCGATTTGAGAATATAGACATCCACGGACATAGAGTTCAGGATGGGTGGAGGATTCCTGGTACAGCCGGTTCGGTCGCGGAGAGTGTCCGAGTAACGATCTGTTCGACGGTTTGATTGATCGATACTCTGGTAGTTCCCCTAACAATTTCACTAGCGATTCGTCTAGCCGTGTCTTCACCGTAGTTTGAAGATCTGGTAGCTCAGAGTTGAAAGCTTTGTGTTGGAGTGGGAGGTTCTGAGACCAATCCGGAATCCATGAAGCCATATTCAAGTTGTGTGGATGGCGGACAGCGCAAAGAATACGGAGCTCAACTACAGGTAGCAAGAACTTTGCGACCTCGGTGAAACAACTCTCTACGCTTTGTGTGTAGTCTATGAGATGATCGATGGCAGATTGCGTCTCGCCAATCAGAGATTTCAGGGCAAATATTTTGTCTCTGGGATTGGATGCAAGACACTCTCTGCTTCCGTACAGTCGGTTCCACAAGCCGGCTTGCGGTGTTAAGTACTGCGCGGTCTCAGTGCGGTAAACGAGTTGAAGAGGTAGAGGCCAGGGGGTACGTGCTAAGATGTCGTAGTAGCCAATGAACAGCTTTTCGAGGGCTTTGAATGATATTGTAGCGGGACCGTACATGATCGTGACCAAGCTTTTCGCGTGGACTTCTTGGAGAACCCACGTCCTCTTGAACCATGGATCTTTGAACAGAGTTTCCAATTGCTGCGAGATAACTGGGTTCGGACGGAAGCGTGCTATTATCGCCCCAGATTCCAGCAGATTGTTTATTTCGGTCAATCTATCCAGTAGGAGGCGACAGTCCGGCACCTGATCCCTGAGCATGACCATAACACCTGATGCGAAACTGTAGACATCGCTCATCATGCGGACTTGATGGCCCCGTTCATAGGGATCTTCCTGGTTGATACAAACGGCATCGATCCATACTGTCCTATCTTCGTCTACTAGCCTCAGGCGACGAAGAGCCGCATAGCAATTGTTACCAATGACCAGCTTCTCTCTCCCGTCATTGAGGAAGATAGTATTCGTTTGAGTACTTTCCCCCCAGGTGTAGGATATTGCTTCGTATTCGAGCGATTTGTCGGAAATTTGGATGTGGGATATTGTGCATGCAATAGAGGCTGTCGCGTCTAGACTTGGGTGTAGGACAAGGATGCGTAAAGAGTCGCTATGTTGTAGCGGTTGGTATTGATAACAGGGTGTTTCCATGATGAGGCCTTAAGAAAGGTGCCCTTGAAGAGAGCAGAGAGAGCGAAGAGCGCATAGTCTTCTCCGTGGAAGAGGCTAGGTCGCGATTCTTTCCAGCATTTAGGCAGAAGCTGAGGGTCTTGAGGGACGCCACGCATGCCAGCTGACCGCATCAAGCAGGTGGGGGCAGTGCTGTGGCGCAGACAACACCACAACCTCGTGCAGGAACTGACCCGACCTGCGACCAATCTGCTACCTCGTCAATGTAGCTGGATAGTCATATCCGGCCGCCTCGCGCCTTTCCCTCTTCGTGGCTCTCCAGTTGGCAAACTTGCAACACCCCCATCGATACAAGCCTTCAACCCGGGCCTCTCGCAATACAATACAAAGGCCCCAATGCACCACAGCATGTGATCACACCGAGTTCTCGCTTTCGTGTATGCTTTTGTCTCTCGTCGTGACAGTCCTGAATGATACCAAACCGTGCTTATGGCATATAGCCTGTTGGCAGTGCCGCGCCAGAGCAACAAGCACTGACAGGCTTTGAGCATAGGGAGAGGTATTTACGGAAGATACCATTACGAGTGGCAGTGAATGCCAGCTCGTCGATTGATCATAAGAGAGTTGCGTTCGAGCGCCGTGCACACTTCGCTTGCTTCGTGACCTCGGGATACAGGTGTCCTCCTGCCACGCGCAAGGTGACAGCGTCCGCCGCATGGCAGATCGCGCTTTACTGGTCGAAGACTAGCGTCACAATCCCTGCTTCCGCGCGAACTTCGGAACGTCATCGCTCATCACCAAATTTTGGGGCAGGCCCAACAGCGCGTGTGATCAACACTGACGAACATTACGAACACCCCGCGCAGCACTTCAAGTGTTACTCACTCGCATAGGAAACCCAATCTTTACTCGCATCTTTGTTTAAACCCAACCTTCACCCACTTGAAGAGCGCCCCAAAGCAACCATGGCGACGCACGAGCAGTACATACTGCACGTCACAGCGGGCGCAACCTACGACACGTCAAAACACGAAGATGTCCTAGTCAACAGCGAAAAGCCCGTCGACATATCCTCCGACTTGGTCGACGCGCGCGTACACATGCGTATCAAAGACTACCGCGGTACGCCTCCCACCTGGACCCCTCGTCATGCTACCCCTCCAATGCGCACAGTCACTGACAAAGCCCAGGCCTACCAGAAGGCTCCCCAAAGACCTCACCCTACTTCTCCACACCCCAACATCCCTACGATCGCTACTCGATATCCTTCTCCTTCACACCCAAACAAGACATAGCGGGTGACAAGCTCGTCTTCGGAAACGACTTCGATCATCCCATTCGCGACCGATTACCGCCGCTGTTCGACAAGGCGTTTGGGGTAGTCAGATGGTGGATTGATCCGGGACTCGACGGCGATGTATACGCAGATGAGCCATACCTCTACGGCGCGCTTCTCTCCTCCATAAATGTCCTGCGCATCGGCGGCAAGAAGGACGCGGACAAGCCGGCCAAGGGCGATCTGGAAGGCGAGGCACAAACAGAAGGAGATGTGGAAGTCCCTGGCTCGGACGGCGAGGCTGTTGTCTACGAAGAAGGCGCAGATGGCGACGGCGTGGACGTCAGGAAGAGCAAACACGTACCCGACAGAGCCAGCGCGCGACAAAAGTTCTTCCTCACGGAGCAGAACAGGAAGGACTTTGTGTTTGAGGCTGGGAGGGAGTACAAGTGCGATTTCTTCAACCCGTATCTCGACTTCAACGAGTTTGCGCTGAAGATCGGGTACGGGTTACCTGTTATAAGCATGATTGGGCACTGGGATGGACAGCCGTTGCGGTAAGTCACACTTTCCTTCACCTCCTGTATCCCCCATTGTCATCATCATCATCATCATCACTACCACAACTACCACCACTACCACCACTACTCACCCTTTTCTTTGGACCTCGGGATACGGAGCTGACTTGAACGCATTCACTAATCAGACCGCACACGCTTAGATATGTGCTCAAGAACCGGGAAACCAACCAGGAGCTCTTTGTTGTGGTGATAGAACTACTGCCCACCGAGCAAGCGAAGAAAGAGGGTGCGGAAGATCCGAAGGAGAAGTTTGAGGAGGTTCATGGTGGCGGTGGGAAGAAGGAGGATAGGAATAGTGACCTTGATTAGGGGATCGGGTCTTGGTATCCGCAGTTTGTTTGGTGATGGGGTTGGATTGGGGGTATCAGCATGGCGTTCGGCGGGGTATGGGTAATGTGGGATGGAATGGAGTGAGATGGGATGGGCTGGGACTATTGGTAGGGATGGTATGCAATTACACTCGATATGAGCAGCAAATGCAGCTTTCAATGTAACTTTGACGATAAATCTCCATTCATGGCGATCTCCGTTCTCCCCCGCGGGGATACAACGTGGGCGCGATGGCGCCGGTAAAAGAAGCTCGGACCTCCGAAGTTCGGCGGCAGCTGCAGCAACACCAAAAATTCCATGCGCGTGAAGCTGTCACTCCCGCATCACATCCCCAACATGGCCGCACGCACTCTGAGGATAGGTAAGTCGGTCAATTGCATCCATACACACCGAATACATCTCAAGCTCCCATCATCGACTAACACACCCAGGCCTCATCCCCGGCGACGGCATCGGCCGCGAAGTCATCCCCGCCGGCCGCCGCATCCTCGAAGCCCTCCCCTCGTCCTTCAACCTAAAATTCTCCTTCACGCACCACGAAGCCGGCTGGTCCACGTTCCAAAAGACCGGCGCCGCCCTCCCCGACGACACCGTCTCGGCCCTCAAGTCCGACTGCGATGGCGCCCTCTTCGGAGCCGTCAGCTCGCCCACCGTGCAAACAAAGGGCTACTCGAGTCCCATTGTTGCCTTACGGAAGAAGATGAAGCTATACGCCAACGTCCGACCCGTCAAGAGCGTTAGGGGAGGGTTGAAGGAGGTGGATATGGTGATTGTGCGCGAAAACACCGAAGACCTGTACGTCAAAGAAGAAAAAACCTACACCGCACCGGACGGTTCCAAAATCGCCGAAGCAATCAAGCGTATCTCCGAAACCGCATCTTTCAACATCGCAGAAATGGCGGGTGATATCGCGCTTCGCCGGCAACGCGTTCGCGAAGCTGGCGCTGCTTCTATTCACTCGTCGCCTCTTGTCACGATCACACACAAGAGCAATGTCTTGTCGCAAACCGACGGCTTGTTCCGCGAAACCGCGCGCCGGGCGCTTCAGAACAGGAAATACGGGGGTGTGAATGTAGAAGAGCAGATTGTCGATTCAATGGTATACAAGCTCTTCCGCCAACCACAGGACTACGACGTCATCGTCGCGCCCAACCTCTACGGCGACATTCTCTCCGACGGCGCCGCTGCCTTAGTCGGTTCGCTCGGTCTCGTTCCCTCCGCGAACGTAGGCAAGGACTTTGTTATCGGTGAGCCGTGCCACGGTTCCGCACCCGACATCGAAGGCCAAGGCATTGCGAACCCCATCGCCACCATCAGATCGACGGCGTTGATGCTTGAATTCATTGGCGAAGAGGAGGCGGCGGCAAGCATTTACAAGGCTGTTGATGCGAATTTGGAGGAGGCGAGGCTGCTCAGCCCTGACATGGGCGGCAAGGCGAAGACAGAGGAGATCATCGAGGATATCTGCAAGAGGTTGTAAATGGTTGTTAGTAGGGGTTTGTCGAATACACGCTTTATGGCGTGCTGCGATGGCAAGTATTCCTGTCTGAACCGACCGTAGAAGCACGTGTGAGATGTGTTATATATATAGACTTTATGGAGAAATGATGTATAGTTCAAGGTCGCATATCCCGTATGTTCTACCAACTCCAACTCCACAATGCCAGCGCCAGAGACACCTCTCACACCCTCGTAAAAGCATCAACATCCACCCTCTGATAAAAGCTCACATGCCCAAACGTCTCCCAATACTGCGCTAGCCGATCATGGCTGATGAGAATGAGCTGGCTTGTCATGTAGTTATCTGTTTTAGTCAGTCTCAACTTCCCTCAATCCAACCATCATATTTAGCCATCATGTTGAGTAGATGTGAACATACCATCTCTAAACCCCGTCGCAGCAATATGCCCCACACTCCTCACAATGCGCGCGCCCTTGAAAATCTCCTCCTTCGCAACGCGAATAAGTCCATGGGGGCCAATATCCGGTGCTATGAACGTGTATTCGCCGCGGGGAATGTTTGGGTCGCCGGTGAGCTTGACGGCTTCGATGCGGCCTGTGTATACACTCTCGTCTTCCTCCGACCTATGCCTACTGTCGTTTGATGTTTCCCCGGAGGTGGAAATGTAATTGTGGTAAGGTGACTGTAAAGTGGCGACGCTGTCTTCGAGATCATCTGCGTTCTCCATTCCAACACCAATTGCAACACCACCATCAACAGATTCCGCCTCGGAAGCAGAAGAAGACGTCGCATCCGTAGGCGCTGTCGTCCAACTCCCCTCACTACTCACACTCTCCTCGCGCTCCCTCGCCCGCATAGCCCACAGCGCACGTTCAGGCAATTGCTTGGCATCCCGCTCATCCGGCTGCATAATCGCCAGGAACTCGCAGCCGTGGCCCGCGTAGTCGCCGCACCAGATGCCCTGCCATGGTTTCTGGGGCGTGGGCGTGTAGCTCGATTCGGGTAGCGTCGCCCATGTGGTTACGTCCTCGCCGATGCGCATGCCCATTCCGAGGACGCGGGTTGAGAACTCCATCCAGCGCCGGATCCGGAATGTGGATTCGGAGAGCTGGGAGAGGGTTGCGGGTTTTTGGCCGGGCTGTCGGTAACCAGAGGGGGAGTGGTCGTTGCGCGTGCGGTCTGCGCTGGGGAGGGTGAGGGGCGGCCAGACGGGCGTGGCGTCTGTTGTTATGGCCTGGGGCCAGGGGCGGGTGAGCATGAGTTGGGAGAAGAGGGAAGCGGCTTGTTGTTGGCGGTCGCGGTAGAGGGACATGCGGACTTCCTTTTGGAGACGGTATCCTATATTCCCGACGGCTTCTTCGTAGGCATCGCGGTTTAGACGCACGATGGGCGCGTTGAGGTCGAGGCGCACGTTGGGGCTGAAGGTGTGGATTATGGCTTCGGGGTGTTGGTCCCAGGATAGAGCTACGGGCGAGCGTCGTTCGGCAACGAGGGCGTAGGCTTCGATTGCGTTGAGCCTGTGGTCGTAGCGCGCGATGAGCAGTTTGCCTGTGTGGGCTGTGTCGGCGAACCAGATCTTGCGCCGCGCGATGAACCAGTATGGGTGGTGTTCTTGGTATAGTTCTCGCCAGGTGAGGCGCGCTGGTTTCGTGACGGCGGGCACCTCTGCTTCTACGAAGGCCTGCCAGAGCGTGTCTTGGAATGTGTGGGTGCGCAGGACTTTGCTGACCATGCCCACGGTGAGGAGGTCTGATAACGAGAGGTAGCTGAGCACATGATGGAGTAGTTCCGAAGGGAGGTTCAGCAGCGGCGGGATGGGCGTTTGCGTTGCCGGGCTTTCTGTCTCGCGAATCCGTAGCTCCATGGTATCGATTGATGGTGTCGCGTGTTCGAAGTTATATGCAGCCTCTTGTTTGGGAATCGATCGACCGTTGAAGTACCTCAGCTGTGGTGGCGAAAAGCTTATATGGCAACACCGTCCGTCCCTCTTACCTCTCTTATGCAACCCGCACCGAAAAGAACAGTAGTGAATCGTCGCCCCAAGACTTAATATAACGCCTCAATCGTCGGTCCTGCAGGGCGCTCTTCGACCCGATGCTACCGTCTCGGCAACGTTCCGTGGTAACACCTTCCCACCTTCGCCTAGCCTTAACAAGTCCGGGGTAGATTGGCGTGATCAAGCAGCGAATACGAGCGCTATGCAAGATCAAAGCACTAACTCGCGTATCTTGGACGCGCTCAGTACCTGCTCTTTTAGGTGTTTTGTGTTTGATGTTGCTTTGTGATGATGACGAGGCTGCGATATCGGATGATGCGCTGCAAGGGTGAGGCGGCTCGGGAATGTCTTCGGGTGCGACGGCAGAGGGGTGAGGAGGAGGTTGATGTAGAATCTAGAGGTTTGCCGCTGACAAAGGGAAAGAAAGTGGTTGAATGCAGGGAGATGGGTGCATGTCGTCGCCACGCAGGCGTGAGAGGTGGCTGTCGGTCACGATATCGCAGTACGTCACCGTCCGTCCGTGCGCTGCAGCATAGCTGGCTTTTGTGGGGTAAGTCGAACTCGACTTCTGCCACCACATTTTGAGGCAGACATCACATTTTTAGGGTACGTACGTCGCGACATCATACATCCAGGAGGTATCCAGTGACGATGGGGTGAGTATCTGCGCTGACATGAAGTGACTTCACGACGACATATCACCGTGCGCCCGGAGATGTGAGGATACAAATCACGTTTTGAGGCATACATCGTCATCGGGAAACATCATTCATTCAGGCGGATTTCAAGCCAGGCGATGACATCAACCACTATATACTCCACCGACCACCCCCCAAATCACCCACCGCCTACAAGTCCTTGAACTTGCCCTTCCAGGCCGCCTTCTGCGGCGACCTCTTCACCACGCCCACCGGCCCCTTCCCCATCTCCGCCTCCCTCCTCTTCTGCTCGAAAGCCGCCCGTCTCTTCCTCTCCCTCTCCTCCTTCTTCTCCGCCAACCCCACCACAGTCTTCTTCATAGCCGAAGCCCGATCTGCTTTGCGGAGCAGAGTCTCTTCAGTCGCCTTGTTCTTGCTCAGTTCCTCAAGCAGGAACTGGCGGCGGCGGCAGATCTCGACGAGCTGCTCTTGGATGCCGGCGGCGGAGTCCTGGTTGGCGGCCTTGGCGGCGGCGGCGACGACGTTGGTCTTGGTGGTGGCGGCGGCGGCACGACGGCTCCTGACCTCGTCGAGGAGGCGGGCGTCGGCGGCTTCCTTGGCTCCGGCTCCGTACATGCGGATGGGCGGCGTTGCGTACATGATCGCGATTTGGCTTGATCGCTGATGTAGTGTGGGTGTGTGG
>Ga0265798_10009975_pt1 | contig 11769 bp, 8 predicted proteins | sample P3T30metagenome_FD_192430 | JGI IMG/M metagenome (GOLD analysis project Ga0265798, IMG submission 192430) | Plant litter microbial communities from East Loma Ridge, Irvine, California - P3 T30 | ecosystem: Environmental > Terrestrial > Plant litter > Unclassified | place: USA: California... | reverse complement strand
ACTTCTGCTTTTCGCCGCGCGAAAAACCGTATTGCGCGCGCAGCAGCTTGCGCACTTTTTTCAGCAGCGGTTCCTGCTCGGTGCGGGCCAGGTCGCGGATCTCGACCTTCGTCGGATCGATCTGGCCGCCAGCGCCTCCCACGACCACGAGCGGCATCTTGTTGGCGCTGCACCAGGCGATCAGGGCCGCCTTCGGCTTGACACTGTCAATGGCGTCGACCACGTAATCGAAGCCCTGATTGGCCACCAGCGTCTCGATGTTCTCCAGGTCGATGAAATCCTCGACCAGGGTGACTTTGCAGAACGGGTTGATTTCGGCGATGCGTTGCCGGAGCGCTTCGATCTTCGGCATGCCGATGGTCGAGCTCAAGGCCTGGATCTGGCGGTTGATATTCGATTCGGCCACGTTATCGAGATCGATCAGGGTCAGGTGGCCGATGGCGCTGCGCGCCAGCGCCTCGACCACCCACGAGCCGACGCCGCCGACGCCGATCACGCAAACGTGCGCCGCGCGGAAACGTTCCAGCGCAGGCTCACCGTACAGTCGGGCGATGCCGCCGAAGCGGCGCGCGAAGTCGACTTCTTCAATCAGCGTTGCCGCCAGTGGTTGTGCAAGTAGTTGATTCATCCCGATATTGTAGCGGACGGGTCTTTCGCAACTGCACTAAAATAGTCCTTCGATAACCAAATAATTTGCGTGTCTCCAACAGAAAATGACCTCACTCCTGCCCGACACCGCCCCCGATTTCTCCCAGCCGATCGCCGTGCTCAAGCATTGCCATGGCCGCATCCGCAAACAGCTGTCCACGCTTGAAAAACTGTTACCGCACCTGGCCGAACACGGTGTCGACAAGCAGGCGCGCGACGCCGCCGGCGCCGTGCTGCGCTACTTCGAGAAAGCGGCGCACCTGCACCACGAAGACGAAGAGCAGGACCTGATCCCGATGCTGCGCGCCACCGCGCAAGGCGAGGACGCCGCCACGCTGCAAGCGCTGGCGCCGACGATCCTGCAAGACCACAAGGACATGGACGCGCTGTGGCAAGACCTGCACGAGCAGCTCACGGCCATCGAAGCCGGCACCGGGACGCTGTTGTCCAGCACGGCGGTCGAGCGCTTCGTGGGCAGCTACACGGCGCACATGGACCGTGAAGAAAGCACGATGGCGCCGATGGCGATGCGCCTGTTCTCGCCCGAGCAGATGGCGCAACTGGGCCAGGCGATGCAGCGCCGCCGCGGTCTGTTGGCGCCTGAAGCGTTCGTCGAGCCAGTAGCGGCAGCCGGCGTGGGCCAGACGGTCGCCGACCTGCGCCAGGATTACGGCCAGGCCAGCCTGAACGAAGACGATGTGCTGGACGATCCGATCGCGCAGTTCACGCTATGGTTCGAGCAGGCGCTCAAGGCGCAAGTCAACGAGCCGAATGCGATGACGCTGGCGACCGTCGGCCCGGGTAACCGGCCGAGCTCGCGCATCGTTCTCATCAAGCAATTCGATCCGCGCGGCTTTACCTGGTACACCAATTACGATAGCCAGAAGGCGCAGGAACTGCGTGCCAATAACCAGGGGGCCCTGCTGTTCTTCTGGAGCGAACTGGAGCGCCAGATCCGCATCGAAGGCCGCGTCGAAATGACCTCGAGCGAAGAAAGCGACCATTATTTCCGCAGCCGCCCGCTCAAGAGCCGGGTGTCGGCAATTGCCTCGCAGCAGAGCAGCCCGATCGCCAGCCGCGCCGCGCTCGAGGCGAACTACGAGGCCGTGGCGCAGGTGGCCGGCGACGATCCGGCACGCCCCGCCAACTGGGGCGGCTTCCGCCTGGTGCCGGAACGCATTGAATTCTGGCAGGGCCGGCGCTCGCGTTTTCATGACCGGATCGTGTACCAGCGTCAGCCGGACGGCAGCTGGACGCGCTCGCGCCTGCAGCCGTGATCCTCATCGTGAACGTTATGCCTTGAGACGGTCGCTGAAGGTGTTGCGGAACTTGACGACCTTCGGCGCGACCACGAACGCGCAATACCCCTGCAACGGGTGTTGCGCGAAATAATTCTGGTGGTAATCCTCGGCCTTGAACCAGGTTTCCTGCGGCAACACTTGCGTGACCAGCGGCGCATCCCAGACCAGCGCCATCTCGGCCATCACCTTGCGCGCCACAACGTCCTGCTCGGGCGATGTGGTGAAGATCACCGATCGGTATTGCGTGCCGACATCATTGCCCTGGCGATTGAGCGTCGTCGGATCGTGGATCGTGAAGAAAATCTCGAGAATGTCGTGATAGCTGATTACCGACGGATCGAATTCCAGGCGCACCACTTCGGCGTGGCCGGTCGTGCCGTTACAGACGGCTTCGTAAGTCGGATGTGCATCATGGCCGCCCATATAGCCCGACTCCACCAGCGTCACGCCTCTTGCCTCCAAGAACACTGCCTCGATGCACCAGAAGCAACCACCACCGAGGATGGCGACTTCGCTTGCTGTTTGCTCACGCATGATTCACCTTGCATTCGTTAATTTTGTATAAGCTTAATGTAGCGCAAAGCACGGTTCGCTGCATTTGCTGACCCGCTACCGATTCATGCGGACGGCGTGGCGCGGCAGGCTTGCGCGGGACGGTGGCAAGGAGGTGGCATAATGAGCGCCACAGTTCAGGATCGCCATGAATACACTTTCCGCCCGCGCCACCACGCGCGGCTTCGATACGACGCATTTCCGCCAGGCGCTGTCGCAGTTTGCGACCGGCGTGACCGTCATTACCACCCGCCTGGCCGACGGCACCTTCCGCGGCCTGACCGCCAGCTCGTTCAACTCGGTCTCGCTCGACCCGCCGCTGGTGCTGTGGAGCCTGGGCGCCGGCGCCAACAGCATGCCGATCTTTTCCGGCAATTCGCACTATGTCATCAATGTGCTCTCCGCCGGTCAGGAAGACTTGGCCATGCGCTTTGCGCGCCGCGGCGAGAACCCGTTCGAGGGCGTCGATTATGAGCTCTCGCGCACCGGCCTGCCGATCCTCAAGGGCGTGTCGGCCTGGTTCGAATGCCATAACCGCAGCCGCTATCCAGAGGGCGACCACGTCATCTTTGTCGGCGAAGTAGAAGAATGCCAGGTGCACCCGCAGCCGGCGCTGATCTTTCATGGCGGCAAGTTCGGCAGCACGGCCAATCAAAAATGAAAATGCCTGTCGCAGTTTGAAAAGATCGGGCTGCGCCGCGTTTCTATAATGGTTAAGTAACTTCTAACCAGAATTCAGAGACAGGATTTCCGATGACCCGTACCGACTCGCCCAAAAAGGCCGCTTTCCACTGGGATGACCCGCTGCTGCTGAATAGCCAGCTCACCGATGAAGAGCGCATGGTGCGCGACGCCACCGCCGCCTATTGCCAGGACAAGCTGCGCCCGCGCGTGCTCGAGGCGTTTCGCAACGAGTCGATGGATGTCTCGATCTTCCGCGAAATGGGCGAACTGGGCCTGCTCGGCCCGACCATTCCCGAAGAATACGGCGGCCCGGCGTTGGGCTACGTCGCCTATGGCCTGATCGCGCGCGAAGTCGAACGCGTCGATTCCGGCTACCGCTCGATGATGAGCGTGCAGTCGTCGCTGGTCATGGTGCCGATTTTTGAATTTGGCAACGAAGCCACGCGCCAGAAATACCTGCCGAAGCTGGCCACCGGCGAGTGGATCGGCTGCTTCGGCCTGACCGAGCCGAACCACGGCTCGGATCCCGGCTCGATGATTTCGCGCGCGCGCAAGGTCGACGGCGGTTACAGCCTTTCCGGCGCCAAGATGTGGATCACCAATTCGCCCGTGGCCGATGTGTTCGTGGTGTGGGCCAAGGACGATGAAGGCGCGATCCGCGGCTTCGTGCTCGAAAAAGGCTGGAAGGGTCTCTCGGCACCAGCGATCCACGGCAAGTTCGGGCTGCGCGCCTCGGTCACCGGCGAAATCGTCATGGACAATGTGTTCTGCCCGGAAGAAAACGCGTTCCCGGACGTGCGCGGCCTGAAAGGCCCGTTCACCTGCCTGAACTCGGCGCGCTACGGCATCGCCTGGGGCGCGCTGGGCGCGGCCGAAGACTGCTGGCACACGGCGCGCCAGTACACGATGGACCGCCACCAGTTCGGCAAGCCGCTGGCGGCGAACCAGCTGGTGCAAAAGAAGCTGGCCGACATGCAGACCGAAATCACGCTCGGCCTGCAAGGCTGCCTGCGCCTGGGCCGCATGAAGGACGAAGGCACGGCGGCGGTGGAGATCACGTCGATCATGAAGCGCAACTCGTGCGGCAAGTCGCTCGACATCGCCCGCGTGGCGCGCGACATGCTGGGTGGTAACGGCATCTCGGACGAGTTCGGCATCATCCGCCACATGGTCAATCTCGAGGTGGTCAACACCTATGAGGGCACGCATGACATCCACGCGCTGATCCTCGGGCGCGCACAGACGGGCATCGCCGCGTTCTGATGGTTTGACAGCAGCGTACGCAGAGGCGTAACGCTGTTCATAAAGTCAGCTCCAAAGCCGTCGTTCCCGCCTGCGCGGGAACGACGGTCTGCTTATTCTGCTTGCCCTTCCGTCATCAACACGTCACACGTGCTTCATATCATCCCTTCAATTTTTCGCCTCACCACCATTGAAGGGTATTGCATGCAACACGTCGTTCTCCGCCGTCTTCCGCTCGCCATCGCCATCAGCGCCGCCCTCGCGCTTTCCGCCTGCGGCGGCTCCGACCACCACGAAGAACCGGCCGCTGTCGCCATCGTCATCCCGGCCGCCCCTGCCGACCAGGGCGCCGCCGACACCGCGCCGGTGCCAGGCGTCCTCGCCTTTGTCGACACCGCCGCCACCAACCAGCGCGGCGACGCCCGCTACGCCACCCTGGCCACCAACGCCGGCGTGCGCATCCTGGGCGGCATGCTCGACATCTTCAAGCCAGTGACCGAACTCGTCGATGCCGGCCAGAGCGCACCGGCCGTCGACGGTTTCCCGGCAGTGGCTGCCTCGACCTGGACCGGCGTGCCGAACGACGGCACGAATGGCGGCACGATCGTCAACGCCGCCGTGCACAACGCGAACATCGACTATGTGGTGCGCGCCACAGCGAGCCGTACCGCCGAACAGTCGCTGCTGGCGTACCTGGACGACCGCCGCGGCAAGGGCTACAGCGTCACCGGCGGCATGGGCCCGCTGACGGATGCGTGGCGCAGCGCCACCCGCGCGACCACCACCATCAACGACATGCCGGCGAACGCAACCACCGTCAAATACGAAGACGGCGGCAACAACAATGGTGTCGGCGGCGCAGCCAATGCCGACTTCGGCAAGGTCGTCGACCTGGTCAACTCGATGGGCGGCAATGGCTCGACCGAGCCGGCCAAGCGCTTCTACAAATACGCGCGGCCATACCGCTGGAGCAGCGCGGTCCAGGTCGTGCCGCAGCTGGAACCAGCCAAGAGCTCGACGCCAGGCACCGACGGCGGCTTCACCAGCGGCCACTCGGCCGAAGCTACCCGCAACGCGATCGGCATGGCCTATGTGCTGCCGGAGCGCTACCAGGAACTGGTCGGCCGTGGCCTTGAACTGGGCGAAAGCCGCATCCTGGCCGGCATGCACTCGCCGCTCGACGTGATCAGCGGCCGAGTGCATGCGCAAGCCGTGGCCACCGCCAACCTGCTGGCCGCGAGCCCAGCCACCCGCGCCGCCGCCCGCGAGCAGGCCCAGACCACGCTGATGAAGCTGACCAATACGACCGCAAGCACCTTCCCGGCCTACGCCGTCTCGGGCACGCCTGCCAACGACCGTTTCGCCGACTACGCCGCCAGCCGCGCCAACTACGTGCGCCGCATGACCTATGGCCTGCCGCTGATCGGCTCGACCACCGCCCCGGCCGTCGTGCCGAAAGGCGCCGAAGTGCTGCTGGAAACGCGCCTGCCGTACTTGACGGACGCGCAGCGCCGCGTGGTGCTGAAAACCACCGCGATCGGCTCGGGCTATCCGACGCTGGACGATGCGGAAGGCTGGGGCCGTCTAAACCTGTTCGCTGCGGCGGAAGGTTACGCCGTCTTCACCGGCAACGTCGTGCTGAACATGGACGCGAGCAAGGGCGGCTTCCACGCCGCGGACCGCTGGCGCAACGACATCACCGGCAGCGGCAAGCTGGTCAAGCAAGGGTCGGGCGCGTTGAAACTGGGCGGCAAGAACGCCTGGACTGGCGGCACGCAGGTGGAAGGTGGCTCGCTCGAGGCGCTGTCGCCAACGGCGTTCGGCACCGGTGACGTGTATGTTGCCGGCGGCGGCACCATCATCAACAACGCAGCAAGCGCATTGGTCGTGGGTGGCAAGTACACCCAGCTGACCGGCGCGGCGCTGGAACTGCGCCTGGGCGCGGCCCAGGGCGGCCGCCTGAGCGTGACGGGTGCGGTGACGATCGGCGGCGGCACGCTCCGCATCAAGTTCCAGGATGGCGTCAAGCCGGCCGTGGGCGACACGCTCACCGTCATCAGCGCGGCGAGCCTGATGGGCAAGTTCGAGACGATCACGGTCGATGGCTTCACCGTGACGCCAACCTATACCGCAACCGGCCTGCAACTGCGACTGGGCTCGTAACAGCGTCGTAGCGCTGGATAGAAAATGGGGCCGGGTTCATCGCGAACCCGGCCCCATTTTTTCGCCCGTCTATGTTGAAACTTACTCGTCGAACTCTTCCGCCAGATTCTTCCAGCCTCGGCTCTTGGCGAATGCGGCAAATTCCTCAGGCGCCTCGAGCACGATCAGGCGGCTTTCTTGCAGGCCCGGGTCGCTGTGGCCGAAGTCGGGGCCCTTGTACCCGACCGCGCGCAAGCGCTCGATCAGCTGGCCTACCAGGACGGTGTCCTTGTAGGCGCCGGGATCGAGCTTGGCAGCGAACTCCACGTACACATCGATGATCCCGTAACCCTCGTCGAAGATGCGGATCGCCTTGACGTCGAGGGTACGGCCGTTGCTGTCCTTGGCCTGGAAGGCGCCGGACAGTTCAATATCGGTATCAGTAGTCATGGTGGAAGCATAGCACCGAGGCGCAGGTTACGTAGCGCACGCCATGATCAAAAGCCGGTGTCAGGTCTGACATTCGGACACGGCCTCTGCGCTAATATTTTTTGTTTCGTCTTAAGAGCAACAATTTGCGGGCATATTGTCTGACATTGGAATTGAAATTGGGCTTCGTTTCTCAGGCAACAAACTAAAGCTGAGGCCGTGTCCGAATGTCAGACCTGACACCAGCTTTTTGACACCTGCTTTTTTTACACTTCCCACTGCAACTTGAACGTCAACGACCGGCTCCGCTCATCCACCAGCGGCAGCTTGTCGTCAACGATTCCCAGCGATACGATCCGCCCGTGCCGCCATTGGTAGCGGTACAGCAGCGAGCGGTGCACCTGCCTGTCGTTCCATGCCTCCAGCTGCGTCACGCCATCGTCGCGCCGCGCGGCCCAGGTGTTTTGCGCCAGCAGCCGCACCGAATCGCGCGCGCTGAAGTGGACGATCGCCAGCGCACGCCAGGCGGTATCGGAAAACGCCGGCTGGCCCAGCGTGCCCTGCACCCAGGCCCGGTTCACGTGATTATCCAGCTCCAGCGACCAGCCGCGCACCAGCGGGAAGCGCAGCCCCACGTCCAGGATCACGTTCCCGCCCGGCCCCACGCGGTCGGCATCGGCATCCAGCTGACGACCGAGCGCCGCTTCGAGCGCGATCTTCGAAATCCACGGCGCCGGCGTCGTCTCCACGCCAAAGTTGATCACGCGCGTGTCGTGCAGGCGCCCGCCTGGCCGCGCGCGCTGGCGGTCGAATCCTAGTTCTGCCCACACGCCCGTGCGCCGCGTCGCAGCCATCCAGACGCCGGGCCGCAGCTTGCGCTCGACCGTCTCGCCGCCTGCCTGCCCCGTCGCGCGATCGGCCAGCGTGCGCATCTCGTGCAGGATCAGGTATGTCTCGAATTCATACAGCTCGATGCCACCCAGCGACTGCGGCCCGAAGATGCGGTTGATCGAGCCGGTGGCGCGCGCGATGCCCGCTTGCGGCACGAAGCCGTTGTCGTTGACGAAACCGGGCGCGATCGCTTCCACTTCGGCTTCGTGCCACCAGCGTTCGGACTTGTGCAGGTATTTGCCCTTCAGGTAGCCGCCGGAGCGCCCGGCCAGGCGGGCCGGCTCGTCGCCATCGGTGAAGCCGGCGGTCGTGCGCGACATCATCGCCACGCCCGACAGCTGGCGCTGCACGCCATCGTCACCTTCGGCGCGCCACTGCGCATCGACGCCGACGACGTCATTGCCGCCGAAGCGGTGGTAGTCGCGCTGCGAGGCAAAGGCGCCCAGCAGCAAGCCTTCCTGGTGCCAGCGCGCGCGCACCAGGCTCGCAACCGTGCGCCTGGTCTGCACGTATTCCAGCGTCTCATACGGTTTACCGCGCAGGATCAGGCCACCCGGCTCGTCGCGCAGACTCATTGCCGTGGCGTCGGCGTGCGCCGCGCGCCAGGTTGCGCGCAGGCCGTATTCGGGATCGTTTACCGTGCGTGAATAAAAGGCCGGCAGCGGCAGGCCGAGCACGTCCGCGCTCTCCAGGAAGAAGCCGCGCTTCTCGGGTAGCGAGAGCGCGATATTGCCCGCACCCTGCGACACCGGCTCGTCGATCTCGACCTGCGAGTAATCGGGATTGATGGTCGCGTTGAAGACCCAGTCGGCGCGCGGGCGGGCATTGATTTCCAGGCCCAGTCGGCCTGGCTGCCGCGCGTGCGCGCCCCCGGCATGGCGGCGCGTTCGCTGCGCACCGTCAATTCAGGGCGCAGCTCGAGAAAGCGCCGGTCGCGCACCGCTTCTACCGTCGCGTCCATGCCTTCGATCTCCTGCAAGAAGCTGAGATGACTGAGCGCGTCGATCCGGAATGGCGCCGACACCAGCAGCATGCCGTCGGCATGCGGGATGCTGCGCTCGACCATCACGCGCCAGTTGCGGCCATCGGCGTACGGAAAGCGCAGGTTCGACAGCGGCCAGCGCACTTCCATGCTGTAGCCGTCGGGCAGGATCGTCACGGCCGTCTCGACCGGAAAGTCAGGGCCCAGATCGGATTCGTCATCCTCGGCCCGGTGCATGCCGTCGCTGACCACGCCGGCCGTGTTGATGCGCACGAACTGGGCGTTGCGGCCATGGCCGGCCGGGTCGATCCAGATACCGATGAAATCCTGGTCGACGGCGACCTTGTCGCGCCGCGCCAGCAGGCCGCGGCGCAGCTGCGGCGCGTCGTCCCAGGCACGGATGCCGAACACCAGCGCCCCGTCGTCGACCAGCAGCTGCACGCTTGTTTTCAATGCACCGGGCGCAGACACGCCGTCGCGCGGCTGGTGCTTGTGGAAGTCGTCGTACACGGGCGCGCGGCGCCAGGCGGGGTCGCTCAGGATGCCATCGATGCGCGGCGTGTCGGCGACCGCGATACGCTGCGCGCGCAGTCCGGCGCCACGCGCGTCGCACACGTACAGGACGGCGGAGAGCAACAAGCCGAGGCAGGCGAACGAAGCGGGCGACATGGACGGCACCAGAGAACGGGGCCTGTCAGTCTAGCACGCGGGTTGCTAAAAAGAAAACTTGTGGACAGTCTGCATCGGGTTATCGCGTCCGAACCTTGTCTCGTGTCCGAATTGCGCTACCATCGGATGCGCACCGCATGGCCAGTCCGATTCAGTGGATTTTTCTCCTCGTGAAAGAGGTACGAGCTTGACGCACCCTGTATCCGATCCGTCCTTCCCCGACGATGGACAAGTGTTGTCGCTCGACCTGTTGCTCAGCAACTTGCCTGGCGCTGCCTACCGCTGCCGTGTCGATCACGACTGGAGCATGGAGTTCATCAGCGACGGCGTGGAAAAGCTCACTGGTTATTCGGCCGCTGCCTTCACCGGCCACCCCGGCCTGTCGTTCGCGAGCATCATCCTGCCCGAGGACCGCGCCAGCGTGCACGGTGTGGTGGCCAATGCCCTGCACCTTGGCCAGCCATTCCAGGTCACGTACCGCATCCGCACCGCCGCCGGCGACGTGCGCTGGCTCTGCGAACAGGGCGCGCTGAATCTGCGCGGCGGCGAGCCAGACCGGCTCGAAGGCTTCCTGTCCGATTTCACGCGCCTGAAACAAGCCGATCTCGTGATGCTCGAGCAGGCGTCATATCTGCAGCGGGCGCGCGACGCCATCATCGCGATGGACATGTTCTCGCGCATCAGCTACTGGAACCATGGCGCCGAACGCCTGTATGGCTGGAGCGCACAGGAGGCAGTCGGCAGGCGGTTCTGCGAGCTGTTGTGCGATGAGCCGGCAATGTACGAAGCCGCATGCGCGCAGACGCTGGCCGATGGCGAATGGTCGGGCGAACTGGCCCATGTGCGGCGCGACGGGTCGGCGGTCGACACCGACACCCGCTGGACCCTGCTGGCGCCCGATGCGGCCACGGGCGCAGGCCAGAAAATCCTCGTGATCGCCACCGACATCAGCGAACGCAAGATCAGCGAAGCACGCATCTTCCGGCTTGCCTTCTTCGACCACCTGACCGACCTGCCCAACCGCGTCAACCTGCTCGACCACCTGCGCCGCGCCCTGATTGGCAGCGCGCGCACCGGCCGCTGCGGCGCACTGATGTTCTGCGACCTCGACAACTTCAAGTACCTCAACGACAGCCAGGGCCACGCCGCCGGCGACCTGCTGCTGCAGGCAGTGGCCCGCCGCCTCGAAGGCTGCGTGCGTGAGGCCGACATGGTGGCGCGCCTGGGCGGGGATGAATTCGTGGTGCTGATCCAGCCGGTCGAAGACACGCGCGAATTGGCCGCGCTGCAGGCCGAGACGGTGGCCGCGAAGGTGGTCGCCGCACTGGCCGCGCCCTTTCAGCTGGGCGATCTGCATTACGCGCTGTCGGTCAGCGTCGGCGTGGTCACGCTGTGCGGCACGCACGACACGGTCGAATCGACGCTGCGCCAGGCCGACGCCGCGATGTACCAGGCCAAGGCGGCCGGGCGCAACACGTTTCGCTTTCATGATCCCGCAGTGCAGGCCGCATGGTCGGCCCGGGCCGAACTGGAAGGCAGTTTGCGGCGCGCGCTGCAGCACGATGAATTCATCCTGCACTACCAGCCGCAGCTCGACCGCTCGGGCCGCGTGATCGGCGCCGAAGCGCTGCTGCGCTGGCGCCAGCCGGACGGCGAGTTGCGGTTTCCGGGCGAATTCATCCGCGTTGCAGAAGAAAGCGGGCTCATCATCGGGATCGGCCACTGGGTGCTGTGCACTGCCTGCCGTGAGCTGGCGCGCTGGCAGCGCCATCCCGACACCGCCGGGCTGACGCTGTCGGTGAACGTCAGCGCGCGCCAGTTCACCGAACCCGATTTCGTGGCGCTGCTCGAGGCGATATTCGCCGAGACAGGCGTGCAGCCCTCGAGCCTGAAGCTCGAACTGACCGAAAGCCTGGTGGTGACCGATTTCACGCAGACCGCGCACACGATGGCCACGCTCAAGCGCCAGGGCCTGTCGTTTTCGCTGGACGATTTCGGCACCGGCTACTCGTCGCTGGCCTACCTGCGCAGGCTGCCGCTCGATCAGCTCAAGATCGACCACTCGTTCATGCGTGACGTGCTCACCGACCAGAACGACGCCTCGATCGTGCGCTCGATCATCGCGCTCGGCGACAGCCTGGGGCTGCAGGTGATTGCGGAAGGCGTGGAGACAATCGGGCAGCGGCAGTTCCTGGCCGATGCGGGATGCCATATCTACCAGGGCTTCCT
>Ga0265798_10009971_pt1 | contig 11772 bp, 15 predicted proteins | sample P3T30metagenome_FD_192430 | JGI IMG/M metagenome (GOLD analysis project Ga0265798, IMG submission 192430) | Plant litter microbial communities from East Loma Ridge, Irvine, California - P3 T30 | ecosystem: Environmental > Terrestrial > Plant litter > Unclassified | place: USA: California... | reverse complement strand
ACATGTTCACCACCGGCATGCCGGTGACCAGCCAGCTGTTCTTCATGTACGCCACCATGCTGATCGCGGTGCCGACCGGCGTGAAGGTGTTCAACTGGGTCGCCACGATGTGGAAGGGCTCGATGACCTTCGAGACCCCGATGCTGTTTGCCGTAGGCTTCATCTTCGTGTTCACGATGGGCGGCTTCACCGGCCTGATCCTGGCCGTGACCCCGATCGACATCCAGGTGCAGGACACCTATTACGTGGTGGCCCACTTCCACTACGTGCTGGTGGCGGGTTCCCTGTTCGCGCTGTTCGCCGGCTTCTACTACTGGGCGCCGAAGTGGACCGGCCATATGTACCCTGAATTCCGCGGCAAGATGCACTTCTGGAATTCCCTCGTCTGGTTCAACGTCACCTTCTTCCCGATGCACTTCCTGGGCCTGGCCGGCATGCCGCGCCGCTATGCCGACTACGCCGTGCAGTTCACCGACTTCAATATGCTCGTGTCGATCGGCGCCTTCGGCTTCGGCCTGTCGCAGGTGTACTTCCTGTTCTTCGTGGTGCTGCCGACCATCCGCGGCGGCGTCAAGGCCGAAGCCAAGCCCTGGGAAGCCGCCGAGGGCCTGGAGTGGACCGTGCCGAGCCCGGCGCCGTTCCACACCTTCGAGAACCCGCCGCTGGTGAAGTGAGGACGCCATGGACCACCAAGCACGCCCACCGAAGCCGCCCGCGGCCCGACCGAACAACCTGCGCACCGCCCTGTGGGTGGGCGCGCTGGCCCTGTTCTTCTTCGTGCTGCTGTTCGCCAAGCGCCTGTGGATGAGCTGAGATGCGTACCGATGCCGGACATCCCGCACCAGGCAGTGGTCGCCTCAGGCTGAACCGCAGCACGCTGGTCAAGCTGGTGGTGGTGGCCTTCGTGATGTTCGGCTTCGGCTATGCGCTGGTGCCGGTCTACCGCCAGGTATGCGAAGTCCTCGGCATCAACGTGCTGACGCAAAAGGACGGCACGGTGGAGCGCCCGGCCAATACCCAGGTCGACATGGCCCGCACCGTCACCATCGAACTGGACGGCAATGCCCAGGGACCGTGGCGCTTCCGCCCGACCCAGCGCAGCATCGACGTGCATCCGGGCGAGATGGCGACCGTGATCTACGAAGTGGTCAACACCCAGGCGCGCACGGTGAAGGCGCAAGCCATCCCGAGCTATGCGCCGCAGTCGGCCACGCCGCACTTCAAGAAGGTCGAGTGCTTCTGCTTCCAGGAGCAGATCCTGAAGCCGAACGAAGCGCGCCAGATGCCGGTGGTGTTCTTCATCGACCCGGCGCTGCCGCGCGAAGTCAAGAACATCACCCTGTCGTACACCTTCTTCGAGGTCGGCGGCGCGGTCGCCGCCAGCAACTGAGATGGATGACCCTGAACATGGATGACCCTAAGCGCCAGGCCGGCTTTGGCGCCACCATGAAGGCCGTGTTCTGGTCCTTCTTCGGGGTGCGCAAGCGCAAGGATTACGAGCAGGACGCGGCCAACCTGAATCCGCTGTACGTGATCGTCGGCGCCCTGGTCGGGGTGGCGCTGTTCATCGGGCTGCTGATGCTGCTGGTGCATTTCGCGGTCGCCAAGGGGTAGAACGAGCAGGAATCCGCAGCACGGAATTATTCGACAAGCTTGATTGAGGAGACAAGAGCATGGCAACGCCACACACCGCGCCGTATTACTTCATCCCCGGACCATCGCGCTGGCCGATGGTCGCCGGCATCTCGATGCTCGTCACCATGGCCGGCGCTTCCGGCTGGGTCAATGACGCGGGCTGGGGCATGGGCGTTTGCCTGGCCGGCATCGTCGCCATGCTGCTGGTGCTGTACCGCTGGTTCGGCGACGCCATCGGCGAATCGGAATCGGGCGTCTACGGCCAGCGCATCGACGCCTCCTACCGCTGGTCGATGAGCTGGTTCATCTTCTCGGAAGTGATGTTCTTCGGCGCCTTCTTCGGCGCGCTGTTCTACGCCCGCGCCATCAGCATGCCCTGGCTGGCGGACCTCGACCACAAGGTGATCTGGCCCGACTTCGCCGGCCACTGGGGCAATATCGGCCCGGCCGGCGTGGTGGAGCAGTTCAACACCATGGGTCCGTTCCCGATCCCGACCATCAATACCGCGCTGCTGCTGACCTCGGGCGTGACCCTCACCATCGCCCACCACGCGCTGCGCGCCGGCCACCGCGCCAAGACCGCGACCTGGCTGTTCCTGACGATCTTGCTGGGCGCGGTCTTCATGGGCTTCCAGGCCTATGAATACCACCACGCCTATTCGGAACTGAACCTCAAGCTCACCTCGGGCATCTACGGCTCGACCTTCTTCATGCTGACCGGCTTCCACGGCTTCCACGTGACCATGGGCGCGATCATGCTGTCGGTGGTGCTGTACCGGCTCATGAAGGGCCACTTCACGCCGGAGCACCACTTCGCCTTCGAGGGGGCGGCGTGGTACTGGCACTTCGTGGACGTGGTGTGGCTGGGCTTGTACGTGGTGGTGTACTGGCTGTAAGGCCCGCTAGGGACGAACGTCGTCCCTGCGCAGGCAGGGACCCAAGTGATGTGGGTAGCCACGCCGTGTAACCTGGACCCCTGCCTTCGCAGGGGCGACGTGTTTCCGCTAACGAAGCTCAGTGCAGCCCCGTCGGCTGGATCCACCCCATCTTGTACGAAAACAGCACCAGCAGGAACAGCGTGATCGACAGGCCCACCCGCATCGCCAGCGCGTGTACGGTGCGGTTGCTGCGTCCCTTGTCGCGCATCAGGAAGAACAAGGCCGACCCCAGGCTGCCGATGATGAGCAGGAAGGCGATGGCGACGACGATTTTCATGGCGGACCCTGGATGGAAGCGTGAAAGATGATGAACCGGTCAGGATCCCATTGTAATGCGATTGCGCTTCAGGTTTAGCCCCATTCCCTTCCTTGCGACATTGGCGCTGGTGGCGCTCGGCATCGTCCTCGGCAACTGGCAAAGCCGCCGCGCCGAGGAAAAAACCGCGCTGCAGGCCCGGCTGTCCGAACGCGCCGCGGCGCCGCCGCTGCGGCTGAACGGCGAGCCCGTCGATCCGGCCGCCGTGGAATTTCGCCGCGTCGTCCTGAGCGGCCGCTTCGTCGCCGGGTGGCCGGTCTACCTCGACAACCGTCCCTACAAGGGCCTCAGCGGCTTGGTTTTGCTGATGCCGTTTAAAATAGCGCATGCGGATGCGCATTTACCCCGTTATGTACTGGTGGCGCGCGGCTGGCTGCCGCGCGATCCGGCCGTGCGCGACCGCCTGCCGGCGCTGCCGGCGGCGGCAGGCGACACGACCATCGAAGGCATCGTCGTACTGCACCCGGCGCGCGTGATGCAGCTCGGGACCCCCGCGCCGCTGGCCCCGCGCGCCATCGTGCAGAACCTCGCGCCGCAGGAGTTCGCGCGGGCCAGCGGCCTCGCCGTGCTCCCGCTGCTGGTCGAACAGACCGGCCCGGCCGGCCAGGCGCCCGACGGCCTGGTGCGCGACTGGCCGGCGCCGGCCGCGGACGTGGCGCGCCACAAGGGCTACGCTTTCCAGTGGTATGCGCTGGCGGCGATGGCATTCGTGTTTTATGTGATGACAGGATTTCGACGTGGAAGCAAACAACCCCGCTGAGGCAGCACCGGGCATCGCCCCCAGGAATCCGGCGGCGCGCAAGCGCGGGCGCTGGATGTTGTGGCTGGTGCTGCTGGTGTGCGCCTCGCCGCTCATCGCGTCCTACTTCACCTATTACGTGATCAAGCCGGAAAAGCGCAGCAACTACGGCACCCTGGTCGACCAGCGCGCCCATCCGCTGCCGCCCGGCCTGGCCACCACCACGCTCGACGGCCGTCCGCAGTCGCTCGAGCAGTTCAAGGGCAAGTGGGTCCTGCTGATGACCGCTCCCGGCGCCTGCCCCGAGGCCTGCCAGAAGCAGCTGTTCTCGCTGCGCCAGCTGCGCCTGATGCAGGGCAAGGAGATGGAGCGCATCGAACGGGTCTGGCTGATTTCCGACCGCGAGCCGCTCGATACCCTCGTCATCCGCGAATTCGACGGCACCCACATGCTGCGCGCCGACGCCGCCACGCTGCAGAAATGGCTGCCGGTGGATGCCGGCGGCACGGCTGCCGACCATATCTACGTGATCGACCCGCTCGGCCACCTGATGATGCGCTTCCCGCAACATCCGGAGCCGCGCAAGGTCTACAAGGACATCTATAAATTGCTGAAGGCCTCGTCCGTCGGCTGACTCATCATGCATGTTTCGCATCTCGCCCAATTACTCATCCACGGCCTGCTGGTGGCCTGCATTCCGCTGTCGATGGTCTGGATGTCCTCGGACCCGAACAAATACCGCAAGCTGGTCTGGATCATCGCCTTCCTCACCTTCGACCTGATCGTGTTCGGCGGCTTCACGCGCCTGACCGATTCGGGCCTGGGCTGTCCCGACTGGCCGGGCTGCTACGGCCTGGCCAACCCCTTCCTGGCGCACGAGCACATCGCCGCCGCCGAGGAGCTGATGCCGACCGGCCCGGTCACCGTGGCCAAGGCCTGGATCGAGATGATCCACCGCTACCTGGCGATGGGCATCGGCGTGCTGATCATGGCCCTGATGATCACCTCCTGGGTGCAGTGGCGGCGCTCGCGCGAACGCGCCTTCCACCCGCTGCTGCCGACCGTGCTGTTCGTGTGGGTATGCGTGCAGGGCGCGTTCGGCGCCTGGACCGTCACGCTCAAGCTGCAGCCGGTGATCGTCACCCTGCACCTGCTGTTCGGGATGACCATGCTGGCCCTGGTGGTCTGGCTGGGCGGGCGCGAAGACAATCTGCTCAAGCCGCGCGGTCCGGCCGCCGCGCCGCCGGCGCTGCGCCGCCTGCGCCCGCTGGCCTGGCTGTCGGGTGCGGTGCTGCTGGCCCAGCTGGCGCTGGGCGGGTGGGTGAGCACCAACTACGCGACCCTGGCCTGCAGCGATTTCCCGCTTTGCAACGGCAAGCTGGTGCCGGAGATGGACTTCGAACACGGCTTTACCCTGTGGCGCGAACTCGGCAAGACCGCCGCCGGCCACTACATTCCCTTCGCGGCCCTGACGGCCATCCACTGGGTGCACCGCAATTTCGCGCTGGTCGTGGTGCTGGTGCTGGGCTATACCGCCTGGCGCGCCTGGCGGCTGCCCGGCCTGCATGCCACCGCGCGCAAGATGGCCTGGATCCTGGCTGCGCAAGCCCTCACCGGCATCGCCACCGTCTACCTCGACTTCCCGCTGGCGATCGCCGTCCTGCATAACGCCGGGGCGGCGGCGCTCGTCCTGCTGGTGACCATGTTAAACTACAAGGTACAGTATCAACTCGACCCGGCGCGCATGAGTCCACCGAGCCCACGCCCGGCCGCCGCGCCCGCGAGCCATTCATGATTACCCATACCGCCACCCATAAACCGTTGCCCAACCGGATCGCACAGTACTGGGCGCTCACCAAGCCGCGCGTCACCCAGCTCGCCGTCTTTTGCGCCGTCATCGGCATGTTCCTCGCCACCGACGGCTTCCCCGGCTGGCACGTGCTGTTCTGGGGCACCCTCGGCATCTGGCTGCTGGCCGGCGCCGCCTTCGCCGTCAACTGCCTGATCGAGGCCGAGGTCGACGCGCGCATGGCCCGCACCGCGCGCCGCGCCACCGCCATGGGCCAGCTGTCCACCACCCAGACCCTGATTTTCTCGGCCATCATCGGCGGGGCAGGAATGGGCGTGCTGTACACGATGGTGAATTCGCTCACCATGTGGCTGACCTTCGTCACCTTCGTCGGCTATGCCCTGATCTACACCGTGCTGCTCAAGCCGAACACGCCGCAGAACATCGTGATCGGCGGCCTGTCCGGCGCGATGCCGCCGGCGCTGGGCTGGGCCGCGGTGGCGAATACCGTGCCGATGGAAGCCTGGCTGCTGGTGCTCATCATTTTCGTGTGGACCCCGCCGCACTTCTGGGCGCTGGCAATGTACCGGCGCGACGACTACGTGCGTTCCGGCCTGCCGATGCTGCCGGTCACCCACGGCATGGCGCATACCGGCCTGCAGGTCTGGCTGTATTCGATCGCGCTGGCCGCCTGCACGCTGTTCCCCTTCGCGGTCGGCATGAGCGGCGTCGTCTACCTGCTGTCCGCCATCGCGCTGAACGCCGTGTTCCTGCGCTACGGCTGGCTGGTCCACAAGCACTACAGCGACAAGATCGCGCGCAAGGCCTTCGCCTGGTCCGTGCTCTACCTGGCGCTGCTGTTCGCGGCCCTGCTGGTCGACCACTATGTGAAGCAAATCCTGAACTTCTGACATGAAAAAACTGCTGCCCGCCCTCGTCGCCGCCGTCGCGCTCACCTGTTCCCTCGCCGCGTGCGACAAGCTGCCGGGCAAGCAGGCCAGTTTCCAGAACACCGACGTCACGGGCCTGGACTACGCCAGGGACTTCGCCCTGACCGACCACACCGGCAAGCCGCGCACCCTGGCCGACTACAAGGGCAAGGTGGTGCTGGTGTTCTTCGGCTATACCCAGTGCCCCGACGTGTGCCCGACCACGATGGCCGAGATGGCCGGCGTGATGCAGAAGCTGGGCCCGCAGGCCGACAAGGTGCAGGTGCTCTTCGTCACCCTCGACCCCGAGCGCGACACCCAGGAACTGCTGGCGGCCTACGCGCCGGCCTTCGACAAGCGCTTCGTCGGCCTGCGCGGTTCGCTCGAGCAGACCGCCAGGGTGGCCAAGGAATTCAAGGTGTTTTACGCCAAGGTGCCGGGCACCGAGCCGGGCAGCTACACCATCGACCACACCGCCGGCAGCTTCGTGTTCGACCGCCAGGGCAGGCTGCGCCTGTTCATCCGCCACGGCCAGTCGGCCGACGCTATCGCCCAGGACATCCGTCAGCTATTATCCTGACATCGACACTGTCATGACGGACGGGGCATGGACCAGCGACCAGGAAGGAACTACACCCGCGCCGCCACCGTCATCCTCCTGAGCATCGGCTGCCTGTACGTGCTGCGGCCCTTCCTGGCCGCCATCCTGTTCGCCGCCGCCGTCGTCATCTCGTCCTGGCCCCTGTACCAGAAGCTGCTGCGGCGCATGCGCGGCCGCCGCACCCCGGCGGCGCTCACCATGACGCTGTCGCTGACCCTGCTGGTGATCATCCCCTTGGCGCTGGTGGCCTGGAACCTGGCCGACAACATCGCCAGCGCCTTCGAGCAGATCCGCAATGCCCTCAGCCACGGCGAACTGCTGCCGCCGCGCTGGATCCGCGACATTCCCCTGGTCGGCGACCAGATCGACGTCTACCTGCGCCAGCTGGTCGCCAGCCGCGAGCAGATGCTGGAACTGGCCCAGCGCATGCTGGAGCCGGCGCGCCACTGGCTGCTGGCCGGCGGCATCATGCTCGGCACCGGCGTGGTGCAGATGAGCCTTGCCGCCTTCGTCAGCTTCTTCTTCTACCGCGACGGCCAGGCCTTGATCGCCGTGATCGGCGCCGCCATGCGCCGCATCATGGACGACGATGCGACGGCGGTCACCGAGATCATCAGCCAGACCGTGCGCGGCGTGATGTACGGCCTGCTCGGCACTGCGCTGGCCCAGGGCCTGGTGGCGGCGGTCGGCTTCATCATCGCCGGGGTGCCCGCGGTGCTGCTGCTGTCGGTGCTGGTATTCGTGTCTTCCCTGATCCCGGTCGGCCCCCCGGTCATCTGGGGCGGCGCCGCGGTCTGGCTGTTTTCGCAGGGCGATACCGGCTGGGGCATCTTCATGCTGGTATGGGGCTTCTTCGTGATCAGCGGCGTCGACAACGTGGTGCGGCCGATGCTGATCAGCCGCGGCTCCAGCCTGCCTTTCTTGCTGACGCTATTGGGCGTGCTGGGCGGCGTGATCGCCTTCGGCTTCATCGGCCTGTTCATCGGGCCGACGCTGCTGGCGGTGGGTTATTCGCTGCTCAGCGGCTGGACCCACACCAGGGATCCGATCGTCAGGCAGAAGGGCGGAGGGATCTGAGCCCGTCCGCCGGCGCCGGCCGCGCCGGGGCCCAGCGCTCGCGCAGGCGCATGAAGGGCAGCTCGACCAGGCGGTACAACAGCCAGCCGCCGGCCACGCCGCCCGCCATGACCGCCAGGATGACGGGCGGCGCGCCGGCGTCGAATCCCAGGCGTTCCAGTTGCGGGCGCAGCGCCATGAACAGCGGCTTGTGCACCAGGTAGATCGCGTAGGACCACAGCGCCAGGCTGGCGGCGCCGGGCACGCGCACCCGATTCAGCAGGCAATGCGGCGCCAGCGCCGCGCATGCCAGCAGGCCGAAGGCGAGGGCCGCCAGCGGGAACACGAGGCTGGTGGTGAGGAAGGGGCCGAACACGGCTGCGTCGACGCAGTACAGCGCGCCGCCCGCCAGGGCCAGGCCGGCGGCCAGCAGTGCGTTCGCATGGCGCAGGAGGCGTGCGAACGCGGCCGGATGGAAGTTCTTCAGCAGGGCGATCGCCACGCCCGGCAGCATCTCGCCGAAGCGGCACAGGCTCGCGTAGTACACCTCGGCGGCGAAGGCGTCGTGGCCGTGCGCCAGCCAGGCCGTGGCGCGCATCGCCACGCCGAAGGCGAAGGCGCCGAGCAGCGCGCACCAGGCCAGGCGCGCATTGAAACCCTGCCGGGCCAGCGCCAGCACCGCCAGCGGCAGCGCGAGATAGAACTGCTCCTCGATGCACAGCGACCAGGAATGGGTAAAGGTCTGTCCGTAGGCCATCCCGAGGTTCTGGGTGAAGCTGAGGAACTGCCACAGCGGCGCGGTTTCCCTGCCGCTGATGACAGAGTGGGGCAGCAGCAGGTACACGGCCAGCACCGCGTAGTAGTTCGGCAGCGTGCGCAGCAGCCGCCGCGCGAAGAAGGTCTTCAGGGACCAGGCTTCGCCGCGCGCGACCGGCGCCAGCAGCTGGTTGCCGATCAGGTAGCCGCTCAGCACGAAGAACAGGGTGACGCCGGACCAGCCGGCATCGCCCAGCGGCCCGAAGGTCGGGAAGCGGCTGACGAAGCCGGCGTAGTGGGTCATCAGTACGAGCACGATGGCGCAGGCGCGCAAGGTGTCCAGGCCTTGCAGGCGTTGGGTAGTGGGGTGGTGCACGGTCAGGCGACTTTCGAAACGGAGGGTGTCGGGAGTGGGAAGTGGGCGCGGCGTTCCAGCGCCTCGGCCAGGGCCGGCATATAGGTGCGGCTGGCGCGCAGCAGGGTGCCGTCGCGCAGGCGCAGCACGGCGTCGCGGTTGGTGAGCGCGCGCAGCTCCGCCACCATGTCCAGGCGCACGATGCTGGAGCGGTGCACGCGCTGGAACTGGCGCGGATCGAGGCGCAGGGCCAGCGCGTGCAGGCGCTCGCGCACCAGGTAGGTCTTGCCGCCGGCGTGCAGGGTGGCGTAGTCGCCGTCGGCCTCGATGTGCTCGACCTCGGCCGCCTCGACCAGCACGGTGCGCGCGCCCACGCGCACGCTGAAGGTGCGCGCCCACTGCGCCGGCGCGGCGCCGCCGCTGGCGCTGCTGGAATAGGGGAAGGCGCGCCGGGCGCGTTCCAGCGCTTCGTCCAGGCGCTCGTCGTCGATCGGCTTGAGCAGGTAGTCGATGGCGGCCAGCTCGAAGGCCTGCAGGGCAAAACCCTCGTAGGCGGTGAGCAGGATCGCCATCGGCCGGATCGCGCGCGGCAGCGCGGCCAGGGCCGCCAGGCCGCTGCGGCCGGGCATCTGGACGTCGACGAACACCAGGTCGGGCCGCAGCGCGGCCAGGCCGAGGGCGGCGCTGTCGCCGTCGGCGTATTCCGCGACGACCTCGAAGCCCGGCCGGCATGCCAGCCGCGTGCGCACCGCCAGCCGGGCCAGCGGTTCGTCGTCGACGATCGCCACGCGCAGCAGCCGCCCGTTCATGCGGCCACGTCCACGTCGTTCGCGGCCGGCTGCGCCAGCGCCCGCAATGGCAGCGCGATGCGCACCGCGAAGCGGCCCTCGCGCCAGCCCGCATCCAACTGCTGGTCGGCGCCATACAGGCGGCGCAGGCGCTCGGCGACGTTGGCCAGGCCGATGCCCGCACCCGCCGTGCCGTCCCGCGCCGCATCCGGCTGGCCGTCATTGCGCACGTCGACCAGCAGGCGTCCGCCTTCGCTGCCGACCAGGATGTCGAGCCGGCCCGGTGCGGCCAGCGGGGCGATGCCGTGGCGGATCGCGTTTTCGACCAGGGGCTGCAGCATCAGGTAGGGCACGGCGGCATCCAGCAGGTCCGGGCCCGCCTTCATCGACAGTTGCAGGCGCGCGCCGAGGCGCACCTTTTCGATGTCGAGATAGGCCTCGGTCAAGGCCAGTTCCTCGGCCAGCGCGTGTTCGTGGCGGCCGTCGTGGGCCAGGGTGGCGCGCAGGAAGTCGGCCACGCGCCCGATCATGCGGTTGGCGTCGCGGTTGGCGCCGGCGGCCACCAGGGCCGACACCGCATTCAGGGTGTTGAACAGGAAGTGCGGATTCACCTGCAGGCGCAGGGCGCGCAGTTCGGCATCGCGCGCCGCCGCCAGCGCCTGGGCCAGGCGCAACTGGGCGCGCTGCAGGCCCAGGTAATAGACCGCGCCCGCGTGCACGGCGCAGAACATGATCAGCGCCAGCCAGCAGCCGTCCAGGCCCATCGTCAGTTCGTCCAGGCGGTAGCCCTTTACCAGTCCCAGTTCGATGGCGAGGCGCTGGCCGAGCAGGTTGTTCAGCACCGACATCGCATAGCTGGCCGCCAGCAGCGCCAGCGCCGTCGGCAGCCACTTGACGTCGCGCCGCCACAGCGCCCGCTGCAACAGGGCCAGCGGCACGATCCAGGCCACGCAGGCCACGATGAACAGCGTGCGGAAGGCCAGCGCATGGCCATGGCCGATCGCCGGCAGGCCCAGGATGGCCATGCAGGCGATTACCGGCAGGGCAACCAGCACGGGGATGAGGGGCGGTGTCGCTTCTCTCACGCGAAAATCCTGACCTTGACGATCCTGCAATTCTAGCCGTTCAGCGGCCGATCGAGAACAGCATCGAGCTGATCTTCCAGCCGTCTTCGGCGCGCACCATCTGCCAGGATTCGGCGCCGCGGTTGACCACCTTGCCGGCGGCCAGGAAGTCGAAATCGAAGTAGACCGAGGCCACGGCGCCGTTGGTGTCGATGCGCACGTTGTAGAACTTTTCCTCGATCGCTTCCTTGTCGTTCTGGACCATGTCGGCGAAGGCGCGCCAGCTCGACTTGTGGATCTTCTTCGCATCCGGCTTGCGTCCCTTGGCCTCGACCCAGGTCGTTTCGTCCAGCACCGACAGCCAGCTGTCGTGGTCCTGCACGAACAGCCGGCCCAGCGCCTTGCCGTCGTGGGCGACGATGGCGGCCTGGAACTGCGCCACCACCTGCGCGATCGCGGCGCGGTCGGCCGCATGCGGATCGTCGGCGGCGCGCGCCGGGGACAGGCAGCTGGCGGCGAACAGGAAGAAGGCGAACAGGATGGCTTTCATGATCACTCCGGCGTGTGGAAAGCCTTCAGGCTAGGCGTGGCCGCCGCGCCGGTCCAGCGCCATGCGCCGATCCGTGCACGGGCTGCGGCGAATCGGTTCGGCGCCCGGCGCCCGGCACCTGCGCCTCAGCGCACCGCGGCCGCGTCGAAGTGCGGATTCTCGATCAGGCCGATGACGTTGCCGAAGGGGTCCTTCAGTTCCGCCACCCGGATGCCGTCGCCGACGTCCTGCACCGCTTCATGCTCGCTCGCGCCGA
>Ga0265798_10009966_pt1 | contig 11776 bp, 12 predicted proteins | sample P3T30metagenome_FD_192430 | JGI IMG/M metagenome (GOLD analysis project Ga0265798, IMG submission 192430) | Plant litter microbial communities from East Loma Ridge, Irvine, California - P3 T30 | ecosystem: Environmental > Terrestrial > Plant litter > Unclassified | place: USA: California... | reverse complement strand
CTCCAGCTGGTAGGAAGCTGATTTCACGGTACCCCTGGTGCCGAACACCCCAACTTTGTTGGACTTCGTGTATTGATTGATAACCTCCGCAGTTGGTCTTATTACCCCAAGTACGCGGTGGTTTGGATATTTATGAGGAAGTACATTCTGCTGGATTGAACGTAATGCTTTTGCTGAAGCTGTATTACAGGCAAGTATCACCAGCGAGCAACCTTGTGCAAACAACCATTCCACACAGTCCAAGGTGTATCGATAAACCGTTTCAAAGGAGTGATCTCCATAGGGAGCCCTTGCGTTATCACCAAAATAGATGTAGTCATATTCCGGCATTTCCGGTATGATGGATTTGAATACGGTAAGGCCGCCGTAACCTGAGTCGAATATACCGATTGAATTGTTTCTCATTGGGGCAAAAAAAAGCGGAACCAGATTTGAATCTGGTTCCGCAATTTACATTTTAATTCTAGAATTATTTCTTGGTCGCTGGTGCAGCAGCAGCAGGTGCAGGTGCTGGCGTTGCAGAAAGTGATATACCCAATTTGGTTTTTACAGCGTCAGTAATGTCATCTCCACCTTCGAAGTAAACAACATTGTTTCCATCTTGTTGTGCAGCTACGTCAAGTACATAAGCTAAACCTTTTTCTTTAGCAACAGTTTTAATCGCATTGCTTAGTTTTCTAAGGATAGGCTCTGTTAATTCGCCTTGTCTTTGAGCTAACTCTTGTTGTGCTTTTACTGAAGCATCTTTGATTCTAGTGTCAAGATCTTTCAACTCGGTATCCATTGCCTGTAGCTCTTTACCTACAGCCTCTTTGTTTGCCTCACTTAATGTCTTTTGCTTAGCAATCGCAGCTTGATATTTGGTTTGAAACTCTGTCTGCATTTTTTCAATCTCAGCCGACTTTGTTTTATTCAGACTTTCTAAAGTAGTCTGTGTGGTTTTTGCCTCAGGCATCACCATTAAAATTGTCTGTGAATTCAGGTGTGCAACTTTTTGTTGTGCATTCGCAATGTTCGCAGTGAATACTAGTCCTGCTGCTACAAAGAATACATTAATTAACTTTCTCATTTTATTCTTGTTTGTGATTTTATGTTTGATTTTGTGTTTACTTAACTAACGTTCCTGGCTTATACCCTAGTCTTGTAATGATGTCATTACTTACATCATAATTTGCACTGGAGTAGATCATCATCGTAGCGCCGCTGCTTTTATCAAAGATGAAGTCCAGAAGCTTTCCCTTAGCGTACTCCGCTATTGTGTTAGACACTTTTTCCTGAATAGGTTTAAGCAGCTTTACACGTGATTGAAAAAGATCACCTTCCGGCCCAAATTTGGTACGCTGGAACTCTTTAGCAGCTTTCTCTTTTTCAATGATCTCATTTTCCCGACGTTTACGCATATCATCTGTTAACAAGACCTGATCTGCCTGATAAGCTTTGTACATCTTGTCCAACTCTGCGAAGGAGTTGTCAGCTTGTTTTTGCCATTGTTGTGCCAGTACGTCTAGCTGGTTCTGCGCTGATTTGTACTCAGGCATGTGTTTTAAAATATATTCGGAATCTACATAAGCAAACTTTTGTGCAAATGCTCCCATTCCGGCGATAAGCAAGAAGCTTAATAAAAGATACTTTTTCATAGTGATTAATTAAATCCTCCTAATTGTTGTGCAATACTAAAGTGGAACTGACCTTTGTTGGCATCAGGTATACCAGGTATTTTATCAAATCCATAACCATAATCAATGCCAAGTAATCCAAATATCGGTAAAAATATTTTCGCACCCACACCCACAGATCTTCTGATGTTGAAAGGATTGAAGTCACTGAAGTTGTCCCAAGTATTACCACCCTCTGCAAAAGTTACCAGGAAGGCTGTTGCCGATTGTGAGGCAATTACAGGATACCTGAGTTCCAATACATATTTGTTAAAGATCGGACTACCGGATTGTCTAGCAGTATTCTGGTTCGCACCAACCGGAATTACCGAGTTGTTAGAGTAACCACGCATGGCTATTAACTCAGATCCCTGTAAGAAGTCGAAGCCCTGCATACCGTCACCACCAAGTTTAAAACGCTCGAATGGAGACTGACCAACGGCTGAACTATACGAACCTAAGAAACCGAACTGTGCTTGTGCTTTCAATACTAACTTACCTGCAACACGCTGGAACCATTGCGACTCGAATTTCCATTTGTGATATTCAGTGAACTTATAACGCTCTTTATCGGATGCTGTTGCATAGTTCGTATTATTAAATAATGAATATGGTGGCGTAGCCTGTACGGTGAACCTGAAGTACGAACCACCTGTAGGGAAAATTGGGGAGTCTCTTGAATCCCTGCTTAGCTCTTGTGTTAAGTTGAAGTTATATGAGGTACCAGTTGAAAAAAGGAAACCACTATAGTTTTCCAAAATGTACTGCTGTGCATTGATGGAGTGTGATAACTGGAAATAGTTATCTGGCCAGTTCAACCTTCTACCTAGACTTACCGTCACACCATTCATGCGGATACTTTGGTTCTCCGTTGTTGAAAGTCTATATTTCTGAGATGAAGTGAAAGCGCTCAATCCAAAGCTTACCGGCTTCTTACCACCTAACCATGGTTCAGAGAAAGAGAAGCTGTAAGACTGGTAGTATGAACCGTTAGTCTGACCTCTAAGGCTCAACTTCTGCCCATCTCCTTTCGGAAGCGGCCGGTAAGCTTTACCATTGAAGATATTTCTTAAAGAGAAGTTGTTGAAGGTTAAACCTAGTGTACCGATTACACGGCCACCACCAAAACCACCTGACAACTCAATTTGATCCGAAGGTTTTTCCTCTACAGCATATTCAATATCCACGGTACCATCTGCAGGGTTTGGCTTCGGTGTAGGTACAGTTTTGGCTTCATCAAAGTTACCCAGCTGACCAATCTCCCTAACGGTACGGATCAACTGTTCTTTTGAAAACTTCTCACCCGGTTTGGTCCGGATCTCACGTAAAACCACGCGGTCATTTGTAATCGTATTCCCCTTAATGGTAATTCTATTGTTGGTATACTGCGGTCCTTCATAGATACGCATTTCAAGATCTACTGTATCGCTGTATATCTTGGTCTGAACCGGATCTACGTTAAAGGTCAGGTAGCCATCGTTCAGGTAAATACTTGAAACGTCGTCACTGTTACCATCACCTCTTAGTTTCTTTTCCAGCTTTAATTCACTGAACACATCACCTTTCTCAATACCCAATACTTTCTCCAGGTATTCTGTGCTGTATTTTGCATTACCCGCCCAGTTGATGTTACCGAAGTAATATTTGTTACCTTCGAAAACCTCAATGTCTATCGCCACAGCTTTATCACTGTATTGATAAACGCTATCTCTGATGATTGCCGCATCGCGGAAACCCTTATCTTGCATCTTTTCGATCAGGGCAAGTTTATCTTCTTCGTATTTCTCTTTGTTAAATTTTCCGGAACCGAAGATCTTGTAAAATGCTTGCTGGTGCGTCTTCTTCAAAAACTTCCGCAACTTCGCATCACTAAACTCCTTGTTGCCCGTAAAATTGATTTTACGAACCTTCACCTTACGACCACGATCAATAGTAACCTCTAAAACCTGGCTGTTTTCCGCATTCGGATCATCTTTGGTCTTGTATTCAATATTGGTGAAAAAGTATCCCTTATCAGAAAGGTACTTCTTTATGGTTGTAGAGGTGCTGTTATAAAGGTTTTCGTTAATAATCGATTTACCAGATTTAGCATTCAATCTTTCCAGAATGTCCGTGTTCTGGGATTTACTTACGCCTTTAAGCTCGAAAGAACTTAATCTCGGGCGTTCTACTACCTGTATATCAAAGAATACACTATCCCCTTCAAGTCTTGTGATATTAATTTCGATATCGTCAAACAATCCATTTGCCCAAAGCGTTTTTATGGCATTAGAGGTCGCATCTCCAGGTAAGGTAACGCGCTCCCCTTTAATTAGCTTAGACAATGTAATTATTACTTCTTTGTCCAAATATTTAGTACCACTTAAAGTTGTGCCGCCGATGATATATTCCTTTGGATTAAAATAATCGAGCTCAGTTCCAGAGACTTTTAAAGACGGTGTAGCTTGTGGAGTGGCAGGTGGACGCGTGATCTGTGCTACTGCCGGAAACCCACACAATAGCAGTAATATAAGTTGGTATATTCTTTTCATTTATTTCTAAAAATCGATGCTAAGTTAATTTAAACACATGTTAAAAAGTGTTAAAAGTAAAATTAGTTCAGTTGTTCACTAATCTTCCCGAAGCGTCTTTCACGCTTCTGATAATCAACAATAGCTTCATAAAGATCCTCTGAACGGAAGTCTGGCCAGAGCACATCAGTAAAATATAGTTCTGTATAGGCCATCTGCCAAAGAAGAAAATTACTGATACGGTGCTCTCCGCTGGTGCGGATCATCAGTTCCGGATCGGGGATGTTGGTTGTGGTAAGTTGAGCTGCAAAGGCATCTTCATTGATCTGGTCAACCTCAATTTGGCCATCTTTTACCTGCTGCGCAAGCTTTCGGGCGGCCTCAGTAATTTCCCATTTTGCGCTATAGCTTAAAGCAAGTGTGAGCGTACAACTAGTGTTGTTTTCCGTCTTTTGCATAGCACTTTTGAGGTCGTCAATACAACGTTGCGGAAGAGAAGCAATGTTGCCTATCGCATTTAATTTGATGTTATTTTTAGTAAGTGTTTCCGTCTCCTGATTAATTGTTGAGATGAGCAGTTCCATTAGAAAGTTCACTTCTTCAATTGGACGGTTCCAGTTTTCTGTAGAGAATGCATACAAGGTAAGGTGTTTCACGCCAATTTCCACGCAACCTTCCATGATGTCTTTAACCGACAACACGCCGCTTTCATGTCCTAAACCGCGAAATTTCCCCTGATTTTTGGCCCAGCGTCCATTTCCATCCATAATGATAGCAATATGTTCCGGTAACCTGGATAAGTCAATTTGTTCTTTAAATCCCATTAATTTATATAAGAAAACGCTGAAGTTCTGCAGTAGCGTTGAAACTGCAAAGGTATAAGATATGCCTTTACGTTCCAAATTGTTAATGTCAAGTTCTGCGTTGATAAGACCTTAGTAGACAATCTGATAGTTTTTAATGTTTTAAGAAGTTGAAACAGTCTTCTGTAAACGAAAAAGATAGCCCGATAGTACCGAACATGTAGCTATCACGCTTTCTCCCATCACCCCTTTGTGTGTTTTCTGCACCAATCTGGTTGACTGAAGGATCAGAAATGGTATTGAAGGCATGCTCATATTCTGTTAACAGCGGTTTTTGTGGCGTGGTAACAAACTTTCTTGGATAATTTCCACTCACATCATCCAGGTAATCTGTCAGTGGTGTGCGGAATCCAAGTTCTGCCAGCACACTAAAGCTGGTGTTTTTTATTCTTGCCTTGAAACCGCCACCATAAATTGCAGCAAGCGTGTAGGTACGATAACGCTGGGTTTGCCCTTCAGACTGCCATTTGTAAGTTCTGTAGAACTCATCATAAGTAGCCGTTGGTTTGAAAACCAGGCCGCCAGCTCCCCCAAAAATATAAGGGCTGATATTCTTTCTTCCACCGCCTGTGAAATAGTCGAGGAAGTTGAAGTCCAGCTGGAAGCTGATCTCGTTTAGCGGCGTTTTAAAGTTGATGTTACGTTCCCTGAATTGTGTCAAATCAGATTTTGCATCATCGCCAGAAATGGTACCATGCATGTAATGAAGCCCGAGCCCCCAATAGGGATCAAAGTTCGCTTTCACGAAAACACCTGCGGCCAGGCCACTGATCTTTAAAGGATTATTAGGGTTCAATTCACCCATGTATCCTGCCCCGCCCACCTTTGCACCAACTTCCCAGACTTGCGCCTGCAAAGTCAGACTTGAGAATAGTAAAGTAATTCCTAGGCTTATAAACTTCTTTGTAAACTTCATATTAATAATTACGGGTATCAATGCCCCAGAGCAACTTATTCCTTAAGGTGGTTAAGTAAGTTTCACCATCAAGCCTGATCAAGTTTACATGGAAGGATGCCTTGGATAGTTTGATTTTAACAGAACGGTCTACCGTTTCTGTTCTTGAATCGCAAGAAACCAGAAACTTAGCACTTCTTGCTTCGACTTTAAAGGTCAATGTCGCGTCGTCAGGAACAATAAGCGGTCGCACGTTCAGGTTATGGGGAGCTATAGGTGTAATAACAAAATTCTGTGAACTGGGTAATATAATTGGTCCACCGCAGCTTAGTGAATAAGCGGTAGATCCGGTCGGTGTAGCAATAAGTAAGCCATCTGCCCAGTAAGAGTTTATAAATTCATCGTTCATGTAGGCATGAATGATCATCATTGCCGAATCGTCGCGACGATGGATGGTGACATCATTCAGTGCAAAGTTCTCATCTCCAAACAGATTGTATTTGGATGCCAGACTTAGTACACTTCGCTTGTCAAGCGTATAATTCTTATTTATTAATGCCGCAATTGCGGTTCTTACTTCATTTTTGTTGATACTCGCCAGGAAACCCAGCCGACCAAAATTAATTCCAATTACCGGAATGCCCGAATCCCTCACCAGTGCAAGGGTGTCCAGAAGCGTACCGTCACCACCAAGACTAATTAGCAGGTCTGCTCTCTCAATTAGCTCTGCATTATTTTGGAAAGTGGTAAAACCCTCACAAACCTTACACTTGCTCTTTATAAATTCATGATATTCCTGATAGATAACGGCTTTAATCTGGTAGAAATCCAGGGCATCAAAAACCTCCTGTACATAGGGTAAAACCGTGTCATTAAAAGTTCTTCCGTAAATTGCAATTCTCATGGAGGATTTTAAACGTTTAAGTAGTTCATCAAAGAGTTGTAACGGTCTTCAGCGCCATTATCAATCTTTGTGGTGTTGTAAACTGCCTTCACTTCATAATTATATCTTTCGAAGGAAGCAATAACTCCCGACAGCTCGGTCTTGTTAATCTTAAGCGTGACCTCAAGTTTGGTAGAATCCGGAAATGCACGGACGAAAGAAGAGAGTACCTGCGCATTGTCACCTTCAACAACTTGAGACATATGTGCAAGTGAGTTATTGCGGTTACTGATTTCCAAAACAATCGTCCCACCGGGTTCCTGAAGAGAGAAAATTTCCGCAGTGTATTTGATCAGATCTCTTTCTGTAATTGTCCCAAGGAAATTATTTGCTGCATCCAGAACGGGTAGTATGCAAAGCTGCAGCTGGTCCATCAGGCGGATTACATCATAAATATGCATATCATGGAACACAAATGGATTAAGCAACTTCAAGGGCCGGTCTGATATCCGGATTTCCGGATCACGAATTTCCAGAAGTACATCTTCAGTGATCACACCGAGATATTGGTTATCATTTACAATAGGTAGCTGAAAAACCTTGAACTCATTCATTCTAGACAAGCCACGCTGAATCGTGTCAGCAGGGCTAAGTGGTACAATGACGTTAGATATGAGTTCAGCAGCTACCATTTACTTCAGTAATATTCGGTTTAAAAATCTCCCAAGGTATTCATTAAACTCCTCTGGCCTTTCCATCATTGGAGCATGGCCGCATTTGTCAACCCAATTCAATTCAGAATTAGGCAATAACTGGTGGAATTCTTCAGCAACATCAGGAGGTGTTACTTTATCTTGTTTACCCCATATTAAAGAAACGGGGATTGTGATCTTCGGGATTTCCTTAGACATGTTATGTCGGATGGCCGATTTTGCAAGTGCAAGAATCCGGATAACCCTTGATCGATCATTTACAGATTTAAAAACCTCATCAACCAGCTCCTTAGTTGCTGTTGCAGGATCGTAAAACGTATAAGCGACTTTCTCTTTGATGTACTCGTAACTTTCCCTTCTCGGAAATGAACCACCAAAGGCATTCTCGTATAAGCCAGAACTGCCTGTAAGCACAAGTGCCTTTACAAAAGCTTGGTGTGCAACGGTAAACGAAAGGCCTACATGACCACCAAGTGAGTTACCAATCAGCACTACCTGGCTTAACTTTTTATGCTTAATGAATTTAAAGACGTATTTAGAAAGGCTTTTTACACCTAGCGTTAATATTGGAAGTTCATATATTGGTAAAATCGGAACAATGATGTGATAACGATCGCTGAAATGATCAATGGTCGCCTCCCAGTTGCTCAACTCTCCCATCAATCCATGAAGTAATACCAGGGTTTCGCCTTTTCCTGCTTCTATATATTTGAACCCGTTTTCTTCTATTACTTCGTATTTCATCAGTTTGTATTAGTTTTCTACGCTTTGACCATCAAGGCCGATATTATTGAGATGTCACTAAGTTAATAGACATATGCTACAATACGGCATCATTGCCAGATTTTTGTCGTTCAGCTCCATAATACGAGCACAATTTATGCCAATTGCGCTTTAACGACTTCCGCAATTAATTTGCCGTCAGCCTTGCCTGCAAGTTCTTTATTTGCAAGTCCCATAACCTTACCCATATCTTTCACCGAGCTTGCGCCACTTTGCGAAACGATACGAGCAATCACCGCTTCAACTTCTGGCTTATCCATCTGCTTCGGCAAGAACTGGCTGATTACTTCAATCTCTTCATCTTCAACCTGAGCCAGATCTGCTCTATCCTGTGCCTTATAAATATCCGAAGATTCTCTTCGCTGCTTAATCAACTTCTGAATAATTTTTACTTCAGCTTCTTCCGTGATCTCCTCTGCAGGACCTTTCTCCGTCTTAGCAAGCAGTAAAGCTGCTTTAATTGCTCTTAAACCTCTTAATTGTGCCTGATCTTTAGCAAGCATGGCTTTTTTGATCTCCTGATCAATGGTGTTGGAAAGCATATTTCTGTAATTAATGTAGGTTATTTCTTACTTATTAGTGATGCCGATGCCTGTGCCGTCGGCATGATCAGCATATCATTGATGTTCACGTGAGCCGGTCGGCTGGCAACAAACCAAATGGCATCTGCAATATCCTGCGCCATAAGCGGCTCCAAACCTTCATACACGCTTTTTGCACGCTGCGCATCTCCCTTAAAGCGCACGATGGAAAATTCAGTTTCCACCATCCCAGGATTGATCGCCGTAACTTTAATACCATATGGAAGCAGGTCCATGCGCATACCTTTATTAAGGGCATCAACCGCGTGTTTAGTTGCACAGTACACGTTGCCGTTTGGATACACCTCTTTACCGGCAATTGAACCGATATTGATGATGTGTCCTGCCCCTTGGGAGATCATCCAGTTTGATACAACCTTTGTAACGTACAGTAAACCTTTAACATTGGTGTCGATCATGGTGTCCCAATCATCCGTATCACCCTTGTCTATTGGATCCAAGCCCTGACTCAAGCCTGCATTGTTAATGAGTACATCTACTTTCTTCCATTCTTCTGGAAGCAACTCGAGTACGCCGGTGATTGATTGCTTCTCCCGCACATCAGCCACAAGCGACTTTATCACGATCTGATGCGCATCCTGAAGTTCTTTTGTGATTTGTTCCAGCAATGCAGCTCTTCTGCCGACCAGAACTAAGTTGTAGCCCTCTTGTGCAAACGTCCGGGCACATGCCGCGCCAATGCCTGAAGTTGCTCCTGTGATCAATGCTATCTTTGAATTCATAACGATTATTGTTTCACAAAGCTAGAATTATTTCCAGCAGAGCGGTTATTCAAAAAACAAACTAAATGTCACATGACGCAACATTAACTTATTCAATGGATTTGAATATGGATTGTTATAATCATGTTCTAAAATGCTGTTGAAACTGGAAGAATATTTGATTTCGGGCGACATCTTGAAGTACTCAAAATACAAATCCACACCAAGCCCTGCTTCATAGGACAAGAAGTTCTTCTTGTTCTGCAGCAGCATTTCCATCGCCGTTTTCCCTTCATTGCTCCGCTTTTTCGCAGAAGTGATATCCATCGAATACTTCAAGCCACCGATCACATAGGCTCGATAGTTCTTGCGACGGTCAGATTTCAGTTTAAAACCTAATGGCAGATCGATTAATGTCGTTTGCACGACCTGCTGTTTAATCGGTCCCGGATCCAGAAACTGGTAGTTCAAAATCCTGTCGTTGAAAACAAGCGTTGGTGTTAAACGTAAATCTGTATGGCTGGTAACACCTTTGTTTACTACGAAGCCTAAACCATATCCAACTTTCTCCTGACTGTATATAGACCTAAGACCGTTATGCAAGGGTGCTCCCGGTGGGTTCAAAGTAAGATCATAAAAAGAATCACCCCAGTCGGGCTTTTTTAAAACCTTGTACTCAGATGAAAGCACCTGAAACGTAAATCCGAAGTGTATATCCTTTTCATCAACACCACCGCCCCAGTTTTGCGCTTTCGCACTTGTTATGGCACCAAAGAACGCAATCAGGAGTATTAAGGTTTTTCTCATTTTATACCAGTATAGATTGAACTAATACCAAACGTTAAAGTAATCTGTTTGGTTTGACTGAAGCCTACCCTTTCCATCAGTTGCGTAAAGGCAGCACCATCTGGAAAAGCGGCAACCGACTCAGGAAGATATTGATAGGCTCGTGCATCCTTGGAAAATACCTTTCCAAAAAATGGGGTAATGTGTTTAAAGTAAAAATTATAAAGCTGCTTCACCGGGAAACCCTGCGGTTTGGAGAATTCAAGGATAACAATCTTTCCCCCTGGCTTCAAAACGCGGCGCATATCTGCAAGCCCCTTTTCAAGATTTTCGTAATTCCGGACCCCATAAGCTACTGTAATGGCATCGAAAAGATTATCCTCAAATGGCAGCATTTCCGAATCACCAAGCCGTACCGAGAATATATGATCCAACTTACGCTCCTTAATCTTCCTTTTTGCCACTTCCAGCATTCCAGCAGAGATGTCTACCCCGGTAATCTTTTCCGGCTTCAAAATTTTGATGGCTTCGAATGCAAAATCACCCGTTCCGGTTGCCACATCCAGAATCGACTTAGGCTGCTGTCCTTTTAGCTGACGAATGGCCTTTTTACGCCAAAGGATATCAATACCGAGCGACATGAAATGATTAAGAAAATCATAGGTGCCAGAGATGTTATTAAACATGGTAGCTACCTGTTCCTTCTTGGTAACCGTCTGATTGTGGTACGGGGTTATTTTTTCATTCATGGTGATTGGCAAAGATAAGTAATTGTTGAAAACTAATTTTCTACCTTTGTGAAATGATTATAAAATCAGCAACATTCGTTTGCAGCAATACCAAGGTATCGGCATTGCCAATCGCAAATATGCCTGAGTATGCTTTCATTGGGCGCTCAAATGTAGGCAAATCCTCTCTGATCAACATGCTCGTAAACCAGCATGGATTAGCAAAGACCTCCCAGAAACCTGGAAAAACACAGCTCATAAACCACTTCCTCATCAATGAGAAATGGTATATCGTAGATTTACCCGGCTATGGTTATGCCAAGGTATCCAAATCCAGCAGAGAGGCCTGGGAGAAATTCATACGTAACTACATCACCAAACGTGAAAGCCTGCAATGTATATTTGTTTTGATCGATAGCCGCCTGGAACCACAGAAGATTGACATTGAATTCTGCTGCTGGCTAGGTGAGATTCAGGTGCCATTTGCATTGGTATTTACTAAGGCAGATAAGCAGTCTGCTCCAAAAACTGATGGCAACGTGGCATTATTCAAAAAGCAACTTTCAGGTTGGTTTGAGGAAATTCCACCCTACTTCGTAACCTCTGCAGAAAAAGGCCAAGGTAAAGAAGCGTTGCTTCAATTTATCGACGAGGTTA
>Ga0265798_10009965_pt1 | contig 11777 bp, 12 predicted proteins | sample P3T30metagenome_FD_192430 | JGI IMG/M metagenome (GOLD analysis project Ga0265798, IMG submission 192430) | Plant litter microbial communities from East Loma Ridge, Irvine, California - P3 T30 | ecosystem: Environmental > Terrestrial > Plant litter > Unclassified | place: USA: California... | reverse complement strand
AACATGAAAAACCATTTCTCCTCTGCGATTATTACGCTATTCCTTATTTTGGGCACGGTTTCTATTGCCGTTGCACAAGAAAAAGGCAAAGTAAAAATTAGTGGGGCGCTTTCAAAACCGCTTTCTGTGGACCGGGCCGACTTAAAAAAAATGCCAAGAATAACGGTTATCAGGAAGGATAAAAATAATAAAGAACACCAATATTCAGGGGTTTTGCTCTCTGCATTACTATCTGCAGCCGGGGCAAGCACAGGAAAGGAACTTCATGGAGAAAACCTGAAAAAATATGTTATCGCAACGGCCAGTGATGGTTATCAGGTTGTTTTTGCGCTTGCCGAGTTAGATTCTGACTTCACCGATAATAAAATTATACTCGCTGATACGATTGATGATGTGCCGCTCGAAACTTCTGAGGGACCCTTTAAAATTGTAGTGCAAAATGATAAAAGGGCGGCCAGGTGCATGAGGCAGGTTGTTAGCCTTAAAATAGCCATCGCGAAATAACGTAACCACAAATTTTATTGCCATGATAAAATTAAAATATCTCTGTTTCAGTATTTTTACGCTGGCTTTCATTACTGTAAGTTTTGATTCAGCTGCTCAGAAACTGCGTATTGCGGTAGCTGCTAATGCGCAGGGCGTAATTAAAAAATTGCAAGCCGATTTTAGAAAAAGAACCGGCATAGAAACTGAAGCAATTACTGGCGCATCGGGAAAACTAACGGCCCAAATTATGAATGGAGCACCTTACGAGGTCTTTTTATCAGCTGATAATGAATTTCCGCAAAAGCTGTATAGTGAGGGATTGGGCGTTGCGAAGCCTAAAATTTATGCGTTAGGTAGTTTAATAGTTTGTGGTTTTGCCGGCGGCGATTTTAAAAAATGGCAAATAATGTTGGCGACTGAAGGGGTGAAAACAATTGCCATAGCAAACCCAAAAACTGCACCATATGGCAAGGCTGCAGCAGAAGCTTTAAAATATTACGGTTTGGAAAACAAGGTTAATAAAAAGCTCGTATTCGGAGAAAGTATTGCTCAGGTAAATAACTACCTTCAAACTAAGGTAGCCGATGTCGCTTTTACAACCGAATCGTTTCTATACGAAAAAACTGGTAAGCCCGGGTTTCAATGGGCGAGGGTTGATGCCAAAAGTTACAATGTAATTGAGCAGGGAGTTATCTTACTAAAATCAAGCGAAAAATCGGGCAATAGTAATGCAAAGAGATTTTACGATTATCTATCCTCAGCATCCGCACGAAAAATCATTTCGAATAATGGTTATCATCTTCCAAAATAATAACAGTTAACAGATGGAAATGGAGCCGATTTGGCTGAGCATTAAGCTCGCCACGATAACAACAATTTTTTTACTTTTTATCGGGATACCAGTTGCTTACTGGCTGTCGCGTAAACAAAATATTTTTAAGCTGATTATCGAGGCATTTATAACCATGCCGCTGGTTTTGCCACCGTCAGTACTTGGTTTTTATCTGCTTATCGCGTTCAGTCCGAACAATGCATTCGGCATCTGGTTGCATCAGCATTTTAACCTGCAGCTCGTTTTCTCTTTTAAGGGCCTTATAATGGCATCGATTATTTATAGCCTTCCATTTATGGTCAGTCCGCTAAAGGCAGCCTTTTCTCACCTGCCAAAATCTATGTCAGAAGCGTCTTATGTTATGGGCAAATCCAAAATGAAAACCTTTTTTTACGTGCTTTTGCCAAACATTAAACCCGCTGTATTTACTGCCGCGGTACTTACTTTTGCGCACACGCTGGGAGAATTTGGCGTTGTTTTAATGATAGGTGGAAACATTCCGGGAGAAACAAAAGTAGCTTCTATAGCAATTTACGATGCCGTTGAAACGTTGGATTACAGCGCAGCCAACGCTTATGCGCTTATTCTTTTTGCAATAACTTTTATCATTGTAATTGGTGTTTTTGTGCTCAACAGAAATGCTGTTAAAAGTCCCTTCGAATGATAAATATTAATATCGAAAAACAGATCGGCGGTAGGTATGGTGGTTTCAGGCTTAAGGTAGATACGGCTTTCCGGCGAAATACCATTACACAAATCTCTGGCCCTTCAGGGATAGGCAAAACAACCTTATTAAAAATTATTGCCGGTTTAACCACCCCGGATAACGGAACGCTTTCAGTTGATGAAGAAGTTTGGTTTGATAAAGAAAAACAATTCTCGAAAAGAGTTCAGGAACGTGAGGTTGGTTTTGTATTTCAGGATTATGCGCTTTTCCCGAATATGACGGTTGAGCAGCACCTTAAATTTGGTACGAATGATGCCTCATACATGAGTAGTTTGCTTGAACTTGGTGAAATGAACCAGTTCAGAAAGCGGTATCCAAAACAACTTTCTGGCGGGCAACAACAACGTTTGGCTATACTCAGGGCGTTATCTACAAAACCCCGTTTTTTATTGTTGGATGAACCTTTTACCGCACTTGATTCTGAATTGAAATTACAAATTACAACGCGGTTGAAAACTTTATTTGAGGAACAAAAAACGACGGTCATTTTGGTAAGTCATTTGCCCAATGAATTCGGTGAGGACGACTGCCATGTGTTTGCACTCGTCGGAAGCTGAAGTGATTTAAGTTATGCTCCGCAAAAAACAACTGTAGAAAAAAGCGCTGAAATTTGAGCGTTTGCAAACAGAATAGCTTTCCTTTCAATCGGTATTTTATGCAAATTCTGCTATCTTTGCGGCTCAATTAAATATGCTCATTTAGTGGTTAATGTAAATAATATTTCAGTTTCGTTTGGCGGAACTACGCTGTTCAGCGACGTAACTTTTTCTATAAACGAAAATGATAAAATTGCCCTGATGGGTAAAAACGGTGCGGGTAAATCAACGATGCTTAAAATTATTGCCGGTGCTACCAAACCAACTTCCGGCAATGTTACCGGCCCGAAAGAAGCTGTAATTGCTTATCTGCCTCAGCATTTGCTTACACAAGATAATGTTACTGTTTTTGAGGAAACAATGAAGGCATTTGAAGAGGTAAACCTGATGCAGAAAGCATTAGACGAACTGAATGAACAGCTTACCATCCGTACCGATTATGAAACGGACGACTACATGAAGCTTATTGAACGGGTATCGGAACTGAGTGAAAAATTTTACTCGATTGAGGAAATAAATTATGATGCAGAGGTAGAAAAAGTACTAAAAGGCCTAGGTTTCGAACGAAAAGATTTTACCAGGCAAACTTCCGAGTTTTCTGGAGGTTGGCGCATGAGGATTGAACTCGCAAAAATTCTGCTAAAAAAGCCCGATTTGATTTTACTTGATGAGCCAACCAACCATATGGATATCGAAAGTATACAATGGCTGGAAGATTTTCTCGTTAATTCGGCAAAAGCGGTTATGGTTATCTCACACGACCGTGCTTTTGTAGATAACATCACTAACCGCACCATAGAAGTTACTATGGGCAGAATTTATGATTACAAAGCGAAATACAGCCATTATCTTCAACTACGTGCAGATCGCAGATTACACCAGTTAAAGGCCTATGAAGAGCAGCAACGTTTTATCGCAGATAATCAGGAATTTATAGACAGATTCAGAGGTACTTACTCCAAAACTTTGCAAGTACAATCGCGTGTAAAGATGCTGGAAAAACTTGAGGTAATCGAAATTGATGAAGTGGATACATCGGCATTGCGTTTAAAATTTCCACCATCTCCACGCTCTGGTCAATATCCGGTAATGGTAGAAGAACTTACGAAAACGTATGGCGACCATACGGTTTTTGAGAAAGCATCGATGGTAATTGAGAGAGGGGAAAAAGTAGCTTTTGTGGGTAAAAACGGCGAAGGAAAATCGACAATGATAAAAGCCATAATGGGCGAAATCGACTTTGAAGGAGGATTGAAAGTTGGCCACAACGCCAAAATCGGCTATTTCGCTCAAAATCAAGCTGCTTTACTCGATGAAAGTTTGACGGTTTTCGAAACCATAGACCAAATTCCACTAAGCGATGGCACAATTAAAATTAAGGATTTGTTAGGTGCTTTTATGTTTAGCGGCGATGATACAACCAAGAAAGTGAAAGTGCTCTCTGGTGGCGAAAAAACACGTTTGGCAATGATAAAGTTGCTGTTAGAACCCGTTAATGTGTTAATTCTGGATGAGCCAACGAACCATTTAGACATGAAAACCAAAGATATTATTAAGGATGCACTGAAAGATTTCGACGGTACACTGATCCTCGTTTCTCATGATAGGGATTTCCTTGATGGCCTGGCTCAAAAAGTATTTGAATTTGGAAATAAACGCGTTCGCGAACATTTCGAAGACATTAAAGGTTTTCTCGCTTATAAAAAGATGAATAGCCTTAAAGAAATTGAGCAAGGTTAGGTGTAAAGGCGGAAATTAATTTCACAACAATAACAATCGTTTATGGTGATTCGACTATTGTGGTTTCGCTATGCCGAGGAGAATATATTCCAGAATAATGGGACTGTTAAATTAAATTTTATTTTTTGCCCGGAATAATCCTTCTAGCTGCATGGCGTTAAAAGCGGCATAGCCTTTCTCGTCGTTATCAAAATACAGGTATACGTCTTTGTTTTCTTTCAGCAGCTTACTGACAAAATCCAGCCAGGTGCAGAGGCTTTGCAAATCGTAGCTGCCCTGGTACTTTTGGCCACTGCCATGCAATCTTATGTAAGTGAAATCAGCGGTGACGGCAAGTGGCGATTGATGGCTGGCCAAATGATAAATACAAAACGCACAATTATAGGCCTTGAGTGTATCATAGACCTGATTGTTGTACCACGAAGTATCGCGAAATTCAAATGCATACCGATAACCTACTGGCAACAAACTCAGAAATCTTTCTAAGCGTTCGATATTTAACTTCCATTTTGGTGGTAGCTGGAAAAGGATTGGGCCTAATTTTTCTCCAAGTACAGCGCATGATGCCACGAACTTTTCCAGGTCTACACGGTTTACATTCAGCTTTTTCATGTGCGTGAAAAACCGATTTGCCTTAACTGAGAAAATGAAATTTTTTGGAACAATATCCCGCCATTTAATAAAATTTTCTAAGGTTGGCTGGCGATAGAATGAATTGTTTAATTCTACCGATGTAAAGTTTTGGGTATAGAAAGCAAGTTGCCCATCTTTGGTAACTTCCGGTGGATAAAATGTTTCCTGCCAGTGTGGGTAATTCCATCCAGAAGTGCCAACAAAATTCTTCCCTCTTTTCATTTTTGTTAAGCGGCAAAATAAATCAGTTGCGTTGTAGTTTAGGAACCGAAAGAATATGTTGTGGTGAAAACCTTGGAAGATTGTTTTTATATTCCTTTCTTATTATGTTGTTAATGGTATCAAGAAATTTTGAGAAAAATACCGGTTTAACCAGGTATTGGTCGCCTCCCGCCTGAAAGGCATCCAATGCGAATTGATTGCAACCTGTAATAAAAACAATGTATTTCACTTTTGGTCTGAGGCTTACCGCAACATCCAGCCCTGAACTATTGCCCATTCTTATATCTAAAAACAAGAAATCTATATCTTCAAAACTATCAAAATCATCTATTGCCCTAACCGGGTTGAGGTAAAATTTTATTAATGCCAGTTTGGGTACTTCTTTTAGGTAATTAGACAACAAAAATATAAAATTAGGGTCGTCATCAACAATTATACACCTGTAGTTTTTTCTACTTTGTTTCATAGCTAAGGTTCTGTGTATGTAGCAATTGGTTTATGTTATCTTGCAAACTGCCCGTCTGTTGCACACTTGAAGCGAGCTCGCTGATGATAGCAAGGTGTTTCTCGATCTGACGTCTGAAAATTCTTTCTTTAATGCCCGAAATCGGATACATTAAGTCTTCGCTATACTTTAAAATTGTTTTATCGCCCAGTTGCGATGTTTGATAACTTACCAGGGAAAAGACTTTGTTGCCCTGATTTACATCAAATTTGATGTAGGTGAACAATTCCATAGGCTTTATACGAAGAATTTTCCCGAAGAAATTTCCTCTTCCATCAATTCCATGCCACTCTATTACACTGTTTGCCTGCCAGTTCGATGAGAAATATCCACCTTTTTGGCTATAGTGCTGGCGGGATATTAAAACACTCCAAACTACATGTGCCGGAGCATTAATTTCAATGATTTTAGTTTCCATTTTGTTAATCAAAAACCAAATTTAAACCAATGAAATTTAAAATAAATGCCTTTAAAATCGAAAGGGTAGTTATCCTGATTAAACGGGTATTAAGTGTTAAAAGCTAATTTTAAAGTACATTTATGCTTTTTCAACCCAATTTAACCTTTAATAAAAAACAAAACTTTAAGTGCTCTTCGAAGTCGATCTAACTCGCTTTTCCTGCCGGAGATGCTCATCAATGTAACTGCCAATCTTTACAACTTCTGCGGGTAAAAGCATGGAGTTTGGCGATGATATCCACCTCATGTTCTGCTTGGTAATTGTACCAATATTCTGCCCTTGCTTGAGTAAAAAGAACACGTTGTCATCAAATTGATCTTGTTCGCAAACTATACGTTCTGTTTTACCCCAGTTTAAAAAACGATAGTCAATGCGTAATTTGTTTTGCGGTTTCATCCTATATCTTGTTACTTATCCTTAATATAGGAACAAAATTTTATTTAAAAAGTTCGCAATTCTGTTTTCATACCTTTTAATCGACCCTGTTTTTTGTACTATTTTAAGAATTTTGCTTTAAATAGGGTTTTAAATGTTTTTTTAATATCTGTCTCGCGATATGTATCCTTGTTTTTACAGTTCCTAAAGGAATATCCAGGTCGTCGGCGATTTCGTTGTAGCTATAGCCCTCAAAATACCTGATGAATGGGTAACGGTAAACTTCCGGAAGGGCATTAATTGTTTTTTGGATATCTCCAACTATAAACTTACCCGTACAGATATTCTCTACGCCACTTAAGCAGCTCTCTTTTTGAGTAAGGTCTTCTTCAAAAGAGATGTGCTTTCTCGATTTAATGAGTTTCCGGTAGGAGTTAATAAAAGTATTGCGCATAATAAAAAAGAGCCAGCCTTTAAAATTTGTTCCGGGTTGAAACTTGTCACGGAATCTGAAAGCCTTTATTAAGGTTTCCTGTACAAGGTCATCAGCATCGTTTTCATTGCTGGCAAATTTTAAAGCATTTATTCGCAATACCGACATGTTGTCGTTTAGTATACATTGAAATTCCGTATCGTTCATCGTCTTATGGTTTAATAAGCGACAACAAACTGTATTCCACACAAATTGCGATTTTAATAGCGTAAAAATACCCATTTCACACCACTTACGGCTCTCATAGCCGCGTTACCGAGAAGATAAGACGGTTGGGCATTTTAGCTGTATTTCCATTTGGGGTATATATCATAGCAGGTTGGGTAGATATACCGAAACCTAAGTAATTATTCGGCGCAGCCTTTACAAAAAAATAGACAGTTGTGTACTAATGTAAATAGCCGTTAGACACCGCAAAGCGGATAAGCGCTGCGGTGTTTTTAGATGAGGTTTTGTCTATCAGCGCCTGGCGATGGCCTTCTACTGTTCGCTTGCTCAAAAATAACTTATCAGCCATTTCCTGGTTCGTAAATCCTTCAGCAATTAAATGTAAAACTTCAATTTCCCGCATCGAGAGTTCGATGTGCTGGCTTAGCTGCTCAGATTGAATCACCAGGTTGTGTATAATGCGGTCAATATGCTTTTCTGATAACTCGGCACAAGGATATTTCGTTCCAGAATGAACTGTTTTTAAGGCAAAAGCCATTTCATCTTCGTTAACATTTTTCATAAGGTAGCCATAGCTACCTTCCAAAAATGCCTGTGAAACATATTTTTCATTGTCGAGCATCGATAACACAATCGTTTTGATGTTAGGCCAGTTTTCTTTTATTTCCTTGATCAGACTTATGCCATCCATCTCAGGCATGTTGATGTCTGTTAAAATGATATCGGGTAATAAGCCCGATTTTAGCAGCGAAATTACTTCCTCGCCATTTGCAGCTTCCCCAACAACCTGTATTCCAGGTTGCGCTTCTAACAAAAGTTTTATGCCGTTTCGCACAATAATGTGGTCTTCAGCCAGGATGATTTTTATCATTTGAAGTGGTTTAAGTGCCGAGCGGCGATGAATTTAAGTTTTTTAGCATCTCTTTTAAACGTTCGACATGTGTTTTAAGCTCTTCAGCCTTTTTCCTACGCTCAATATCAATAAAAGAGTTTGTGTTAAATGATTTCTCCATGCCAGAAATAAAATTCCGGCGTTCTTCCATCATTCTGATTGCTACCCAAATCGTTTCTTCTATCTTTTCTGTCAAAAGCTCATCAAGTAGCCGTTGAGAAAATGTATGACCCGTAAAACAGCGGTACCTTTTTATTCCCTCTTCTTCAATTTCGGTTAATATACCGCCGCAATTAGGGCAGGTTATTGCGATGGGCTTGCCGAGCTTTTCCGTTTCCTCGAATTGGCTGGCCATCCGTTTAGTGATGTCGGCTTCGAGCTTAACCTCTGCAGGTATTTCTTTCGGTATGCAGTTTCCGCGGCTAAAAATGTCCGAAAGGATGTAACCAATATCTGCAATTGAAACGCGGTAATCTACATCGAGGTTATTGATAACATTCTGCGGCATTTCGGAAAATTCGGCCTCATCCGGCTCCTGGACAATGCAAGTTCCACCAGCTTTTTTAATGGCAATCATTCCTGACGTGCCATCATCCAGCAGTCCGCTTAAAATTATACCGGTAACGCAAGAATCATATGCTGCAGCAGCAGTACGAAACAAGACATCGATTGATGGGCGCCAATGGTTTTCAGTTGGCCCTCTAAAAATTGAAATTTGGCCGGCTTCAATAACCATATGCTCATCTACGGGCGCCAGGTAAACGTTACCGCTTTCAATTGGCGTTCCATTCTTAGGAATCTGAACTTTTAAACCAGCGTTTTTATTAAGGAGACTTAGTACAGTTTCGATAATTGCGCTTTTGCCGAGGTGTATAACAATAAAAATTGCCGCATCGATATCCTTCGGAATTGTAGACAGTAGTGTTGCTACAGCAGAAAGTCCGCCGGCTGATGCACCGATAGTAATGATGTTTTTAACGTTTTTGTTTTCCATTTTATTAATCGCTTTGTTGGAAACGAATGGTGAACTTGGCACCTTCTTGATTTGATATGTCTAAGGTTCCGTTTAAAAGTGAAACCCTGTTTTTTATTCCTCTAATGCCAGAACCGCTTTTCAACGCCTGGTCCGTGTCTTCGGGTAGTCCCTTACCTTCATCACTTACAATAATGGTAACTTCTTTTTGGGCTATGCTAACCGTAAGGGTTGCTGCCTGCGCACCAGAGTGTTTTATGCTATTGTTTAATAGCTCCTGAATAATTCTAAATACATAGAGCTGAGTTTCTTCTGGTAAAAGATCGGCATCAGCATCTACCGTTGCAGACACTTTGAAGCCAGAATTGCCCAATCTGGCAACCATATCATTTATACCTGAAACAAAACCGAAATCTTTCAGAATGGAAGGACTAAGTTCAACAGAAATCGTTCTTAACTCTTTAATCGCCAAATCCAAAAGTTCGTTTATGCTGCTTAAAATTGTTCCCGGAAATTCTTTTTTCTGGAAATGATTGATATTGAACCGAATGCCATAAAGTATCTGGCAAACGCTGTTGTGTAACGAAGCACTTATTTTATCTCTTTCTTTCTCCTGGGCCTCAATTGCGGTTCTACGGATTAACCGCTGGTTTGCCTGTTTAAGCTCTTCCTCAATATTAAATATTTTCTTCCGGGCAGATACATCGACAATTATCCCCGAAAAGTGATTATGTGTACTGGTGCCTGAGCTGGCATTCCCTTTTAACAAAATCGTTTTTGCTTCACCTAAACGAGTTTCTATTCTAAGTTCAACATCAACTTCTTTAGTTCCACTCTCAAATGCAGTTGTCAGCTTCTGTTTGTCATCGTCAATAATAATGGTTAACAACTTATCGACCGTCATTTTTTCCAGGTCATCTCCAACATCAAAAATCCTCCTGCTTAATAAATCTAAATGGAAAGTATTCGTGTATGGCTTGTAACGCCAAGTTCCGGTTAACGAAGCCTGTAATGTTTCGTTTAAGCGATCTGTTGTTTCCTTAATTTGCTCCTGTACTTTTTTTGAATCCGTGATGTCGTGCATGGTGATGTAAAACACCTTTTCATCCGAAATTGAATTTACGACGAGTGAGGCATCCAGACGGACAAACCTGATTTCCTCGTTAACTGAAAATATCCTTACTTCGCATTGAGCCCTGTTTGGGTGAGTATTTAATCTGTTTATAAAACCGTAGTAATCATAGCGATCATCGGGATAAATAAAACCAGCGAGCGTGCGGTTAGCTGCAGACTTTGATTTAAAATCCAATAAAACTTCTCCGGCGTCATTAATTTCGGCAATAACTCCATTCTGATTTAAAATTAGATAACCTATAGGAGCAGCATTAAACAATTCAGCAAATTTTTGGCGCTCTAGTTCTAGCTCATAATAAGAGGCTTTGAGCTCATCATTTTGCATTTCAAGCTCAAGTTCATAAATCTCCAATTCATTCAAGAGAATAGCAAGTTCATCTTTCCCATCATTCTCAGTTTGCTGCCCTGATTTATTTAACAGGGCTTCGGCTCTATTTCTCAGTGTGCTTAAAACTGCTTTTCTCGCTATTTCGGCTTGTTTCTTCAATTTTCTTCTATAAATTTTAAAATCAAGATGTAAGTTTCGCCAGGTGGCGTGTCAATGCGCTCCATAGATACCCTAAGTTTCAGCAACCCAATGCCATTAAAGTGGTGCTGGATGTATAGTGCTGATGCTGTGAGCGACTCGTCTAAAAGTTTATCTGATAATTCCTTTAGCTGCCACTTATTATTAACAATTTCCAGAAAGGAAAGTTCACTAATTTCTGCGCTCGTAAAATGGAACAGCTTTATAAATGGGTTGTTGTAAACCAATATTTTTTTATCTGCATCTAAAATAACAGTAGGCTCTGCTATTTTATTTATAACAGATTGCGTGTACTTTAGCAGTCCCTTTATCTGCGCATTCATGGATTTTATTGGCGTAATTTTGGTGAAGGTTAAAACGGCGCCATTTATAAAATTATCCATCGTACGGTAAGGCATTATCCGTAAGTTATACCACTCGTTTCTTTTCGTTTTTACTTCAAGCTCTTTACCAACAAGTGTTTCTATCACTTCATTTATTGCGTCTTCTATCGATGGATACTCGAAATTCGAAACAATGTGGGTTATCGAGCGGCCAACATCAGTAGAAATTACATTAAAGAGTTTTGTAACCTGTGGCGTAAACCGCAGAATATTAAGCTGATTATCTAAGAATATGGTGCCAATCTCAATATTGTCGAGCAAATTCTTCATATCATTATTTAGCTGAATCAACTCTTCTGCCTTTGTTTGGTATTGCAGGTTTATCGTCATCAACTCCTCATTCAACGATTGCATTTCCTCCTTGGTTGTAAGTGCTTCTTCGTTTGTACTTTGCAACTCTTCGTTAGTGCTTTGCAGCTCCTCGTTGGTAGATTTTAGTTCTTCGAGCGAGGTTTCCATTTGCTCAATAGTGGTATGAAGTTGCTGTTTTGTGTATGTTAACTCTTTCTCCAGTTCGTCTACCGCACCCTCGCTTATGGAATTGTTGTGCAGTTTTTTAGGCAACTTTCTGGCTGCTGGCTTTTCAGTAAAGGTTACCAGAAGCAAGGCCTGCAATTCGGGGTCATTTAAAT